>Ga0209184_1000073_pt1 | contig 126487 bp, 97 predicted proteins | sample EN8Hudsemesocosm_2_FD_184627 | JGI IMG/M metagenome (GOLD analysis project Ga0209184, IMG submission 184627) | Methane-oxidizing microbial communities from mesocosms in the Hudson Canyon - EN8C Hudson Canyon (SPAdes) (version 2) | ecosystem: Environmental > Aquatic > Marine > Cold seeps... | reverse complement strand
AACAGCAAAAGAATGCACTCATATCTTGGTTATCAAAACCCCAATGAATTTGAGTGTAAAGAAAGAGAATTGAAAAAGGTAGCTTAACGAACTTAACTAGGGTGTCTGAATTTAGTTGACCAGGTCACAGACATAAAAAAGCCCCTGTATAACAGAGGCTTTTTTATAAAATTTGGCGGTGAGATAGAGATTTGAACTCTAGAAGGGCTATAAACCCTTGCTGGTTTTCAAGACCAGTGCTTTCGACCACTCAGCCATCTCACCTGAATGTTTCAAAACAATTGCTTGCTTCAAGACGAGGCGAATATTAAAGTGTCGAAAAACACTTGTAAAGCATTTATTTTATAAAAATGTTTGTTTGCTAAAAAAAACAACATTTTGCTAGCTATTTAAACAATCCTTAAAGGTTCGTTATGGTTAATAAGACTTTTCCTGAAAAAGTTTGTCGCTGTTCTTGGTTAGATACTTCAAAACCCGATTATGTTAATTACCATGATGAAGAATGGGGAATACCGGTATATGACGATCAGAAACTCTTTGAATATTTGTGTTTAGAGTCTGCACAAGCTGGTTTAAGTTGGTATACCATCTTAAAACGTCGTGATGGTTATCGAAATGCGTTTAATAACTTTAATATAGATATTGTTGCAAAGTATGATCAGAATAAAGTTGAAGAGCTTGTAATAAACACCGATATCATTCGACATCGTGGAAAAATTAATGCCGCGATTAACAACGCTCAACGTTTCATTGATATTAAAAAAGAATTTGGTAGCTTTAGTGTGTTTCTGTGGCAGTTCGTTAATAACAAAACCATCGTAAATTCATGGTCTGATCCTAGTGTCTGCCCTACTACAACGAATGAATCTAATGCTTTGAGTAAAGATTTGAAAAAGCGCGGTTTCAAATTTGTTGGCCCTACAATTTGTTATGCCTACATGCAAGCTTGTGGAATGGTGAATGACCACGACATTAGTTGTTACAAACGTTCACAAATAATCAATAAATATCAACAATCTTAAGTAACTTAAGCATAGTAATTTAAAAATCGTCGTGCCATAATATGTCACGATGTCGTAAGTATAATTTAAGACTACTCTTGAATTTTATTTATATGGCCTTATCTAAAAAGTATAACCAAAGTTATCAGAGGAAGTATTATGGAATCAAATATTAGTTTACAGGGTAGCAAAAGTTCAGCTATCGAAATTAACAAGGTACTGAAAAATACCTATATGTTATTGTCAATGACGCTAGCATTTAGTGCCGTTACTGCCGCTATTTCTATGGCAATGAACTTACCACGTGGTGCAGCTCTTATAATGACCTTAGTTGCTTTCGGTTTGATGTTTGTTGTAAACAAAAAAGCTGATTCAGCGAGTGGTATTTTTTGGATTTTTGCTTTCACCGGTTTAATGGGTGCTTCTTTAGGACCTATGCTTAGCCATTATGCTTCAATACCTGGCGGCCCAGCTATGATAATGCAAGCACTAGGTGGAACTGCATTAATATTCTTTGCTCTTTCTGGCTACGCATTAACCAGTAAAAAAGACTTCTCTTTCATGGGTGGTTTTTTAATGGTCGGCTTAATCGTTGCAGTTGTTGCTATGATAGCCAATATGTTTTTCCAAATCCCTGCGCTTTCTTTAGCCATTAGTGCAGCAATAATTATGGTAATGTCTGGTTTGATTTTATTCGATACTAGCCGCATTATCCATGGTGGTGAAACAAACTACATTCGTGCAACAATTTCACTTTATTTAAGTGTTTACAACATCTTCGTTCACTTATTAAGTATGTTAGGCATTTTAGGCTCAGACGATTAATAGCCTAATCTAATATAATGTAAGTACGTTGTTGCATATAAAATAAAACCTCGTTGGTCATAAGATCAACGAGGTTTTATTTTATATATTTTGTTATCCACTGTTGTATATCTAATACATTTTGCTAACAAACTTAATTTGTAATTATTTTTAGTTCTTGGCGACGTTGATGTAATAAAGGTTCAGTATAACCACTCGGTTGCTCTTTCCCTTTAAAAATTAAATCCATGGCTGCTTTAAATGCTATGTTGTTATCAAAGTCAGGTGCCATAGGTATATAGGTTGTATCAGTGATATTTTGTAAATCTACAACCGAAGCCATACGTTTGAGAGATTCAATGACTTGTTCTTTACTGAGTACGCCATGCTGTAACCAGTTACAAATATGCTGACTTGAAATGCGTAAAGTTGCACGGTCTTCCATACGACCAACATTATCGATATCAGGTACTTTTGAACAACCTGTTCCGTGATCAATCCACCTCACAACATAACCTAATAAACCTTGCACGTTATTATCAAGTTCATGTTGAATATCTATCGTAGTCAATTCATTTTGGTTAGTTAGTAATGGGATCGTAAGTAAGTCAGTTAAGTCATCATACTTATTTCCATCGATTTTAGTTAACATCGCTTCTTGAATGTCAGCCACATTAATATTGTGATAATGAAGAACGTGCAAGGTAGCAGCAGTTGGTGAAGGCACCCAAGCACAATTCGCTCCCGATTGAGGGTGAGCAATTTTGTCCTTTAACATATTAGACATTTCATCAGGAATGGCCCACATGCCCTTACCTATTTGTGCCTTTCCTTTTAACCCTGCTTGCAAACCTATACGAACATTTCTGTTCTCATAGGCAGAAATCCATTTTTCATCTTTCATCAGCCCTTTTCTGGCCATAGGGCCTGCTTGCATACTGGTATGTATTTCATCACCGGTTCTGTCTAAAAAGCCTGTATTGATAAAAGCTAGTCGGTCTTTGGCAGCCCGAATACATTCTTTTAAGTTAGCTGATGTTCTCCGTTCTTCATCCATTATGCCCATTTTAATAGTATTAGGGGCCAAACCGAAGTAAGTTTCAATACGGGTAAATAATTCATTACTAAAAGCAACTTCGTCAGGGCCATGCATTTTAGGTTTAACTATATAAATACTGCCTTTACGTGAGTTCTTAAATGTAGAATTGCCCTTTAAATCATGTAAAGAAATTAATGTTGTGATTAACCCGTCAAGAATACCCTCTGGTACTTCTTTGCCTTCGCTGGTTAAAATAGCATTGTTAGTCATTAAATGACCGACATTGCGAATAAACAACAAGCTACGCCCTGGTAGCGTTAATTCTCCGTTATTAGGTGTTTTATAGGTTCTATCTGGGTTCAGTTGTCGTGTTATTGATATCCCATTTTTTTCAATATTTTCACATAAATCACCTTTCATCAAACCTAACCAGTTGCGATAAACAGCCGTTTTATCTTCTGCATCAACTGCAGCAATTGAATCTTCGCAATCTTGAATAGTACTCAATGCTGATTCTAGAATGATATCTGCGACAGTAGCCTGATCTGTTTCAGCCACTGGTGAACTAGGGTCTATTTTAATTTCTATGTGCAAACCATTATTTTTAAATAAAATGGCTGATGGTTTTTTCCCTTCGCCTTTAAAAGCGACAAATTTCTCTTGATTTACTAAATTGACTTGCTGTCCATTTTTCAAAGTAATGGCAAGTTCGCCATTGACAACTTGGTAGTTTATAACATCAACATGGCTAGCTTGGTTTAATGGCAATACATCATCTAAAAATTGACGAGTATATGCTTGAACCCGCTCACCTCGAATCGGGTTATAATGCTTAGTGGCTTCACCACTATTACTGTCATCAATAACGTCTGTTCCATAAAGCGCATCATATAAACTGCCCCAACGAGCATTTGCTGCATTTAACGCAAAACGTGCATTCATTAAAGGCACCACAAGTTGTGGTCCTGCTACAGTGGCAACTTCTTCATCAACATTAGACGTACTTATCGAAAAGTTGCCTTGCTCTTTAACGAGGTAACCTATTTCAATTAAAAAGTTTTGATATTTTTGTTGCTCGAAATTTTGGTTTTCTGGATCTATATGCCACGCATCTATTTTATTTTGCAAGATTTGTCGTATTTCCAATAGCGCTTCATTTTTCGGCGTAAATTCATCAAAAATATTCGCCAACGATTGCCAAAAAATTTCCGCATCAATACCAGTACCAGGCAGTATTTCGTGTTCTACCAAATTGTATAAAGGCTTTGCGACTTTATAGCCGTGTTTAATTACGTATTCATTCATAGTGAAACTCAGTTTATTTGTTGCTTGTTATTATTAATAAAGTGTATTGATAAAGTGAACTGCTTGAATAAAAAGAAGAAAAGCAGCCATGCTGCTTTTTTCTTTTCATTATTTGAACACAAAAATTACTTTGTATTTGTTTGCTGTAACCAAACAGCTAATTGAGTTCGTTCTTCGTCAGTCATTTGGGTTTTATTCATAAATGGCATATCTTTGGCGTCAATTACACGTGCCTTGATTCTTGGAGCCCATTGTTTAATTGAAGCAATATCACCCAAAACAACCCCTGCCTGAGCAGCTTTAAAGATGTTATCTGTATTATCGTTTGAATGACAAGAGCTACAGCGTTGTTCGACTATTTGAGCAACTTGTTGGTCACTTACCTTTTGCTTAAGTTGCTCTTCACTAATTTCTACTTTTGTTGGAGCAATTAAGTAAGCTAAAGCAATTGTTGCTGCTATAGCCCCGACAATTATCCCAGGCTGGTTTTTACCAAAATGACGAAGAACAAAATATTGTCTAATCGCTGCTGTTATTAAGATAAGTGCCATTAATACTATCCAGCCGGCATTGTGATTAAATGTCATTGGGTAATGGTTAGAAATCATAATAAAAATAACTGGTAAAGTAATATAGGTATTATGGGTTGAACGAAGCTTGGCATTTAAACCATATTTTGAATCAGGTGTTTTACCTTCTTCTACGGCTTTTACCAGCGCACGTTGTGACGGCATGATTCCAAAAAACACATTACCAGCCATAATCGTACCGATAATCGCGCCCATATGCATATAAGCACCACGCGCACTAAAAACTTGCATGAGCCCGTAAGATAATAAAGTACCTGCAGCGAGTAAAATAAAAGCTAAGAGTAAGCTATGATCTTTAAGCTTAGTTCGCACTAAAACTTCATAACTTCCTACACCAATAACAATGGCACCCAAACCATATAAAATAGCTTGTAGCTGAGTTAATTCAGCAACACTTTTGTCAATAAGATAAGTTTCTGCACCCACATAAAACATCAATGCTAATAAAAAGAACCCTGTTATCCAAGTGGTGTAAGCTTCCCACTTGAACCAATGCAGCATGGTTGGCATTTGGGGGGGCGCTTGTTTATATTTAGCAACTTCATAGAATCCACCACCGTGAATAGCCCATAAGTCACCAGAAATACCTTTGTCAGCTTTTTCTTGTGGCGGTGTTTCTAAATGATTATCAAGCCACACAAAATAAAATGAAGCACCGATCCAGGCTATGCCTGTTATAACGTGTGCAAAACGAATGGCTAAATTTAGCCAATCAGTGATATATGGATCCATAAGTTTTCCCAATAATATTATTATAAGTTTTAGGTTTTAATTTTTTTATTAAACAACTCTTTCACCCATGATGTGGGTAGCTTTAATATGACGTTCGTCACCTAACATACTTAATATGAATAGTTTTTCAGATAAGTTTGTACAGTGACGCATGCGTCTATCCATTAACGGAGTCGCATGATAATCAAGTACAATAAAATCGGCTTCAGCACCTTTTCTGAAGTTACCAATCGTCCCTTCAAGATCTAAAGACACAGCGCCACCTAAGGTCGCTAAGTAAAACGACTGAAACGGACTAAGTTTGTCATTGCGAAGCTGTTGAGTTTTATAACCTTCATTGATGGTACTTAACATCGAAAATGTAGTACCCGCGCCAATATCAGATCCTAAACCTACATTCACATCAAACGCTTGTGCTTGTTTAAGGTTAAATAATCCACTGCCTAAGAACAGATTTGAACTGGGACAAAATGCAATAGCAGAGTTAGTTTCACCTAAACGCTGGCATTCGCTATCGTGCAAGTGCACACCGTGTGCAAATACACTTCGGCGACCTAAAAGTTTACTTTTATCATAAACATCAAGATATCCGTCACTTTCAGGGAATAAGTCTTTTACCCAAGCAATTTCATTTTTATTTTCGCTTAAATGAGTATGTAAATAGACACTAGGATTTTCGCTCAGTAGTTGGCCGGCTTTATTTAATTGCTCTGTTGAACAAGTAGGCGCAAAACGGGGAGTAATCGCATATTGCAAACGATCAGTTTTATGCCATTTCTCAATTAACGCTTTGGAATCTTGATAACCAGATTCTACTGTATCAGATAGGTCTTTGGGGCAGTTTTGGTCCATCAATACTTTACCGCAAATCATACGTAACTTTTTCTGTTGAGCAACAGTAAAGAAAGCTTCAACCGACTCTTTATGAACAGTACCAAACACTAATGCGGTTGTTGTTCCCGCTTCTAATAATTGTGTTAAGAAAAATTCAGCGACACTTTTACCGTGTTCAAAGTCACTAAACTGCTTTTCAAATGGAAAAGTATAGTTTTCTAACCATTCAAGTAGTTGCTCACCATACGAGGCGATCATTTCTGTCTGCGGATAATGCACGTGCGTATCTATAAACCCTGGCATGATCAAACCATTTTCATAGTGTATTACTTCAATACTGGTATCTAAGGTTGGTAATAATTTTTTGGCATCACCGATTTTTTCAATTAATCCATCTTTAATGATCATAAGACCATCTTCTAGGTATTGATAACTTTCTTCTAATTTAACTTTTGCAGGATCCGCTAAAAAGTGCAGGAGCTCACCGCGATATACTTTCAACATGTTCTATTACCTTTATTTAATATCGTTAATAGTTTTATCAAATAACACTATTTATTACTTTGTTTGATATTTAGCTTGTTATCACAAACCAACATAATTTATTTCAACTAATTAGCTCGGTGCTATTGATAAAGAACCATCAAGCGTTAATACATCGCAGTTTTCTCCCTCACCGCCTCTATCAATCACTAGGAAATCACTTTCGCTTCCAAGCGCTAAACAGAAATGATGCCAAGTACCTTTATGATAATTTACGCCTTGAGTAGAATTAGCGATAAAAACTTCAATAGTATTTACATTAAAATCACCCGCAGGAGCAACAACAACTAAGTATGAGTTAGTTCCCATTGGGACGAATGCTTGGCTACCATGAGGATGGCGTTCCATCATTTTAATTGCTATTGGTTGGACTAAAGGGGTTGAACGAAAAATATTAACGAGGGTACGACCGTTATTATCGTTCACGTCAACGTTCGCTAAATCATGATAACGCTGGGTAAAACCATCATTAATGAGAAAGTTTTCACTGTCATTATTCACTTCAATTACATCACCAAAACGACTAAAAGCTTGTTTCGTCAGTGGTTTTGGTGTTAATTGTTGCGAGTTAAGTACTTGCACGTTATCAGTCATTAAGTTTTCCAGTTATTTCTTAATTATTTTTTTGTTCACTTTTACTTTAATAAGCCAGCCTAGCTACCACGATAAGTAGAATAGCCATACGCCGTTAGTAACAACGGAATATGATAATGCGTTCCGCTTGCATCGATTTCAAAAACAATGTCAACATATGGGTAAAAACCCGTTTCGCCGTTTGCTTTAAAATAAACAGCAGTAGCAAAATGCATGCGATATACACCTGCAGGTAGTTTTTCATCATCAGCTAATAAACCAGGTAAACGGCCACCTTTATTTGTGACGCCGCCATTAACTTTTTGCCAATCATTGCCCTTTTGGGCAAATAATGTAATGGGTACATTTTTCGCAGGTAAACCACGAGTAGTGTCGAGTATGTGAGTTGTAATTTGACTCATACTTATTCCTTAAAAAATAGATAGTCTTAAAATTAATAGACCTAAAACTCATTCAGTTAAAAAACTTTAAAATCGTCGTCTTTTAAATAATAGGGTTAACTTTCAAGTAATGCTTTATCAATACGTAGCTGGAAAATCTTACGTTGCTCTTCTGCGGCATTTGCTAACTCTTGGGCTTTGTTGTTTGGTAAACGAGCTTGCAATAAGTCAAACATTTCTTTTGCACTTTTACCTGTCGCACAAACAATAAAGATAAAATTAAATTTAGCTTCGTAATCAGCATTACCTTGAGAAAGTGCTTCAAGCACATCGTCGTTTGCTTCTTTAACTAAGCTTTGTTCCGAACCGGCTAATTCTTTGGTATTAGCATATTTAGCGCGAAGACTTCCTACATCACCAATCTTAGGGTGGCCTTCAAAAGCTTCTAAATAGTCAGCCTCTTCTAATTCTTCCCATGCCAAATCAGCTTGTCTCACTAATGCACGTCTATCTGCAAAAGGGCGCGCCTGAACCATAGTATGAACCCATGTTGACGAGGTACAACACTGCATAAATGTATGTGTCGCTTGCGCTATCGTAAAACTATTTAATTGCTGAATATTCATGTTTCTGTCACCTATACGTCACGCTTGCCAAAAACGCGCAGTCGAGATATTCCGCCATCAGGGAATATACTTAAACGCACATGTGTAAATTGTTTAGTATTCGATGGTACTATTTCATTGAGAAATAAATGCTCACGATGTGCATATAGCTTTGTTTTAACGATAATGGGTTGCCATTTATCTGCTTGGTTACCCTCGGTAAAATCATCATTATCAGAAATTAAGCCTTCTAATAAAAACGTGTCTGGGAAGTTACCTTTAAAATGGCAAGTATCTACGATTACTTTTTCAATACTACCTTTTGTAGCCAGCTTGACAATTGACCAATCAGGACCAGGATCACGACGGCGTTTGGTTTCCCAACCATCACCCATGTCTTTACCACGGCCAGGCATAATCAAGTTATTCTTGTCGCTGAAAAACATATCTGAAACGAGCAACGCTTTAGCGCCGTTTTTGATATATGCTAAATCAATTAGCTCACCGTCAACAAAGTCGTTCCAATCTACATTAGCTTCACCGTAAACACGTAACCGTGCAATTCCACCATCAGGAAACATGTTTAAACGCACATGCGTCCAAGAAGTTGTTCCATTAATTTTATTTTCAGAGTCGATGGAAAAAATATTTTGACTATGAGCGTCTACGGAAACTTCTTTTAATACGGTATGCCAAACAGTGTGTTCATTGGGTTGAACATCACTCACACAAGCTTCTATTGAAACTTTTTCTGGTGCATTTCCACGAAAATAGTTCGTATCGATATCAAAACCGTGAATAAAACCTTGTATGCCTAGTCGGATAATACACCAGTCAAATTCACGTCCATTATCACGACCGTAACTACGACGAGACTCCCAACCGTCCATCCACTTGCCGCGATCAGTAAACTTATCGTCGATAAATATACCACGACCAGGTTTGAGTAAATTTTCCATTTCAGCGAAAAAATCATCGCTGCATGACAACGTTTCTCCACCGATACGCGCACTCGCTAAGTCAACACAGTGTGCTTTTAATTTATGTTCTAATTCAAGCGATTCACCACTTAATTTGTTCTGTTCTTGAGTATCTATATCTAGCATCATTGCTTGCTTTCCTACTTAAATTTTTATTGTTTACTTAATATTTGTAAGGATCTGTTAATCATTTCATCTTTGCCTTTACAATTTACCTTTAAGTAATGGACGCCCTTTAGGGACATTAATAAATTCATCTTGTTGATAGACATGGTGACCACGAACATAGGTATGCTGTACCTGCCCGATAACTTTTCTGCCTGCGTAAGGAGTAATGTTATGACGATGTTTGATCATCTCATTGGTTATCGTAAATTCTGCATTGGGATCAAAAACTAAAAAGTCTGCATGATGACCAACTTTAATTGCGCCTTTTACTGAATCTAACCCAGCAAATTTGGCTGTTTCTGTCGACATTAAACGAACAATATCAACTAAAGTAAATCCACGGTTTTTTGCTTCAGTCCAAATTAAAGAAATACCAAACTGTAAGGCTGAAATACCACCCCATGCCTTTTCAATGTCACCCGTATCAATATGTTTTAATTCAGGTGTACAAGGAGAATGGTCAGAAACAATAAAATCTAAACGACCATCTTTAATGGCTTGCCATAAATGTTCGCGATTTTTATTTTCACGAATTGGAGGACAACATTTAAATAATGTTTTGCCATCAGGAATATCTTCTGAAGCTATGGTTAAGTAATGAGGACAAGTTTCAGCACTAAAATGTAAACCTTCTTTTTTAGCCTGTTCAATCGTATCGAGCGCTTCGTCTGAAGATAAATGAACAATATGTACTTTACAGTTATCGCCCTTTTCTTTTGATTCTCTTGCCATATCAACCATGAGTGATATGGCATCATTTTCCCAGCTTTTAGGGCGTGATTCTAGGAAGCTGTTATATTCTTTGGTGATCTCTACATCGTTATAATTACCACAATCTAATTCAGCATGAATCAAATAAGGGACATCATGTTTTGCTAAAATAGGCATTGCAGCGCGAATATCTTTGGCTTCAACATTTGGAAACTCTTCAATGCCTGAGTCAATGAGGAACGACTTTACTCCTAAAACTCCGGCGTTCAACAAGTCATCTAGATCATTAATGTTTTGTGGAATGACACCTCCCCAAAAACCACAATCAATCCATAATTTATCATCGACTGCATCAAGCTTTTCCTGAAAAGCGGCTTTAGTTGTTGTTACGGGAATACAGTTTAACGGCATATCAACTAAAGCAGTTATACCACCCGCTGCAGCTGCTTGAGTAGCAGTGTTAAACCCTTCCCATTCGGTACGGCCTGGTTCGTTTATATGAACATGAGAGTCAACTAGACCAGGCATAATTACGTGCTCAGCATAATCTAGTACTGGGCAAGATAACGCTTTTCCATATGGGTGAATCGCGTAAATAAGTTCGTCTTTAATTTCAACACAAGCGGCTTTCATTTCACCGTCTCTATTGTTACTTACTATGACATTCTTACTTTGCAGGGCAAAATGTTTCATTTTCCTGATATTCCTTCAAATATACTACTTTCAATTAATGTTTCATCATTCATTACAGCGAGATCATCTGCTTCTTCAATTGAATGAGTTGTTAAATTTACTTTAGTGTGTTGTCGAGAGAATTGTTCAAAATTTGGTTCAATTACTTCGGAAATTTTTTGCTCAGTTCTTTGCTCAGAGATGAGCTGCTTAATTTCTTTCCAAGCAACGCCTTTATTTTTGTTTTGTACTTGTTCATCAGGTAAAAGCGTCTGATATGATTCAATTAGCTGACCCGCAACACTAATAGCAACTTCCATTGGAATTTTACCTACAACTTGTTCTAGTCCGATTGGACAATTCATTCGTTGAACAAGTGATTCCTGCACTTCTCTATGTTTATAACGTTGTTGAAAACGTCGCCATTTGGTGCCCGAAGCAATTAAACCTAAATAATGAAAGTCTTCGCGTTTCAAAATAGCGAGACTAATATCAAAATCTAATTGATGGTTATGCGTCATCACAACGTACAAAGTATTACTTGCCATTGCAGACACTTCACCCGAAGGATCATCAGTAACAAGCTTAGTTACATTGGCATATTGTTCGCAGTTTGCTGGAAATTGCGTTTCGCGGTTATCAACCCAAGTTACACGACAAGGAAGGCCTGCTAACATTGGAATTAATGTTTGACCAACATGACCCGCGCCAAATACAGCAATATGAATCGTATTCGCCGCAAAACATTCAAACAATACACTGGCATTTCCGCCACAACATTGCCCTAATTGGCTACCTAATTGAAAATGTTCGATTAACTGGCAATCTTGGTTTTTTATAAGCAATTTTTGGGCTTGTTTTATCGCTTTATATTCAAGGTGACCTCCACCAATGGTGTCAAAATTTTCATTTTGGCTTACCACCATTTTGGTGCCACTGTTTCTAGGGGTTGAGCCTGTTACACCAATAATGGTAATTAGCACATAAGCTTTACCTTGCTGATTCAGGGTAAGAGTCGCTTGATTCCAATTTAGTATATGCCCTGTTCCTTCTGGGAAAGTGCTTTTTATAAAAGTGTTAGCACTGTTGTTAGAACTTTCATTAGAACCACTCATCGTCATCACCTTATTTATGTGTCGCCGCACTAACGGCTTCTTTAATAGATTCAACAGCCCATAGCACTCGTTCTGGCGTTGCAGGTGTATCAAGTTCTGGTGATATTTTATAATCAGATAGACTTGAAACAGCATCTTTAAGTGCAGACCATACCGATATACCTAGCATAAAAGGTGGTTCACCAACGGCTTTTGAATTGTATATAGTGTGTTCTCGATTCGGTGCATCAGGCATTAAAGCAACACGAAAGTCTTTAGGTGCATCATTAATGGCTGGAATTTTGTAAGTTGCGGGGTTATTTGAAAGCAAACGCCCTTGCTCGTTCCACACTAATTCTTCTGTCGTTAACCACCCCATACCTTGAACAAAAGCCCCTTCGATTTGTCCAATATCAATAGCAGGGTTAATTGAATGACCTACATCTTGTAAAATATCAGTACGTAAGGTTTTGTATTCACCTGTTAAGGTATCAATGATCACTTCAGATACTGAAGCTCCTGTTGCGTAATAAAAGAATGGACGTCCTTTACCTGTAGCGCGATCAAAGTGAATCTTAGGGGTTTTGTAAAACCCGGTAGAAGATAAAGAAACACGTCCCATGTAAGCTATTTGAGAGAACTCAGCAAAACTGAAGGTTTGTTCACCAACAATAATATTACCGTTTTCAAACTTAACTTGCTCTGCTATCACTTCATACTTTTCACAAGCGAAATCAATTAAACGTTGTTTTATCGTTTTAGCGGCTGCTTCTGCTGCTTTACCATTTAAGTCTGTACCTGAAGATGCTGCAGTTGGTGAGGTGTTAGGCACTTTATCAGTACGTGCTGAAGAAATAGCAATCGTATCAACATCAACTTGGAATTCTTCAGCAACAATTTGTGCAACTTTTATATTAAGACCTTGCCCCATCTCACTGCCACCATGGCTTAAATGAATGGTACCGTCTGTATAAATATGCACTAATGCGCCAGCTTGGTTCAAATGCTGTACCGTAAATGAGATACCAAATTTAACAGGTGTTAAAGCAATACCTTTTTTCAATATAGGGCTATTTTCATTAAACTCAGTTATAGATTTACGACGCGCTTGGTAATCAGAGCTTTCTTCTAATGTGTCTATAATCTCGCTTAAGTTGTTGTGCTCAACTTTTTGATGATAATGAGTGACATTTCGTTCGCCATCTCCACTTTTACTACCATACAAGTTGATTTTTCGAATTTCTAACGGGTCTTTACCTAAGTTACGGGCAATATCATCCATAACCATTTCAATCGTCATCATACCTTGAGGACCACCAAAACCACGATAAGCAGTATGTGAAACGGTATTAAGTTTACAACGATTACCGGTTACGGTTGCTTGATCTAAAAAGTAAGCGTTATCAGAATGGAACATGGCTCTGTCAACAATCGCGTCAGATAAGTCAGGTGAATAACCACAATTACCGTTCACTTCAATGTTAATGCCTTGAATTTGACCTTCGCTGTTGAAACCTACCGTATAGTTGTTTTCAAAAGGATGTCTTTTACCCGTCATGATCATATCGTCCATACGAGCTAATTTAAATTTAACTGGACGTTTGGTTTCATTAGCAAGTAAAGCGGCAAGACATGCCCACGGTGCTGCTTGAGTTTCTTTCCCCCCAAAACCACCACCCATACGGCGCATATCAACTAACACTTTATTTAATGGAATATCTAAAACTTCAGCCACTAACTTTTGTACTTCACTTGGATGTTGCGATGAAGTATAAATTTCCATACCGCCATCTTCGGTTGGCACAGCTGTTGATACTTGGCCTTCAAGATACATATGCTCTTGACCACCTACCATTATTTCACCTGACAATTGATGCTCAGCAGCAGCAATAGCTGCGTTAGAATCGCCTCGTTTCATAGAAAATGGTGGACGAACAAAGTTTATCTTAGTTAACGCATCTTTTACCGTTAATACTGCTTCAAGTGCTTGATACTCAATTTTTGCTAACTTTACCGCCTTACGCGCAAGATCGAAACTTGTCGCAGCTACAGCAAAGATCGGTTGACCGATGAATTCCACTTTACCAATAGCTAATACGGGGTCACCCGGAAATACTGGACCAATATCAGTGTGTCCGGGTACATCTTTAACGGTAATTACTGCAATTACACCTTCTGCAGATTTAACCCCTGATAGGTCCATAGAAATAATATTGGCATGAGCATGTGTAGATTGACCTACAGCTGCATGTAATTCACCACGTAATGCAGGACGGTCATCAACATAAACGGCTTCACCTGCAACTTGCTTGTCTGCGCTGTCATGTTTCTTAGAACGACCTACGCCACCTAGCCCAACATTAACTTGACCATTAACGACATGTTTATCACTGTTGGTTGTTGCTTTTTGACTATCGCTTTTGTTTACATCAGTTTTCTTTATATTGATCAGGCTACGCATAATTTACCACTCGTGTTTCTATGATCTTTCTTGAATTGGCGTTTTGAAGTTCTAAGTAGCATTTTTCAATAAGGTTTTGCGCCACTTTCATGCGGTATTTATCTGAAGCACGAACATCAGACATAGGTTGAAAATCTGTTGTTAATGCAACTTTTGCTTTGACAATATTTTCTTTAGTTAAGTTATGACCTTGCAACATAGCTTCAGCCGCAGGTGCTCGCTTAGGAATAGCAGCCATGCCACCAAAAGCCAAACGAACATTGGTAATGGGTTGGCCTTTCTCTTCAAGGTTTTGTTCAATGAAGAAGGCAGCTAAAACAGCTGATATATCATCATCAATTCGTTTAGAAATTTTATAAAGCTTTAATGTTTGACCAGCAGTAGGTTTAGGAATTTGTATTGATTTGATAAATTCAGATGGCTTAAGTACGGTCTTTTTGTAATCAACAAAGTAATCTTCTACTAGAATGGTTCGTTCATTACCATTAACATGTAAAGTCATTGTTGCGCCTAGTCCTATAAGCGCTGGCGGCATATCACCTATTGGTGACGCGTTACCAATATTACCACCTAAAGTACCTGTATTACGGACTTGCTTTGAGCCAATACGCTCTATCATTTCACCTAAGTCTGGATAATAATGGTGCAAGGTATCAATGAATTCACTGTAAGGAAGCGCTGAACCTATAATGATTTCAGTCTCTGTTTCTTCAATAGTTGATAGCTCTTCAACATTACCCACATAAACTAATTTGTCTATTGTGGCTAAGTTTTGGGTAACAGATAAAGCTAAGTCTGTACCACCTGCGACTAAGGTTGATTTAGGCTCATTCACTAATTCAGTAGCGAGTTCATTGATGTTATTCGGAGCTATGTATTGATGTCCATTACCCACTAGACTTGGTGCAGGTAATTTTTTAAATTCAGTTAGCATGGCTAGCGTTTGTTGGTAGTGCTTAGAAAACGAATCTTCTTCACAACTTTCACTTGAGGTAATTGCTGCTTCGATGATTGAACGGTAACCTGTACAACGACATAAATTACCTGCTAACGCTTCAAGTACTTCCGCTCGATTTGGCGTTGAGTTATGTTTATGTAAAGCAAAAGACGACATAACAAAACCTGGTGTACAAAAGCCACACTGAGTCCCGTGATTATCAACAAGACTTTGCTGGGCCTGATGTAACTTAGCCCCATCTTTCAAATCTTCAACCGTGATTAATTGCTTACCATGCAAGTTACCAATAAACGTAATGCAGGCATTCACTGATTTATAATTAAGTTGGTCTGCCTTTTCAGTTTTTAGTTCTGAGTTAAGTTCTGCAAGCACTACTGTACACGCTCCACAGTCACCTGATGCGCAACCTTCTTTAGTGCCAGACTTAAATTGTATTTCTCGCAAATATTGCAGAATAGTTAAATTTGGGTCCAGGTCCTTTATTGTCACAACATCGTTGTTTAATAAGAAACGCACTGTATTAGTTGTCATATTCGGGTCCGTTGTTAATCTTGTAATTGATACACGCTCAATCTTTAATAGTGTAAATATATCAGAACTAAAACCTGACACAAGTGTCAATTAATAAAAAGTTATATTTTGCTCCATATTTATTTAGTTTAATTGTTCACTTGTTAAGCATACTTAGTATTTTGGGATTCAGAAGATTAATATCTCAAGCTAATAGAATGTAAGCCACTTATTGCTTATAATGAGCAATCTCGTAGATCATTTGATCATCGAGACATTTTATAGGTTTTTTATTTAGTTATTTTTTTGTATATCTAGGACATTTTGTGAAAAAACTCGCTTTTGTAATCACTACGGCTCCAAGCAGTAATTTAACCGCTACCGCTATTAATATGATTACGGCTGCGTTAAAAAATAGAATTGAAGTTGTAGGCGTTTTTTTCTATCAAAGTGCGGTATTAAATGGCTGCGAACACCTTGCCATACCTAATGATGAGTACCAAACACATAAACAATGGCAACAGCTTCACAATGACTTCAATCTCCCTTTACATTTATGCGCTACTGCTGCAGAAAAACATGGGTTAAGTGATGATATTAATGAACAAAAAATCACTAACATTAATAAGGCTTTTACTTTGTCAGGTTTAGGTGAATTAGTTGAACTTAATGTCAAAGCTGATCGCTTAATTCAACTGTAAGGAATTTGTGATGTATTCACCTGTAAAATCAGTTGCTATAATGAATAGTAACGCGCCTTTATCGAAAGCTAATGCTAAAGACGCACTAGACATAGCACTTATTTTTGGTTCTTATGAACAATCTGTGAGTTTATATTTTCAAGGTGATGGCGTTTATCAATTGATAGCACATCAACAGCCTGAAAAAGTCCAGCAAAAGGATTTTTTAAAAACTTTTGCTGCATTAGCGTTTTACGATATTGAAAATATTTTTATTTGCCATGATTCCTTAATACAACGAGGATTAGCAGACAATTTTTCAATTGAAAATGTACAAGTTCTAAACCGTAATGAATACGCAATATCATTACATCAACATCAAACTATCTTAAGGTTCTAACCCATAATGAGTATGCTTCATTTAGTACGTACATCAGCTTTTCAAGCCAATGACTTTGAACAATGCCTGAATGTAGTACAACCAAGCGATACCATCGTTCTACTTGATGATGGTTGCTATAATCTCAGTCATGATTTATGGCAACAAGCATTAAATAAAATAGCTTTACCATCGCTTTATATTATTGAAGCACATGCCCAAGCTAGATCCGTTAATATTGATAATAATAAAGTAAACCTTTTATCTTTAGATTCACTAATGACACTCATTTGTGAAACAGATAAGTCGGTAACTTGGCAATGAGTTTGGTCTTCAATGAACAAGAAATACCAACCGACAAGCAAGGTTATTTAATTAACGTTCAAGATTGGCATAGCGATTTAGTTCAACTCATTGCGGATAAAGATGAATTAGTGCTAACAGAGGCGCATTGGGAAGTAATACGTTTTGTTAGAGAATTTTATCTAACCTACAACACATCGCCCGCCATAAGAGCACTCACGAAAGCAATGAAAGCTGAGTTCGGTGAAGAAAAAGCCAGTAGTCGTTATCTATATAGATTATTCAAAGAAGGGCCGGCAAAGCAAGCTACAAAGTATGCTGGCTTGCCAAAACCAGCACGATGCATTTAAACGATTAAAAACGCTTATATTGAATTACTATCAATATTACACTTTGATATTGATAGTATGACCACTATTACCCACGGTTGGTAATGCAGCAGAATCAACACCAGCTGCAGAAGCGATTAGCTTTAGCGCCATTTCACCTTCAAGTTCTTGTTGACTCTTAGACAAACCTGCCGTTTTTAGTGCATGCCCTGTCGTTATATTAGTTTGTACACCTTCAATATTATTTAATGATAATGACATAAACCCTCTCACATTTTAGCTATTTACATAGCAAGTTGAAACAAGTAAAACATTTGTCATAAACTGTATCGACACGCTTTATAATAACTTTAGACGTAGTAAAGCGATTATGCCAACGCTGATAATAATGCTTCAACGGGGTGACGAGTCTGCATATTTCCCAAACGTTTTATTTGGCTTCGGCATGAATAACCCGTGACTAATACTTGTTCAGCCTCTAATTTAGCTAACTTGTCCTGCCAGCTCATTTCAAAAAGCATTTTTGAATTTTCAAAATTAACCTGTTCGTGGCCGTAAGTACCTGCCATACCACAACAGCCTACAGAAACGTTTTCAAGTGTTAAACCGAATAACTTGAATATGTCACGCCATTGACCTTCACTACCCGCTAATGCCGTTTTTTCAGTGCAATGTGCAAACAGTTTATATAGCGACGGTTTTTCATGGAGAGTTAACGTTGAGAGTACAGCTTGTGTTTTGTCATCCTCCATCACTGATAATAACCATTCATGTGCTAACAACACATGAAAGTCACCTCGTTTATCCCCAAGAGTTTGCTTGTATTCATCTCGATAACAAAGTGTTAATGATGCATCTAAACCCAACATTGGGATATTTAATTGATGAAGTTCATTTAAAAAATCTGCGGTGGTTTTTGCTGTTTTCGCAAATTTACCTAAAAAGCCTTTAACGTGCTGAGGTTTACCATTTGGTTTGAACGGTAATAATATTGGTGTAAAACCTAATTTTTCGATTAATGCCATCATAGCTTCAACGACGTTAGCATCATAAAAAGAGGTAAACGGATCTTGAACAATCAATACATGATTATTTTGTTGTTCTTCATTTAGATTTTTCAGGTAAGCGAGATCAAAAGTCTTATAATTTTTGTTAATTACTTGTTTAGCTAAAGTAGGAACAGACAATATTGGTGTATCAATATAACCGATTGTTGCACGGGAAAATTTGTCGTACCACTTATGGGATAAAACAGTGTTTATTAATTTAGGCGCTTTTGCCATTAATGGTGTTAATGATTCAACATTTGCTACTAAGTGATCTTTCAATGGTCGAAAATACCTTGAATGATATAGGTTAACAAAACGCGCTCTAAAATCTGGCACATCTACCTTTATTGGACACTGACTTGCACAAGCTTTACAGGCTAAACAGCCTTGCATAGCTTCCATAACTTCATGAGAAAAATCATCTTTTTGATTAGCTGAAAATCGATTTCTCACCTTATCTAACACTCGTTTTACTGACCAATGCTGTATATTCTCTTCTAGGCTAAGTATATCAACGCCTTTGGCTTCTAAAAGGCGCAACCACTCGCGCATCAATCCAGCTCTACCTTTCGGAGAATGCCTTCGGTCACGCGTTACCTTGCTTGAAGGGCACATTGGGCTATTTACGTCATAATTGAAACATAAACCATTACCATTACAATCGAGCGCTGAACTAAAGGAATCTTTGACGGTTATTGGGATTTGACGATCATAAAAGCCACGCTTAGTATCATCAACTGAAACTAGCTTTTCATTAGATTCGTACGGAGTACAAATTTTGCCAGGATTCATTTTATTTAGTGGGTCAAAGACTGATTTTATTTTTCTTAATTCGTTAAATAAATGTTCACCAAAAAATTGTGGGCTATATTCACTTCGGTAACCTTTACCATGCTCTCCCCACATTAAGCCACCATATTTGGCCGTTAAGGTAACCACTTTATCTGATAATATTCGTAGCAATTTTTCTTGTTCTGGGTCGCACATATCAAGTGCAGGACGAACATGTAAAACACCCGCATCAACATGACCAAACATACCATAGTGCAAATCATAACTATCAAGTAAGGCTCTAAATTCAACAATGTAATCCGCTAGATTTTCAGGTGGTACAGCAGTATCTTCAGCAAAAGCTAATGGTTTTTGGCTACCTGCTGTATTACCTAATAAACCAACCGCTTTTTTACGCATACCATAGAGTTTATTAATACTGCTTAAATCTGTAGTGACTTGATAACCGATAACACCTGTATTGTTACTTATTTCTTGCGTTAGACGTTCTGTTAATTCGGCAACCTGTTCTGCCAAAGCTTCAATACTTGTACCGTTGTATTCAACGATATTAATACCGTCCATGACTTTATTTTCTACATCGGTGATTAACTCACTCACCGAATGCCAAACAATATCTTGCTTGGCTAAATTAAGTACTTTTGAATCGATAGTTTCTACTGATGTGGCTTTAGCTTCAACCAAGGCAGGAGAATGACGAAGCGCTGAATCAAAACTGTCGTATTTAATAACAATCAGTGTTTTCGCTTTTAAAATAGGCGTTAAATTAAGTTTTGCTTCACAAACAAACGCTAATGAACCTTCTGAACCTGTAATTAAACGTGAGATATCAAGTTGGCTTAAATCATCATTAAAAACATTTTCTAAATCATATCCTGTTAAAAAACGATTTAAGCGTGGGAATTTTTCTAAAATTAAGGAACGGTTATCACGACAAGAACTAAGTACTTGCTCGATAATATTACCGTAGCTATTATTTTGTTTAGACAGTTTTTCAGCTTGTTCAATTGACATTGGTGATGTTGAAAGCGCTTCACCATTCGCTAATACAGATTCTAGTGCTAAAACATGATTTGACGTTTTACCATAAACTAAAGAGCCTTGACCTGAAGCATCGGTATTGATCATGCCACCAATGGTTGCACGGCTACTTGTTGATAAGTCTGGAGAAAAGAAGAAGCCATGAGGACGTAAATAATCATTTAATTGATCTTTAATTACACCAGCTTCAACGCGTACCCAATTTTCTTCAATATTAATTTCTAAGATACGGTTCATGTATTTTGATAAATCAACAACAATACCCGGCGTTAAGCTTTGTCCGTTTGTACCCGTTCCGCCACCACGTGCACTAAACTTAATGCTTTGATACTTATCTGTTGAAGAGAGTTTGCTGATCAATTGTATATCTTGCTGACTTCTAGGATGCAAAACTAATTGAGGTAATTGTTGATAAATACTGTTGTCTGTAGCTACCGCTAAACGGGCACTATATTGACAGTTTATTTCACCTGTATATTGACTTTCACTAAGCTCTTGAGAAAACTTTTTATACAATGGAGCGATAAGTTCTTGGTGTTCTAACGAAGGTAAGCTTTGAGACATAAAAGAAAAACAATCTAACAATTCAAGGTTGATGCTAGTATATCACGTCAATATTGAATTATTAATCAAGTTTTTCTAGAGGAAGTAAAAAGGCTAAGAACTTTTTAACTCATGATATAGTTAAAAGAACCTAGCCTCTAATTATGCTTATTTTGGTTTGAACAAAAACAAACTAATACTTAATTTTAAGCTTTATGGTTTTCAGCAATATAAAGCCAAGTTGCTAATACTGTATCAGGGTTAAGCGATACACTATCTATACCTTCTGCTACTAACCATGTTGCAAAGTCTGGATGATCTGAAGGGCCTTGACCACAAATACCTACATACTTTCCACGCGCTTTACAAGCTTTAATCGCCATTGAAAGTAACGCTTTTATTGCCGGATTACGCTCGTCAAACAAATGAGCGATTAAACCAGAATCACGGTCTAAACCTAGTGTTAATTGCGTTAAATCATTTGAACCGATAGAAAAACCATCAAAGTGATCAAGAAATTGATCAGCTAATAAACAATTGGAAGGTAATTCACACATCATAATAATGCGTAAACCATTTTCACCGCGTTTCAAGCCATTTTCAGCTAATATTTCAATAACCTGTTCCGCTTCTTCTAAAGTACGTACAAATGGGATCATGATTTCTACGTTAGTAAAGCCCATATCGTTACGAACACGTTTTATTGCTTCACACTCAAGTGCAAAACATGCACGGAAGTCTTTAGAAATATAACGAGATGCACCGCGATAACCTATCATCGGGTTTTCTTCTTCAGGCTCAAATACGTCGCCGCCAACCAAGTTAGCATATTCATTTGATTTGAAATCAGACATTCTAACAATAACTTTTTCTGGAGAATATGCAGAAGCTAACGTTGAAATGCCTTCAGTTAACTTAGCAATATAAAATTCAACAGGGCTAGAATACCCTACAATGATATCGTTTATCTCATCTTGTAAGTCAGCAGATTGTTCCGCAAAGTTTAATAATGCTTTTGGATGAATACCAATCATTTTGTTAATGATAAACTCTAAACGCGCTAAACCAATACCTGCATGCGGTAAACGTGCAAAACCAAAAGCTCTGTCTGGGTTACCCACATTCATCATTATTTTCAAAGGAACATCAGGCATTGAATCAACTTGAGAAGTTGTTACCGTAAAATCAAGTTTGCCTTTGTAGATAAAACCGGTATCACCTTCTGCACAAGAAACGGTAATGTCATCACCATTAGTGATGAGTTTCGTTGCATCACCGCAACCAACAACAGCAGGGATCCCCATTTCACGTGCAATAATAGCTGCATGACATGTTCTGCCACCACGATTTGTAACAATCGCTGAAGCGCGTTTCATGATCGGTTCCCAATCAGGGTCGGTCATGTCAGTTACTAATACGTCACCAGGCTTAATTTTGTCCATTTCAGCAAGTGAACCCAAGACTTTCGCTTCACCACTACCAATTTTATGACCAATTGAACGACCTTCACAAATTACATCAGCTGTTGACTGTAATTGAAATTGTTCCATTACGTTGGCGCTTTCTCGGCTACGAACAGTTTCTGGACGTGCTTGAACGATATAAAGTTTACCGTCTAAACCATCTTTGGCCCATTCGATATCCATAGGACGCTGATAGTGTTTTTCAATAATGACTGCTTGCTTAGCAAGTTCTTGAACTTCATCATCTGTTAATGAAAATTGATTTGATAATGCTTCTTCAATATCAACAATCTCAACTTGCTTGCCGTGACTTTCGTCAGCGGTGTAAATCATTTTTATCGCTTTACTTCCTATATTACGACGAACAACAGCAGGTTTACCTTTGGCTAATGTTGGTTTATGAACGTAAAATTCATCAGGATTAACAGCGCCCTGCACAACCATTTCGCCTAACCCATAACTTGAAGTAATAAATACTACGTCTTCAAAGCCAGATTCAGTGTCGATTGAAAACATAACACCACTTGAAGCAATATCACTTCGAACCATGCGCTGAATACCAGCAGACAAAGCAACACCACGATGATCGTAACCTTGGTGTACGCGGTAAGATATCGCACGGTCGTTAAATAATGATGCGTAAACATGCTTAATAGCAATCATCACGGCATCAAATCCACGTACATTTAAGAACGTTTCTTGCTGACCAGCAAAAGAAGCATCCGGCATATCTTCTGCTGTTGCAGATGAACGTACAGCAAAAGAAGCATCGTCAGCAAAGCCATCAGCTAACTGTTCATAAGCTTTTGCTATATCTACCTGCATTTGTGGGAGAAAAGGTGTTTCTATAATCCAGTTGCGTATCGTTTCACCAGATTTTGATAAAGCAGCGAGATCATCAACATCTAAATTATCAAGGAGCTGATATATTTTGTCGTTGATACCACTTTGTTCTAAAAATTCATTAAATGCATAAGAAGTAGTAGCAAAACCACCAGGGACTTGTACCCCTACATTTGAAAGGTTTGAGATCATTTCACCAAGTGATGCATTTTTGCCGCCAACGCGGTCTACATCATTCATTCCTAAAACTTCATACCAAAGTACATTTTCTTGCACGACATCTTCTCCAAAAAAAAGAAACAAAAATAAATAGATTTATGTGTAATACCCAAGCTACTTGAATATGCAATTTCAGAGTTAAGCTAGGAAATCAGATCAAGACGCGATAAGCAGAGAATGGTTATTCCCTTTTCAATTATCGCAACGTAGGACTGATTTTCTAGCTTATCTCCCTAAGGGCAAGTCTATAATGGGTCATCTCCTACGTTATTAATTTCGACAATAAAATAACTATTGTCTTCAATCAATGCCTTGGTGCTAACCCTTTATAGACTTGCTGAAACTTGTATCTTCAAGTAGTTTGTGTATTTATCAGTATATTTATAGCTTAAGACATTTTACACTGCGAACTTTATAAACTGAAATGTTATTTAAAATAATTCAGTCTAAGTTACAACCATTGATAATAAAGGAGTTTTAAATGCGCGCTGCTTTTTACATTTCTGACGGAACAGCTATAACATCAGAGGTTTTTGGTCATGCTTTGCTTTCATTGTTTCCCATGGAATTTGATCACGATACTATTTCATTTGTTGAAACCGTAGAAAAAGCGGAAGCTGCTAAGCTAAAAATTAACAAGGCAGCCAAGCGAACTGGTGAGCCACCTCTCGTTTTTCATACGTTTGTTAATAACGATATACGTGAAATTATCGATAGTTGTGACGGTGTTATCTATAACTTCCTAGAACACTTTGTTGCTCCACTAGAGAAAGTGTTAAAATTAGAAGCTAAACCAACCGCTCATAGAACACATAGTATTCATGAAAACAGTTATGATTATCGTATCGATGCGGTGAATTATTCATTAGCTAATGATGACGGTTCAAGTGTGACTAATTACGAACATGCCGATGTTATTCTTGTAGGCGTATCGCGTTCAGGTAAAACGCCGACATCGCTTTATCTAGCGCTGCAATATGGTATCAAAGCTGCCAATTACCCTTTTACTGATGATGATATGGATGACCTTACCCTTCCTGCTTTCTTAAAACCGCATAAAAAGAAGCTTTTTGGTTTAACCATTGATGCACAAAGGTTAATTGACATACGAGGTGAAAGGCTCGCTAACAGTAAGTATTCTTCAGCGAGACAATGCCGAATGGAAGTAAGAGAAGTAGAGAAACTTTATAAGAAAGAAAAGATCCCCTTCCTTAATAGTACAAAGTTTTCAGTTGAAGAAATATCTGCAAAGATTCTTAATGAAACAGGCTTACAACGCTATAAATATTAACTTAGTTCAAATTATTCTTTGAAAAGTCAAAAACCATTTCACATAAGCCGCTAATTTGGTTATGTTAGCGCGATATATTATATTGCGCTGGCTTTTTAATCGCGCATTAACGCCTTTCAATAAAAAATTAGAATACCATGACTATTAAAACGGACGAATTTAGAACGACGCTAATTGAAAATCTTGTATCTCCTGAAGAATTAGCTCAACAAATACCACTTGATGATGAAACAGCAAGTTTCATTATTCAAAGCAGAAAAGACATTGAAGCAATTATTAATGGAGACGACGACCGTTTATTAGTCATTATTGGACCTTGTTCAATTCATGATACTACTGCAGCGGTTGATTATGCTGAAAAACTTAAAGTATTACATGATAAATACAGTGATGAATTACTAATTGTTATGCGTGTTTACTTTGAAAAACCACGCACAACTGTTGGTTGGAAAGGATTGATCAGTGATCCCGATTTAGACAAGTCTTTTCATGTTGCTAAGGGTTTAAATCTAGCACGTTCATTATTAATGGATATTAATAAGCTTGGATTACCTGCAGGCACAGAATTTTTGGATATGGTTACAGGCCAGTATATTTCTGACCTGATCAGTTGGGGTGCTATTGGCGCAAGAACTACTGAAAGCCAAGTTCACAGAGAATTAGCGTCTGCACTTTCATGTCCTGTTGGTTTTAAAAATGGTACCGACGGTAATGTACAAATTGCAGTTGATGCGATAAAAGCATCTAGTGTCCCACACGTTTTATATTCACCCAACAAAAGTGGCCAGATGTGTATCTATCAAACACATGGTAACCCTTACGCACATGTTATTTTACGTGGTGGTAAAGAGCCAAATTATCATCAAACAGATATTAACTCGACAGGTGAGACATTAGCTAAAGCTGGTTTAAAAAACCGTATTATGATCGATTGTAGCCATGGTAATAGCTATAAAGATCACAATAAGCAAATTGATGTAGCCCGCTCATTAAGAAAACAAATGGAAGAAGGTGATAACGCAGTCTTTGGTGTTATGGTTGAAAGTTTCATAGTTGAAGGTAATCAAAAAGTAGTTGATGTTAACGAATTAACTTACGGTCAAAGTATTACCGATGCCTGTATTAATTTAGAAACAAGCGTTAGTTTGTTAGATGAGCTATCTGCAGCAGTTTTAGCTAAACGTTCTAGCTAATAAGCGCTTAAATGCAAAAATAAAAATAAAAATAAAATAAAAAGCCGATTAGGATATACCTAACCGGCTTTTTTTATGCGTTATTTTTCATGTCAGAACAATATTAATGCTCAACTAATTCTTTCTTTTGAATATAGCTCAGTACTAATTTATCTTTCTTAACACCAACTTTTGCAACGCCACCATGAGTCAAATCACCAAACAATAATTCATTGGCTAAAGGTTTCTTTAAATGCTCTTGAATTAATCGTGACATAGGACGAGCACCCATTGTTTTGTCATACCCCTTCACAGCTAACCATTTTCTAGCATCTTTAGTGAGTTCTAATGAAACGCCTTTTTCATCAAGCAAAGCCTGTAGTTCAACAATAAATTTATCAACAACTTGTTGTATAACAACTTCATCTAAATGATTGAACCAAACAATATTATCTAAACGGTTTCTAAATTCAGGTGAGAATGTTTTATTGATCTCCCCCATAGCATCAACAGTTTGGTCTTGTTGCTTAAAACCAATAGATTGACGAGTTATTTCATGAGCACCCGCATTTGTGGTTAACACTAAGATTATATTTCTGAAATCGGCTTTACGTCCGTTATTATCAGTTAATGTGCCGTGGTCCATAACCTGCAATAGAATGTTATATACATCTTCGTGAGCTTTCTCGATTTCATCGAGTAACACAACAGAATGAGGATGTTTAATTACAGCATCTGTTAACAAGCCACCTTGTTCGTACCCCACATAGCCAGGAGGAGCTCCTATAAGGCGACTTACAGCGTGTTTTTCCATATATTCAGACATATCGTAGCGCAGCAACTCAACACCTAATGATTTAGCTAATTGCTGAGTCACTTCTGTTTTACCAACACCGGTAGGTCCAGCAAATAAGAATGAACCAACAGGTTTCTGTTCATTGCCTAACCCTGCTCGAGACAATCGTATTACCGACGTTAATTCATCAATTGCGTGATCTTGACCAAAAACCACCATTTTCAAATTTCGATCTAAGGTTTTTAAGCTGTCTTTTTCTGTGGAAGAAACAGACTTCTCAGGGATCCTTGCCATTTTCGCAACAATAGATTCTATATCGCTATTATTGATGACTTTCTTACGTTTTGAAGCAGCAACTAATTGTTGTTTGGCACCCGCTTCATCAATAACATCGATCGCTTTATCTGGTAAAAAACGTTCGTTAATATATTTAGCTGATAACTGTGCTGCGGCACGCAGTGCTTTATTGGTGTAACGAATACCATGATGATTTTCGTACTTCTCTTTAAGACCTTGTAAAATTTTTGTAGTGTCATCAACACTTGGCTCAACGACATCAATTTTTTGGAAGCGGCGTGCGAGTGCGCGATCTTTTTCAAAAACACTTTGGTATTCCTGATAAGTCGTTGAACCCATGCAGCGTAATTTTCCCGATGAAAGTAACGGTTTTATCAAGTTAGACGCATCCATCATGCCACCAGATGCAGCACCTGCTCCGATAATAGTATGAATTTCATCTATAAATAAAATAGCGTTGCCATCTTCTTCTAACTCTTTCAACAATCCTTTGAAGCGTTTTTCAAAATCACCACGGTATTTAGTACCTGCCAATAATGCCCCCATATCAAGAGAATATATGGTGGTTTCAGCTAAAAATTCAGGAACATCATCAGATATAACTAAATTGGCAAGACCTTCAGCAATAGCTGTTTTACCAACACCGGCCTCTCCTACAAATAACGGATTATTCTTACGACGACGACTTAATACTTGTAACGTTCTTTCTAGTTCGCTGTTTCGACCAATTAATGGATCTATATTGCCTTTTTTGGCTTCTTCATTAAGGTTGGTCGCAAAGTTATCAATTGTACGTGGTTCTTCTTCTGCGACTTGAACATCATCAGAAGTTTGAGCTGAGTCAATATGCTCAATTTTAGAAATGCCATGAGAAATAAAATTAACAATGTCTAAACGGCTAATATCCGATTTCTTTAAAAAATAGGCAGCTTGAGATTCTTGTTCACTAAATATTGCAACAAGTACATTTGAACCTGTAACTTCACTTTTACCAGAAGACTGCACATGGAATACAGCTCGTTGAAGTACACGTTGGAAACCTAATGTTGGCTGAGTTTCACGTTCTATTTCTCCTTCAGGGATAACAGGCGTTGTTTCAGCTATAAAATCGAGTAATTCTTTACGTATTTTACCCATATCAGCGCCGCAAGCTTTAAGCGCTTCAATTGATGAAGGGTTATCTAATAAGGCTAATAATAAATGCTCCACCGTCATAAATTCATGACGAGAGTCCTTGGCTTGACGGAAAGCCATATTTAACGATATTTCTAAATCTTTGTTCAGCATAGACTACTCCACTTTAAACCATGCGAATTCACGCTTTCTCCATTGCACATTGCAACGGATGCTCACTTTCTAGGGCGTACTGATTAACTTGTTCAACCTTTGTTTCTGCTATTTCAGCAGTATAAGTTCCACATAGGCCTTTCCCTTTATAATGAATCTCTAACATAATGTCAGTTGCTTTATCTGAGTCCATATTAAAAAATCGACATAAAACATCTATGACAAAATCCATCGGTGTATAGTCATCATTTAATAAAACGACATTATACATTGGGGGCTTTTCAAATTGCTCAACAACCTCTTCTTCGAGAACTTCTTGATTATCTAATAACTCTTTCCACTTGCTCATAATTTTATATTAGTCTGTACCTGGTGATTTTGCTTTAACATTTGCAAAAAATTAAAATATAAATTTGCAAATTATTTTCAATATTAACTTGACTATTTTTATAATTTATCTAGTGTTTATGTCAGTGATTGTTTTTTAATCATAAATATATTTATGTTAATGCTCTTAGGCAAGCATACCTAATTACCGATGAATATAGAAGGAAGTTGAAGTATGGCTCACGGTACAGTGAAATGGTTTAACAATGCAAAAGGTTTTGGTTTTATTCGTCCAGAGGATGGTGGTGAAGATATATTCGCACATTATTCAACAATCCAAATGGAAGGATACCGCACATTAAAAGCTGGTCAGGACGTAGATTACGAACTAAATGCAGGACCTAAAGGTCACCATGCAGCAAGCATAACGCCTGATGAGATTGAAGCAGAAGAATAACTTTCGATTAGTTTAAAAAATTCAATCAATTACCTGTTTGTTAAATATTACAAACAGGTTTTTTATTTATAAATTTTCTGATAAATATATCAATTGAATTAGTTATCAATTTTGCTTATTAAGTCTAAAGTCATGAATTTGCTAAACGGGTCTTCATTATAATCACCAAACGGTGAACAATCTTTAAAACCATATTTGGCATATAAGCTATGCGCTGGTTTAAAAAAATCCATAGTGCCTGTTTCTAGGCTTAGCTTGCTATATCCCATCAAATTAGCCTCGTTGAGTATATGAGTCAATATTTTCGAGCCAACACCCTGTTTTTTAAAGTTATTAGCTGTTCTCATAGATTTAATCTCTCCGTGAGATGCGTCTATTTTTTTAATAGCCCCACAACCTGCTAATAGTTTTCCTTGCCAAATAGTCCAAAACTGTACGGATGGATCTTTTAACTTACCTAAATCAAGTGCATGTATACTTTCAGGTGGTGATGTTGCTCTCATATCGTCAAGATGTTCTTCAAGCAGTAATATTATTTCTTCACCTAATAAGTCGTCTAATTTAATTTCAAACAAGTGACATTCCTCTCTACATTTTTCCAATAAATATTCTGGTTTTATAAAGTACTCTTGTAATTAACGACTGAATAATATCAGATGTTGCACATTGTTAAAGTTTTCTGAATTTAAACAAAAAACCAGCAAATATAATTTGCTGGTTCTAATTTTAAATTTTAAATATTAAAAATGACTAGTCTTCGAAATAGAATTTTTTACGGGTATTATCGTAATTACCTATTTCATTCATCGTGTCTGCATTATACAAACGGCCATTAACCATAGTATGTGTAACTTTATCACTTAAACGAATATCTTTACTGACATCTCCATCAATAACGATCATATCAGCAAGTTTTCCAACAACTAAAGAACCTATGTCTTTATCTAAACCAAGTGTTTTAGCAGGGGATATCGTTGCAGTACGAATAGCTTGCAATGGTGTCATTCCACCTTGCGCCATCATCCACATTTCCCAATGCATTGCTAAACCTTCACGTTGACCATGACCACCAGAATTCACTTCAACACCTAAGTCTTGCATTTCTTTAGCTACTTTAGCGACATTGAAGTGATTGTAATGATGAAGTGGTGCTTTTGGACGACGCATAGAACGCGGGTCTAAGAACTCACTTGGCACATACTTACTTAAACGAGGGTGTTCCCATACGTTAGTTGTATCATACCAATAGTGTTCACCAGAAATACCACCATACGCGACACCCATTGTGGGTGTGTAAGCCATATCAGATTGTGACCACAATTGCTTTATATCATCATAAATTTTAGCGGTAGAAATTGAATGTTCAAGTGTAGTATGTCCATCAACAACCATTGTTAAGTTATGCTGCAATAATGAACCACCTTCTGGTACAACCATCATTTCTAATTCACGTGCTGCTTGAATAAACTGTTGACGCTGATTACGACGAGGTTGGTTATAGCTTTTAACACTAAAGGCTCCTGCCGCTTTTAATCGTTCAACATGAAACTTGGCATCATCTAAATTATCAACATGTGAAGTATATCCTGGGATTGTCGCACCATATAGAATAGTACCTGTTGAGAATAAGCGTGCGGCGACTATTTTACCGGCTTTTTGCATTTCACTCGCTGCAAAAAATTCAGTGGTATCATTTGATGGATCATGGATTGTTGTTACCCCTAAGGCTAATCCTGCATAGTTTTTCCAATTCTGCTGAGGAATTATTTCACTACTACCTTGCGATCCGTGAGCATGCGCATCAATTAACCCCGGCATTATGGTTTTACCCGTAATATCAATAACCTTTGTATCCCGTGGGATTTTAATACTTCCTTTGGTGCCTACTGCTGTGATTTTATTCCCTTCAACCAGTACAACACCATTTTCAATGACTTGATCACCTTCCATCGTGATAATCTTACCGCCAACAAAAGCGACATGACCTGATGGGATATCAACTTTTTGTTGATAGCTTAGATCAATAACTTTAGGTTTAACTGCTTTTTTGTCAGCTGTATCATCTAACTTTTCATCGCTAATGTTAGCTTTAATATCAAACAAACCTTGAACAGATGCTTGATATAAATCGGCACCGAGGCTCCAATAAATTTCGTTTGATTTACTATTCCAATTAACACCTTCACCTGCACGAACTGATAACTGCTCTACAGGTAAATTTTTGGCTTTTGGCCCAATATCAATAACATCACCACGCTCTACAAAAGGCGTAACAAATACTTTAAAACGTTCTGCAAAAGCAAGGTATTTACCATCTGGTGATACACGGTATTCAGAAGCAAACTTTCCTTGATATAGTTTAGTATCATGCTGGCCATCTATATCAACACGCGCTATATGCGGTGTTTTACCACCACGAGTTACATATATACGATCATTACGAGCACCAAAGTGTGGTTGTACACCACTTTCAGTCACCAATTTAGCGTTACCACCTTTTGCTGATACTGCATAAATACCCGTATTTAAACCCCACGTAGGATCGGTAATATAACCACCACTAACTTTACGGTAAACGACAGTTTTTCCATCAGGAGAAAAACTTGGTTCAATATATTTACCCTGCTCGCTAGTTATGGTCTTACCTTTTCCACTGCGTACAGAAACAACACGAACTTGACCAAGTTTTTTATCATCCCATGTAACATAAACAATCTTTTTACCGTCACGTGAAAAACTAGGGTTTAGCTCGAATTCACTTTTCTGTTTAGTTAACCGTTTTGGTTTTCCGTTAGGTAATTTTTTGGTGTATATATGTCCCATTGATTCAAAAACAGCAACTTTTCCATTCGGTGATACTTTTACATCACGTAGCATTTTTGTATTAAACGTTTTTTGATCTAAATCTTGGGTGAAACGTACAGCGGTTTGAATTTTCTTTTCTGTTTTTACATGAAAATCAATAACTTTCGCTTTTTTAGATTCAAGTGATAACTTGTTAATTTTACCTCCTGCCCAAAAAACTAAACCGTCACTGTCAGGTGTCCAAGCCATCGTAGGATAAACGCCATGAATGGCCCAAGTTTCTTGCATATCACGGTCTAAACCATCATAAACTTTAGTATGCTCACCACTCTCAAGATTGTACAAATATAAGTTAGATTGGAAATCATCTCGGCTAATAAATGCTAAAAACAAGCCGTCTGGTGAAAGTGTCGGTCTTATTGCACCGCCCTTACCTGATACAACAACTTTAATTTCACCGGTCTCAAGTTCAAGACGTTTAATTTTATAGATGCCTTTCTCAGAATCTTTAGAATAGTGAAAACTTTTACCTGGTGTAGCATCTTGCGAAAAGTAGACATATTTGCCGTCATGAGAGAATGCTGGTTCACCTAAATCTTTTTGTTCATTAGGACGTTTGGTTAGCATAACGCCATTACCACCCGACTTATGATACATCCAAACTTCACCCGCACCTAAAGACCTACTACCGGTAAAATGCTTACGTCCAACAATATAATTACCATCTGGTGACCATGCTGGGCTATTCAATAAACGAAAAGTTTCAGTAGTTATTGCTTTTGCATCACTGCCATCAGTCTTCATTACCCATAAATTGTCACCGCCACCTTCATCTGAAGTAAAGGCAATATACTTACCGTCAGGGCTAAATCTTGGCTGCATTTGCCAAGCAATATCTGTCATCAATGCTTTAGCTTCACCGCCAGTAGATGGCATGGTGTAAATATCACCCAATAGATCAAAAACAATAGTTTTACCATCAGGGCTCAAATCAACGTTCATCCAAGTACCTGAACGAACGTCAATTTTGGCAGTGGTAAAATTACCTTGTGGATCATTAACTGACCATTTAGCTGGTGTTTCTTTTACGGACTTTTCACTTGCGCTATTTTTGCTAGGTGTAACATCTGTTTGGGCAAAAGCGCTAGGCAATGCTAATAAAACACTGAGAGCAACGCCAGAGATGAGGTGTTTTTTCGAGGACATGAAATAAGTACCTTATACGTTTTGTATGAATATTATTGTTTATTGTAATTTCCTATACTTAATCATATGCATTTATAAGATGTAAGTAAATTACGTTCATCACACTTAAATATAAGTTACATTACTGGTGACAATAGAAGGCTTAATTAGGCTTTACTTCCGTTTCCTCATAGGTTTAGTGATGAAGTGCACTTTTTAGTTATTATTAGAATTGAGAACCGTGAATTGCTCGCTCTAATGGAGGATATGCCTTAGTTTGAAATCCTCCAACTAAGGCCAAAAAGATCAAATTTTATTATCCAAAATTTAATTATAAAAGATCATCGATTTAAGAAAAGTGATATTGAGATATTTAGGTCATTAAAATTTATATTGCACAATGGCCATATATTGTTTTTGCTTATTTTCAGCCGTCCAATTTTCCCATAAAACTCTATTTTCATTGTAAGACGTAGTGGAAATATATTCAGCACCTACATTCCAATTTTTATCTATATCATAACGCCATGCTAATGTAATGCTGGTACCATCGCTGTCATTTGGATCTTGAAGGTAAGTATCTGTTTCTTTTACATCAAACTGGTCACGACGCAATGAAAATCTATTTGCTCCCAGTTTGTAATTGAACATTACGTACCATGACGAAATATCGGTAAAAACACCTTTTTCATCAGTCCCCATACCTGTATCACCAGCAAGATATTGTGCCAAAACCCTAAAGTTTTTTGTAAATTTATGCTGCATTGAAACTGAATAATATCGTGTTTTCCATGCATATTGGCGATTTGTTTCAATTGCTAAAGGATCTCCTCTGTTATCATAATAATAAACACGTACGTCAGTTTGCTTTAAGTAACGCCAATGTCCTCCAACGTAATACCCCAATTTTCCATCTGTTTCTATATAAGGTTCAACATAATTAGGAGTATTGATCGGGTTTTCTTGTTGAGAAAAATAGTCAGCGAATAATACTTTTTCATTAGCAAGCGTTTGCCTATTGTGTATTCCCCAGCCTCGCCAAACGAGTAATGTTCCTAAACCATCATTAACTTTGAATACTGAAGCTAGTGCAGTAAAACTATGAGGACTATTATTTTTTCTACCGCTTCGTGTGATTGACCATTGCGCGCCAATTGTCCTTTGCTCTTCGGCAATCCACGAGTTAATTGCTGAAAAACTATAGGTATAAGGGCTTGTCCATCCGGTTGCAGTATTTTCAAGTGACATTTGAGGATAAAACATTCCAAACTTTACTTCATGTTTTAAACCTTTATTCAATGGTGAGTAGGTTAAGTATGCTTCAGTTAACCCGAAATGTTTTTCGCCGTCTGGATTATAATTCCCTACAACATCAAAGCTGACATTCGAAATTAAATCACCACTTACTTCTAGCGCACCTTGCGTTAACATGAAGGTATCGTCGTCGTTAAAGCGTAATATACCTACGCCTTCATCCATCCAACTCTTCAGCCAAGGTTGGTCATAATCTGCTTTAACATATCCACCTTCTATCAATCCTTTCACTGACAGATCTGCTGCGGAAAGTGACATACTCAAGAAGAATAGAAACGCGAATATACATCGATTGAGTTTACTAAACATTATTTTCCTTATATTTGAGTAACCAAGGTAAGAACTCATCGCTATGAATGGCTTTATTGATAAAATAGCCTTGTGCTGTTTCAACACCTATTTCACGCAGCATATCAAGACTTTCTTTATTCTCAACCCCTTCTGCAACTACACTTAATCCTAAGTTGTGCGCCAAATCTGTTATTGATTTTACAATAATAGCGTCTTCATGGCTTGAGATAAGCTCAAGCACAAAAGATTTATCAATTTTTAATTCGTTTACTGGTGTTATTTTAAGTTGCTCCATAGAAGAGTAACCCGTACCAAAATCATCAATAGATAGTTGTACACCCATACTTTTAAGCTTAGCGAGAATAGCAATTGCCTTTTTAGGATCCGACATAATCGCGCTTTCGGTCACTTCCAACATCAGCATTTTAGCAACAACATTGTGTTTTTTAAGTGCATTTGCAACAAATTCAACGAAGTTATCATCTGTTAAATCAATGGCAGAAATATTAACCGCCATATAAATTTGAAAACCATTCTCTTTTAAATGGTTGTGTTGTTTCAACGCTTCTTCAATTGCCCATTTAGTTAAGTAGCGAATATTGCCCGTTTGTTCAGCTAAAGGAATGAAATCATCAGGGAAAATAAAACCATGTTCTGGATGATGCCAGCGCACTAGACATTCAATACTTTTAACCTGATTGGTCGCAATATCTATTTGTGGTTGGTAATATAATTGCAAATCACCATTTTCTAGTGACCCACGTAATTCTGACATTAAATTTAAGCGTAATAGAGAATGTGTATTAAATTTTGGATTATATAGCTCAAAGCTATTATGGTTGTCTTTACAGACATAAAGCGCAATATCAGCAAATTGCATTAAACCGTCAGCTTTTACAGAGTGTTCTGGATACATTGCTATGCCCATACTTGCCGACACGTCTAATTGTATGTTATTAATTTCAAAAAAGGGTTCGAAAACTTTAAGCACAGGTTCAACTAGACACTGAATATCAACTTTAGCCTGACAAGGTAATAACATCGCAAATTCATCACCCGCTAAATAAGCTACATAGGATCCATGAACTAAACTATCATCAAGCCTTTTCGCAATAGCTTGCAATACCTGATCGCCATATTCATGTCCTAATGTATCGTTAATTTCTTTAAAACGATCAATGTCCATTAAAATTACAGCAAATTGCTGTGTAGCATCTTCAATAAGCTCATTCATAGTACGCGTAAAATGATTGCGATTAGGAAGTCCTGTTAATGGGCTATAAAAAGCCAGTTGATTATTTTCTTTCTCTCGTTGTTGAATACCATTTTGCATATTCGACAGTGCAAAAGACAGCTTATTGACTTCTGACACACGCGCATCATGGGTTATTTCAGCGTAATTTCCATATTGAATTTTATGAGCAATACTCACTAAGTTCTTTAAAGGGCGTGCAATAGATATGGAGAATCTAAATGACAAAAAAACGGTAAGTAAGATGATCACGCCAATCGCGATAATAAGTTGAGAAGCTAGATTCGTGAAATTGATAAAGGCGAGATCTTTGTCGATCGTAAATATAGCACTGAGCTTTTCGTCATCATTATCATTAATGACAAATTTATATAGGGCCAAAGATTCACCACCAAAAGTCATATCATCCCTGTCAACGTTGGGGCTAGGAAGTTGTCTAATAAATGCGTTATACGATAATTTTTTATTTTGATCGTTTAGAAGAGAATGGGTGGAAGCTTCCACAGTGCTATTAATCACTAAAGTAACATCAAATCCTAGAATATTTTTTAAGTCAGCGTTAATCATTTTCTTAATTTTGATGCCCATAACTAACCATGCATTAATGTTTGCAGAAGACTCTATTAAACGGATGGGAACTGCCCTTACCAGATATGGAACATGATTAATAACAAGGACATTTATACCTGACTGACTAATTTTTTCTACAGGCCATGTTGAGAAAGAAGCAGAAATGTTACTTACGATGGCTTTTGCATCCGGCGTTAACACAGCTGAAAAATCAGTTTTAATTCTGCGTTGCTGATTATTCAACGCACTTAACAACGAACTTGGATCGTTGGACGCGTCATTTACCAATTGCTTTAAGGTAAAATCTTTACTGATGGGGGAAATACCTCTATAGAGTGCTCGGCTATGATTATTTAATTTATCGGAGAAAACCAATTGGGCTGTGGTAAATTGTTTGTTTATTTGATTTTGTGAATGACGGTACGTTTGTTCTAAAGTAACAAATAAAATAATCGTGATAGTAATCATCAATAAGAAAATAAATCGCAATAAAATACGATTTTGTAATGATTTAAAGTTAATAGTCATCTAATTCATCATCTTCTTCATAAGCTGAATATTGAGGTTTCATTGCTGTTTTAACTTGAACAGTGAAACGATTATCTTTTGTGGTGTCTATTTCCTGAGAAAAAGATTTATCAGATTCTTGAAATAGAGGATGCCATTTTTTAAGGGTATATTTACCATCAGGAACTTCAAAATTAATATTGCCCTGTGCATCGGTTGTACCAAACCATGGGGTATCTACGACATATACGTAACCAAGCATCCAATCATGAATATTACAGCCTAAAGTAACCTCTCCCACTTTCTCAAACAACTGAGGTTCAGAAGGTTTATCACTATATAATTTTATTTCAAACGTTTTTGCAGGCGAAAAAGAATAAACATGATGTTTAATCATGTCTGAATTGGGGAAATCAATTTTAGTATCTTTATTTACCACTAATATATGTGGAAGAAATTGACGATTAACCTGATCCATCGTCGCTATAGGACGTTCAGATAAAACTTCTTGGATGACTTTAGACTTATTATCCGACTCTAGATACACCACGATATTTGGTAATGGTTTGTTATCAACATCAAGCACACTAATAGTTGTATTTTTTGCCTGAGAAGCAAAACAACAGGAAATCATTAAAACGAAAATTGAGCTTTTCGCTAATTTTATCATATTGGAGTTTTCCAAATTTCTTATAAATTAAAGTAAGTTATATTTTTAAATTAGCACAGTTCTATAATTTTTTCACATAATTCACCTAAAGTAATTATGGTAAGGTAAATTTTGTAAAGTATTGAAAATAGTTATCAAAAGGATGAAATAAAAAGGCTATTAACTCTGTCATATAATCAGATCTTTTTTTAATGATAGTGTATATATGATTTCACGAAAAAATTTATAACTATTTAAGCTAATTAAAATTCAGACTAAATAATTCAAACATCAATTTCATCAAAACCACAGACTGCTATATGTTAAGTGAATAAAATAAAAATACTATTTACGATATAACAATAACTACTGTCGACTGCATAAAAAGTGCAAAAGTATCGATTGGAACGTTAAAAATCGGTATGATTTTTTTAGTTATAACTATGAGTGTTGATTATTATAATAGATGTTTTTTAAGAAGTTATTGCAGGTATAGTTTACCTATTTATTTCACTGAACTTAGTAATTTATAGACTTTTAAAAGTACCGATTTATTAGCCTAGACAGCCTAAATCAACGAACAAATCGGTATAAAGTAGCAATAATAAGCGATTTGAATTAACACCACATCAATACAAAATAAGAACAAAAATGCCGCTATTAATAAGCGGCATTTTTAATACAATGTTTAAAACATTAATTTACAACTGCAAGTTGTTTAGTCTTCTTGCACTGTTGCTTCAGCAGAACTAGAGTAAGTCGTACTTAGATCGTCACCCACAGCATAACTTTCAAAGTCCTCAGACAGAACTGTCGAATCTGTTTCATCAGCAATGACGATATCATCAGCTAGTAATTCTTTTGCTGATTCTTTCGAAGAGCTACCAATACGGATTTGATACGTTTCTGTTGCTGTACCTGTATTAATTGCGACATAAGGTCCGTAGAACGTTGTACCACCATCAATTGAAAGTGAATAGCCTGTTGCTGTCCAATCGATAACAACATCAATATCAGCATCATCGGAATACGTTAAGCCATCAATGATTTGCTGATCTTTATTTGCATCACGGTATTTAATAGTGCCGTCATTAGTAAAGACAATTTCACCCGTTAGGTTACTTGAAGAGGCAGAACCACCGTAAATACTAATATAAGCGGTGTTATCTTCAGAAACATCAGGTGTAGCAGTGAAGTCAGCAATAGCTTGTAATTTAAGCGTTGCAGAAATAGAACCTTCAGCAAGTGCCGCCGTTGTTAAACGTAATTCAGCATCAGCCGTTGTTGTTGTATCAGCCATTCTAGCAACTTTGCTTGCACCACCTACCGATAGGGTCTTAACGGTTGCTTCAGCAGAGCTTGAATAAATAGTACTTAAATCATCATCTTCAGCATAACTTTCGAAGTCTTCAGAAAGAACTGCCGTATCTGTTACATCAGCAATCACGATATCGTCAGCTAGTAATTCTTTTGCTGACTCTTTTGAAGAGCTACCAATACGTATTTGATACGTTTCTGTTGCTGTACCAGTATTAATTGCAACATAAGGACCGTAGAAAGTTGTACCGCCGTCAATTGACAAAGAGTAACCTGTTGCATTCCATTCAAGAACAACATTAATATCAGCATCATCGGCATACGTTAAGCCATCAATGGTTTGTTGATCTTTATTTGCATCACGATATTTAACCTTACCGTCTTTAGCAAAGACTATTTCACCCGTTAGGTTACTTGAAGAAGCAGAGCCACCGTAAATACTAATATAAGCGGTGTTATCTTCAGAAACATCAGGTGTAGCAGTGAAGCCAGAAATTGCTTGTAACTTAAGGGTTGTAGAAATAGAGCCTTCAGCAATTGCGTCCGTGGTTAAACGTAACTCAGCATCCGCGTCTAGTGATGTGTCAACCATTCTTGCAACATTATTTACGCTACTTCCCGCTAGGGTCTTAACAGTTGCTTCAGCAGAACTTGAATAGATTGTGCTTAAATCTTCACCTTCACCATAAGTCTCGAAGTCCTCAGATAGCACTGCCATATCTGTTTCATCAGCAATCACGATATCATCAGCTAGCAATTCTTTTGCTGATTCTTTCGAAGAGCTACCAATACGGATTTGATACGTTTCTGTCGCTGTACCAGTATTAATTGCAACATAAGGACCGTAGAACGTTGTACCGCCGTCAATTGACAAAGAGTAACCTGTTGCAGTCCAATCGATAACAACATCAATACCTGTATCATCCAAATAAGTTAAGCCATCAATGGTTTGTTGATCTTTATTTGAATCACGATATTTAACCTTACCGTCTTTAGCAAAGACAATTTCACCCGTTAGGTTACTTGAAGAAGCAGAGCCACCATAAATACTAATATAAGCGGTATTATCTTCAGAAACATCTGGTGTAGCAGTAAAGCCAGAAATTGCTTGTAACTTAAGGGTTGTAGAAATAGAGCCTTCAGCAAGTGGATCCGTTGTTAAACGTAACTCAGCATCAGCATCTGTTGAAGTATCTGCCATTCTGGCAACATTGTTTGCTCCTGTTGCAACAACAACTGTGCCTGTAATTGTGATTGCTAATTCAGCGGTAGTACCATCATAAGATTCAATAGAAAAGGTATCGATTTCACTTTCACCCACAACAAGTGCAGCAATAGTGGCGTCAGTGGTATCGAGGGTGTAGGTCCATGAGCCATCATCTAATATTGCTAATGTTCCGTATGTACCCATTAAGGTTGTCTGAACAATAAAAGCTTCGCCATCATCTGGGTCAAGTACACTTACTGCACCTGTTACCGTTGCCTCATCACTTGCAATTCTTCCAGTTAAATCAAAGAATACTGCTGGCGTAGGTTCTACTGTGCCGTCGCCTGCATCAAATACAGACACTTGAGAGTAAATGGCTAAGCTATACTTGCTGCCTGTACCATCTAAAGTTTCACCAGCATCATAACTTTCAAAATCATCTGAAAATATACTAGTCGTGCCAGCGGTATCAGAAAAAACCTCAATATTATCAACATAAAAAGAACCAAAAGGAATCGTTCTATCATTATCACCAAATCTGAATTGGATAGCTTTCACACCATCAGCGAACCACTGGTCTAAGCCTGTATAATCAGAGTCAACAACTGCCGCAGTAGAGAATGAACCTCCACCAATCACTTCACCATCAATAGTCACGGTGATTTGTTCAGTTGCATCTAAGTCCCATGCGATTTGTACATCATAGAACTGATCTTCAACAAATGGTGCAGTGATCATATCGCCAGGATAAGAATCACTGTCAGTATTTCGAACAAAGAAACGGGGGTCTATTAGAGTTTCAGAGCCGTCTTCGTTAAGTGTAGATTGTTCGCCTTGAATACGTAAATCAATTAACGATTCACTAGAACTACCAGAAGAACCATAAAGCGTAATATAAGCATCTTTAATATTTCCATCACTACCAAGTGCAACCTCTTTAGATAAAGATGCACTCAACTTACCTTGACGAAGGTTATCAACGGTAAATCTAATCTCACCCGTATCGCCGCCGGTATCGCTTATTTTTACAACCTGAGTAAGCGAAGCAACACGAATATTAATTTCAGCAGTGGTACCATCAATAGAAGCGATAGTGATTGAATCACTTACAGAGTTACCTAATTCAAGGTTAGCCACAGTATCGTTTTCAGCGCTAACAGTATATGACCAGCTACCGTTGGAGCTGATACTAAATGTACCATAATCAAGTGCTACATCAGTTTGAGCAACAAAAGCATCTTCTTCAAAGTTTGGATCAATAATGGTTACTAAACCAGTTAATGGATCCGTAGCAGTATTTTGAACAGTACCGCCAAATTCACCTTCAATGATTGCTGCAACAGGGTCATTGTTATAACCCACAGCGGCTCCAATTACGTCAAGTAACGCCTCATCAACAGAACTAGCAACTTGTGAAGTAGTTTGTGCTGTCTCAAGTGTAACTAAAGACTCTTCAGAAAAAGAACCATCAACGAGATCAGTAGCAAGATCTTGCATAACGGTAGATAAATCTGCGTCTGCGTTGTCTGCATCAACTTGCGATAATAGCGCTAGCACAGAACCATATCGGTCAGCATCTTCAGCACCATCAGCACCAAGTTCAACAATACCAACTACAGTAGGAAGTACTTCTGTTATATCAAAACGAATGCCAAAACGAGCAGTAATAATTGTAGCTTCATCAGCGAACTGGTTTAAATCACTACCAGCGTTTTGAACAGCCATTTCGGTTAAAGGAGAAACAACATAGGTAGGTGGTGATACTAATACTTCCTCCCCCCCTTCATTAGTCTGAACTATATTTTCAACTACACTCACTACAGATCTTAGTTGAGGAGCATCTAAGGTTAAGCCTGTTGATTCATCCGTATAAGTACCGCCGGTACATGCAATTAAACCCCCACCTTGGAAATGTACATTGCTAAATGTAACGCCACCTGAAGTGTCAGAGGTTGCAGTGCCTTGCGCAGGAAGAGCCGCAGCACCACTGTCATCAACTTCAAATATGTCACAAGTTGCACCATCAATAGGGCCCTTAATAATGTTAGCAGAAACATTTAAGGTTGGGTTGATAACAGGTGTAGATGCACCTACACCTTCGGTAAAACCTGCATTATCGGTATATCTAGCAGAAACAGAAATGACTGTGCCTTCATCTGCTTCGGTAATTGTGTATGATGTACCGGTAGTACCTGTTGACCAAACGTAGGTAATTGAGTCAGCTTGAATTCCGTCAGCGTCATTAGCCATTGCTGAAAGAGAAGCACCAGCAACAAAGTCGCTTCCTATTATTTCTATGTTACCGCGAGTATTACCATCAAGTTCAGCACCGTCATCACCGCCACAACCAACTAAGGTTGTCGCAATGATGATCGATATAAGTGATTTATTATTCATTTTTTACTCCAAAAAATATGTATTTCTTCAAATTTAGCTTGTTTTATTTAAGTTCTATACTTGGCTAGTACTTAACGCTGACACCTAAAAATAAGCGAGGACCGTAATCACTTACTTGACCCAAGTTACCTTTAACATAGAAGTCATCACTACGAGGTTCGCTAAACAAGTTAATCGCTGAAAATTTAACACGAGCGTGTTTGTTGATTTTGTAAGAAGCACGAGCTTCCCAAACATTTGCCTCATCAACAAAACGCAGTCTAGTGCCGTTAGAAGTGTATGGTTGGAAGTATTCACTACGATACTTATAGATAAGAGCAGTATCAAAATCGCCTATTTGGTAGTAAACCTGTCCATTGAATACATGCTCAGAAAATCCAGGTACTGAGCCAGGAGGAACAATACCATCGGTAAGTTGAGTGGTTACACCCTCTAAATCAGTAGTAAATGTATTGCCGTAGTTACTATCTTCAAACTCATAGCTTGTATCTGCATAGTTATAACCAAACTTCACACCAATGCCAGAATCCCAACGATACGAAAATGACGCTTCGATACCAAAAAGATCACTTTCATCTTCAGTAGTTACTGAATTAGTAATAGGTAATTCAACTTCCTCACCGTCAACGATAAAAGTTTCTAACACTGTTTGCTGTTGGAAGCCGCCATTGAATTGCTTGTAGTAAACGCCTAAAGCTACAATAGAGTCATCGGTTGGGTACCATTCGATAGCAGCATCATAGTTCCATGACATTAATGGTTGAAGATCAGGGTTACCAGAACCATTAACACCAACTAACAAGTCATCAATTGATTCAGGCTCATTAGCGTCATCGGTTTGGAATGTGCGGCTATAACCTAGATCAGATGGATCTGCACGTGACATACCTCGGTAAATACCGGCTCTTAGGAGGATATCTTCATCATAATCAACTACTAAGTTAAAACTTGGTAGTACTTCAGTGTAATCGCCACCACCAATAATCTGTTCAACACTACCGTTTGGTACTAGGCTAATTACACCTGTAGCCGGATCAGAGACAACGTCGAAACCTTCTCTAAAGCCAATAGAAGTAACGTCAGAATTGACTACACGAATACCAAAGTTACCACGAATAAATTTACCAAACATTTCAGTGTCGTAGTTAACCATTGTATAAGCAGAGATTGTTTCTTCTGTTACGTCAATAGTACCCGCATTCTCGTATATAACTTCTGGGTATGCGAATTCGCCACCTTGAGATGCTACTACTGCTTGAGAGAAACATTCGTTATTGTAAGTTGCCCACGAAGAGCCTGTACCGCTTTGTACAACATTACCGGAACTGTCAACATTGGTAATAATATCACCGTCAGAAACACTGGATAAAAAATCAGACTCAGGGAAGTCTATTTGGCAACCTTCAAGTACGTCGATGGCCGATGTTACAGATTCATCTAAATCAAATTGATTTCTTGAGCCATTACCGTTAGTTCCACCAAATTGAACAAACGACAGTTCTGAAACTCGAACGCCAGCTTGAATGCTACTAAAAACTTCATTGTCTAAATTATAATGAATATCAACTCGTGCACCCAGGATTTCATTGTCTCGAACATTTTCTCTGTCGATTCGAGTACGAAGATCACTAGTAAAATTTGAAATATCAGTCACATCAAAATCATTAACTGTTAAATGCGGAATATATTCACCTAAATCCCAAGAGAAGGAAGGACGGAAGCTCGTTCTTCCTCGGTTTGAAATTTGTAGCTCTTCTCGGCTTGTTTTAGAATAGCCAAGGTCAACATTAATCTTTAGATCATCAGAGTAAAAATGTTCAACGTTTAATCCGTATCCTCGATAGTTTTCTTCACGTGAAAACTGCTCACCCGCAGATTCGAAACGCTCTTCACCTTCCCAATGCAGAATTCCGCCAACATCGTTTGTGATCAGATTTTGTCCCGTTACACCCGGTGTAACGCGCTTTTGTAAGAAAACTAAATCATGACGCGCTTCAGATTGTGTACGATCTGATATTTGAGCGTCTAAATTTATATCCCATTTATCTGATGGGCGGTATTGTAGAGCAACGAATAAAGAGTCTCTTTCATCCGATGTTTCATTTTGGCGGAAGCTTCGGCTTGAGCCAGTCCAGGCATATTCTTTACCATTATCTACTGCAAGACCTGTGTCTGGATCAATATCAGTGTTATAACCTTGGTTATTCGATCCAACACTTTCATCTTCACAATCGCCCGCTGAACCACGGAAAAAACCGGTATTGGTATTGGTTGGATCATTCAAACATGCCCATAAAGATGAGCCAGTTGGGCTTGAGCTTCTATATTCAGCTTCTGGCTGACTAATATCTTGACGTTGTAAACCTACACTCAAACCAAATTCTTGACCGTTATTAAACTAAAATTGGTCAACATAACTTAGTGTTCCACGGTAGCCGAAATCACCTTGAAGTGAATTTTCAACGTTTGCTTGGTCAGGGTTGTAGTTACCTTTTACTTCAGCCTGAAAACGTTGCTTACCAAAATCTAAAGGCTTAAGTGTCTCAAGGCTAATAACACCCGCAACTCCACCTTCAATCATGGAAGCATCTTGTGTTTTATAAATAGCTACTTTCTGCATCAGTTCTGATGGGAACTGAGAAAAGTTAACTGAACGGTCACCACTACCATTGGTCGCTTCACGGCCATTTATGTGGGTCGCATTTAAGAATGGTCCTAAACCACGAATACTGATTTCAGTAGCACCACCATTTTCACGGTGAGATGATGCACCTGTTAATGTTTCTAGAGCCTCACCAATTGAAAGTGCAGGTAAATCACCAATATCTGAAGCAGATATACCGTCAACAACACTGGCAGATTCACGTTTTATTGCAATTTGGTCTTGAATTAATTTACGTGTACCAATTACTTCAACAACTTCTATATCATTATCGACTTTATCTAGATTTTCAGTTTGAGCTTCTTGTGCTGTTGCCGAAAATGCAAAAGAGCTCGTTACAGAAGTAAATGCGGCAAGCTTCACCCATTTTGCTATAGGTGAAAGCTTGAACTTCCCTATTTTATGGATGGGTTTTGTTTTTTTACTTAATTTCGTGGACATACCGTATTTCCCCTTTATTTTATAATAAGCATGTTAATGCCATTTATCGTTATATTTATTATTACAAGCAGGTTACTGCCATTTAATTCTTATATTTAAATTAGAGATATATTAATTTCAAAAGACGCAACACAAACCAAAGTTTCAACCTATTCATTGAAATGCAAAAACAACCAATAATTGTAGTTACAAATGAAAAATTAATGGGTTAACTGCGCTAAAACTTATATCCTTTATGCATGTTATGGATATGATAGAAAGTGGCTTGCACATAATCACCTTCAGCTCCGACATTGTTTTGATTATAAACACCCGCTTTAAAGTACATATACTGGTTACCTGCACTATAACCACTATCTTTCATATCGTAGAGCTTAGTAATATTAGGCTTACCTTCCCTGATTATAGTGACGAACAGCACTTCGTCTTCAACGGAAATTTTATAAGAGAATTTTTCATTCAAAGCGATACCGTCATCAGGATCTAATAAAGTATGAGAACGTGAGCCAATCATATTTATCCAAATATCATTACCATCATTTATTTCATGGGCAAAATAAATAGCCCCTTTGGAGTTGCCTGGTAATTTTCGGTAATATAAACGAATAGGTTCGTCATCCGTGGCATGAATTTGCCCGATGACCACGCGTCCTACCTTTTTTTCATCACCTGTGGTAGATACTCGGTTTATTGCCAAAGTCCCTTCTAAACTACCTTCAACACCGCCAGACTTAACTTTCGCCGAACCATGCGCATTGCTGAAAACCCAGTTATTCTTAGTCAGGCCACGAGTTTTTATTCGACCATTACCTCTACGTAGCATTTCGCGTAGTTCGGTTCTCGCATATTTTGTATTTTTTGAGGTCTTGGCACCTACGTTCGGGCAAGCGAATACCAAGCCACCATCATCTGCTGTATAAAAAAAAGGCTTTAAGTTAAAGCCTTTATCTAATGATTTCTCATAGACGGTATCAGCTTTTTTATCTTTGTTGAGATCGGTTGGCAAGGTTAACGACCAATCGAGTAAATCAAAATTTTTACTTGGCTTTTTAAGTGGATCGAGTTTTGACAAATCCCCAAGTAAAACACCTTCAGCAAGGCTAGTATGTGACTTTGGAATAAAGGTATTCCCCTCAATTCCCTGAGCATTGAGTGATGCGCTAAAAACAACTAAAACAAAAACTAGCGCGGCGAAAACGTCGCACATTTTCTTTTGAAAATGTCGGTAAGATTTATATGTGTGGATATTGAAATACGTCATAATTTCCGTTCTCTTTACTCTATATGTGAGTATTTTTCAGCTTAACTATTTTCAAAGCTTACATAAAATACCTATATGCTCAGCATATAGTGGCGCATCTACGTATAAAATTAACTAACCCTGAAAAACGTAATAAAAATAGGTAATATTTTGCTTCTAATCAATACCAAAAATCACCTGATTTCGTTGTAAAAATAAGCAGAACTCTTTGTTGTATATAATCAAAGAGCTATGATTAATTGTTACTTATAGAATCATATATAACTTAACTGACACAGGTACCAGCTTACCTATTTATTCACATTTGCATATTTTCATTGAATGCAATATAACCGTCGCAACAGAACATTGTCAACCAAAATGAAGAAATAAGTATGACCAAAAAACCAATATTGGTTGTACCTTTAATATGGAAAGCACTAACCCAGTGGTTTACCACATTTTTATATAATAAAATTTAAACTAATTAACAACAACTTATAAAAATATTAATTTACTATTGTTGAATGATTTTTATATTCACTACCAATGAATATGGCAACATAACCAACTAAAAGAATAAAGTTAGCAAGCAATACTTCGGTATTACCAATTTACAAAGTAGCATTACCAATTGATAATATGATGAGATTACAGCTCATAGCTAATATCGCCGGTTTTTAATTTATCGCGCTGTTTATTAAAAAAACAAACCATGCTTGACTAAGATAATCGAGTGATGAGGGCTTGCTTACGGCAATACTCAGGTCTTGGATTGATTTTACATGTCAGTGAAACCAGTGACCAAGTAAACTTGGCTAGGTGAACGCACCACAAAGCACTCAATAATTACGTTAAGGTTTGGTGTGTAACGACGATTTGAAATCTAATTGATACCATTTGGAGTGGTGAGTTTAATTATGGAAGGCTGAACATGAATATTAAATGGGCTTATCTGTTGCTGTTTAACTGGTAGCGTGTACTCAAATAGGTGTTTACTCCATGCATAGAAAGTGGATACGTTAATTTTATTATCACTGCAAAATTGAGTGATAGTTAACCCGTACTTTGTTGATGTTCTAAGATACCTTGCCTGTGTTTTATTTTTTGCTATTTATTCATAATTACCTCAGGTTAATGTGCTGGATAATTATGCGCAAGCTTGATTAATATTGGTATAAAGAAATAACTTCGATTGAGTGTAGACCTAACCAATGAATCCAGAACTATATTGCGATGCTAGGGTTAATGACAATAGGCTTTCACAAAACAAACCTAAACGCCCTACTATCGACAGGAGCTAGCAGTCATGAAGTTGATGGAAAAGCGAAGTACGGTACATATTTATGTCTATAGGTGTTGTATTGGAGTTTATGAACCTGAACATGACATTTTCATACTGTTAAAAATCGGTATAATATTTTTTGTTACAAGTATGAGTTTTTATTTTTATTTTTATTTTTATTTTTATTTTTATAATAGATGTTTTATAAGAGTTTATTGCAGGTATAGTTTAAAGCGAAGATCTATTTAGATTATATGAATAATAGATTGTAGTGATATGAAGTTTTTTAATTTATTGTACAGAAAGCACATAAAAAAGGTGGTACCCGGAGACGGACTTGAACCGTCACACTCTATGAGCGAGGGATTTTAAATCCCTTGTGTCTACCAATTCCACCACCCGGGCATCGGATAATTCTTTTTAAAGTAGAGATTGGCTCCCTACTAACTCTTATTTTACTAAGAGATTTGATTTATTAAAATCTTTAGCTTGTCGAAACGCTAAATTGGAGCGGCTAACGAGACTCGAACTCGTGACATTCACGTTGGCAACGTGATGCTCTACCAGCTGAGCTACAGCCGCTTCGTAGAATAAATAATTATACTAATTACTTAAGTATTACACATAAAAATAAAAATTGGAGCGGCTAACGAGACTCGAACTCGTGACATTCACGTTGGCAACGTGATGCTCTACCAGCTGAGCTACAGCCGCTTCATTACTTGTTTTCACAAGTTATATTTATTATGTTTTAACAAACTAAACTACATCAATAATTTCATCCTCTTTTACTTCCTAAAAAGTAAAGTGGTACCCGGAGACGGACTTGAACCGTCACACTCTATGAGCGAGGGATTTTAAATCCCTTGTGTCTACCAATTCCACCACCCGGGCATCGGATAATTATTTTTTATAGTAAAGATTGGTTCCTTACTTCTTAGCATTTAAGCTAAGTCCATCATACTCCCATTACTCAATCACTTGAGATATGGAGGCGGGTCCCGGAGTCGAACCGAGGTAGACGGATTTGCAATCCGCAGCATAACCAGTCTGCCAACCCGCCAAACACTTTATATTTGACAATAACAAAAAACATTACAAATCTAAATTGGAGCGGCTAACGAGACTCGAACTCGTGACATTCACGTTGGCAACGTGATGCTCTACCAGCTGAGCTACAGCCGCTTCATCTGCTGACTCCCTGTCAACTTGGGACGCATTCTACATTGAAATTATTGGGAGTCAACTATTTAATTTCAATTTTATTTCGACTGCTCAAAAAGCGGCTTATTTGACGTTTTTTTAACTAAAAACATCGTTTTCTAGCTATCTTGCTTGGCTAACTCTGGCCAAGCTACTTTAAAATATGAGATCATTGACCAAAAAGTAAGCACTGTAGCTACCGCATAAAAGAAATAAGCTATAAACATAAGTATTTCATGTGGGAAATAAAATAAAATTAATGGAATATCGTAATCAGGCTGCCAAATTAAACCCATAATTCCTAACATTTGTGCGGCAGTTTTATATTTTCCCATTTGAGAAACAGCAATTTCATCTCTTTTACCACGTGAAGACATAAATTCACGTAATGCACTGATAAAAATTTCACGAGCAATCATTAGAATGGCTGAAATTGAAATCCACCATAATTGATAGTCTTGAATAAGTAAAACTAAAGCGGCAACAACCATTAATTTATCAGCTACTGGATCTATAAACGCACCAAAAGCAGAAGATTGATTTAGTTTACGCGCTAAATAGCCATCAAGTGCATCACTTATAGATGCAAGCCAGAATACGGCAAATGCGCCGAAGTGATTCCACGAAACAGGCAAATAAAATACCACTAAGAATACTGGTATTAATATTATCCGGAACATAGTGATTTGGTTTGGAATAGTCCACATATATAAATTTTACTACTACTAAAAAAAGCGTTGCCACATTCTACACAGATTAAGACAGAGACGAAAATTTTTATCAATAAAATAGATATTATGCGTAAACATTAATTTTGGGGTTATCTAAAGGTAAACGTAAACTTATTTTTCATGTAAGGCGTTATAAATTGTTTCTGCGAGTATTTTACTAATACCCGGAACTTTTTCAAGTGCCGCTCTATCAGCTTGCATAACTTCTTGAAGGCCACCTAGATACTTTAATAAGGCTTGTCGTTTCTTTGCTCCTATACCCTCGATAGATTCAAGTGTAGATTTTTTACTGGCTTTTTGGCGCTTAGCACGGTGACCAGTAATAGCAAAGCGATGTGATTCATCTCTAATATGTTGTACTAAATGTAAAGCAGATGAAGTAGAGGGTAAAGATATGAGTTGATGACTACCTGCTAATATTAACGTTTCAAGTCCGGGTTTGCGCCCTTCTCCCTTAGCAACTCCAACTAATAAAGGAATTTTATCTAAGTCGATTTCAGTTTGAAGTTGTGCGAAAAACTCTTCTGCTCTAGACAATTGTCCCTTTCCACCATCTATAAAGACAATGTCTGGCATATTATCCATGCTGGTTACTTTCCCATAACGTTTATTTAGTGCAAACGACATTGCGGCATAATCATCACCGGGGGTTATCCCATAAACGTTATAACGACGATAGTCACTTTTCAAAGAGCCTTCTTGATTAAATACCACATTTGAGGCAACGGTTTGTTGTCCCATGGTATGACTGATATCAAAACATTCAATTCGATTAATACCATTGTCGAGTTCAAATACCTCATTCAATGCTGAAAAACGCGCTTGCATTGACTCTTTATGACTATTCCTAGTTACTAATGCATTTTCTGCATTAGTACACGCCAATTTTAAATACTGAGCACGTTCGCTTCTTACTTTTGTAGATATTTTTACATTTCGATCTGCTTGTACACTTAAAAGTTTTGTAAGCTCTTCAATATTTTCAAAATCATCTCTTATGACTATTTCTTTTGGTATAGCTGCACTTTTTAAATCTTGTCCTAAATAATGTTGGCTAATAAAGGCTTCATATACTTCAGCTTGTTCAGTGTTGGAAGGAATACTAGGAAAGTAACTTTTACTACCAAGAATTTTTTGATCACGTATGAATAACACATGCACACAAACTTGCGATTTATTCATATATATACCAATAACATCTAATTCTGCAACAATACCACTGACATACTGTTGTTTCTGAACCTGTCGTAGTGTCGCTATTTGATCTCGATATTTCGCTGCAGCTTCAAAATTCAATGTCTGACTAGCTTGTTCCATTTCACTGACAAGGCTATCAATAACTGTAGAACTTTTTCCTCGTAAAAAGAGTTTTGCCAGATCCACTTGTTGTTGATAGTCATCAATGGATATTTTATCTACACAAGGTGCAGAACAACGATTTAATTGATGCTGTAAACAAGGGCGACTACGAGCACGATAATAGCTATCTTCACATTGACGTACAGGAAAGAGTTTTTGCATCAAACGTAAACTTTCCCAAACAGCACCAACGGTTGGATATGGGCCGAAATATTCACCTTTGATTTTTTTACCGCCACGGTGAACACCTAATTTTGGGTGTTTATGGTCGGTGATCAACAAATATGGATAGGACTTATCATCTCGGAGTAAAATATTATATTTAGGCAGGTATTTTTTTATAAAGTTATTTTCGAGTATTAAAGCTTCGCCCTCAGTGTGCGTAACGGTAACTTCAACGGCAGTTATGTGGCTTACTAGTACTTGGGTTTTAGTACTACCAACATCTTTACGAAAATAACTAGCAAGACGCTTTTTAAGCTGTTTAGCTTTGCCTACATATATAACTTTTTGGTGTTTATCATACATTCGATAAACACCAGCTTGTTGAGAAACAGAAGAAAGAAAAGCTTGATGGTCAAAAAGAGGTTGTGAATCTGACAAGGTTTATAATGTTTCTGTTTTAATCATACCATGACGAATAGCTAGATGAGTTAGCTCTACATCATTGCCGACGTTCAACTTTTCAAACATTCTGTAACGGTAGCTATTAATCGTTTTGGTACTTAGAATTAATTGTTCTGAAATACTAGGGACTTTTTCACCACGCGTTATCATCAACATGATTTGAAGTTCACGCTCTGATAAAGTATTGAATGGATTTTCTTCATTTGATTTAAACTGACTTAATGCCATTTGCTGAGCTATATCAGGTGTAATATAACGTTGTCCGCTATTTACAGCACGAATTGCATTGACCATCTCATCAGCACCCGCACCTTTAGTTAAGTAACCAGCTGCACCAATTTGCATGACTTTAGTAGGAATTGGATCTTCGGAATAAACAGTTAAAACAATAACTTTAATATCAGGTGAATAACGAATTATTTTCTTGGTCGCCTCTAATCCGCCAATACCAGGCATATTCATATCCATTAGAACGACATTAGGTTCGTTTTTTCGACAAAATAGTACGGCATCCTCACCTGTTTCTGCTTCGCCAATAACCTTAAGTCCTTTAACGTCCTCAAGGATTCTCCGTATCCCTGTTCGGACTAACTCATGGTCATCAACCAATAGAACATTTATCAACGAGTTTCACCTTAATTAACTATTATTATAGTGTAGTAGAATATTGTAGTTCATATTCTTTGTATGTTTAGAGCATATAGGGTATTAACAAGCAGTACAATTGAATTCAACCTTCTTGATTGAAAAAGTGTAACAGAAATATTCCATTGCTTTATTAACCCACAATTTGCTTAAAATTCAACTATAGATCATTTTTCTTTAACCAGTTATTTAACAGCCCAATCTGACCATTTTTATAAGCTGCATAAGTCAAACGTACAGCATTACTTAAGATGACACTGTCAGTCCATTTCGTTTGATCTGCAATAAGCTCATAACAGTTTTGAGCTTCTGGCGATAAATAACCGCGCATTTCTTTTTTACCAGACTCTTTTTGGCGATCTCGGTATCTTTTTTGCTTTTCTGCATTACTAAATGCTTTTTTCTTATCGTTCATCAATACGTTACCAAAATTATATAAATACCAAAAAAGGTTATGCGTAACCAAATCATATATAAAAATAGATTAACAATCTAATATTATATGAATAAAACTCAAATAAAGTACTGCTCGGAGTTGTTTAGTGTACAGGTGTTCGCTAAAGTAGCGCATAAATTATTACTGAAAAAAGTGACCTCATGTTAGATCAAAATTCATACTCTAAAGAAGACTTAATAAAAGCCGGTACTGGCGAAATGTTTGGCGAAGGAAATAGTCAATTACCTTCAGACAATATGTTGATGATGGACCGTATTATTTCAATCACTGACGATGGTGGAGAACATGGTAAAGGCGAGATAATTGCTGAACTTGATATTAGCCCTGACCTTTGGTTTTTTGATTGTCACTTTAAAGGTGACCCTGTAATGCCTGGTTGTTTAGGCCTAGATGCTATGTGGCAACTTGTTGGGTTTTTCCTTGGTTGGTCAGGTGGACCTGGTCGTGGTCGTGCGTTAGGTGTGGGCGAAGTTAAATTTACCGGACAAATTTTACCAACTAATAAAAAAGTAACATACAAAATAACGTTAAAACGCGTTATTAAACGTAAGTTATTCATGGGGATCGGTGATGGTGAAGTGTTAGTAGATGGTAAAGTAATCTACACAGCTAAAGATTTAAAAGTAGGATTATTTAAAGATACCACTGCTTTTTAATAAATATAAATTATAACAATAAGTTACTAATTTGAATTACAGCTCACTTTCTAAACAGTGAGCTTTTTTATTTTCAACAATACCTGCCTTTATTACAGTTCTTCTGCTAAATTAATAACATACAACTTTTCCGCTATTCTTAAATTATCCTATGATCAAATTACCTTCAAGTCTTTATACAATAACGAGAATGATATTTATTTGTGGCATTGCTCTCATATTATTCTTGATCTTCAATAGTGTGTGGAAATTCATCAGCAATATCGATGATCTTTCTCTTAGCCATGACTCATCTACAGTCAGAAGTGAATTTAGCTATTATGTTGATCACAAAAATAACTTAGACATTCAAACTCTCATCAATTCAAAAGAATCTAAAAGTGTATTTATTCCATCGCTAGCAAATGATATTCCCTATGATTTAGGGCATCAATCTTACTGGGTTAAAGTTAATGTCACTAACAATTCAACTGAAACACAAAACCTTGTGTTGCATGCTGATAATAGTATGTTGGAATTTTTTGATGTTTATAAAGTCAACCCTATTATAAAAAGCACAGAACTAATCTCGCATCAAATAGCAACTATTAATCAAAAAACGATTTTAGATGTATTTCCTCACATTAGTTTCGAACTCGGTGGTAATAGTACAGTTCAATTTATTACACATGTAAAAAGTAATGGTCCTCCTATTGTGCCATTAGCACTTTATTACAAAGAAAATTTTGGTAAACGCGTTGATTACACACAAATAATTTATGGAATTTTTGTTGGAATTATTCTCTTGATGTCTGCATATAACTTTGTCTTATATTTTGCGATAAAAGATAAGGTATATCTTGTTTATATTGGCTACTTGTTATCTTCTTTTATTGTTTTAGCTGGAGTAACTGGTTATGGTTACCTCATATTTTCGAAGGAAATACAGTACCTTATTCATCAATATGTAATGTTTGCTCATTTTTTTCTCGTTTTATTTTTATTATTATTTTCATTGTTTTTTTTAAGGTACGATCAATCAAAAAACATTATTTATCGAGTAGGAATAAGTTTCTGTATTTTATTAGCCGTTTTGGCTTTATATTCATTATCTTTAGACAAAGTAGCTCAAGCTAAAGTATTTTTTTCAATTCAGCCAATATTTGTTTTATTCTCATTGGTTATAATTTCCAACAGAGTTTCTAAAGACTTCTCTTGGGCAAGGTTTTATTTTATTTCATGGATACCTTTCCTTGCGGGAGCAGCGATTCAACCATTAGTTTTATTAAATTATGTTGACTCAACATTCTTAACACGAAACGCATTTTTGTTTGCAATAATGATTGAAGTTACCTTTATGGCATTTGCATTGGCAGAACGAATGCGTAGGAACGATCAAGATAGGCTTCATGGTATCAGTTATCATGACCTTAATGATTTACCACGTAGATCAATGCTTGAAAGCTCGATGAATGAATTCAAAATATCAGGTCAAAATAATTTCACTCTACTTATTATCAAGCCTGAACATATTGAACAAATATCATTATATATCGATGACAAAGCTAACGCAGCGTTGTTTAAGCGATTAAGCCAACGTTTAAGTTCTTTATTCATCCATAACGATGCTATTGTATCGTTATCCTCTAAAAATGAAAAAATCTGCTTTTTAGAGAATAACTGCCTAGCCATTATTGTTAAGAAAAATAAAAACCAGCAAGAACTATCAATTTTAGTTAAATCAATACAACAACTTATCTCTGAAACATTCCAAATCAATGAATTAAAATTACCTTTGTCCGCTGTTATTGGAGCAGCTAATTACCCAGAGCATGGCGATGCTAATTACTTATTAATTAATCATGCATTAATAGCTGCAAGTGATGCTCAATTGTTATATGGAAGATGGGCTTATTACCAGAGCGAAAAATCTGATCAAACCAGCCATTTATTAAAATTAGCGGCAGATTTAAAAGAAGCTATTGAACAAGATACCTTAGAAATTTATCACCAACCGCAAATAGATTTAAAAACCTTACGTGTTTGCAGTAGCGAGTGTCTTATTAGATGGAATCATAAATCTGAAGGTTTTATTTCTCCCGTAGTCTTCATCCCTTTAGCTGAAGATCTTGGTCTAATTAACCAGTTAACATTATGGGTTATAAAGCGCTCTCTCATCCAACATAAGCAAATATTAATAAACAATAATCATATGGTGTCCATTAACATTAGTGGTAAAGATATTGCTTATGAACACTTTTTCAATAATGCACTTACAATTATTGAAGAAAGTGAAATCCCTGCTGAAAAGATCATTCTCGAACTTACAGAATCTGCATCCATCAGCCACAATCAACAATCTCTCGATTTAATACAAAAACTGAGTGACTTAGGTTTTACTATTAGTATTGATGACTTCGGTACTGGTTATTCTTCCATGGCGCAGGTTAGTCACCTTCCCTTTCAAGAACTTAAAGTTGATAGACAATTTGTTGAAAATGTAAATGACGATAAAAAGCGTAAAACTATTGCTGAAGCAACCGTTAAAATGGCGAAAGGGTTAGGCTTAGAAGTTGTGGCTGAAGGCATTAACAGTCAAGAAGATGAAGATACACTGCGAAGTTTTGGTTGTGATATTGGTCAAGGGTATTATTACGCTAAACCCATGCCTATTGAAGATTACCTTGATTGGTTAGCTTTACAAAATAATGGCCGAACACAGAAACGTGTCGACCTTGATGGTGAATTCATTCCAGCTGAAAAAACCTAAAACAACCTATTTTCTAACGTTTTACCGTTTGTTAATTGAGAATATTGCCATTGCTGCGTATGACAAAGTTTTAAAATTTGTAAATCTAAAGGATTATTTTCAGAAGCTTCTTTAGAAGTGGTTATGACAAACTCATTATTTTGAGTTTGTTCGACCTTATGTACGTTATCTATAGATTGAATCAGTTGTACAAAATTATCGTAAGGCTGTTTCATTCTTAATGTCAAATAACGTTCTTCACTATCATTTTGTAAGCTTTGATGTTGCTGTAACTTACCTTTTTCTAAATATAAAACTTGGCTACATAAACGTTCTAGCTCACTTAAATCATGAGAGCTAAGAATGAATGTAATATCAGACGATAATGTTGAAACCAATTCACGTACTTCTCTAGCATTTATCGGGTCAAGTCCTGCTGTAGCTTCATCTAGCATTACAATTTCAGGTGAGCCAATTAACGTTTGGGCAATAGACACACGTTTTCGCATACCATGAGATAACTCTTCAGGTTTAGCTTTATATGTATCCGCTAAGCCAACAAGCTCTAAGGTTCTATGCGCTTCTTTTTGTGCGTTTTTACGTGAAAATCCTTGAAGCTGAGCATAAAAGGTTAATTGATGAGCTATTGTAAAACTAGGGTCAAATTGGGCATCTTGAGGTAAAGCGGCTAAGCGCCCGAATAAACTTGAGTGTCCTGCATTAGCACCCGCAATTTTTACAGAACCACTGCTGGGTGATAAATAGCCACATAATATGCTAAACAATGTAGTTTTACCGGCTCCATTGGGGCCTACCAATGCAATAGGTTCTCCTTTTTCAAGCGTAAAAGATACATTGTCTAATGCTAGATGTTCATTGAAAGATTTTGAAAGATTTTCAACTTGAATCAACGAACCTTCATGGTTATTAATAGCACTCATATTGATGCCCTTTTTAGTAATTTATCCGCTACAAATAACAAAACTACCGTTTGCAATAATGGGATTAAGTAGTGTTTAAAATCTAGACCTTCTAATGCAACAACTTTACTTATTTGAGTACCTGGGAAAATGTAGTCAAGAAAATATCCACTATTTAAGCGAAATTGAATAAAGCCAATTAAAAGTGCACCTATTGTATAAAACAAAATACTGACAACGATACTCATTTTAGCTGAAGATAAAACACTATTAAAAAATGACATTAATGCAATAAAGGGGGTAATAAGTATTGATAATTCAATAAACAACACGCTGGCTTGTTGAATAGCAGGAAATAATAAAGCGCTATCTCGTGCTGCAGCTAAAGCAATACAGGCAACTAAGGTTAAGAAAATCAATGCCACTATAATCAGGTATTGTCCCAAAAATCGTCCTATTAATATTTCGCTCCGTGTTGCGCGTAAAGTAATGAAACGTAATGTTCCGCGCGCTTTGTCTGAGCACGTTTGATCGCTTGTTACAAACAGTGCAAATAATGGGAATGAATATACAGCGACTAGCCAATAAATGGCAAACTCTGCAACAGGCCACTTCAATAATGCATTTAGGCCTAATGAACCAAATAGCGTGCTAGCAGCAATTTTAAAACCATCAGAAAATATAATTTCAGTTGCAGCGCTAACCATATAATATAAAAGAATAAACCAAACAGCACAAAAAGCGCTTAAAGCAATCAATCCATTTTTAGTTTTAAAAATTCGTATTAATTCAAATTGAATGAGAATAAACAGTCTATGAATGTTTAACAAATGAAAACCTGTTAATTATTAAATTTTCAATACCTTAAATGGAGAACCAATAAAATGCGAGAGTTATTTCACAACAAATAGATTCAATTGCTATACGACTGACATTGATACGAAAAAATTAGAAGTTCATTGTTTTTTGAAGACGATCAGAAAAAAAGCCAATCAGAATTGATTGGCTTTATATAATAGGATAAAAATCAATTAAACTATTTTCTACGTGAGATAACAGCTTCACTTAATTGAGATAGTAAATCTTCAGTATCAGCCCAGCCAATACAAGCATCAGTAATACTTTGTCCGTAAGTTTCAACTTCGCCATCAACTAAATCTTGACGACCTTCGACTAAGTGACTTTCAACCATCACACCGAAAATATTATTATTACCGCCACTAATTTGCTGACAAACATCTTGGCAAACTAACATTTGATTTTCAAACTTCTTGCTACTATTCGCATGGCTGAAATCAATCATTATTTTAGTGTTAAGTGACGACTTATCTAATTGCTCTGTAACAGCTTCCACACTACCCGCATCAAAATTCGTCGTTTTACCACCACGTAAAATAATATGACAATCTTTATTACCTGTAGTTTCTACAATGGCTGAATGACCATATTTAGTAACGGATAAAAAATGATGAGGTGCACTTGCCGCACCTATAGCATCAATAGCCACTTTAATTGTGCCGTCAGTGCCATTTTTAAAACCTACTGGACATGATAACCCTGATGCAAGTTCTCTATGCACTTGGCTTTCGGTAGTACGAGCTCCAATAGCTCCCCAACACATAAAATCAGCCATGTATTGTGGAGTGATCATATCTAAAAACTCACCTGCTGTAGGCATACCCATATGATTTAAATCGAGTAATAATTTTCGTCCAATGCGAAGACCATCATTAAGCTTAAAGGTATTATCCATGTATGGGTCATTAATTAAGCCTTTCCATCCTACCGTTGTACGAGGTTTTTCAAAATAAACCCGCATAACAATTTCAAGTGTGTCTTTATATTTTTCACGTAATTTAACTAAACGCTCGCCATATTCTAATGCAGCTTTAGTATCGTGTATTGAACAAGGACCGATCACGACTAATAAACGATCATCTTGATGGTTGAAAATTTCACTTATGGCTTTACGCCCAGAAAACACCGACTTAGACGCTTCTTGAGAAGCTGGAAATCGCTCAATTAATGCGATTGGAGGTAATAATTCTTTTATTTTGTTAATTCGAACGTCGTCGGTTTGGTAAAACATAGTCATTTCTCTTTACATCAATACTAAAAGTATAATAATTATAAACCTTAGTATTTTATTATTTTCATGTGTATGTCTAACTCGCTGGCTAGACTCCTAGATGGTTAACCCTCTAACAATTTATCAGTGTTAAACAGACAATACCAATAGAAAATGTACTAAAAACGATATAATTGGTAGTTTTGTAAATGTGAAAGTTTTCATCATATCTTCAGGCCATTTTAATAAGTTTATTTTAAGCGCCTATTGAAACATGAACATTCATCCTCATATAATGAGTAATTCTAGAAATAATATTGTTTCAATATGTGGCGTAAACTTTCGATCGTAATTTTTTTAATGCTATTAGCGCAAACAGCTAATGCATTGCCGTTAGAAAATTTAGTCAAAAAAGTATCAACCCTCTCTTCAACATCACAACTTGAAACAAAAATCATAGAAACATCCATGAGTGATATTTCTTTACTCGATGAGAATGAACCAGAAGATACATTTAATTTACCTCGTATCTATCAAGCTTCTGCATCTATATTTTCTAATGAATTACAGAACACACCCAATTATTTTCTCGTTATAGAGTTTTTTAAAATAAAACTTAACGCAGGTTTATTCAAAAACCTAGCTAACCCACCCGTTCAGCTAAATTGGTATGAACAATTAAGTCATCGTTCTAACTCTACTCGTCTGTCTGGCTGGAAAGACGGCAACACCTTATACGCAGCTCGCGTGAATTATCATTCCTAGATTCATCATCTAACACTTACTTAATATTCTTTTTTCCTTTTCCAACGTTACTGTTTTAACAGTAGCTTTTGCCGTATTCGTTGTGTTGATCTTAACAGAATAAATACAGCAATAATTTTCGAGACTTTATGATGAACTCACCGATAAAAATGCCGTATAGATATTTTAAGTGGCAAAATATACTAATTATATCCGCCTTACTTTTGTTGATAATTAGTGCCCTACCTAACTTATATTCAGACAAAATAAACTTTCAGCTTTCACCTATTAATAAAACCGTGAAAAATGTCACCACAATCGCGCTTAAAAGCTTATTCGATAAGCACAACTTAACTGTTGATAAAATTTCAACGGTCAATGATAAAACATCCATTACACTCAATAATAAAATGGATAAAAGTTCTGTCTATCAATTGTTGTCTATCGAATATAAAGATACCCATCTTATTGAAGACACCGTTATCAATAATATGCCTTCATGGCTGTTATCTCTTAACGCTAAACCCATTAAGTTAGGTTTGGATTTAAGTGGTGGCGTATTGTTTGTACTTGAAGTTGATACTCAACAAGCATTATTCGATCGTTTAAAAAACATAGCGTTAGAGATAAAAACTATTGCAATGGAAGACCGTATCCGAGGTGTTACCGTCATACAAAACAATGGAAATAAACAAATTGATGAAGCTAATCAACACTTAACTGTTAAGTATCCTAATTCAGCAATAAGTAAAATCGATGGTCTTTTCAATCAAATTGAAAAAAACTATCCTGACTTAGTTCAACGAAAAGATAAGAGTAACCAAATCAGTTTGTCATTTTCGTCTCAAAAAACATCTCAATTTCGTCAAGAAACCATGAAGCAAACGTTGAAAACCATGCGCGGAAGAATAGAAGAACTAGGCATTACTGAAGCAGTAACATTACAGCAAGGCAAAAATCATATTCGTATTGAACTGCCAGGTGTTAATGACCCAGAAGAAGCTCGACGTATCATCGGTGCAACCGCAACGCTTGATTTTTATCAACTTGCGGAAAATTCAAAAGCAGCAGGTATCTTACGTATGGCTGATGAAAATGGAAGAAAGCTAAACTTAAACAGTAAAGTTGTATTTTCTGGCAGTAATATTAAAAATGCTCGTGCAGGGCAAGATCAAATGAGTATGCCTTTAGTTAATTTAACGTTAGATGCTATTGGCGGTAAAAAGATGTCACAGTTTTCTAAACAAAATATAGGTAACACTATGGTGACAGTGTTTTCTGAGTTTTATAGAAATGCTCAAGACAAACTGGTGAAAAAAAGTAAAGTTATCAATGTTGCCACAATACAACAACACTTAGGCTCTCAGTTTAGTATCACTAATATGTCTAGCCAGCAAGCTGCACAAGAATTGTCTTTATTATTACGTGCGGGGTCGCTAACGGCTCCTGTAACTATTGTAAAACAACGCACTATTGAAGCGACACTTGGTATTGATAATATCAACCATGGTATTAAAGCATTAAGTGTAGGCATTGGTATTACCTTGTTATTTATGGCTTTTTGGTATCGTAGTTTGGGCGTAATCGCTAACGTAGCGTTAACCTTAAACTTAATTAGCTTACTTGGTTTAATGTCATTACTTCCAGGTGCAGTGCTCACTTTGCCGGGTATTGCAGGCTTAGTGTTAACGGTAGGTATGGCTGTTGATACTAACGTGCTTATTTTTGAACGTATAAAAGAAGAATTAAAACGCGGTTATAAATTACTACAAGCAATTGAACAAGGTTATAAAAGTGCTTTTTCAACCATTCTTGATGCGAATATCACAACAATGATCACAGGAATTATCTTGTATACGATAGGTAATGGGCCAGTTAAAGGTTTTGCACTTATTTTGTGTTTAGGAATTTTAACCAGCATGTTCACCGGTGTTTTTGTTTCGAAAGGTTTAACAAACATCGTCATTAGAAAAAATAAAACGAAATTCTTGGGAGTTAACGCATGAACAACATAAAATTTGGTAAATACTTCAACTTAAGCGACTTTCGAGTAGCTAGTTTTTATTGTGCTTTAGTATTTGTTGTTATTGCGCTATTTGGCCTGTTTAATAAAAACTTAACGCTTGGTCTAGATTTTACTGGCGGTTACCTTACTGAGTTTTCAACCGGAAAAAAGGTAAGCCAGAAAAAAATGACCGAATTGCTTACTTCATACCTTCCCGAAAAATTTAAAGTAACATCCGCCGAAGAAGGAACACATTGGAGCGTTCAACAAGCGGATAATTTGTCTAGTTTAAAGGGTAAAGAGTGGTTAGCAGACTTTGCGCTACAAAGTGAATTAACTATTATTCCTCAAGATGCACTTTATATAGGAAGCCAAGTAGGAGAAGAGTTAATTAACCAAGGAGGTTTAGCGCTATTAACAGCAATTATCGTTATCTTGATGTATTTGTCATTCAGGTTTGAATGGCGTTTAGCGGCAGGTGCTGTTATTGCACTTTTTCATGATGTTCTGATTGTTCTCGGGGTATTTGCATGGTTAGGCATTACTTTTGATTTAACGATATTGGCAAGTTTGTTGGCAATCATTGGTTACTCACTTAACGACTCAATAATTGTTGGAGACAAAATTAGAGAAATAATGAAAACAAATACAGAAGCAAAAATAGATAACATTATTAATAGAGCAATTAAATCAACACTTGTGAGAACGATGATCACTTCTGGAACAACACTCGCAACCATTATTGCTATTTGGATATTTGCTGGAGAGTCTTTAGCTGGCTTTTCAATCGCCCTATTTACAGGTGTATTGGTTGGTACTTTTTCTTCCATTGCTATCTCAGCAACTGTTCCTCAGTTACTTGGGTTGACTGCAGATTATTATGATAAAAAAGAAGAGGAAATTTGTCAGTTACCCTAGGTGAACAAAATGAGATAATCTTCTAATTAGTAGATTATCTCATCACTAAAGTTACCGAAGTTTTAATTTAGAATTTAAATTAATTTCATATAGATTATTTTCTGTATTAGAGAATTGAATTTGTTCTCTAAATTTAAAACCTAATTTTTTAAGTAAATGATTTGACCGAGTATTAGTGCAAGACGTAACCGATAAAACTTTACATAAAGAATGATTTTTAACTCCCTCTTTTAATACAATAGATGAAGCTTCTTGAGCAAAACCTTTTCCACAATACTCAGGTAAAAAAGCATAACCTAAGTCAGGATATTCAAACTCAGTTCTTTTCAATAAACCACAAATACCAACGGGTGTATCGTCATCTTTTAAACATACTAAGTATAATCCAAAGCCATGCTCTTTATAACTTGCTATAGGCCCATTAATTAGATGATTAATGGCATCTTCCGTATTTCTAACGCCTTTATCACCAATGTTTGTCAGAAAAGACTCGTCATTGAAAAGCGTAAGCACGAATTCATGGTCATTCGGGGTGAACTGTCTTATTGACAACCTTTCTGTAGCAACTATAAGCATTAATACACCAACCTGTTAAAGTTTATTTTCTATAGCTTCATTTAATCGGTCGAAGCCTTTCGAAAGGTCTGTAATTAAATCATCAACATCTTCTAAGCCAATATGTAATCGAATGAGTGGGTATTCATAATCCCATTGTGTCGCTGTACGTAAACGTCCAACATTGGTATTACCTAGAATTAAACTTTCAAATCCTCCCCAAGAATAGCCCATTTTAAAATGTTCCATGCCATCGAGTAAGGCATTAAGCGATTGTTTATCACCACGTGTTAGCACAAAAGAAAATAAACCATTGGAACCAGTAAAGTCACGTTCGAAAAATTCATGTCCTGGACATGATTCAAATGCAGGGTGCAGAATTACGTCAACTTCTTCACGTGTTGCCAGCCAGTTAGCAACTTTAAGTGCACTCGCTTGATGTTGCTTTAAACGAACACCTAAAGTGCGAATACCACGCATTGCCAAATATAAGTCGTCAGGAGAAGTGCATTGCCCCATCAAGTAACTATTTTCACGGAGCTGCGGCCAATATTCTTCTATTGCCGTTGCAGTACCTAACATGACATCAGAATGACCAACAATATACTTAGTTGCTGCTTGAATAGAAATATCAACACCGTAGTCAAAAGGTTGAAAATTCACACCTGCCGACCATGTATTATCTAACATCACAATACAACCATGTTTATGGGCAACTTCTGCAATACCCGGAACATCTTGTACCTCCATGGTAATTGAACCTGGAGATTCTAAGAAAACAAGGCGGGTATTATCTTTAATGAGTGCTTCAATACCTTTACCAATGGTAGGATCGTAATACGTTGTTTCAACGCCAATGTTCACTAAAATTTTATCGCAAAAATCACGAGTAGGTTCATAAGCAGTGTCGACCATTAAGATATGGTCACCCGTTTTTACAAAGGAAATTATAGCGTTGGTTATTGCAGCAGTTCCCGATGGATAAATAGCGCAACCCGCTCCTCCTTCAAGATCTGTCATTGCATCAGCGAAAGCAAAAGAGGTGGATGTTCCTCTACGGCCATAAAAAAGCACTTGATTAGCACGATTAACAGTAGCGTGATTCATTTCTTTAACTGTGTCGAATACTACAGTGGATGCACGTTCTACAGGAGGATTAACAACTCCGCGTGTCCATTTCGATTTTCTTCCTGCATTAACAATTTTTGTATCGTTGATCATGACATTTCATCCTAAAGCTCAAAACCATTTAGCCATCTAAACAGCTAAACCAATAAGGTTACTTTATTATCTTTATGAACATGATGCACGATATATTTGCATTAATTTGAAGGTTTACTTATTTATAGAAATAAGCGCGTAATACAATTATTTCAATAAATAATCTAACGACTAAAATTTTAAAAAAGCCCCATTTGATTGCTCGTTATGGCATCAAAATCTTTACCGATAAAGGGCAATATATCATTGGCAATAGGTTTAAGTTGTTTCTCAACATAAAAATCATAATCTAACTTACTTTCGTTGTATTCAAGAGGCTGAACACCATCAAGGGTTATTACATATTTGATGGTTCTCCTGTTGGTATACTTGGGTGCTTTACCCTCACTTTCGAGTTTATTGTTAGCAATTAATGCTGCCTTTACATGGGGCGGAGTATTCACATAATCTGGTAAGCTTCTTCTGATCTTTTTCTTATATATCAACTTATCATCGTAGAGACCTTGTTTTAATTCATCGACAATCTTTTGAATATAGTCATCAACAGGTTCTTCATTAAAGATAAGTCTGTAAAGTTCTTGCTGAAATACTTTACTGAGCTCTGTCCAATCACTTCTTACTGTTTCTAAACCTTTAAATACGAGTTTGCCATTTACAACACCTGCATAACGCTTCTTAGTTCCTATGGTCTTATGTTCTTTTCCAACATCTTGCCCCCGAATGCTAGGCATTAAAAATTTACTAAAATGGGTTTCAAATTCAATTTCTAATTGGCTTTCAATCGCAAACTCTTCTTTAAGTGTTGCTTGCCATCTCACATTAATTTTATCTTGCAGGACTTTACCTAACGCTTGGCATTGCTCAGGTGTTTTATCTTCATCAACATGAACAAAGATTGAATCCGTATCGCCATAAATTACTTGATAACCGTCATGTTCTATCCATTGTGCTGTGGTTTTCAATAAGGCGTGGCTACGTTTAGTAATAGAACCTGACAAGCGAGGATCAAAAAACCTACATCCTGTAGAACCAAGCACACCATAAAATGAATTCATAATAATTTTTATGGCTTGAGACAAGGCGGCATTTTTATCTTTTTTTGCTATATCACGTTCTAACCAGAGATCATTGATAATGTCAGGCAAAAAGTGTTTATCTCTTGAAAAATAAGCACCATCAAAACCTTCAATACTTTTATCCGGTGACTTTAACCCTTCAATTAATCCCATAGGATCTATATTAAAACTTCGAATAATTGATGGATAAAGGCTTTTAAAATCGAGTACTAATACGTTTTTATATAAACCAGGCGTAGAATCCATTACAAAGCCCCCAGGAGAAACGAGGCCTTTTAAACCGTCTCCCATATTCGGTGCGACATAACCACTACGATGAAGTTTAGGTAAATATAAATTAGTAAATGCGGCAACCGACCCACCAATTCTATCTAGAGATAATCCCGTTAGTTTTGCGCGTAAACGGGTAAATTCGAGCAATAACGTTTGTTCAAAAACAAGCGTAACAAGACGACAGTCTTCAAGGTTATAAGCAGCGAGAGCAAGTTTATCATGATGAAAGTTATCATTAATTTCTTGAATTCTATTCTCAACATCATCAACTCTTTTACCTTTACCTAGTAATGCATTTGCGACAAAGTCTAGGGAAAAACTTGAGAAACTATACGTAGCATTTTTTAATAAATCGATACCATCAAGTACCACTCTTCCGGCAATATCAATAAACTTTCGTTCATTTTGGCTACCGCCAGCAGACTGTGTTCGCCAACGAGGTGCCTTTTGATTTCTGCCAATATTGAAAGCAATTCCATGGAGATCGCAGCGTTTTTGTAGCAGGTTGAAATCGAAGTTAATAACATTCCAACCAATAAGTATGTCGGGGTCGTGTTCTTTTATCCATTGTATTAACGTGGTTAATAGATGTTGCTCATTCTCAACCCAAACTATGTGTTGAGTAATTTCACTTGCTTCTTCCTGAGATAACTTTGAGTCTGCTTCTTTCGATAAAGTAATATTTCGATCGCCGATCATCAAAACACACTTTATTGGCTTTCCATCAGACATTTTATGAGACTGTAATCCAATAGAATAGAGTTCGCCTTCCATTGAACATTCTATATCAAGCGACACCATCGTTAAGGGGATATCATCCAGTACTTGCAATTTATGAGTTGATCGACATTTATCACTTTGGTAAATCGGGAAGTTTATTTGCTGAGACGAGATGACCCTTTGTGAACTAAATTCAATACCCGCAGTTATAAAACGTTCCATGAGGAATCGTTCATCTGGGCGGAAGTCATCTTCATAACATTTTATGTCATGCTGTTTAAGTACATCACGAGCACGATAGAAATCACGCATTGTAGAAAAGTAAAAGCCACTGACTAATTCTTGATTGAAGGTTTTAAGAGAGAGAGGATTAACTTTAGCCGTTAATATTCTTTGTTCTTTCAATAATAAATGTGCTTTTGATTGTTGAGTTTGTTCAACAAAAAATAATGCCTGCTGCTCATGCACAATTACATTTACCGCTCCTTCTAGGGTTTTTACCCACAAAGATAACTCAATACCTTTTTTAGTATCATAGGCTTGGCGAGTTAATAAAAAACCATAATTTGCGTTAGATGTTAATTTTTCAGCTGTTAATGACATTAATTATTTTAATTCGTTGCGGATAACGATAAACTGTTAATATATACAGCAGTATATACGTATTTAACCACCAAATGAACCATAAATGGCTACCAGCATGCTAAGTGATAAAATTAAAGAAGCAATTCGTACGTCCTATAAAACCATTGGTGAAAACTTAGAAAATTTTCACCCAAGAAAACAACAAACTTTTTTAATTGCTGAAATAGCTAAAACGTTAGCAGGTGAATACGACAAAGCTCGAAAAATTATTACTATAGAAGCAGGTACGGGTACGGGTAAATCTTTAGCATATTCATTAGGCGCTATTCCATTAGCGGTTTCTCGTCAAAAGAAAGTCTGTATATCAACGGCAACAGTCGCATTACAAGAACAGTTGGTTGATAAAGATTTACCTTTTTTGAAAACACATTCAGGGCTGAATTTTAATTACACTTTAGTTAAAGGCCGACAGCGTTATGTTTGCCGACAGAAATTAACATTGGCCATTAGTAATGATGATTCACCTCAAGCTGGTTTTACTTTTGCGCAAAAACCCAATGCTGGGGATATAAAATTATTACATCATTTACACAAAGCACTGAATGATAATAAATGGCAAGGCGATTTAGATTCTTGGGCAGACCCAATACCCCATCATTTGTGGCAACAAATTCAATCTGACAAACACAGCTGTTTGAAGCACCTAGCTGAACACGCACATTGCCCTTTTCATAAAGCACGAGAAACGATGGATTCAGCAGATGTATTGGTGATTAACCATAGTTTATTACTCGCTGACTTAGAGCTCGGTGGTGGTGTTATTTTACCTTCTCCAGAAGACACTTTTTATATAATTGACGAAGCACATCACCTACCCAAGGTAACGCGTGACCATTCAAGTGCTAACGTAACCATTAAAGGAGCCCTTGACTGGCTTGCAAAGTTAAAAGAAACCGGCGATAAAATGGCTAAATTGATAAAATCAAATTCAGCTATCTCTCCGTCCTTAAAATTAGGTGACGATTGCCAAGATTTATTAATGGAAATGCAAAAAGTATCTAACTTTATAGAGAACAACCAGGCGTTATACTTCAATGAAAAGTTAAAAGAAAAAAGCCGGTTTTCACGTGAAGATGAAGCTTCACAATATCGTTTCGAAAACGGTATTATCCCACCAAATTTGAAAAGTTGGGCTGAAGATTTAGCTGAACTCAGCAAAAAATGTTTATCACATTGTAACAAGCTTTATAACTTACTGATGGAATCGGTCAAAGACGGAGAAAGCCAAATGTTTTTAGCCGAGCCTCTTCTTGCTGAAGCCGGCTTTATGATCCAACGCCTAGAAAATTTCAATGCTCTGTGGAAAATGTACGCAAAAACAGACAATGAAAAAGGCGCGCCAATGGCCAGATGGTTAGAAAAAATCACCGGAAAACGTAGTGACTTTTTGATATCAGCATCTCCTATTGAAGTAGGTTTTACCCTAGAAGATATTCTCTGGTCAAAATGTGAAGGGGCTGTTTTATGTTCAGCCACTATTCTAGCACTCAATTCTTTCGATCATTTTCGCCGTCAAGTAGGTTTACAAACCAATGATGGTTCACAATATCAAAAAGTAGATTCGCCTTTTGATTATCAAAATAATGCTCAACTTATTATCGCAAAAATGAAAAATGAGCCAAGTAGTCAACAATTTACTGATGAATTAATTACCGAGTTACCTGCGTTAATTAATCAAGGTAAAGCTTGTTTGGTGTTATTTTCTTCTTACTGGCAAATGGAACAAGTCGCAAAAGCATTACGAGATGAGCACAAAATGGATATTGAAGTGCAAGGTGAACAATCTCGTCAACATATTATTGAAGCACATAAGAAACGTTGCGATGAAGACAAAGCCAGTATTATATTTGGCACACAAAGTTTTTCAGAAGGTTTAGATTTACCGGGTAAATATCTCACTAATTTGATTATCACTAAGTTACCTTTTTCAGTGCCTACGTCCCCCGTTGAAGAGGCACAGGCTGAATACATTACCGCTAAAGGTGGGAATCCTTTTATGTCAATTTCAGTGCCAGAAACATCAAAAAAATTGATTCAGGCCACCGGTCGCTTACTAAGAAATGAAAAAGATACAGGTACTATTACCTTAATGGATAAACGTTTAGTGACTAAACGTTATGGCCAGCAGTTACTTGACTCTTTGCCTCCTTACCAAATCATTTCGAAAGGATAGCCTGTGACTAACCTAATTAAAGACCTTTCCAAAGACAAGAAAAGAGCTAAAATCGGAAAGGTGTCAAACTCAACTAATCGACGACTATCAAAAAATCGTTCACTAAAAGAGTCCAAGCCTCGCCCTGCCCCTGAAGATCGTATTTTGGTACTTTTTAATAAACCTTTTGATGTGCTTTCACAATTTACTGACGACCAACAACGTAAAACATTAAAAGATTTTATTCAAATAAAAGACGTTTATGCCGCAGGCCGCTTAGACAGAGACAGTGAGGGTTTGTTGTTATTGACCAACGATGGGAAGTTGCAACATAAATTGGCTAACCCAAAAGAAAAAACAACAAAAACCTACTGGGCGCAAGTTGAAGGTGCTCCTCAGGAAAGTGATTTACAAAAATTATCTAATGGCGTTGTATTAAAAGATGGCCCAACATTGCCCGCAAAAGTTAGCATAATAAACGAACCGAAGCTTTGGACTCGTAATCCCCCCATCCGAGAACGTGCAAGCATTCCTACTACATGGCTGAGTATCACGATTACTGAAGGTAGAAACCGACAAGTTCGTAGAATGACTGCCGCCATTGGTTTTCCAACGTTGAGATTAGTACGATACAGCATAGGTAAATACAACCTTGATGGCATTGAAAATGGTCATTACACTCAACTAAAAGGTGAATAAATAATGTCCTTAGACGTTAACGCTATAAAAACCAATATCATAAGTAGTGAACATGGCGATGATCAGTTCAAACCTAATGCCACAGTTGCAGCTGTTATCGTTCATCAAAATAAATTCTTGCTCGTTGAAGAAATTGAAAATGGAAAAAAGGTATTTAACCAGCCTGCCGGTCATTTAGAGGCAAATGAAAACTTAATAACTGCAATTGAACGCGAAGTATTAGAAGAAACAGGTTTAGCATTAACGCCTGATTATGTATCTGGTATTTATTACTTTCATCGCCCTGAAATTAATCTTTATTATCTACGCTTTTGTTTTGTCATTGAGCCTAATAGTTTTGAACAAGGTCTACCTCAAGACGATGAAATTATTGATACACATTGGTTAACATTGAAAGAAATAAAAGAAAAATCATCGCAATTACGCAGTAAGCTAGTATTAGAATGTATCGAAGATTATCTCTCTATTAAAGAAAGCGGAAAAAAAATCTCATTATCTTCACTAAAATCTAATCTTTAATCTATGCCGCAAATTTTTGACATGATATAATTTTGCGCCATTTTCCTTAGATTTGTAGTTTTAATGTCATCACAAATATCATCTAGCGCTGAAAACCAAAATTCTGCGCCTATTACCAAAGCACCAAACGACACCAAAGTTATTGTTGGTATGTCTGGCGGTGTTGATTCTTCTGTTTCCGCACATTTATTGATTGAACAAGGTTATCAAGTCGAAGGCTTGTTCATGAAAAACTGGGAAGAAGATGATACTGATGAATACTGTGCGGCATCGCAAGATTTAGAAGACGCACAACTTGTTTGTGACAAACTAGGTATAAAACTACACACGATCAATTTTGCAACTGAATATTGGGATAATGTTTTTGAGTATTTCCTAGCTGAATACAAAGCTGGACGTACGCCAAATCCCGATATCATGTGCAATAAAGAGATTAAATTTAAAGCATTCTTAGAATTCGCTTGTGAAGATTTGAACGCTGACTACATTGCTACAGGCCATTATGTTCAACGTGAATTCATTGATGGTCAATGGTCGATGTTACGTGGCTTAGACAGTAACAAAGATCAAAGTTACTTTTTATATACGCTTAGCGACGAGCAAGTTGGCCGTACTTTATTCCCTGTTGGTAATATCGAAAAGCCTGAAGTACGTGCTATTGCCGAAACTGCAGATTTAGTTACGCATAATAAGAAAGACAGCACAGGCATTTGCTTTATTGGTGAGCGAAAATTCAAAGATTTCCTTGGACAATATTTACCTGCACAGCCTGGAAAAATAGAATCTGCCGAAGGTGAAGTCATTGGCGATCACGACGGTTTAATGTATCACACGCTAGGTCAGCGCAAAGGTCTTCGAATAGGTGGTTTAGCGAATGCTGGTGAAGAGCCTTGGTATGTTGTTGAAAAAGATTTATTACGCAATGTTCTAATTGTCGGTCAAGGTCATAATCACCCTCGCCTATTTTCTAAAGGCTTAATTGGAAATCAATTACATTTAGTAAACCGCAAACCTCTTGATGCTCCTTTGAAATGTACGGTTAAAACTCGCTATCGCCAAGACGATGTTGCTTGTCATTTGTCACCGATGAGTGATGGCGAATATCTAGTGATGTTTGACGAAGCTCAGAGTTCAGTAACACCTGGACAATCTGTAGTTTTTTATCAAGATAATATTTGTTTAGGTGGCGGAATCATCAACTCACTAATCCGCTAAGTAGATGCAGTAGAAATATAAGTAGTAAAATTTATGAATAGCATTAATGAACAAACCCTTACACTTGCCGCTGTTTGCCAAGTCGCTTATTGGGTACAGAAAATATCACGTAGTGGGCAGGTTGATGAAGATGAGCTAGCGTTATTACTTAATAGTGTCATGATCACTTCTCCTGATAACACTATGGAAGTTTATGGTGGTGAAATTAGCCATTTGAAAATAGGATTGAAGACAATAGTCAGCCATTTAGGGAATAAATCAACAAACAAAGACCCTGAAATTACTCGTTATGTTGTAAGTTTACTTGGTTTAGAACGCCGTTTAAGTAAACACAGCAGTAAAATGAATGAACTTGGCGACCGTATAACACAAAGCCAGCGTCAATTAGCACATTACGAGATCACCAGTGACACACTTATTTCAAGTTTAGCATCAATTTATAGCGATTTAATTAGCCCTTTAGGTACGCCAATTCAAGTAGCAGGCGAACCGAGTATATTAAAGCAAACTGTCAATCAGCATAGAATACGAGCACTTTTACTAGCAGGTATTCGCTCAAGTGTATTATGGCGACAAGTGGGCGGAAAACGCCGCAGTATTTTATTCTCACGTTCAAAAGTTGTTGAATGTGCTGAGCAACTACTTAAGACTTGTTAAAAAATTCAAAATTAGTTTTTAACCTTACTTTAACATTAGGAAAACCCTATGGAACTTTCAGCATTAAGTGCAATATCTCCAGTAGATGGTCGTTATGGCAGCAAAGTTAAGTCATTACGCCCGATATTCAGTGAATTTGGTTTAATAAAATACCGTGTTACCGTGGAAGTTCGTTGGTTACAAAAACTTGCAGCAACGGCTGGAATTGCCGAAGTTCCAGCTTTTAGTAGTGATGCAACAGCAGCCCTAAATGCGATTGTTGACAACTTCAGTGAAACAGATGCACAACGCATTAAAGATATTGAAGCGACAACCAATCACGATGTAAAAGCCGTTGAGTATTTCTTAAAAGAAAAAATTAGCGACAACGCTGAATTAAACGCTGTGACTGAATTCATACATTTTGCTTGTACTTCAGAAGACATCAACAACCTTTCACACGGTTTAATGTTAAATGATTGTCGTACAGACGTTCTACTTCCAGAAATGGATAAAATTCTAGCAGCTATTAAAGCATTGGCTATTGAATATAAGACAATTCCAATGATGTGTCGTACACATGGTCAACCTGCTTCACCTAGTACATTAGGTAAAGAAATGGCCAACGTTTATATTCGTTTAAAACGTCAACGTACTCAAATAGCTGACGTTGAATTATTAGGTAAAATTAATGGTGCCGTGGGCAACTACAATGCTCACTTATCAGCTTACCCTGAAGTTAATTGGCATGAATTCGCTAATGAATTTGTCATTTCATTAGGTTTATCGTTTAACCCATTTACTACACAAATAGAACCGCATGACTATATTGCTGAGTTATTCGATGCAATTGCACGTTTTAATACCATACTAATCGATTTTGATCGTGATATTTGGGGTTACATTGCAATGGGTCACTTCAAGCAAAAAACCATTGCCGGTGAAATTGGTTCATCTACAATGCCACATAAAGTTAACCCAATTGATTTTGAAAATTCTGAAGGTAACTTAGGTATTGCTAACGCACTCTTTACTCACCTTGCTCAGAAATTACCAATTTCTCGCTGGCAACGTGACTTAACAGATTCTACTGTTCTACGTAACTTAGGTGTTGGCTTTGCTCACGCAATGATTGCTTACGGAGCAACCTTAAAAGGCATCAGCAAGCTTCAAGTAAACGAAGCGAACCTTGCTGCTGAATTAGACAGTAACTGGGAAGTTTTAGCGGAACCTGTTCAAACAGTTATGCGTCGTTACGGCATTGAAAAGCCATACGAAAAATTAAAAGAATTAACACGTGGTAAGCGTGTAGATGGCGACTCAATGCGTGCTTTCATAATGACACTTGAACTACCTGATGCTGCTAAAGCCCAGCTATGTGAAATGACTCCAGCAAGCTATATTGGTCGTGCAGTAGAATTTATTAACGAATTAGATTAATTTCGTAGAGACTTGTTCTAATAAAAGGAACCTTAGGGTTCCTTTTTTATGTTTAGGATGAAAGGTCATGATTTATGTTCCAGACAAATCATAAGTACCTACATTCTTGTAGGCAATGTCACGATGCCATGAATGGCAATGAGTGACGATGTTCCAAAATATCATTAAGAGTAACCAAACCATGCAAACAATCAATTGGGGCGATCTTACGCCTGAGCAATTTCTAAAAGAATATTGGCAAAAGAAACCTTTATTGATAAAAGGTGCTTTTAAAGACTTTACCGACCCTATCGATGCTAATGAACTTGCTGGCTTAGCGATGGAAAATGAAATTGAATCGCGAATAATTGCGAATCAAAATAACCAATGGCAAGTAGAACAAGGCCCTTTTGAGTCATTTGATAAGTATGGCGAACAAAATTGGACCCTGCTGGTACAAGCTGTAAATAATTGGTCTCGTGATACTCAAACGCTATTAGCTGCAGTTGATTTTATACCTAAATGGCGAATTGATGATGTTATGGTTAGCTTCTCAACACCAAACGGTGGTGTTGGCGCTCATTTAGATCAATACGATGTTTTCATTATTCAAGGAGAAGGTAAGCGTCGTTGGAAAGTAGGTGCCCCGGATAGCTCGCTTAAGCAGTTATTACCTCATCCTGATTTAAAGCAAGTATCAGAATTTGTACCTGTTATTGATGAAATAACTGAAGCGGGTGATTTACTTTATATTCCACCAAATCATCCACATAATGGTGTATCAATAGAAAACTCGATAAATTTTTCAATTGGATTTCAAGCGCCTAATAATCAAGAGTTATGGTCAAGTTTTGCGGATAAATTAATAGATGAAAACTTAGGTGAAACACGTTTCCCTGATAAAGATCGTTTGTTAACAGAACACCCCGAACAACTTGTTGATGCTGACATTGCAAAATTAAAAGCATTTATGCAAGCGCAATTAGATGACGATAATTTATTTACGCCTTTTATCGGAAAGTATCTAACACAGAATCATCATGCTTTAGAAATATTAATACCAGTATCTCCTATCACCCATGAGAAACTTACCGATATCTTGGCTGAGCCAGAAAACACGTTAGTACCCGTTTCAGGCATAAAAAGCTTAATTGTTCCTATTCAACAATCAGTCGAACAGGAAAATACGAGTTTTTTATATATGAATGGAGAAAGTTTTTTTATTGATAAAGAAACAATAGAATTAGCGACTTACCTAACTAGACCAAACACTTTGACCACAGAGCAGTTAAAAAGTTTAATCTCGAATTTGAAAAGTGAACAATTGTTAACTAGTGTATTAAATATGGGCTTTTGGTATGTAGAATAAAAATTCGTGGAATTGAAACAATGTCGTTTAGTGTTAGCAGAGTAAAATGGGAACAAGCAGTATCTTTATTAAAAGATGTGAGAGAAAAAGTTTTTATTTGTGAATGGCGTATTCCTCGAAAGATTGAGTTTGATCGTAAAGACCAATATGCATTTCACGTATTGGTCTGCGATGATATTACTCAAGAGCCCGTTGCTACGGGTAGAATTTTATCTACAGGAGAAATATCGAGAATTGCCGTACTAATGGCTTTTCGAAAGAGAAATATAGATAGGCACGTTATGAAAGGCTTACTTGCAATAGCACGAGATATTAATCTAGACGAAGTTTTTATTTACAGCCCGTTAGATGACGTTGAATATTTTAGAAAATTTAATTTTACCACTGCTGGAGCTGTTTTTATGGAGGCAGGTATGCCAAGACAACGTATGGCGTGTTCTGTTGAGAACATAAGTAACGTGACCAACTTTGCCTTCAACCACTAACTTTACTCATTCCATAATAATCCAATAAAAGCATCTCAAACCAATAACTTCTGTAAGATAACTTATAGATTCCCACTGTGCTTTATTCTATACAATTATCATCATAAACAAATCATAATATTTTAATCACACAGCTAGCGTACCGCTAGGCTAAATGGTATTGTGCGCTCCGAAACAATACAACCCTTATTACAAAAGTAAAAAATCGATAGATAAAAACTTTTTACGTGGAGATTTAAAAGTGGCAATTTTTGATTCAGTAGATTTTGACAACCATGAACAGGTTGTTTATTGCAGTGATGACGCAACCGGTTTGAAAGCGATTATTGCCGTGCATAGTACAGCACTTGGACCTGCCGCAGGTGGCTGTCGTTTTTGGGATTATGCAAACGATGAAGAGGCATTAACAGATGTTCTTCGTTTATCAAAGGGTATGACATATAAAAATGCTATGGCTGGTTTAAAACTTGGCGGTGGTAAAGGCGTTATAATTGGTAACCCAAAAGAATTAAAATCTAATGATTTATTTAAAGCATATGGCAAAGCAGTAAATAATTTAGGTGGACGTTATTACACCGCAGAAGACGTAAATATTACCACGGGTGATATGGCCATTGTTAACCAAGAAACTGATTTTGTTTCGGGACTTGAAGGAAAAAGTGGCAACCCTGGTCCTTTTACTGCATTAGGTACTTTCTTAGGTATTAAGGCTGCAGTAAAATTTAAATTAGGTACTGATGACCTAACAGGTATTAAAGTTGCTGTTCAGGGCTTGGGTAGCGTTGGTTACTCTCTATGTGAAAAACTTCACGCTGCAGGTGCAGAATTAATTGTTACTGATATCAATCAACAAATCTTAGACAAAGCGGCTACAGAGTTAAATGCAACCTTAGCAAGCCTTGATGATATATATAAGCAAGACGTTGATGTTTATGCCCCATGTGCATTAGGTGCCTCTATCAATGACGATAGCCTTGCACAAATTAAAGCTGTTATTATTGCTGGTTGTGCCAATAATCAATTAGCAGAACCACGTCATGATACTGCTTTATTAGAAAAAGGTATTTTATACGCGCCTGATTATGTAATAAATGCAGGTGGTATTATAAATGTTGCACTAGAGATTTATCCTGAACCTTATTGCGCCAATAAAGCGACGGGGTTAGTTGAAAATATTTATCATACGTTAATGAGTGTATTTGAAGCCGCAAAAGAGAAAAACTTACCCACTGGGCAAGTAGCTGATGAAATGGCTAGAACTATTATAGGTAATGGTGGAAAGTAATATTTTGTTCCACTGGTACTAACATTTAAAAACCGCATTCATGCGGTTTTTTTACATCCCAAATTATGCTTTTTATAAAAAACAAAAAAGTCGCTTTAAAGCGACTTTTTATTCATTAACCAAAGAGTAAGTATTAGTATAAAACCAACGCTTTAATAACTGATTAACTAATAGGTAATGTAGGAACTTGAATACCTGCCATTTCTAGCATTACACGTACAACCTGACAACTGTAGCCAAACTCATTGTCATACCATACGTAAAGCACAGCACGATCGCCATCAACAATAGTGGCTTGAGAATCAACAACTCCTGCGTAACGAGAACCTACTAAATCGGTAGAAACAATTTCAGTTGAAGCAGTGTAATCAACTTGGTTTTGTAACTTAGAATTTAACGAAATATTACGTAAGTAATCATTTAATGCTTCTTTATCCGTTGACTGCTTCAAGTTTAAATTCATGATAGCCATTGAAACATTAGGAGTAGGAACACGGATTGCGTTACCTGTTAACAAACCTTTCAGTTCAGGCAATGCTTTAGCAACAGCTTTAGCTGCACCAGTTGTACTGATAACCATGTTTAATGGAGCACTACGTCCGCGTCTTGGCGCTGGGTGGTAGTTATCAATTAAGTTTTGATCGTTAGTATAAGAGTGGACAGTTTCAACATGACCATTCTTAATGCCAAATTCATCATTAATTGCTTTTAAAACAGGCGTGATAGCATTAGTCGTACAACTTGCAGCTGAAACTATTTTATCATCCGCTAGAATCATATCTTGGTTTACGCCGTAGACGATATTTTTAATATCACCTTGAGCTGGAGCTGTTAATAATACTTTAGCAACGCCTTTAGATTGTAAATGTTGTCCAAGGCCTTCTTCGTCGCTCCATACACCTGTGTTATCAACAACTAAAGCATCGTTAATACCATACTGTGTATAGTCAATATCGCTTGGGCTTTTTGCATAAATAACTTGAATAAATGCGCCGTTAGCTTTAATTACGTTATTTTCTTCATCAATAGTGATGCTGCCATTAAAAGCACCATGAACTGAATCACGACGTAATAAACTGGCACGTTTGGCTAAATCGCCTTTACCACTTGGACGAATAACAATAGCACGTAAATTCAATGATGAGTTAGGGCCCGCACGTTCTATTAATAAACGAGCAAGTAAACGACCAATACGACCAAAACCATAAAGAACAACATCTTTAGGTTTTTGTCTGTCGCTATTTTTATTAATTGAGACTAATTCTTTTTCTAAAAATTGTTCAATTGATACGCCGTTGGCTTCACCTTTGAACAAGTAACGATAGGCTAACTTACCTACATCGATACGAGCTGGTGCTAAATCCATTTTATTTAAAGCATCAATAAAAGGGAAACTTTCACGTAAACGTAATTTACTATCTTCATGTAAAGCAACAGATTTATGTGCTTTAATGATGTCTATTGCAGAAGCATTAACTAATGGACGACCATAAATAGATACTTCTAGACCTTTATTTCTGAAAAGTTGTCCTATAATAGGTTGCATATTTTCAGCAAATGTTTGGCGTTCTTGCCAGCTAGTTTGGTATTGTTCCTCAAGATGAGAAGTCATTGCGTAAACCTTTTTATTTCAGTCAATTGAACGATGAGTTATTATTAATATTAGCACTAACAACAATAATAACTAAATGCGGCGCTATTGTAATCGAACCTGAAAACTTTCGCCACTAGTTACACAGGATTTTACTATCAAAAATGGTACAAAAATGAAAAAAATATTTGGATGCTTTTTACTGCTTTTATTGTTACCTGCTTGTGATAACAAACCTAGCTTTGCTGAGCTTTGTGATAACAACACCGAAATTTGCAATGAATTCGAACAAGATTCCTGGTGTAAACGTGAGCGTATTAAGGTGGGATTTGCTAATTTAGAGCAAAAATTAGAGCCATCAGATATACATAAATACAATCAATTGATTGGATATGAACATTATGCAAAGTGTATGGACCATGCATCAAAAATTGAACATATTAAATTAAAACAAAAACAAATGATGCGTGTAAATAATTCAATTACAGCTAAAAAACGTATTGCAGAAATATCTAAAGAAACTGAACAGTCAGATCACCCTCACCTACTTTATTATCATTGGTCAAGATATATCAATGAGGCATCTTTAGCTAAATTTATGGCACAAGAAGGAACAGAAGCGCTAGAGAATTCACATTCGCAGTATAATTTAGCCACTCATTATACAAAGATAGATCCTAAGAAAACCTTAAGATTACTTTATAGATCGCTTGAGTTATATCAAGAAGACGAAATTATATATCCAGAGGTTTTTCAATCAATATCAACTGTTTTTCTTGAAGAGCGTCAACCTAAGCAAGTTTATATTTGGTTACGAATATTACGTTTGTACTCACCAGACAATGAACAAGTGAGTGAAAAATCTTTAAATGATTATATAGTTGGTTATAAATTAGATAAGGTATTATTAGATAAGATTGCTGTTATTACACTAGATAAAATTGAAAACAGAACATTTAAATCACCAAAAGTTTAGTTTATGGCAGAGGCTTATGATTTCAACATAAGCCTCATATAGATTAAACAAACCACACGTAATCAATTATCTAATCGTTGTAAAATAGATAATGACTTAATCGTTTTATTTTGAATGGCTAAGATCAATCATTTCACGATCCGGTTGAGACCATTCAACATGAAATTTCTTGCCTCTTTCTTGATCTAAACGCTCAAAAGTATGAGCACCAAAAAAGTCACGCTGACCTTGTAATAAGTTTGCCGGCAAAACAGCCGTGCGCATTGCATCATAGTAATTAAGGGATGAAGTTATTGCACTGGTTGAAATCCCCATTAACGCTGTTTCTGCAACCGTTTTACGCCAATTCATTTGATGAGCATTTAATTGTTTAGCAAAAAACTCATCCAACATTAAATTGTCTAACTTTGCGTTACGTTCAAAAGCTTCAGTAATCGACTGTAAAAATGCAGCTCGAATAATACAACCTGCACGCCATATTTTTGCAATACTCGCAAAGTCCAACTCCCAACCGTGCTCTTTCTCAGCTAACTTCATTAACTGAAAGCCTTGTGCATAAGCACATATTTTTGCGCAATATATAGCATCATGTAAACGAGCAATAAATTCTGTTCTTTCTTGAGCACTTAACTCAATAGTTTCAGGTCCATTTAGAATACTTGAACTCTCCACTCTTAGTTCTTTAAAAGAAGATATAGAACGGGCATATACTGCTTGAGCGATAGTAGGTGCCGGTGTTCCTAATTCTAGACTGCTCATTGCAGTCCAAAGCCCTGTCCCTTTTTGCCCAGCTTTATCAAGGATCAAATCGACAAGTGGAATATTATCTTCGGTTACTTTATGACGAAGCACTTCTACAGAAATTTCCATTAAATAACTGTCTAATGGCCCTTTGTTCCACTGTTCAAATATATCAGCGATTTCATCAGTTGATAATTTCAATCCGGCGCGCAACGTATGATAGGCCTCGCAAATAATTTGCATATCAGCATACTCAATACCGTTATGTACCATTTTCACATAATGGCCTGCTCCTGCTGGACCAATATAAGCAGCGCAAGGTTCACCTTGGTCAATGGTTTCTCCAGGTTTACTTCGCTCTAATGGTTTTCCTGTTTTTGCATCTACTTTTGCTGATATAGCTTCCCATATCGGCTTAATTCGAGTCCATGCATATGGAGAACCACTTGGCATAAGTGCCGGTCCAAAACGGGCACCAACTTCGCCGCCAGAAACTGCCGATGAAAATAAAATAAAGTTACTTTTATATTTTTTCTCTCGCGCTACCGTATCAACCCAAAGGCTGTTTCCCGTATCTATAATTATGTCGTCAGGTTGTATGCCCGCACCAATTAAACTTTCAGAAACTTGGTCAACAGGAGCGCCTGCAGGTACAGAAAGAACAATGAGATGAGGTGTTTTTAGCCTTGATAATAATTCAGTATATGAAGAGCAACCATGAACACGTTGTTTATTTTCACCATTTTCTAATTTGTCTTGGGCGATAACACCTTTAACTTTTTCATTATCTAAATCAAAAGCGGCAATACTATAGCCATTATCGGCTAAGTTTAGCACTAAATTTTTACCCATTACACCAAGGCCTATAAAGCCTATGTCACACAAACCATTATCTTGTGTCATATTAGAAAATCCATAAAAACTGAGAAATATAATGGTCAGAATTCTATCACGAACAAAACAAGCAGCCTAGCAATAAAACTCAAGCTGATTCGTAATAAAACGACCTTTCCAACTATAAAGCCCAGTAAAATGAAAATTTATCTTGTATAAATCTCAAAATGATGTAATTTTACTACATTATTTTTATTTAAGGTTTTAACATGACAATTAGAGTTGGCATCAACGGTTTTGGCCGTATCGGTCGTTTCGTATTTAGAGCAGCAGCAGAAAGAAGTGACATTGAAATTGTCGGTATTAATGATTTAATCGATATAGATTATATGGCTTACATGCTTAAATACGATTCAACACATGGCCGTTTCAAAGGCACTGTTGAAGTTGAAGGTGGTCAATTAGTTGTTAATGGTAAAGTCATTCGTGTAACTGCAGTTCGTAATCCTGAAGAATTAAAATGGGATGAAATTGATGTTGATGTAGTTGTTGAGTCTACAGGGTTATTCTTAACTGACGAAACAGCTCGTAAACATATTACAGCTGGCGCTAAAAAGGTTGTACTTTCTGCTCCATCAAAAGATGACACGCCAATGTTCGTATGTGGTGTAAACATTTCTGATTACGCAGGACAAGATATCGTTTCAAATGCGTCATGTACAACTAACTGTTTAGCGCCAATTGCCAAAGTATTAAATGACAACTGGGGTATTCAAGATGGCTTGATGACAACAGTTCATGCGACTACAGCAACACAAAAGACTGTTGATAGCCCATCAGCTAAAGATTGGCGTGGCGGTCGTGGTGCAGGACAGAATATTATTCCTTCATCAACAGGCGCAGCAAAAGCTGTTGGTAAAGTAATTCCTGAGTTAAATGGTAAACTTACCGGTATGGCTTTTCGTGTACCTACTCCAAATGTTTCTGTTGTTGATCTTACAGTTAACCTTAAAACTAGCGCTACTTACCAAGAAATTTGTGACGCAATGAAATCTGCTGCTCACGGCGATTTAGAAGGCATATTAGGCTATACAGAAGACCAAGTGGTCTCTAACGACTTTATTGGCGAAACGTGTACATCAGTTTTTGATGCGGGTGCAGGCATTGCACTAACAGACAAGTTCGTAAAAGTTGTTTCTTGGTACGACAATGAAATTGGCTACTCAACCAAAGTTCTCGATTTAGTTGCTTATATCTCTGCATTTGAAAAATAATAAACAATTAAAGCAGTTTGATTAAACCTAAAAAGCCAAATGTCATCATTTGGCTTTTTTTATATGAAAAATTTATAATGATGAGTAGATAAACTCCACCATAGAGTCCTCAAACAGCCCGCCTTTATAAACAATTCCCTTCATTTAAGCTTATTAATCTGATAGATAATAGACTTAATAGCTACACGACATAAAGTTAAAATTGAAGAGTGAAATGAGGAATAAACAAGCTTATTAATGAAATACGAAAGAATTGATAATCAGGAATTTTATAATCGACAATACTAAAAAAGCTGAAGTTACACTAATAATAAAGAGATTCTCTATATCAGTGGAACTTCAGCTTTAATTGTTCTTTGGTAATAGTACTATTTTACAGCTGCTAAAGCTTGTTTAGCTAATTCAGTAATTTTTGACCAGTCTTTGTTTTTGATTATTTCGTCTGTAACCAACCAAGAACCACCACAACAAGCAACATTTGATAATGCTAGGTAATTGTTTATATTACTTAAATTGATTCCACCTGTTGGGCAAAAACGAATATCTGGGAATGGGCCACCAATTGATTGAATAGCCTTAACACCACCAGAAGCTTCTGCTGGGAAAAATTTCAAGTGATCGTAACCATAATCAATACCATCCATCATTTCTGAAATAGATGATATACCTGGGATAAGAGCAATATTACCCTCATTACCAGCTTGTAATAAATCTTTAGTTAATCCAGGGCTAATAGCAAACTTAGCTCCTGCATCTTGACAACGTTGAAGCATTTCACGATTTGTAACCGTTCCTGCACCAATACAAGCTTCTGGTAGTTCGTCAGCAATAATTTTTATAACATCAAGTGCCGCTGGAGTACGTAAAGTAACTTCTAACACTTTTATTCCTGCGGCCAGTAATGCGCGTGCAATAGGTAATGCATCTTCAACATCTTTGATAACAAGAACAGGCACTATTGGCCCCATAGCGAAAATATCTTTTGGCAACAACTGCCAATTTTTTGTTATGCTCATTATTTATAATTGTCCTTTCATTGAAGATAATTGTTGACGAATATAGGCTGATGCCCCTATCAAACCGGGTTGAGCTTCGGTGATCACATACGTCGGAATATTGTTAATAAAACTTGATAATCGGCCTTTCGCATCAAAACGTTGCCTAAAATCACTATTTTCTATAAAACTTATAAAACGGGGCACAATCCCTCCGGCAATATAAACACCACCAAAACAACCTAATGTGAGCGCTAAATTACCGGCAAAGCTGCCTAATGAGTTACAAAATTGATTCAATGCTTTTTCACATACAGAACATGAACCATCTATCGCTTTTGCTGAAATTTGTTCAGCAGATAAATGACTTTCAGGAAGGTTGTCAATTGACAAAAAAGCTTGGTAAATTTGCTCTAAACCTTTACCACATAATAATTGCTCATATGAAATCCTATGTTGTTTACTTTCAAGTAAATAATTTAAGATTTTAACTTCATCTGAATCAATGGGAGCAAAATCTACATGCCCTCCTTCACCACCTAAGCAACACCAACCGTCTTTAGTTGGAATTAAATTGGCAACACCTAAGCCAGTTCCAGGGCCACATATAGAAATGGGTTTATCTGAAATCGCTTTCCCTTCACCAATTTGCACTTTCTGAGCATCGGTAAGTGAAGGTATAGCATGGGCAATAGCTGTGTAATCATTTATTAAGAATAACTGGTCAATATTTAGTTCTTTTTTTAGAGCAGATTGAGAAAATGTCCATGGCAAATTCGTCATGGTTATTTGGTCAGTTTCTACTGGGCACGCAATAGCTAAACATGCGTTGATTGTTTTACCTTCACAATCTTGCAACGCTAAATACTCACATATAACATCAGCTAAACTATTAAACCTATCACATTGATAAGTTTTAATTTCACCCGTGGAACCGTCATTATTGACGAGACCTAGTCTGATATTAGTTCCACCAATGTCAGCAACTAAATTGATAGGTGACTTACTCATGAAGCTTGTCCATCAACTTCATCAAATAATGAACAGGCACCTGTTTCAGCTGTACTTAAATTACGTCGCATGAAACCAAAAAGTTCTCGTCCCATACCTTGGTGATGCCCATTAACTTGAAAAATAGCGTTATCACGTTTTGCCAACTCGGCCTCATCAACCAATAAGGTTAATTCACCAGATTCACCGTCAACTAAAATCATATCACCCGTTTGTACTTTAGCGATCAAACCGCCGTCTAAAGCTTCTGGGCATAAATGAATTGCTGCTGGCACTTTACCAGATGCACCAGACATACGACCATCTGTCACCATAGCAACTTTAAAACCTTTATCTTGTAAAACACCAAGTGGTGGTGTTAATTTATGCAATTCAGGCATACCACGTGCTTTAGGTCCTTGAAACCTAACTACAGCAACAAAATCTTTCTCTAACTCACCAGCATCAAATGCAACTTGTAATTCATTTTGATCTTCAAAAACGACAGCAGGTGCTTTAATTACAAAACTTCCTTCGCGTAAAGAAGATGTTTTTATCACAGATACACCTAGGTTACCTTTAAGTACGCATAAACCACCAGTCGCTTTGAATGGAGTTTCAACTGTCGCGATAATGGTATCGTCGAGAGACTTTTCAACACAATCTACCCACTTAAGTTCACCGTTTTCTAACACGGGTTTTTTAGTGTATCTCGTTAAACCACGGCCACATATAGTCTCTACATCTTCGAAGACTAAACCACCTTCAATCAACTCTCTGAATAGCAATGCCATACCGCCAGCTTCTTGAAATTGGTTTATGTCGGCTTCACCGTTAGGGTATATGCGCGTTAATAATGGAACGGCTTCAGATAGGTCATTAAAGTCTTGGAAGTTAATAATAATGCCAGCTGCTTTTGCAAAAGCAATAATATGCATGGTGAGGTTAGTTGAACCACCGGTTGCAAGTAACGCAACGATTGCATTTACAATTGAGCGTTCATCAACCATTCTACCTATTGGCATATAATTGCCAGACTGCTGAGTTAAACGTGTTGCTTGACGAGCAGCTGCTTTAGTTAATTCTTCACGTAATTGCGTATTAGGCGCAATAAATGACGCACCAGGCAAATGTAAGCCCATTACTTCAACAACTAATTGGTTTGAGTTAGCCGTACCGAAGAAAGTACAAGTACCTGCTGAATGATAAGATGCTGACTCAGCTTCAAGCAATTCGGATTCATCTGCCTCACCTTTAGCATATTGCTGACGTACACGCGCTTTTTCTTTATTAGGAAGACCTGAAGGCATTGGGCCGGCAGGAATAAAAACTGTTGGTAAATGTCCAAAGGTCATACTAGCAATCAATAAGCCCGGTACGATTTTATCACAAATACCTAACATTAATGCGCCATCAAACATATTGTGAGACAGACCAACAGCAGCAGACATCGCAATGACATCGCGGCTCATTAAGCTTAAGTCCATTCCTGGTTGACCTTGTGTAACGCCGTCACACATAGCAGGGACACCCGAAGCAAACTGAGCAACACCACCTGCGTCTCTTACAGCTGCTTTAATTATTGCAGGATACGCTTCATAAGGTTGATGAGCAGATAACATGTCATTATATGCTGAAACAATCGCAATATCAGAGTGATGTATACCACGTAACGATGCTTTATCTTCTTTGCCACAAGCAGCAAAACCATGGGCTAAATTACCGCATGATAGACCAGCACGATGTACTGTTTGAGAGCTTTCAGCTTCGATTTTGGCTAAGTATCTAGCTCTTGAATCCTTACTACGTTCAATAATTTGATTCGTAATATCTAAAATTTCTTTCTTCATTTTAATAGTCATACGTTACTCCGCCCAATACACATGTGTATTGATATCTGGGTTTTGTAAAAATGCCCTTATTGGCATTTCTTTTTGATTGTTACTTGCAAGTGCTTTTTCTAAAACGACCTTTTTACCTTCACCACAAACATGCAAAATAATATTTTTACTTTGTGCTAAATGCGCATAAGTAAACGTTATGCGATCATTCGGAGCAGTTGTAGGTACAACCTTCATTAAGGCATCAGAATTATCAAGCGCAAGTGCTACAGTAATTTGTTCACTACATGGGAATAAAGAAGCAGTATGTCCATCTTCACCCATACCGAGAATTAGGACATCTAAAGGAAGTAAATTATCTTTAGCGTTACAGTTTATTTGCATTAATGTTTCTTTATTACATTCACCCTCTTTTTTAAGGTGAAAAAAAGATGCTGCAGAGGCTTTATTTTTTAACAGGTTTTCATGTACTAAACGTGTATTGCTTGCATCTGATTCAAAATCAACCCAACGTTCATCGGCTAAAGTTACTGTCACATTTTGCCAATCAATTTCTTTCTTGGATAATGCAGTAAAAAAGCCTTTTGGTGTTGAACCACCAGAAACAGCAAGGCTTGCTTTGCCGTTTTGGCTAATAGCGCTTGATAAAAGTTCAGCCACATTACTGGCCAAAGCATTATCTAAATCAGCTCGCTGAGCGAAATCGTTTATTTGATACATTTTTATTTCCTGAAAATTAACATTATTTCTAAAATTTATTTATTCAACCCACTGACGATCATCTCGAGCGATCATAGAGAGTGATGCAACCGGCCCCCAAGTTCCTGCAGGATAAGCTTTAGGCGCTTCATTACTAGTTTTCCATGCTTCAATTATACTGTCGGCCCAAGTCCAAGCGGCTTCAACTTCATCTCGGCTTACGAATAGTGATTGATTTCCATTAATAACTTCTAGCATTAAACGTTCATATGCATCAACAACGCGCTGATTTTCATAGGTTTCAGAGAAACTCAAATCAAGTTTATTTTCTTGAATATGCATTTGTGATGCTATGCCCGGAATTTTGTTCATCATTTCCAATTCAACCCCTTCATCAGGCTGCAAACGAATGGTTAGCTTATTCGCGGGTAAGTCTACATGGCTATCTTTAAAGATATTGTGTGCCTGTGGCTTAAATTGAACAACGATTTCACTGTGTTTAACAGGCATGCGTTTACCCGTTCTAAGGTAGAAAGGTACACCTGCCCATCGCCAATTATCAATTTCAGTTTTTATTGCAACAAAAGTTTCTGTATTACTCTTTTGATTTGCACCTTCTTCATTCAAATAACCAGGTACTGGTAAGCCATTTAAATAACCATCAGCGTATTGACCACGAACTGTTTTTTCTTTCACGTTCATACGGTTAATTGGCACAAGTGCTTTTACGACTTTGAGTTTTTCAGCACGAACACTGTCAGCACTTAAATCTGCTGGTGGTTCCATTGCTAATAAAGATAAAACTTGTAATAAATGATTCTGTATCATGTCACGCATTTGGCCTGCGTCATCGTAAAAGCCCCAACGCCCTTCAATCCCAACACTTTCAGCAACAGTGATCTGAATATGATCAATGCTATTACGATCCCAGTTATTAGTAAAAAGCGAATTAGCAAAACGAAGCACTAATAAGTTCAATACCGTTTCTTTACCCAAATAGTGATCAATTCGATAAATTTGATTTTCATTAAAGTAGCGCGAAACTTGATCGTTAATAACTTTAGAAGAGGCAAGGCAATTTCCAATAGGCTTTTCCATTACAACACGGTCAGCGTCTGTAATAAGGTTTGCTGATTTTAAGCCGTCTGTAATATCTCCATAAATAGCAGGAGGCGTAGAAAAATAATAAACACGAGTATCATGCCCCCCTTTTAATGTTACAGCTAAATTTTTGTAGGACCCTGTGTCTTTAAAATCTAATTGTTGATAAACCAAGCGTGATTTAAAGCGCGCTAAAACATCTTTGTCTAAACCTTCTTTTACAAATTCGGTTAAGTTATCGACAACAAAGGAGGTTAATTCTTCAACGGTATGTTCTTGACGGGCAACACCCACGATTCGACTTTCGACGTTTAAAAGTCCTGCTTGGTCTAATTGATATAAAGCAGGAATTAATTTGCGACGAGACAAGTCACCGAGTGCACCAAAAATAACTATTTCACTGGCAGACTGAAGGTCAGAATTTTTCATATAACATTATCTCTTATTTAGGCTTTCTTTATTGATACATAATAATAGCTAAAATTTAAGCTAACAATAAATAGATCGCACATTGTAACTAAACTACATTTAGTCATAATTTAGCGGGTATACTCACATCAGTAAAGAACTTTTTGTAATTAAATTACATTTTAGGTACTATAGGTAAATAACGAGCCTGAGATATGATTTTATTAAAAATTCAATGATGGTGACTTGTTTTAGTATGAAAGATGAATTAAAAATTTGCTTAAAATTGCCAATGTGTTTTATATTAGCTGTAATTATGAAATAAATTTTCATTATTCTCGTCATTTAGACAGAAAATTAATTACAATTATTGTAAATAAGTAGGATTAACCTTCATGAATATATTAGAAAAGATCGCCAACGAGTTAGATACTTTCAGTAAATCTGAACGTAAGGTGGCAGAAGTAATATTGTCATCTCCAGGAACAGTTATTCATGCAAGTATAGCTGCACTCGCTAAACAAGCTAACATCAGTGAACCCACTGTAAACAGGTTTTGCCGTCGTTTAGACACTAAAGGCTACCCTGATTTCAAACTTCACTTAGCTCAGAGTCTAGCGAATGGTACACCTTACGTTAATCGTCATGTTGACGAAAACGATACTGCTGATGAATATACAGATAAAATTTTTGAATCAACAATGGCAAGTCTTGAATTAGCGCGTAAAAGTTTAGATGCTAATGTGATCAACCGTGCAGTAGATGTATTAACGCAAGCAAATAAAATATCGTTTTTTGGTTTAGGTGCATCAGCTGTTGTCGCTCACGATGCTTTAAATAAGTTTTTCCGCTTCAATGTACCTGTCGTTTATTTTGATGACATATTAATGCAACGTATGAGTGCTATTAATAGCCGACAAGGTGACGTAGTTGTTGTTATTTCTCATACAGGCCGGACAAAGTCACTTGTAGAAGTCGCAAGCTTAGCAAAAGAAAACGATGCAATCGTTATAGGTATTACCACTGAAGGTACTCCACTGTCGAAAGAATGTAATATCGTTTTATCTGTTGATGTTGCAGAAGACACAGATTTATATATGCCAATGTCATCACGTATAGCCCAGCTTGCACTAATTGATGTATTAGCCACAGGTTTTACATTAAGACGTGGTACAAAATTTAGAGACAATTTAAAGAAAGTAAAAGACAGTTTACGTAGCTCACGCTTTGACCGTAAAGATTAGACGAAGTTATTAAACAGAATAACACTCGCTGTTACCTGTTCATAACCACACAATTATAGAATAAGGATTAAGATGCCTAGAAGAACGAAAATTGTAGCGACCTTAGGGCCAGCCACTGATGACAAAGCCGTATTGAAAGAAGTATTAGCCGCTGGTGTAAACGTAGTTAGGTTAAACTTTTCTCATGGTATTCCACAAGATCATATTGATCGTGCAAATAACGTTCGTGAAATTGCGAAAGAGCTAGGTGTTTACGTCGGTATTCTAGGTGATTTACAAGGCCCTAAAATTCGAGTTTCTACTTTTAAAAATGGCCCTATTAAACTTGCTATTGGCGATAAATTTGAACTTGATGCTGAATTAGCCAAAGGAGAAGGTTGCCAAGAAAAAGTAGGTATTGATTACAAAAAATTACCTCAAGACGTTATCCCTGGTGATATTCTTTTACTTGATGACGGTCGTGTACAATTAAGAGTTTTAAGTACCAAAGGACAATCTGTTTTCACTGAAGTTACTGTTGGTGGACCTTTATCAAATAATAAAGGTATTAACCGTCAAGGCGGTGGTTTAACAGCTCCAGCTTTGACTGCTAAAGATAAAGAAGATATTAAATTAGCGGCAAAAATTAATGTTGATTTCTTAGCGGTATCTTTTCCTCGTGATGCAGCTGATATGCGTGAAGCACGTTTATTAGCACAAGAAGCAGGCTGTGATGCTCGTTTAGTCTCTAAAATTGAACGCGCAGAAGCGGTAAATGATGACAAGGTTCTTGATGAAATTATTCTAGCATCTGATGTTGTTATGGTTGCTCGAGGTGATTTAGGTGTTGAAATTGGTGATGCTGCATTAGTTGGCAAGCAAAAACACATAATTCTGCGTAGCCGTCAATTAAACCGTGTTGTAATAACAGCAACACAAATGATGGAAACAATGATAGAAAACCCAATGCCGACACGTGCTGAAGTTATGGATGTTGCAAACGCAGTACTTGATGGTACTGATGCTGTAATGCTTAGTGCTGAAACAGCTGCAGGTAAATACCCTGTTGAAACAGTAAAAGCGATGGCATCTGTATGTATCGGTGCAGAAGAGCATCGTTCAGTAAATATTTCAAAACACCGTAATGAACTTACTTTTACTGAAATTTCAGAAACAATTGCGATGTCAGCAATGTATGCTGCAAACCACTTGGAAGGTGTTAAAGCGATTATATCACTTACAGAGTCTGGACATACAAGTAAAATAATGTCTCGCATCACTTCTGGCTTGCCTATTTATTCTTTGTCTCGTCATCAGAAAACATTAAATAAAACAGCTATCTATCGTGGTGTTTACCCTGTTGAATTTGACTCGACTACTTTTTCAGACGAAGAGTTAACAAATGAAGTGTTGAATCAAGTATTGAATAAATCAGATTTGCAAGTGGATGATAAAGTTATCTTCACGCATGGCGATATGATGGAAACTGTTGGTGCAACCAATACATTAAAAGTATTAACAGTAACTAAAAAACATTTAAGTTAAGCGATAACTTTTAACTTTAAAAGGTAGCTATTTAGCTACCTTTTTTTATACTTAAAATAACTTCAAGCAGACGATGACGTTTGCAGAAATTTTTCGTAATGTAACATTTACTTTATCTATCAAATAAGTGGTATATGACTATAAAAAGAATAGCGGTTTTAACAAGTGGCGGCGATGCTCCAGGTATGAATGCAGCGATTCGTGCAGTCGTTCTTGCTGCCCATCATTATAAAGTAGAAACACTAGGTTTTTATTCTGGCTATAACGGTTTAATTGATGACAAGTCTACAAACCTAAACCTTGCAAGTGTAAGTGGAATAATACAAAGAGGTGGTACTATTTTAAAGAGTGCTCTCTGCCCTGCTATGCTCACAGAACAAGGTTTAAAGGCTGCCGCAGCGACACTGATTAAAGAAAAAGTAGATGCCTTAATTGTGATTGGAGGTGATGGTTCATTTAATGGCATACTTGCTTTAAAAAAGTATTGGTCAGGACAAGTTATTGGTATTCCTGGCACCATTGATAATGATATTGATGGTACAGACTTTACCATTGGTTTTTCTACAGCTATAAATACAGGCATAGAAGCGATAGATAAAATACGTGATACCGCAGAAGCTTTCGAACGTATTTTTATTGTTGAATTAATGGGCCGACGTAGCGGGAATATAACATTTAATGTTGGTATCGCTTGCGCTGCAGAACAAATATTATCATTCGAAAATTTTACCCAAGGTGACGAAGAACAAAAGCTTCTTCATTTAGCCAACGAAATAGTCCTCGCACAAGAAAATAGACATGCCAGTTACATTATCGTTATAGCTGAAAATCTTTGGAGAGGTGGTGCTACTGAACTTGCAAGGCAATTAAAGCAAACATCAAACATTGACTGTACTGCTTGCATACTTGGTTATATTCAAAGGGGTGGTTCACCTGTAGCTAAAGATAGAATATTAGCAACAAAGTTGGGCTTATCTGCCGTACAGGAATTAATAGCAGGAAGTAGTAATGTCATGATTGGTGAGCGTAATAATATTTTAGTAACCGTTCCTCTTTCTGTAGCTGTGCAGCATAACGAAAAGGTCAGTGAAAGCTTAATATTAGCTCAAGAAAATATTCTTGCATTAACCGCACAACATTAATCAAACACAATAATCAATTAATAAAAAAGCCTACACCAAATTAAAGGAGTAGGCTTTAATAAATATCAATTAATTGATGTGCTATAATAGCTTATATACCTAGCTCTTTACACCACTTACAAGCAGCAATGAACTCTTGCTGAATAGAAGTGGCATCAAGTGAGTACATATCAATTATCTGATTAATGTTCTCGCCATTACCCGTAATATATTTTGTTGTTAAATCAAGTAGCTCACCAAGTAAGCCAGAATGATCAACCAATGCATTTTCAATAGGAGAAGCTAATGGCATTGTTTTAATAATTTCATTAATTGGCATACATAAAATAACTTCAATCGCACTTAACAATCCTGTGATGAAAGCAAAATCACTAATTTCTTTAAAAGCACTTTCTTTTGCTAGTGCTGTCATTAATTTAGCGGTTATCAGCGCTTGTTTAGATACTTCATCTGTCTTATCTGTTGTTAATTTAGATAACGCGAGAATAGTCACAAATTGTTTTAACTTGTCTTCGCCTAAATAAGCTGCAGCTTGTTTCAGTGAGGTAACTTCGACTCTTGTTGACGTTGCAACGTTGTTGACCATTTTCAACAACCCAACTGTTAGATTTACATCGTGACTAATAATTGTAGCAATTTTGTCGTAATCTAAAGGTGAATGGAATGTTTCACTAATTAGATTCAACATTTGAGTTTTTATTGGCGCAAGTGTTTGCCCTTCTACAACTTCAGGCTCGTGATAAAAAAAGCCTTGGTAATAATTAAAGCCAACTTCTGCTAAAGCTTGTACTTGAAAATTAGTTTCAACTTTCTCTGCAGCAAGTTTAACACTATGATTTCTTAAACGTTCAATAACTTTATGTAAACGTTTAGGATTAACCACCTCAATATCAACTTTGATGATGTAGATATATGGAAATAAAACATCCCATTTTTCGTCAAGATCATATTCAGTCAACGCAACCTTATAACCTTTACTATGATAAAACTTAACAATTTTAAGTAAACGTTCTGTCGGCGCTTTATGACCAACAAGCTCGATAATAATAGAGCTTTTGTCGAACATTAGCGGGTATTTATTAACGAGACATTTTTCAGTAAAGTTAATAAAAGCAAGCTTCCCCATACTAATTGAACGAATATCACCTTGTAAGTGATTTTGAATGATCAATTTTGAACTGGCAACATCTTGATCAATTTCAGGGAACTTGTTATCAGGGCTATCTCTAAATAAAAGTTCATAGCCAATTGTGGCACGGTTTCTATCTAATATCGCTTGTCTTGCTATATAGGTGCTATACATATATTTAAAGCTAAAATTTATTAAGTATTGTTAAGTTAAAGATACCTTATTTTTCTATAATTTGGAAAGTAAATAAGTGATAGAGGACAATATTTTACTAAAAAAGCTAAAGCAATGCGGTTTTATACATTACACAAATAAACAGCTCAAAATATCATTTAATTATCAGTATCTTAATTTATAAATTAAAGATGAAATCCTCCAGTTTTTTACTTGTTTTTATATATTGCGATCAATAAAGATCAACTGCTGGTAAATTGCATTTGTGGCCATATGAAATAAATTATGATTTACATTACTAAAAGTATCACTCTGCTGATGGTAATTTTTATGTGTACCAACACCAAAATATATAAAAGGTATACCTGCTCGATGAAATATCCCATGGTCACTCGCCATTAACCAATTGACCCTATCCTTACTTCCTGATTTTTTTAATCTAAAGCCTTTTTTTATGGGAATATCAAATGAGTTTTGTAACTTTTTCAAACCTTCTAAATTAGCATCTGTTAATAAATTATTTATACCTCGCGATAAAAAACGAAGTTTATTCGTTCTTTTACTACCGGCTATCATGTCTAAATTTATATTAAGTACCACATTACTCATTATACGCTGATGGTCTTTTACAAATGCTTTTGCTCCATGAAAGTTAGACTCTTCTCCATCAGTAAAAAGTAAAATAACATTATGTTTTAAAGAAGATTTTATTAATTGTTGACCAAAAGCTAATAATGCAGAAGTACCTGATGCATTATCGTCAGCACCGTTATAAACCTTATTCCCTTTTTTTCCTATATGATCAAAATGAGCAGTTAATACGATGAAACTTTCAATGTTGCCACTACCAGGGATCATAGCAATAATGTTATGTCCTTCAATTTCATTGAAATGATTTTTGATTATAAATTTTTGTTGGTATTCATTATTTAGTGGCTGTATTGATGAACTTACTAATTGGCTAATTATGTATTTTTGCGCCAGTATATTGCCTTCACTTGCAATTTTACGGCCTCCTAGTTCGCTTGATGACAAGTATGACAAATGCTCCAACAGTGGATCTTTATTGATAACATAGCTAAGTGCACCTATTTGAATAGCTTGAGAATAAGAGCTGATAAACAAATAGATGCAAACACTAAAAATGGATAGTTTCTTAATGTGAATCTTCCTGATTTTTTAAGAAATCTAATTTTGCTAAATACCTTACATCGATACTATTTATGCGATTATAAGAAATAGCTCTAGCGATCGCATTTTGTGCTTTGTAATTTTCATTCAAAGCATAATAAACTTTTGCTAAACCAAAATAAAATTCATGAGCTTGGTTATTTAGTTTTATAGCTTTACGATAATAAACTAACGCTTGTTCATAATTAGCGACATAAAATGCCTCATCAGCAAGTAAAGCATAGTAATATGGATTACTATCTCGTTTATTTTTCAATAGTTTTCGTATGTTTGTTAATTCTTTACTATCTTTTTGAATATCAAGTAATAGTGCTAAGTTTGACATGGCAGTATAGTTTTCTCGGTTAACCTCAATAGCATAACGATAACTTTGTTTAGCTAAATTTACATTACCACTCATTTTATACAAGATGCCTAAATTTGCCCACGCAGAGCTAAAATTTGGCGAGGTTGTTGTTGCTGCTTTTAAGTAAGCATAGGCTTTAGTGTATTGCTTCTTGACTAATGCTTGTGCACCTTTGTTGCTATAAAACATAGAGATTATGTCAGACTGGCTGATAATAGTTTTAGGAAATGATTTTTTATTAACATAAGGATCAAAATCAATAGTTAGTATTTCGTTACGAAAAAGAATTTCTGTACGTGGATCTTTCGGTTTAGTAATAATCAAGTTTACATGCCCTGTCAGCATATTATATGAGGCATTTCTGACCCAATATTCAGGGATTTTTACATTTTGAAAATTAACATCTAAATTTGCTTCTTTTGCTAATGCATAAGCTAAAATGGTTAATGATAAACAATTAGCCTGTTGACTATGGTATGCCTCAATGGCACTAATATTAGCCGTAGCGTTATATGCTAGTGCAACATTGGTTTTAAAAAATATATTTTCAAGTAACTTTATTGAACGCTTTTTTATATCAGGTTCTGTTATGAGATTTTCTTTAACCATTAAACGCATTTGATCGTCTAGTGCAAAAATTTCCTCTTGTGTTTCTATTTTAATGTTTTGAAAGTTAGAAAAATATTCGTCTATATATAAGCTTTCATTAACTATAAACTTCTTATGATTTAGCTTTTCGCTGCTTTGGCATCCAGCTATTAGAAATAAAAAAGCAAAAAACACAGCAAATTTATAGTACCTACTTGCAAAATAACTCATAAAACCTCCAAGAAATAGCCAACTCAGAATGTAGATAAAACATACAGCTACTTTAAAGATATACTAAGAATGTCGTATTTGTTATTTAATTGTTGGATATTAATAATTAGTTACAATTATATTATTACAAAAAGGATTTATAAAATTTTAGAGAGTGATTGAAATGGTTTGTTTATTGGCACTTAAATGGTGCTTTTGATAAAGCCAATGATAAGGGAATATCTTGATAGTGATTCGCACGAAGACTATGAATAAACTTTAGGGTTTTAAAAGCATCAAACCAAACAACTAACTGTTTATCAAATTGCTTTTTACTATTACATTTTTGTTTGTCAACAAAGCTTTCAAAACCAATTTCAATCAACGATGGGCTAATAATAGTTGGTAACTGCTGAAACCAAGAAGTTAAGTCATTTCTATAGTCCCATAAGTTTGAAAAGGAGTTTAACGTTGATTTTAACAAAGTGAATAAATCAGGATGATAGTAACAATAATCCTGATTATTCTTTTGTAAATCAAGTATTTTTTGTACCGCGGGTCCTGTACCAAAAGGAACTCTCTGAGAAGTTCTCGCTTCAAGTTTTACAATCGTATTTTCAATAAATTCAACGTTACCTAACTTTGCTAACTTATTTAACAAATAAAAATCTTCTCCCGCGCTTCTCTTTGGAAAACCACGAGCTTGAGCATAAACCTCTGCAGTAAAAGCGAGCGTACTTCCAATAGTAAAAAAAGCATACGGTGAATTAGCATAATGTAAACCCGCAACATAATAACGAAGTGCTGTTTCATAAAGGGAATTAGCTTGATGAATACTCTCGTTGTCGCTACTGTGCATAAAATTAAAACAGCAAACGGCAGTTTTTTTATTCCTTGATAGTAAAGCACTAAAATAATCATCAGGTAAATATGCATCTGCATCACTTGAGCATATCCATTGCTGCTTCACTCTATTGGTTGAGATTAAATAGGCACTAAGGTCTGCCCCTATTTTACGTGCAAGGCCTACTCCTTGCTCTTTATCTATTGCTTGTGTAAAACGATCAACCACTAATAACCATGCTTGATTATCATCTACTTTCACTAGTGTTAAGTTATCATGCTGCCAACTAACGCTACCGCATGATATAGAATAATTGTGCAACTCTAGTTGTCTATTGTAGTTCTGAGAAAGCATGTTTTCAGAGTGTGCAACTAAACTATCAGGAGATACTTCAATTAAAAATTCATCAATAGGTTCGTTAATAACAACAACCATGAGAACAGGACTTTTTGAAAGTGAAGAAGCTAAAAAGCGCTCAATAAAAGCGCTTGTTTCGTTATAAGCTGGAATTACAACTACATTACTTGCCGAAAAGTCATCGGGTAAAAGCGATTCGAATTGCATTAAAACGTCGACTTCACTTTCAGCGTAACGGCTAAAATATTGGTTAAATGCTTTTGACATAAATTAAGTTATTAATTGTTTAAGAGTAAACAATTAATGTAAAGCGGCTCTAAAAGGCAGTTTTGCACATATCTCTGCTTCTAACGTTAGCACTTCTTCTAAACGTTCATCTACTTCTGCCTTATCAAAATACTCATAGGCAAGTTCAATAAATAGGTTCTTATGCTTTTCTTCAGATTTAGCAATAGCGTCATATAGTACTTTATCTTTACCTTCTGGTAATGCTTCTGCAATAAGAGAAAATCGCTCATAACCTCTTGCTTCAATTACACCTGCAACTATTAATCGGTCCATAAAAAACACTTCTGTGCCATTACGAAATGCTTTACGAATTTGGTTAATATAAGGGTCTTTTGTGTCTGCGCCAAGCTGAATACCGCGAGCATTAATTAATTTTAAGACTTGTTTAAAATGAATAAGTTCTTCGATTGCTAAGTCGGCCATAGCTTTGACCATATTTTTTCTATCTGGATAATGAGAAATCATAGACATTGCCATACCTGACGCTTTTTTTTCTGCGGTCGCGTGGTCTAGTAAAAAGGCATTAAAATCAGCAAGTGCAACTTGTGCCCATTCTTTTGGAGTATGATATTTAAGTTCAAACATAAAAATACTTATTTGTTTATTTACGGTGGGAAATTGCCCGCTATTTTATAGGAAAATAACGGGCGAACAAACATAAATATTTACTTGTTTGTTATACTTGTTTTATAAATGTCCTTGCCTGTATTTTTTAACTTGTAGGCTTGCTAAGACAAGAAGTAATAGCCAATACATGCTGCCACTGCTGGATTGTTCTGGGTCCGTTTCTTTTGCAACTTCAGAATTGGGTACTAAAGCAATTCCACCTGGATCATCAATGATACCATTCACAAGTCCATCTGCATCATTTGCCCCACCATCTTCAATCAACAAACGTACGCATTGATGCCCAGCAGTTAAACCCGATTGGTACAGCTCGCTTTGTGGCGGAGGACATACATCGTTATCAGCTTGGCTAGATGCTAAACTGTTTTTACTGTTTTCAACAAAATTCTGCCAACCATTATCACTATTAAATTTACGGTAAAGTGAGTTATTAGGTATACCGTCATTTAAAGGAATAACAACAAAAACTGATGAACCAAATGGGTTGATATCATGAATCTCAAAATCAAAATAATCACTTCTATGGTCATAATCATCTGTTACAACTAAACCAGTCGCATCCATTTCTGTTTGCGTCATTTGCACGCCATCGGAAAATTGTTGCAAGGCATATTTACCTAGGCGTAATCTTAAACCTGGCTCAGTTTCCATTAACTTAGTTTGACCTGCATTTACATGTAAAGGCTGTAAATAGGCGATATTGTTGTTATCAAGAAATGCTGGAACGCCATCGTTATCATCATCAGCATAACCTTCAATATTATCGGCAATACCATCACCATCAGTATCAGTGCCATCAAGTCGTGCAAGTGTGTCATTAACAGGGATACTCAGCCTATTTGTATGAGATAGTTCACCGGTACCATTGTCAGTAACATTCACTTCCACGGTAATTAAACCTTGTATGTCATCTGGTAAATCAAAGCTATCTGGCTGTAAATAAATAGTTAATTGATTTGCACTAATTTCTGCATTTATATAATCAGGCAATACCCAATTAATAATATGTAAGTCTTCAGGATTGGCATCATTAACTTCCAACTTTATGCTGACTTCACCTTGATTTCTACTGATGCTAGACACGGCAATATTTTGCTGACTCATTCGAAGCTCAGCTGTAGGCGCTATATTACTTTCTGTAATCACAATAGTATGAGAATTTTGCACACCTGTATTTATTTCGCTGCCAAAACTTATAATAATTTCTTCATCATTCTCGGCTTGAAAATCATTATTAATCAATATATCAATAAAACCTGATGTCCCTTCTTCGATCACAATTTTGTTATCCGCTAATGTATAATCAAGAGCATCAGCATTACCCGAAATAGCAAAAGGTAATTCAAAGGGATAATAAGGAGCTTCGCCTGATAAAACGACCTCTACCCTACCAGTTATACCTTCTCCTAATGTTTGCATTGCACTAAAATTAACTAATGGATAAACATTAAGTACTTGCTGTATTGTTGAAACATTACCTGCTTCATCAACTGCTCGCCAAGTGATATTGTATAAACCTGAAATAATATGTTTTTCACCCTGTTCGAAACCAACAGGTGTTAATGAACAACAATTTGCTCCATCACGTCCATCTTCAACAAATACTGCTGTTAGCTCTACTAATTGTTCCCGAGTAAGCGCTGTAAATGTATGATCAGCATTAAGGTGTACCGATTGAGGTACTGTAATTACCGGCGCATAATCATCAATTAATGGATTGGTATTATTTCGTTCTTCATCTACGTTTATTGTGCCATCAGAATCTGTATCAACTAATGCGTCAGTAGCATTAAAAGGATCAAATCCATATTGAAGTTCAAATACGTCACTCATACCGTCATTGTCATCATCAGGATCTGCATTATTACCCAAACCATCAACATCAAAATCAAGTGATTCTGTAGCATCTAACGGGAGCGCATCAATATAATCAAGTACACCATCATTATCGTCGTCAATATCGTTTACGTTACCAATACCATCTCCGTCTGTATCCACACTCTCTATAAAATCAAGCGGAAAAGCATCATCAATATCAAGCACTCCATCATTATCATCATCACTGTCGGCATTATTTCCTATTCCATCATTATCACTATCAAGTGATTCATTAGGATCCAGTGGGAATAAATCAACATTGTCGAGTACACCATCACCGTCATCGTCAGTATCAAGCGAATCGCCAATGCCATCACCATCAGTATCTAAGGCTTCACCTGGATTTAGAGGAAAAAGATCATCTACATCTAAGATATTATCATTATCATCATCGGCGTCAGCATTATCACCAATGCCATCACCATCTGAATCTACCCATTCAGTGGCATCTAATGGATATAAATCATTACTGTCTAAATAAGTATCACCATCATCATCGGTATCTGCATTATTCCCGATACCGTCACCATCCGTATCAACACTTTCAAAGGAATCTAATGGAAAGTCATCAATAAGATCGACAAAGCCGTCGTTATCATCATCACTGTCATTATTGTTACCAATAAGATCGCCATCTGTATCAATGGTTTCTAGACTATCAAGTGGAAATGCATCGAGGGAATCAATAATTCCATCACCATCGTCATCTGTATCTTCATTGTTACCCGTTAAATCTCCATCAGTATCAAGATACTCATTTACATCTAATGGAAAATCATCTGAACCATCAACAAACCCGTCATTATCGTCATCCGCATCGGTGTTATTACCTACACCATCTGCATCTGTATCAAAACTTTCCGCAGAATTTAAAGGAAATAAATCTATATTATCGTCAACACCGTCACCATCATCATCGGTATCATAAATATTGGCAATACCATCATTATCGGTATCTGTTGTTGCTGCAGGATCTTTCGGTTCAGCATCTAACGCGTTTGCAACACCGTCACCATCTATATCTGGATCGCTATTATCACCTATAAAATCACCATCTGTATCTTCCCATTCAGTAGAATCGAAAGGAAAAAGGTCACTCGTATCAGGTACTCCATCTCCAACACCAGTAACATCATGAGTATCATCGTCGAGATCCGTATTATCAGCGATACCATCACCGTCTGTATCTGTAGTTTCTAAAGGTAAAATTGAGTTTGCAATAGTTTCCTCTGTATCTAACAAACCGTCATTATCATCATCAGTATCAGCAGTATTACCTATACCATCACCATCGGTATCAAGGTACTCACTTGCATCTAAAGGAAATCTATCTTCACCATCAGGGGAGCCATCACCGTCATCATCCGTGTCAGCGTTGTTACCTGTACCATCATTATCTGTATCAATAAATTCAGTCGCATCTAACGGGAAAGCGTCATCTAGATCATCAATTAACCCGTTGCCGTTAATGTCGTCTAACACACCGTCGTTATCGTCGTCAGAATCTGAATTATTACCTACGCCATCACTGTCAGTATCTACAGATTCTGTGGCATCAAGCGGAAAAGGATCACTACTGTCTAAAACGCTATCTTCGTCATCATCAGTATCAGCGTTGTTACCCGTACCATCACCATCTGTATCTATGTGTTCAGTTGAATCAAAGGGGAAAGTATCATTAACATTTAGGTGACCGTCACCATCAATATCTGTATCACTATTATCACCAATTCCGTCATTATCAGTATCTACTGTTTCATTGGCATCCAAAGGAAAGTCATCATCAACATCAAGAACACCATCTCCAACGCCTGTTCCGTCATGTGTATCATCATCGGTATCTGTATTGTCACCTATCGAGTCACCATCGGTATCAAACCATTCTGTTGGATCGCTTGAAAAGATATCTATACCATTAGCATAACCATCTCCATCACTGTCATTATCCGAATTATCACCAAGGCCATCATTATCGGTATCAAGTGCTTCAGATGCATCAAGAGGGAAAGCATCATCAACATCTAAAATAGTATCGCCATCATCATCCGTATCAGTATTATTCCCAATACCATCTAGGTCTGTATCAAGTTGCTCAGATGAATCGAGGGGAAAGGCATCATATAGGTCAATAGTGCCATCGCCATCATCATCTGTATCAGCATTATTACCAATAGTATCGCTGTCGGTATCATCCCATTCTGCAGGATTAAGAGGATAAACATCTACAACATCTACTACCCCATCTCCGTCATCATCAAGATCAACTGTATTACAGAGGGTATCTCCGTCGGTGTTTAACCATTCAAAAGAATTTTCGATAGCGGGGTCATAAAAATCAATAACTGCATCACCGTCAATATTATTGTCGGAGTCATCGGGAACACCGTCGCCATCATCATCAAGGTCTTCGTTATTACCTACCCCATCCAGATCGGTGTCATACCATTCTGTAGCATCTTCAGGAAATAAGTCATAAGCACCGCCAATAATTACGGTATCATCATAACCGTCGCCGTCGGCATCAAGAAGTGGTGTAGGTATAATACATTGTGTTACTGCAGCATGAGCAGATGAGTTTATTATAACCGCGGAAATAATTACAAAAGCGATTGAACAAATTTTTAATGGCATAATCTTTCCCACCAATGTCGATATATTTATAGCTTGCCAGTGCAAGCCATTACATCATGTAAGTAATAAAGCACAGCTAAATTGCCTTCTAGCGTTATTCATTACATCTTTAAATATTAATCAAATTCTAATAAAAAGCCTATAAATCGACTCTACTATTAATAATGAACTCGTTTATCGGTCTAAACCACGACCAAAGCGGTAACTAATTCCAACATATGCAGATGTTATTGCACCGAATTCAGAAAAATTTGGCTGATATTTTAAGCCTACGTTAATGGATGTATTTCGATTCAGTTTATAATAGGCTCCAACGCCTATTATAGGGTTTATGTCACTTTCTTCTGAAAAGTATCGAACTTCTTCTTCTAAACCTGCAGTCTCTGGCCAAGTAAATTTATTCTCAGTCAATCCAAAAGAAGCACCAATTTTATATTCTATGGTTAGGTTTTTAAAAAAGGAGTTATAACTTTGAACTTTATGTCGATAGCTTACAAGCGCATCAAGGGTATCTACTTTGAAAAATTGTTCATCATTGTTCCACTCTACTTTCACTTTATCTAGGCTGCTATACCCAACAGTCCAATATATATTTCCACCTTTGGTAAAAGTATCTGCTAAAGCAAAACTATATCCTTGGGTTTTATCCTTGCTTCCCTTATGAAAGTCACCTGAGACTTCTAGCGCATTGGCATTAAATGAAAAAATATTGGCGGCAATAAGAATGCCACTCACGGCAAAGACATTCCGCATTCTATTTAAATGATGACTTGTCATATTTCTTTGAGTATTAGTTTTTTGCAACGCTAGTTTATGTTGCTCACTGCTATATTGATTATTTTCCACAATTGATACCACCATCAAAAATTTGACTGTTTACACATTTATTTAAAAATGCATAATCGATTCTACAAACATGCAATTTTTAAACCATAATATATTAAGCAAATTATAGCGAAAATTATGCTACTGTTATTCTTTAGTAATAGCTATTTGAGCGATAAGTTGTCTATGTTTAGAGTCATTAATAATATTATTGATCGATGCTTTTTCACCATAACATTTATTTTAGGTGTTCAATTACCCGCTTTTATCATTCAATATAAACATCGGCTTTCTGGACACTTAGCAGAAGCAAAATCACACTTGGTTCAATTTCAAACTATTGCGGATCAACACTATCAGGGCGACTTATCAGCCATGGTAATGAAATATCAAACTAATTCAGAGCCATCAATTGTTAATACAGCCGATCTGATTACCCAGTTAATATCCAGAGTTGATTACTTACAGTTACAACTTAATGCTTTATTTAATGATGTATACACAGAACAAATTATTAATTTTATGCTCAACGCTGACAGAACAATTGTCAGAGATACACTTATTGATTTTTCACTTACGATCCCTCTTGAATTAAACGCACTAAGCACAGGGGCAATAATCGCAATTGTAAGTTTATTAATAAAAGAGATATTTAACGCTTTCTTTATCTTAATCAGAAAAAAGTTATGGCCGGAACATAATTCAAATAAATTATGATATAGACCTAGAGGAAAATCAGGCAATAAAAAAGGCTGCCGTAGCAACCTTCAATAAAATATATTCTCAGTATATTTAAATACCAAAAATAATATTATAACTTTGTATTAATTAGCCGTTACCGTTTTCAACGCGGCTCTTTAATTTTTGTCCAGGACGGAAAGTAACAACTTTACGGGCAGAAATTGGAATATCTTCACCTGTTTTAGGGTTACGGCCTGGACGTTCGCTTTTCACACGAAGATCGAAGTTACCAAAACCAGAAAGCTTTACTTGTTCGCCACTTTCCAAAGTTTCACGTATTTCTTCGAAAAATACTTCAACCATATCCTTTGCGTCGCGTTTGCTCAGCCCAACTTTCTCAAATAAATGTTCTGCTACTTCTGCTTTCGTAAGCGCCATTTCCTAATTCCTCAGTGATGCATTTAGCTCAGTTTCTAATGTGTCAACGACACGTTCAACGACTTCATTAATATCTTTTTCTTCAAGGGTTTTATCACAATCCTGTAAAGTCATCGCTATCGCTAAGCTCTTAAACCCTTCATCGATACCATTTCCTCGGTATACGTCAAACAAGTTTAGATCAACTAAATAATTTCCGCCAACCTTTTCAATAAGTTGTAGGACATTTTTTGCATCTACCTTCTCTTCTACTATCACTGCTATATCACGTCTATTCGCAGGAAAGCGAGATATATCACCAGCTTCAGGGATTTTCTGTGTTGAAATTTCAGACAATAATAGTTCAAAAATAAATGTTCGACCGTTTAGCCCTAATTTTCTTTCTAATTCAGGATGTAAAGTACCAACATGCCCAACTAACACACCATTTTTATGTATTGCGGCTGTTTGTCCTGGGTGAAGTGCTGCTATTTCATCTTTTGAAAATTCATATAAAGAAGCATCTGAAGTCAAGCCTAGTAAGGCTTCAACGTCTGATTTCACATCGAAAAAATCAGTTGCTGACTTTTCCATATCCCAGTGTTCTTCGTTGCGCTGTCCTGTTACTACACCTGCAAACATTTGTTCTTGGCGAACACCATTCTCTGCAGCTTCGTCAGGCACAAAACGTAAACCTGTTTCGAATAAACGGATACGTGATTGCTGACGATTTTGGTTATAAATAACCGACTGCAATAAACCTGTCCACATACTTAAACGCATTTCAGACATTTCTGATGAAATAGGATGCGGTAATGTCATAACGGCTTTTTCTGGGTGAATTAGCGTTTGAACTTTCGGGTCAACAAAACTGTAAGTTATCGCTTCTTGATACCCGCGATTAACCATAACGTTACGGAAGTGTTTTAACGGAATAAATTTTTCTTTTTGTTCACGCATCGCCAATGTAGCTTTTGGTGAAACATTCGGAATATTGTTATAGCCAAATATTCTCGCAACTTCTTCAATAAGATCAACTTCAACTTTAATATCAAAACGGTAGGCAGGTACTACAACTGTCCAAACCCTTTCCGATGCAGAGTTTTCAAAGTTAACATCAAAACCTAAACGCGTTAGGATTTCATTAACCGTATCATCCTTAATATGATGACCAATTCGCCCATCAAGTTTTTCTCTACGTAATGTTATCGTTTTTTCTTTTGGTAAATCATCAGCACTTAAGGCTTCTACGATAGGGCCTGCTTCACCGCCAACAATCTCAAGTAATAAAGTCGTTGCACGTTCCATAGCGTTTCGCTGTAACTCTGGATCAACACCTCGTTCATAACGATGTGATGAATCAGTATGTAAACCATATTGGCGTGCTTTACCCAAAATAGCTAACGGTGCAAAAAATGCGCTTTCTAAGAAAATATCAGTAGATTTTTCTTCTTCATCAGATTTAACACCAGATTCTTTTCCGCCAAAGATACCCGCCATTGCTAATGCTTTGTTTTCATCAGCTATAACTAAGGTTTCTGTTGAAAGCGTCACTTCATTACCGTCAAGTAATACCAACTTTTCACCTGATGTTGCATAGCGAACATTAATGTTGCCATCTAACTTTGATAAATCAAAAGCATGCATTGGATGTCCTTGCTCAAGTAACACGTAGTTTGTTACATCAACTACAGGGTCAATTGAACGAGTGCCACAACGACGCAGTTTTTCTACCATCCATAAAGGTGATTGTGCAGTTACATCTATGTTTTTAATGACTCGACCTAAATAACGAGGACAAGCTTGAGGTGCTGATAACGTAATTTCACGAACGTCATCAATTGTAGGAACTACTGCAGCGATTTCTGGTTCAGTGATGTTTACACTATTTAATACACCAACTTCTCGTGCTAATCCCTTTAGGCCTAAACAATCACCACGGTTAGCCGTTAAATCAACATCTATGGTAACGTCATTTAAATCTAAGTATTCCCTTACACATAAGCCTATTGGAGCATCTTGCGCAAGTTCCATGATCCCTTCAGAACTATCCGACAAACCAATTTCTGATTCACTACACAACATGCCATGCGAAGGAACACCACGTAATTTAGCTTTTTTAATTTTAAAATCGCCAGGTAACACAGCGCCAACTGTTGCAACTGCTACTTTAAGTCCTAAACGACAGTTTTTTGCACCACAAACAATGTCGACTAATTCGCCATCATTGAATTCACTGCCTAAATTTATTTTTGTTACTTGTAATTTATCCGCATCAGGGTGTGGTCCACATTCGACCACTTCGCCAATTAATACGCCAGTAAATTTACCAGCAACAGGTTCTACAGCATCAACTTCTAGGCCAGCCATAGTAATTTGATGAGACAACTCATCTGAAGATATAGCAGGATTAACCCACTCACGTAACCACGATTCACTAAATTTCATTATGAGTTTCCTACTTGAACTGTTTTAAAAAGCGAAGATCATTTTCGAAGAATGAACGTAAATCATTTACGCCATAGCGCAACATTGTTAAACGTTCAACACCCATACCAAAAGCAAAACCGGTATAAACTTCAGGATCAATGCCTACTGATTTCAAAACGTTAGGATGGACCATGCCACAACCTAAAACTTCTAACCATTTACCATTTTTGCCCATAATATCAACTTCTGCAGAAGGTTCTGTAAATGGGAAATATGAAGGGCGGAAACGAATTTCAACTTCTTCTTCAAAAAAGTGATGTAAAAAGTCATGTAAAATGCCTTTAAGATGAGTAAAGCTAACATCTTTGTCGACCATCAAACCTTCAACTTGGTGAAACATTGGCGTGTGTGTTTGATCGTAATCATTACGATAAACCTTGCCCGGAGAGATAATACGTAATGGCGGTTGTTCTTTTTCCATGGTGCGAATTTGCACACCTGAAGTTTGCGTACGTAATACTAACTTAGGGTTAAAGTAAAAAGTATCATGATCTTGACGTGCTGGATGATGTTCAGGAATATTCAATGCATCGAAGTTATGAAAGTCATCTTCTACCTCTGGCCCCTCTTTTACTTCGAAACCTAAATCACCGAAAAAACTTTCAATACGTTCAATTGTACGAGTTACCGGATGCAGTCCACCTAAATCATTACTTCGTCCTGGTAAAGTAACATCAATAGATTCAGCAGCTAACTGTTTTGATATAACTTCTGCACGTAATAATTCACCACGTTCAGTTAATAATTTTTGTACTTGCTGTTTAGCAATATTGATCACTTGCCCTGCTTTAGGTTTCTCTTCTTTAGGTAATTTACTTAAACCTTTCATTTGCTCAGTGAACAAACCTTTTTTACCTAAAAAGTTAACGCGAACTTGATCAAGTTCTACTGGATCAGTTGCTGCAGCAATTGCTTGTTCTGCTTGCAATATAATGTCGTCTAAATTCATGAGTTCCTCTAAAGCGGCTCTAAACCCTTTCAGTTAATTTGAAGGTTTTGGCTAGACTGATTGTATTAATATAATTGGCAGTGATTTTACACAATAATCAATTGATTATGTAGTGAAAATAGTTCTTTTACTGAAAAAATAACATTTCCAGAAATAACATAGCAAAAAGGCTTTTATTTGAATAAAAGCCTTTTTGATTATTTATACAGATATTAAAGTATTTTGTTATAAATTATAGCCTGATTCATCATGTTCAATGAGATCAAGTCCCGTAATTTCTTGTTCTTTATCAACCCTTAAGCCACTTGTCATTAAAGCAACAAGTTTAAATAATAAATAAGACACGATTGCGGTATAAGCGATAACAGCACCTATGCCAACTAATTGCACACTCACTTGACCTAGCATTGTAGTGATACCTTCAGCATAACCGTAACCACTAAAAACGCCTAGTTCCGTTGATGAAAAAACACCGGCAAGCAAAGTACCCAAAATACCGCCAACACCATGCACTGGAAATACATCTAAACAGTCATCAATTTTTAATTTTTGCTTAATATATACCGTCGCGTAAAAACAAATAAATCCAGCAGAAATACCAATAATTAACGCTCCACCCGGCCCTACGAAACCTGATGCTGGAGTAATAGTACCTAAACCAGCGACCATACCAGTAACAGCACCTAACACACTCGCTTTACCAAATTTTTTCCATTCGATAGCAGCCCATGTTAATGCACCTGCTGATGCAGATAAATGCGTCACTAACATTGCCATGGCTGCATCGCCATTAGCCGCTAAAGCACTACCGCCATTAAAACCAAACCATCCAACCCAAAGTAAACCTGCACCAGTAACTGTCATCGTTAAATTATGTGGCAACATAGGTGTTCTAGGAAAACCATAACGAGGTCCTAATACAACCGCAGCAACCAAAGCTGCAACACCACAAGTAATATGAACGACAATTCCACCTGCAAAATCATAAACACCCATTTGACCTAACCAACCACCGCCCCATACCCAATGAGTTACTGGCGAATAAACAACTAACAACCATAAACCACTAAAAATTAATACCGCTGAAAACTTCATACGTTCAGCATATGCGCCAATAATAAGTGCAGGTGTAATTACAGCAAAGGTCATCTGGAATAAAGCAAATAAGCTTTCAGGAATATCTCCAACAAGTGTTTCTTTAGTAATGCCAACCATAAGCACTTTACTAAAATCACCAATCCACGCATTGCCTTCGCCAAACGCTAAACTGTAACCAACAATAAACCAGAGGATTGATGATAGAGCAGCAATTGAAAAACACTGCATAAGAATAGAAAGAATATTTTTACGTCTAACTAAGCCACCATAAAACAAGGCTAAACCAGGTAAAGTCATCATTAAAACTAGCGCGGTGGAAGTTAAGATCCATGCGGTATTAGCCCCACTCAACGCTTCAGGATTTGCGAAGCTAGGAAACGATAAACCAGCAAACATTATGGCAATAAACGTAAATATCTTTTTCATCATAGTTCTCGATTGTAAATGCTTAAATTGCTTCATTATCTAATTCACCTGTTCTTATTCTGACAATAGTTTCGATGTTGGTAACAAATATTTTTCCATCACCAATTTTTCCTGTTTGAGCAGTTTCGAGAATGGTTTCAATAACACGATCGACTACTTCATTTTGAACAGCGAGCTCAACTTTCAATTTTGGTAAAAAATCAACTGAGTATTCTGCACCACGATAAAGTTCGGTGTGACCTTTTTGTCGACCAAAGCCTTTAACTTCAGTCAATGTCATACCTTCTATCCCTATTTCACTGAGTGCATTTCTTACATCATCCATTTTATAGGGTTTGATTATTGCGGTTATCAATTTCATTTGTTCACCTTTAGTGCATTCTTTTCAAATATTTTATTATATGACCTACCTTAAGCACCATTTATGCCCAAAAAACTAAAGTATTTAAAAACAGTAAGTTAATTGATTTTTAACATGTAAGCAGTGCAGAGACGCACCAATTAGATGCAAAAAGCACAAATTAGAATCCCCATTAAGGTGCAGGCAATTGTAAAATGTAGATTATTGGGCGTTTTTTGAGAAACTAGACTAAAAATAAAGAAATGAAATAAAGTGAGGCAATAGACGTATATAATCTGTCCAAAAAAATAATCTAGTATTCATCCAATAAAGAACAAAAAAAAACTCTGCAATGCAGAGCTTTAATGTGTGAAGGTGATGGGGGCACTAATCAACCAATTGATATTGTTCACGTAAAATATCTATAATTTCTGCTTTTGGATTAGCTGACAATACAATTTTTTCGCCAGTAATTTTCTCAGCTATTGCTGTATATGTTTTTGAAACATCCATCAATACTGATTCTGGTAATACATTATCACGTGCTAAAGCTTCACGTTCAGCCATACGGTCTTTATTTAATAAAATATCCGCATCACCAAAGTGAGCTAATAATAGTTGACGAAAACCTTCTTTAGAGTTTTCAACTACTTTTCCACCACGATATTGTTCACCATCCCATATACGTGAAGAATCAGGCGTACCTACTTCATCCATATATATAAGTTTGTTGTTGCCTTCTTTGTCTTTTACGTAGCCAAATTCAAATTTCGTATCAACAAAAATTTGGTCAACTTTTGCCAATGAATCAGAAATAACATCGAAGCCTTCCGTTAATAACTTCTCGTATAAGGTAATATCTTCAAGTGATTTGAAGTTAAATGCTTCAAAATTATTTTCAATATTTTTACGCGTAATATTCACATCATCAACAGCAGGAACACCTGGTATACCTTTTAAAATACCTTTTGTTGAAGGTGTTTGTAATAATTCAGGTAACTTAGAATCTTTAGTTAAACCATCAGCGATTTCAATACCACAAAATTCACGTTCACCTTTTACATATGAGCGCCACATTGAGCCAGTAATGTATTGGCGACAAATAGCTTCAATCATCACCGGTTTTGCTTTTTGAACGATCCAAACAAACGGGTGTGGAATATCAAGAATATGACTGTCAGCTAAGCCTTGATCTTTAAAAAGCTTAAACCAATGATTAGAAATAGCATTAAGAGATGCGCCTTTACCTGGAACACCTTTCATGCCACCTTCGCCTTGCCAAATGCAATCAAAGGCAGAGATACGATCGCTGATCACCATAATAGCTAATGGTGTGTCATCGGCTACATCATAACCTTTCTCTTGAATTAACCGTTTGCTATCAGCATCAGTTAACCAATAGACACTGCGGACTTTACCGCTATGGACAGGTGCATCGGTACGAATAGGTAAATCATTGTTTAACGCTAAAATTTGATCTGCAAGACTCATCTGATTAAACCTTAATTATTAAGTTAAAATTAATTGTAGCGAATAATATTTTTTTAACGTCGCTCTTTGACAACACGTCACAGCGACATTGCCTAAATGGACTTAGCTTTGTCGGGAACATAAAAGCTGACCGTACATCCTGTACATAAAATAGTATTCGGTATAATTAATAGAAACCTTTTAATACATTACAACGAAGGTTTTTAGTTTAATTTCAAGGTTAAAGTACGGAGCTAATGACTATTAGTGAGTACTTTAAAACGCAGAAAGTGAGCTAAATAACAAGTTAGAATAATTAAAAAAGAAAAGGACGCCTAATGGCGTCCTTGTCTCAAAGCTTTTTCAAATTCTATGCAGCTAAAGCAGCTTTCGCTTTTTCAACTAAGAATGTGAATGTTACTTTGTCGTATACTGCAATATCAGCTAGGATCTTACGATCGATTTCAATAGCAGCCTTTTTAAGACCATTAATGAAAACACTGTAAGATAAACCGTTTATGCGAGCTGCTGCATTGATACGAGTGATCCAAAGCTGACGGAATTGACGTTTACGTTGACGACGATCGCGGTAAGCGTATTGACCTGCTTTAGTTACTGCTTGATAAGCAACACGGTAAACACGGCTACGTGCTCCGTAATAACCTTTAGCTTGCTTTAGAACTTTTTTGTGACGTGCACGTGCTTGTACACCACGTTTTACTCTAGCCATTTTATATCTCTCCTATTAACCGTGACGTAAAAGTTTTTTAACTGACTTAATGTCAGCTGCCGAAATCATGCACTTAGCGCGAAGATGACGTTTAACTTTAGTACGACGTTTAGTCAAGATATGACGAAGGCCAGCTTGTTTGAACTTGTAGCCAGAGGCTGTTTTTTTAAAGCGCTTCGCAGCACCTTTGTTAGTTTTCATTTTAGGCATGAATATTACTCCGCATTCATGTTTACGTTATTACACATAAACATTGCCATTGAAATTTAGCAACTTAGGCGAAAAACTTAACTTGTTTATTTAAGATTAAACAAAAATAAACGTTAGTTTTTACTTTCAGGCCTGAAGTTACCCGTTAAAAACAATAATGGTGAACTTATTTTTAATTTTCATAGAAATAAGTTACTTGAAATACCGGTTATTGATTATTTTTTTGGTGCTAGTACCATCACCATTTGTCTTCCTTCCGCTCTACGCGGGAAGAATTCTAGAACAGTTAACTCTTCTAAATCGTTTTTAACACGAGTTAAAAGTTGTAAACCTAGTTCTTGGTGAGCCATTTCACGACCACGGAAACGTAAAGTTACTTTAACTTTATCGCCCCCCTCTAAAAAGCGCTTCAGGTTGCGTAGTTTTACCTGATAGTCACCTTCATCTGTTCCAGGACGGAATTTAATTTCCTTAACCTGTATTTGTTTCTGATTTTTACGCTGTTCTTTTTGTTCTTTAGCTTTTTCATAGATAAACTTGCCGTAATCCATTACTCGGAGTACAGGAGGCTTAGCCGTAGGGCTTATCTCAACGAGATCTACACCAGCTTCATCAGCTTGATCCATTGCTTCATCTAATGTGACGATGCCACCAGGCTCTCCGTCAAATCTAATCAAACGAACTTCATTATCAGCAATACCTGTAATTAACTCATTTAAACGATGTGCTGGCTCTTTCTGCCCGCCTCGTTGTCCACCTTTAATAGCCATGTTCCTCCAAAGAACTTTGTTCCAAGTAACTGATGTTATTTTTAACTAAACAACTACTCAGATTAATAAAATATTTTGATGTTTGTCTAAACGTTATTATAAGTAATTTTTACGTTAACTACGAGCGTTAACTTCTTCACTTAACTTCGAAATAAAGTCATCAACAGACATTTTTCCTAAATCTTCACCACTTCGCGTTCTGATGGCAATTTCGCCAGCTTCCATTTCTTTGTCACCAACAACTAACAAATATGGAACACGCTTTAAAGTATGCTCGCGGATTTTAAAGCCTATCTTCTCATTTCTCAAGTCTAGTTTTACTCTAAATCCACTTTCTTTTAGTTTTTTTACAACTTTTTCACAATATTTGTCTTGTTTACCCGTAATATTCATCACAGTTGCTTGAATTGGAGATAACCACGTAGGAAATTTCCCCGTGAACTCTTCAATCAAAATTCCGATGAAACGTTCAAGTGAACCTAAAATAGCTCGATGAATCATTACTGGAATGTATCTTTCGTTGTCTTCACCAACATAAGTTGCGCCTAAACGCTCTGGTAAAGCAAAATCGAGTTGCACTGTACCACATTGCCAAGCACGACCTAAACAATCCATTAAGGTAAATTCAATCTTAGGACCATAAAAAGCCCCTTCACCCGGTAAATATTCAAATTTAATATTGCTGTCAGTTAATGCTTGAGCAAGTCCTGCTTCAGCTTTATCCCAAATTTCATCACTACCGATACGGTTTTCTGGACGAGTAGATAATTTAACAACGACATCTTCAAAACCAAATGAACCGTATACGTCGTATACCATTTCGATACATTTTTTCACTTCGTCTTGAACTTGTGACTCCATACAGAAAATATGAGCGTCATCTTGTGTAAAGCCACGAACTCGCATCAAACCGTGCAAAGAGCCCGATGGTTCATTACGGTGACAACAGCCAAATTCAGCAATACGTAATGGTAAATCGCGGTAAGACTTTAAGCCTTGATTAAATATTTGTACATGACCTGGGCAGTTCATTGGTTTTATTGCGTATTCACGCTTTTCAGATTCTGTAGTAAACATGCCATCGGCATATTTTTCCCAGTGACCTGATTTTTCCCAAAGACTTCTGTCCATCATCATTGGCGCTTTAACTTCGTCGTAATCATATTCGTGTAATTTTTCACGAATGAATTTTTCTAACTCAGTGTAAATCGTCCAACCATCGTTATGCCAAAAAACCATTCCCGGCGCTTCTTCTTGCCAATGGAATAAATCTAATGTTTTACCAATTTTACGGTGATCGCGCTTTTCAGCTTCAGCTAAGCGAACGATATATGCTTTAAGTTGCTTTTTATCAGCCCATGCTGTGCCGTAAATACGTTGCAACATTTTATTGTCTGAATTACCGCGCCAATAAGCACCTGCTACTTTCATTAATTTGAACTGATGACAATGACGCATGCTAGGTACGTGTGGGCCACGACACATATCAATGTATTCTTGGTGATGATATAAAGCCGGAGTATCTGTTTTCTCGATGTTTTCATCAAGAATCTGTAACTTGTACGTTTCACCACGTTCGGTAAACGCATCGTACGCGTCTTGCCACGTACCTGTTTTCTTAACAACTTCATAACCCGTACGAGCAAGTTCTGTCATACGTTTTTCAATTTTTGTTAAATCATCTTCAGTAATTGATTCTTCAAGGTCTATGTCGTAATAAAAGCCGTTCTCAATCGTTGGGCCAATTGCCATTTTAACATCAGGGTATAATTGCTTAATAGCATGCCCTAATAAATGCGCACAAGAGTGACGAATTATTTCAAGACCTTCGCTGTCTTTATTGGTGATAAGTTGCAAAGCCGCATCTTGGGTAATTAATTCACAGGCATCAACAAGATTTCCATCAATACGTCCAGCTATAGTTGCTTTAGCAAGACCAGGACCAATATCTAATGCAACATCCATTACAGATACAGCATTATCGAAAGAGCGTTGAGAACCGTCAGGGAGAGTGATAACAGGCATTAATTTTCCTTTATTTCAGTGGCGGCGCACACGAAGCGTCGCTTGATTTTATTTTCAATGATTATAACTATTTCTTTTGGGAAATATTTTAGGTCGCAAATATAGGGGAATTCCCCTGTATTTGCAACATGTACGGCTATTTTTGTGGAAAAATCATCAAATGTAGGATTGTCTAATATCTATTTCAGAAAGTTCAAGGTTGAAATTGTTAACAGAAGTAATAAAGTTGTAAATTTTGTTATCTTTATGTATAAACACTTTAGCTTATCCCCCCTATGATTATGATTTGGATTTTAAGAAATGAATAAAGACCGTTTACACGTTACTTTTCTGGCTATACTGCTATTAACTGCTTGTGGTGGCGGTTCATCAGAGCCAAAAAAGGAAGTTACACCTACCACTCCTGCCACTCCGACCAAAATTACCACACCTATTTTCACAGAAGATAATGCAGGCAATGTAGGTACTATTAGCCTTGTAACAAGTGAATCTGCGATGGACTTAATCGATGAAGTTGAATCTGAAATCTTGTGGTTTCACCATGCCCCAACAGGTGTTTTAAAAAGAACCTGTAATACACAAGGCTATGTTGAAAAGAAGCTTATTACGGATAAAAATAATTATACATTACAATTTCACAACTGTGATTTGGCTACAGAATATGGAATAAAAATAGCTAACAAACCATTAGAGTCCGGAGAATCTACTCCCGTATTTAATGGTGATATCACAATATCGCAAAGTAACATCCAATTAAATGATCAAATTTTACCTCAAACAAATAATTTCAACATAACCGAAATGACTATTCATGCTAATTCCTCTAATTTTAAAGTGAGTGAAAGAGAAACTGAGGAAGATCATTTCACCCTTTCTTTTTCTCTTGATTTTACAACGAAACAGCAATGGAAAAGTATTTCAGAAGTTCAGCCTTTTGAAACGAGTAAGAATTATTATCTTAATAAAGAAAAAATATCTAATATAGAAACGTTTCTACTCAAGATAAATTATGATGATGTGATTTCAGAGCGTGAGCTATTATCTAATAGCAAAATAATTCAAATATTGGATAATAATTCTTCAAATAATATTCCATATTATAAGATTGATTTGGTTGGCGATATCGAGAGTTCATTAGCAAATTTTTCTGGTTCAATTTCAGCATCCCTTATTGATGAGAATATATCTGGCGACATAAGACACTCAAAGGGAAGGTTTACTATTTCAAATATTCAAGATGAAACCGTTGTTCTTGATCACATTTCTTCTCATGAAATTAATATTTATTTAGGGGATAAAAAATTAGGCTACTTTGAAGGTAATGATTGGTACGATTCTGCACTTTTTAACATGTATGACAATTTGGAAATGCTCGTTAATCTTCATTTATTGACCCCGTTAGAGCTAATATCTATAACACAAACTAAAATAGCAAACAGTAATAAAGAGCTTATTACTGCAACCTATAATAAACATTTAGACACCACACATAGTCAAATATATCTTGATAGCATACTTATCAATGATGATGAATTTCAAATAACTCATAATCAACTCAGTACCGAAATAGATTCGAGCATCAAATTTGGGCTATTTCATATTTTATTATCTGGATCCTCAGGTATTGATGAACAACAACTTTTGTCGCCTTACAATGCTGTAATTGGTGGAATAGGAGAAATAGTTAATCTTGATAAAAATTATAATCAACTTATTTATTTAAAATCGAAAAACATTTTCATTAGTTATGCCCAAGGGAGTGACTATAACCAACAACTATTCATGCTAAATGCAAATGATGGCTCAATTGCTAACACAAGTAATATCCCACACGACTATATAAGTGATCTTTGTCTCAGTCAGGATGAATCTTATGTGTACCATTATATAAAAACATCTATACATGATTATGAAAAATTAGCTCAGGTATCTACAGAAGATTTCCTCGAGACAACTCAACATGATATAGCAAGTACCTCATTTACCTCTGGTAAAATAACTTGTTTAGATAATGGGTATAACGAATATGGACCAATAGTAGATAGTAATGGAAAAGGTTGGATTAGAGACAAATATTTCAACTTTGATTCGAATACTTATGAATACTTAGCTTTGGGTGAACATACTCTCTCAGGAATGAGAGAAAATTATAAGTGGATACCGAAAAACATTAAAAGCAAAAGCTATATTATTGCTGATAAAGCCAGACTTAATAATGAAATAAAAATATACTTAGCTGAACTTGGAGAGCTCCCAACATCAAAAGTACATTTAGCTACATTTACGCCTGATTACTCACAAGGTTTTTTAGAGGCAGATATATTTTACAATAAAAACAATAATCAAGTACTAATGTATAACAAAGTAATTAGTGCAATTACACCTAGTATTATCGTTCATGAATTTGTAAATACTGATGAGATTATTCTATATTTCAATGAAAAAAATAATATTATTGTAACTAACTATGCTGTTTATGATGCAACAACTTTTACTGTTAAAATTAACTTGCCTAAATTAAAAGTAAATATTAATGGTGGTTTGAGCGTAAGTACTTTACTAAACACTTGGTACATTGATAACAACAATCGTTTAGGCGTATTACTAGAAGATAAAAACAAAATATTCAGAGTTCAGTTGTAATAATAAAGCAAACTACTTTAAGTAAAGTAGTTTGCTAACGGATCTATAATTAATGACTTTTAACGAGCATAGCCAAAGCTATAGCTTCAGCCACTTTAATACCATCAATACCCGCAGACAATATACCGCCAGCATAGCCAGCACCTTCGCCTGCTGGATAAAGCCCTTCTACATTAAGACTTTGCATTGTTTCTCTATCACGCGTTATTTGAATAGGAGAAGAGGTTCTTGTTTCAACGGCCGTTAATGTTGCATCCTTCATTGAAAAACCTTTAATTTTACGCTCAAAAGCAGGCAAAGCTTCACGAATAGCTTCAATAGCATAGTCAGGTAATGTTTCGCTTAAATCACAATATTTAACACCCGGCTTATACGAAGGGGTTACTTCACCATGTTCACCACTTTTGCGGCCGGCAAGAAAGTCTCCCACCAATTGCACAGGAGCATCGTAATTTTCGCCACCTAATTTAAAAGCTGTTTCTTCTAAACGCCTTTGAAATTCAATGCCTGACAATACATCTGAAGCATCGTCTTTATTCGCAAAATCTGAAGGTTCTATACCAACAACAATGGCACTATTAGCATTACGTTCATGACGAGAATACTGGCTCATGCCATTTGTTACCAAGCGCCCTTCTTCTGACGCTGCTGCAACAACAGTTCCCCCCGGACACATACAAAAGCTGTAAACACTACGGCCACTTTTACAATGATGAACAAGTTTATAGTCCGCTGCACCTAAAATAGGGTTTCCAGCATTGTCACCAAAACGAGCATCGTCAATGACGGATTGTTCGTGTTCAATGCGAAACCCTACAGAAAATGGTTTAGCTTTTACTGATACTTTATTTTTAATCAACATTTCAAACGTATCGCGTGCACTATGACCAATAGCTAGCGCTACATAATTTGTGTCTATACGTTCACCACCTGCAAGTGTTAAACCTGTGATACGTTTGCTTCCTTCGCCGCCTTGACTTTCGTCAAAATGAAACTCATCGACACGTTGCCCGAAACGAATTTCACCGCCAAGTTCAGTAATTTTAGCGCGCATTTGCTCTATCATGGTGACAAGTTTAAATGTACCAATATGTGGTTTACTTACAAATAAAATTTCTTCAGGAGCCCCCGCATCTACAAACTCATGCAAAACTTTACGGCTGTAATGCTTTTTATCTTTAACTTGGCTATACAGTTTTCCATCAGAAAAAGTACCTGCACCACCTTCACCAAATTGCACATTAGATTCAGTATTAAGTATTTTTTTCCGCCAAAAACCAAACGTATCTTTAGTGCGTTGACGAACTTCTTGACCACGCTCTAAAATAATAGGATTGAATCCCATTTGGGCGAGTACTAAACCAATAAATAAACCACAAGGACCAAAACCAATAACAACAGGGCGTTGTTTTAATGTTTCAGGTGCTTGAGCTACAAATTTATAGCTCATATCAGGGCTAACTTTTACTTGGTCATTTTTAGCAAATCTTTCAAGCAATTCATCGTTAATGCTCGTGTTTACATCAAGAGTGTAAATTAATATTATTTTTGCTTTTTTACGTGCGTCATATCCACGCTTATGTACCGTAAAGTCAACGAGCTGATCTTCACGAATTGATAATTTTTCAAGAACAGCCTTCTTAATATGGTCTTCTTCATGATCAAGCGGTAATTGGATATTTGTTAAACGCAACATATTATGGCGGTTCCGAAAAGCAGAAATGAAATTTTGGGCATTTTACCTGAACATACCTCTCAGTTAAATCAACAATTGAAATTATTACTAAGCTAGGTATGATCCACTCAAAATATTCATTTCATCCAAATTCAAAAAGTAGAGTTACTAATGGCGTTTGTAGTCACCGACAATTGTATAAAATGCAAATACACTGATTGTGTAGCTGTATGTCCTGCTGATGCTTTTTTTGAAGGTCCTAATTTTTTAGTGATTAGCCCAGATGATTGTATAGATTGTGATTTATGCCCTGTTGAGTGCCCCGCAGGTGCAATATTCCAAGAAGATGAAGTTCCTGAAGATCAAAAAGAATTTATTGAACTTAATGCTGAATTAGCAAAAGTATGGCCAAGAATAACGGAAGTAATCGCTGCTCCTGATGACGCAAAAGAATGGGACGGCATACCTAATAAAATATCTCACTTAATTATCGATAACAGTTAGCCCCCTAAAAAAAACACTTTTTTCAATTCTTAACTATACTCGTAGTATATGGTCAATAATTGATTGGTGCATTATGTGGCAATGTATTGAACAAGCAATTAAAGCTGAAACGGGTAATAGATTCGCTATTGAGAAAAAGCGCATTATTGCTGCTAATGACACAAACCTAGCTTATCAGCTGAGTAATTATCAACATAATTACTTTGTTAAAATAAAAGATAAAAATCACTTCAATCATTTTGAATCAGAAGCTTACGCCCTCGACCAAATTCGTTCTCTAAAACAAGTAACCTGTCCGGAAGTTATCGCAACAGGAACAACCTTAGATAAAAGTTTTATCGTGTTAAGTTATATTCCTTTCTCTCAAGCAACAAACGAGAGTTGGCTCCATTTAGGTGCTAAATTGGCGATGATGCATAAAAACTCATCTCATGGACAATTTGGCTGGCAACACGATAACTATATTGGAGATACCCTACAGCCTAATAATTGGCGTAGCAATTGGAAAACATTCTTTGCTGAACAACGTGTCGCATGGCAACTACAATTACTTAGTGAAAAATCCATAAAACTAGGGAATATTGACCATATTACCGATATTTGTCACGACGCTTTAAACCACCACGAAGTAAAACCCTCCCTTGTTCATGGTGACTTATGGTTAGGAAACTTAGGTTTTACTGATTCGTCATCAGTTATATATGATCCTGCTTGTTATTATGGCGATCGAGAAGTTGATATAGCCATGACTGAACTCTTTGGTCAATTACCTTATGATTTTTACCTTGGCTACCAAGATGTTTTTCCACTTGATGAGGGGTACGAGCAACGAAAATTAATTTATAATTTTTATCATATACTTAACCACGCCAACTTATTTGGCGGTGTTTATATTGATCAATCAAGAGCATTGTTGTCTCGTATTTTGTCTTTACATTAATGGTAAAAAAATATTGATTAGGCACAATAAGTTAACTGAAATTTACAATTTTATCGCTTAATTAGTTAGCACTTTGCACAAAAATGCACATACTTTAACTATTCATTAATCAAAGTTTCTAGGAGAATGTATGTCTCAAGAATCAACTTTGCAGCAAATCAAAAACATGCGTATCAGTTGTCCACACTGTGGTCATCATTTACATTTGAGCTTAGATGCTTCAGCAGGCGATCAGGACTATTACGAGGAATGCCCTTCTTGTTGCAAAGATATTCATTTAAATATGCACATTGACGAATATCACCAAAAAATTCAACTCGCCATTGACAGTGATGACGAACAAGTTTTCTAAACACAAAGACTCACAATCGCTAGTACCTATTTCTTTGTTATAAATAGTAAATTGGCAAGAGAAATCATTGCACAACTGCTTTAAACCTATATCATTCTTATATTGATCATTTTTATTCTTAAAGTGATGATTTTATAAGTACCTTTCCCCAATGAATATTAGTAATTTTAGAATAAACACCAAAAGCCTGATGAAATTAGCTTACCCTATTTTGATCGCCCAACTTGTGCAAAACTTAATGGGTTTTGCAGATACAGTAATGGCAGGCCGAGTTAGTGCTACAGATATGGCAGCCGTAGCTGTTGCCAGTAGTGTTTGGCTGCCATTAATATTGACCATTTATGGCTTAGTGATGGCACTTGCTGCGATAGTATCGCAACTTGCTGGAGCAAAGAAATTCCACGATATTGCCAAAGCTACTTATCAAACTGCATGGATCGCATTAAGTTTAGGAATTTTGTTAATCGCTTTATATTATGTGATAACTCCTTTAGTCATTGATATAATCCCATTAGAAACACAATTAAAACAATTATTGTTCGACTACTTAGGTTACATCGTTTGGGGCGGTCCTGGATTTTGCTTATACCTCGTTTTAAGAAACTACTCTGAAGGATTGTCGCATACCAAACCAACAATGATTATAAGCATTATTGGTTTGTTAATTAATATTCCAGCAAACTATATATTTATCTATGGTGAATTCGGCATGCCAGCACTTGGCGGCGCAGGTTGTGGTATTGCGACTGCAATAGTTTATTGGGTTATGTTCATCTCAATGTTTATTTATTGCTATGTTTCAAAAAAGTTGAAAAATGCTCCATTGTTCGAGCGCTTTTACTGGCCAGATTGGAAAGGAATAAAAGAGATTATTACTATTGGTTTTCCTATTTCAATGTCATTACTTTTTGAAGTAAGTTTATTTGCTGCTGTCGCCATTATATTAGTACCCTTTGGCGCTGAAGTGGTAGCAAGCCATCAAATTGCGATTAACTTTTCAGGTTTAGTCTTTATGGTGCCATTAAGTTTAGCCATGGCCGTAACCATTCAAGTGGGATTTGCCATTGGTAATGATGACTTAGCTAAAGCAAAAGAAATATGTCGTTACTCACTGATATTATCATTGCTGATTGCCATGGGAACTGCGCTCTTTACGATTGTTTTTAGGTATCAGATTGCAGAAATGTATACCATAGACACGAAAGTGGTTGAATTAGCCGCGAGTTTAATGTTTTTAGCTTCTTTGTTTCAATTTTCTGATGCAATACAAGTTATTTCTGCAGGTGCGTTACGTGGGTATAAAGATACTAAGTCAATTTTATATATAACTTTTTTCTCATATTGGATAATTGGATTGAGTTTCGGTTTAGTTTTAGGTTTAACAGACTGGATAATTGACCCTATTGGCCCGTATGGTTTCTGGATAGGTTTTATATTAGGTTTAACCGCAGCTGCAGTTTTATTAGCATGGAGATTAAAAATTATTCAAAAAAGAATCGAACTGGCGCATTAATAAGCAAACAGTCATTAATTAAATTGAAAAGAACAAAACAGCTTGCAACTAAGATTTCATATAGCTAATATAGCCGCCGTTAGTTAATTTACTAGCACCGCTCGCTTAGCTCAGTTGGTTAGAGTACTTGCATGACATGCAAGGTGTCACAGGTTCGAGTCCCGTAGCGAGCACCATATTTTAGAACCCCAGCTTTTTAGCTGGGGTTTTTTCTTTATAAACAGTAAGTTATGGTAATGTAAGCCAAATTCACCTGTTTAAATACCTATTTTGTATCTGCTTTATTCCTACAAGTGGTACAAAAAGGTGGTACAAAGTGGTCGCAATGGCAAAACCTTCAAAAGATATACATGGTACTTACAAAATACGTAAAGTTGTCCCTGTTCACCTACGTTATATTATTCAAAAGACAGAATTAAAGCGTTCATTATTTACTAAATCTCCTAATGAAGCCAAATTAAAAGCACCAGCAGTACTTGCAGAATTTGATGCTGTTATCGAAAAAGCACGAATGCTGCACGATTCAGAATCTAAAATAACCGATGGTGTTATTCAGGCCTTAGTTTTCAATTGGCAAGCCAAAAAGGCAACTGAGCTCAAGTCTAGTTCTAGCAATCCCTTTATACACAATATCGGTGACTGTATTGAAATAAACAGTGATGCTGTCATCCTACCACTTGATGATATTGATAATGTATTTAACCGCTGTAAATCTAAGTTTGACGATTACGGAAAGCCAAAAGATAGTTACTGCCGTACGCCAAAAGAATGTAGAGCTGCTTTTCAGTGCCAAGCTGGTAATGGTGTTAAAAAGATAGATAAGGCTATAGAACAGCTTAGGTTGTCTTTCGGTAATGAATTAGAGGCTGAGTTATTAGGTCAAGAGTTAGTGCTGACTAGTGATAGCTTAAGCTACCGTAAATTACTTGTTGAGTTTGCTAAAAGCTATTTAAAGGTTAGTGATGTTGCTTTCAAAAAAACGTCTGTTGAGTTAAGTCTCAAACATTTAGGTGAAGGTATTGTTCCTGGCGTAACGGGTGATAATGAGCATACGGTTGAAAGTTTGTTTACAGAATACTGTAGTGCTAAAAGACGAAGAGACCCTGACACAGCAGAAGCACTGATAAAAGATTATTCGACAAGTATAAATAAATTTATAAAATACTCCCCTAACCACCTTATATCCAATCTTACGAAGCGTGACATAGCTGGTTTCAGAACCATTTTGGAACAATTACCAAGTACGCAAAAGAAGGATATTAAGTCACTATCATTAACAGGGCAAATCGAACTAGCAGATAAAAACAACTTACCCCGCTTATCCCCTTTAACGGTTAAAAATCAGATGATGGCATTATCTGGCTTGTGCACATTTGCTAAAGACGAAGGCTTAATTGATGTTAACCCTGTCGAAGGAACGACTAGAAATTTATCAGGTAAAATTGATAATAGCGCGAGTGCAGCAAAGGATTATCGACGTGAAGAAATTCTCGCTATTTTCAGTTCGAAATTGTTCACTGAACATTACGGTCCCAAAAAAGCTGATTATGGGCGAGCTCACTATTGGCTTCCGTTACTCCTTTATTATACGGGTGCAAGAGCGGAAGAAATTGCTCAACTTGATGTTGCTGATGTTTATTTAGATGAAGAGTATCCATACCTTAGATTGACGAACGAAGGTGATGACCAATCAATTAAAACTGGCGTTAGTCGTCAAGTAAAAATCCACTCTCATTTACTAGAGCTTGGCATTACTGATTACATATCTTCGTTGAATGGGCATAAAAAACTGTTCCCTAAACTTAAAAGAAACAACGAAGGAAAATATAATGTACAGGTCAGCAAATGGTTTGGTAATTATTTGAAAAATGACCTTGGTATAAAACGAAATGGTATAAAACCATTTCATTCAGACATCATTTTATGTCTCATTTGAGACTCAATAACATCAGACCAGATATTCAAAACAATATTACTGGGCATAGTCAGACGGGTGCAGGTACTGGCGCTATATATGGCAGCTATAGCCTTGAACAAATGAGTGAAGTTATAAATACGTTACCAAGATGCTTTTAGAATTAATGGTAAACCAATACCGGTGAAGAACCAAAAGCAAAAACCAGATCTAGAACTAACTAGTTAAAACTCTAAATTACAACGATAGTAAAAGCTTTAGATATAAAGGCTCCCGACATGAATAATTTAGAGTTTGAACTTCTTAATGGGTATTTAGAACAATTATCATTTAAAACCCAAAACACTATCAATGAATTGCAGTTAGTTAAGCGACATATCGATGGGTTTAAATCCCAACTAAAAAAACGAGGTATATCAGAACAAACCATAGCAAATATTCCTGAACAAAAAATGAGTATTGAACAAACTCAAACACGTGATAAGCAAGCTAGCGATTTAATTAGAATCAAAGAAGTTATGAGCATGACAGGGCTATCGAGATCTTCGATATACACTTATAAAAACAAAGGTGAATTTCCAAGCACGATACAGTTATCTTCTCGTTCTGTAGCATGGGTTAGAGTTGATGTTGAACAATGGATTTTAAATAAAATAAACAATAGATAACTTATTTTCACTTCAATATTTGATAGTGAACCTTATTTCGATAGCATTCTGAAAAATAGCGACATGCCTCCATTTGAGTAGTCCTTTTTAGGAATAGCTACTCAAACCAGAGATTAATAGAATTACATCACATTTAGAAAAACGTGATTTACAAGTAACAGTTAACTAAGCAGTTTCCCTTAACATGCATGTAAAGAGCCTACCAGTGTTCATTTTTCTAAGGTCACTAGCTGCCACTTAACGGTCATTAGGCGTTTACGTCAAAATGACGTTTAGGATTAGATTATGTATCTATAAAATACATTAGAACGGTGTTATCGTCGAAAAAACAGTGACGCTTAATAGTTGATTTTATCGATCTCTTCACAATATTCATCAATACGTGGAGGTTCATCTGTAGTGGTCAACTAATTTTGGCCACGAATTTGTATTCAAGCCAATATCTTTTCTCTGATTCATTTGGTGTTAGTCCACCGTTATAGCTATGGGGCCTAACCTGGCTGTAATATCCAATAATGTATT
>Ga0209184_1000072_pt1 | contig 127544 bp, 107 predicted proteins | sample EN8Hudsemesocosm_2_FD_184627 | JGI IMG/M metagenome (GOLD analysis project Ga0209184, IMG submission 184627) | Methane-oxidizing microbial communities from mesocosms in the Hudson Canyon - EN8C Hudson Canyon (SPAdes) (version 2) | ecosystem: Environmental > Aquatic > Marine > Cold seeps... | reverse complement strand
TGTATCACATCACCCTTAACAGGCTCCGATAACAATTCACGCTGGAATGCACTATATTCATCATCTGACATGTAGTCACTGCGATGTTTTTCAAAAATACTAGATTCAACAAATACGGCTTTCATTCATTAAGTATACGCAAAGTGCGTATAGATGACAAATTATATTCCTATTATTGATTATCAGCAGATTAAATGATGATGAATTAATCATCCGTTTCATCAAGTAACTCTTAGATGATGGATTGTAATGATGCATCTTTGGCGGGGTGTGTTGCATTATCACTTGCTTTAGCTGCTCAATAGACACATGCGTATATACTTCAGTGGTTGGATAAATCACGATGACCAAGCAGTGTTTGGATGCAATTTAACAACATACTCATGTTTTTACTTGAGCATGTAGGTAGCAATTAACAATAATTTGAAGTAAAACTACTGTGGCGCTATGTGCCCCAAGCCTCAGAAATTTATGGGGGTAAAAGTTTTTTAGACTATAAACTCTAAGGCGCAATCGCCCCCATAGTGCCATAGAGTTTAACCATTTTAACGTTCTCTCTCTTAAGCAAGTTAGTGTATAGCAAAAATACTAAAGCCTAATCATAGATTAAGTTTGTTATAACTTTCCAACATTCAATGTAAGAATTTCTCTTGTCTAGTTATTAGAGGCCTCATAATTTATTCATTTTATTTTTGATTAAATGTATAAATATAACAGCCTAGAATGACAATTAAGCAAGTGCACCTTTCAAATTATTTATATATTCGTCAACCATAGAATTAAATTCATGCTTTACCACAGGGCTGATTGCTACTTTGAGTAGCCATGGTAGTGGTAGAGTCATTATAGCATTAGTAATGAATTTGATATTTGTACCATCACTTGATTCTAATATTTCCCAAGAACCTGACACAATACTATTACCGAGATTTTTAATAGGCTCCCAAGCAACTTTTCCTTCAGGCTCATCAAGAGTATACTTACAAGCATAAATTGTCTGAACGGCGTGATCACCTAAGCCCATTTTTTCCATTTCCCATAAAAAAGTATTCTCACCTTGATGAGTTAAAGTTTTTACTTTTGGAAAATAACTTCCTGACTTTTGTACATCAGCCAATAATTCAAAAACCGCTTCTTTATCTGCAGAAACGGTAAACTCTCGGACTAACTCAACATTTACTTTAACTGTCATATTCTGCCTCGACTAAATAGCCTCACTGGTATCTATAATGTTGATTAGTTTTCAATATTATAGATACCAGCATTTTAATTAGATTTTCACATTCTATTTGCGTTAAATATTTAGGCACAGGATACAAATAGTGCGCCTCCTTTAATGCAGACTTGGCTAATGCTTTAATATCATCACCTTTTATACAACCTAACGTAGCTGGAATTCCTAGGTCATTTTGCAGTTTTTTTACTGCTTGAATAAATAACTGGGCAGCCCCTGCATCACTTAGTGAACTGGTTTCTAAGCCAATAACACCAGCAAGTTTTGCTAAACGCTTTTCACATACTTTGGAATTAAAATTAAGAACAACCGGCAATACCACGCCAGAGAAAAAGCCAATTATATTCAGATCATTAAAACTGCTCACTTGTCATCTGCATTAATGACTTTGGATTAACCATCATGGTTTTCTCTAAGCCTTTAATTCTTGGAAACATCTGTTCAAAATAGAACTCAGCCGTTTGTATTTTAGCTTTGTAAAAATTAATATTTTCGGGGCTCACAGTAAGTTTTTCATGAGCTTTTTGAGCCATCATTGCCCAAAAGTAAGCCATAGTGATATAACCTGAATACATAAGATAATCAACTGAAGCTAAACCAACAACATCGCGGTTTTTCCGTGCTTTAAATGCAATAATCAGAGAGTATCGCTGCCAATTTAGAACCGCTTTAGTCAAAGGCCAAATAAATTTATTCATCTTGTATTTATGTTTGTTAGCAGATATCAAGCTGTGATTTTTGCAAAATCCTAAAACTTCCTTAGCAAAGTCTCTTAAGGTTTTTCCTTTTTCTAACAAAATTTTACGGCCAAGCAAATCGAGTCCCTGTATACCTGTAGTTCCTTCATAGAGGGTTGAAATTCTTGAATCTCGAACGATCTGCTCTACCCCCCATTCTTTTATATAACCATGCCCACCAAAAACCTGCATACCACGGTTAGCTGATTCTACTCCTAACTCAGTTAAGAACCCTTTTAAAATTGGCGTTAAAAAACCTAACTTATCATCGACTTGCATTTTATCTTGTTCATTATTACTTTGTATTAGGTCATCTTTCAGTTTACCCGCATAATAAATCATGGCTCTGCCACCTTCCGAGATGGCCTTTTGAGTTAATAACATTTTTCTCACATCGGGATGAACAATGATTGGATCGGCCTCTTTATCTGGAGACTTTTTACCTGATAAAGAGCGCATTGATAAACGTTCTTTCGCATAAGGGAGTGACTGTTGGTAAGCAAGTTCAGCACTACAAAGACCTTGAATTGCAATACCTATTCTTGCTGTATTCATATAAGTGAACATATACGCAAGCCCTTTATTTAGTTCGCCAATGAGGTAGCCCTTTGCGTTGTCGAAATTCAGAACCGCTGTTGACGATGCTTTTATGCCCATTTTTTCTTCTATAGAGCTGCAACTCATAGCATTGGCTTCACCTAAAGATGAGTCTTCATTAACAAGGATCTTAGGTACGACAAAAAGTGAAATTCCACGAGTTCCTTTTGGTGCATCAGGTAGCCGAGCTAAAACAATATGGATAATATTTTCAACGAGATCATGTTCACCAGCAGAAATAAACATTTTGCTGCCGGTAATTTCATAACTCCCGTCTTCCATAGGTATCGCTCTGGTTTTAATTAAGCCTAGATCTGAACCGCACTGGGGCTCCGTTAAACACATTGTCCCACTCCATATCCCTTGCGTTAACTTAGGCAAATAGGTGCTCTTTAATGTGTCACATCCATGCTCAATAATGGTGTCCATCGCGCCCAAACTCAGACCGGGATACATAGACCACGACCAGTTGGCTGTACCAATCATTTCAGTACGAATTATTCCTATAGAAGGCGGTAACCCTTGCCCTTCAAATTCAACAGGATGTGCAATACCTTGCCAACCACCATCAGTATATTTTTGATAGGCCTCTTTAAAGCCTGTAGGTGTGGTTACTTTACCATCTTGCCATGTGCAACCTTCTTTATCGCCGATTTGATTAATAGGAGCAAGCTCTGCCTCGCAAAATTTACCACATTCAGTTAATATCATATCCACTAACTCTGGATTTACTTCTTCATAATCAGAATATTTTTCATAGTGGCTGTATATATCCAATACATCCTCTAAAACAAATTTCATGTCAGTAATTGGGGCTTTATAATGGATCATTATTATTTTACCTATATGTTGAATTTCATCAGTTATTCGACTTTTATTGCCTAGCTTAGGATATAAAAATTACTCTTGCAGTTGCCACTCAATCCCTTTAGAAAAAAAGCCAGCATCAACATTCAATAATAATTTATTGCCTAATCGTGTGACCTTTGCTGAAAAAAATTTATCCCGTTTAATTGAATACACGGTTGCTTGCCAATTACGTTTTTGCTTTTTAAGATCAGATAGTATTAACGTTCCCAATTTTGCCTTAGCTTTATCACTTTTAATTAATTTACCCACCATAATTCCTTCATTAATGGCTATTTTAACTAAGCTATTATTATTTCCAGTATTCCAGACTCCCTCAATATCTAAAGGACTTTCCTTCGCAATAACAGATAAGCTAGCAACAAGAAATACGGCTAAATAGATTAACTTTTTCATGTTTCCTCTTTTTTATTGGTTAATTAAATGTTTAATTTTTTAGACGCTTTAGTCGTGTCATCTCATGGGAAATAAGATAATAACCAGTTGAAAGAATATTGATGGAAAAGCTATTTCCTATTCACAATCTCGGCTTGCCTTTTGGCAATATACAAGGCCATCTTTGGGGAAAGACGCTTTATAAAATGCGCTAATTTTGCATCTGCGCCAATAAACAAATACGACTTTTTTCGCTCAACAGCTCTGACAATTTGTTTTGCTGCGGAATTTGCCGTCGTTAATAACAGTTTATTGAATTTCTTCTTCGCTTCTTCATCCATGCCGATAGCTTTGTTTGCAATATTTGTTTTTATTCCGCCTGGGTGCACACTTAACACATTCACTGATGTATCTCCTAATTCCAGCATAAGAGTTTCATTAAGACCATGCACAGCATACTTTGACATATTATAAGGCGCATTTTCTGGAAAAGGGATAAAAGCAAACGTACTTGACACGTTGACTAATGCAGCTTCAGAGCATTGTTTAAGATAAGGTATAAAGGCTTTACAACCATGTATCACACCCCACATATCGACGTTTATGACTTTCTCAAAAACATCATAACTAAGCTCTTCTACTGTGCCATGACTGGCGATACCGGCATTATTAATTACAATATCCACCTGTCCAAATATTTTTATTACCTTTTCAGCAAGTTCAAACGTGGCTTCTTTGCTTGAGCTGTCGACAATATAGCTTTTCACTTTATCATCACTAAGACCAAGCATACTCACTGTATCCGCTAAACCTTTTTCGTTAACATCTGTAATGGCTAAACAACAGCCTTTTTTTGCTAATTCAATCGCTAATTCACGACCAATGCCAGAGCCGGCACCTGTAACAACAGCAACTTTGTTATTCAAATTTTTCATTTCTTCTCCTACTGTATCCCACTTACAGATACTCATGCTTTATTTAATTATTTATTGCTAAAGTTAACAGTGATCACCTGTCAGCCTACATATCAATCAGTTAGGTGTAACGATGTTAAACACTTTATTAGGCTTCTCAATTAACGAGAAAAAACCTAATAAATCCAATTTGCTACCTTCCACATTCACATCATCAGAGAAAAGAGTTTCCCGTATTCCAGCCTGACCCGAAACTATTTTGATAAATAGCCCGTGAGTAATACGAATTGTCGTATTAGCATCTGCTACAGGTTGCCCTATGCGATGATGAAGCACTGCGTTTTTAACAGTCAAAATATGGTTTTCATTGCGATCGGTAAATTCAACATTGATGACATAGTGTTTACCCTCTGCATCAGGGCCTTTAAACATTACCGCCATCGTTTGAAAAAATTGCTCCACTGGCATTGCTTTTAACAAGTCACCTGCTCTGGCTATGTTATTTGAAGGTTTTTCCGGTGCTCCTTGACGCAGCTCTAATGCACCACTTAAGTACACATCTCGCCATGGAGCAGATTCAGCCTGATAGCCCAGTTGTTCATAACTTTTGGCAAGCAACTCTTTTGCTTGCTCATTATCAGGCTCAGCAAAAACTAAGTGATTAAGTAGTTCAGCCACCCAGCGGTAATCACCTTTTTCAAATTCTTCCTTAGCAGATGCCAGTAATTTATCAGCACCTCCCATGAGTTTTACGTAACGCTTAGCAGCATCAACGGGTGGTAAGGGATCTAGGTTTGCTGGGTTGCCGTCGTACCAACCAAAATAGCCCTGATAAACGGCTTTGGCATTGTGCTTCAGTGTGCCGTAATAACCACGATTTGAAAAACTGCTATTGAGTGGTTCAGGAAGTTCCAATAACTCTGCAATCTCTTTAGGGTTATGACCTTTTGCAGCCAACCTTAAGGTTTGATCGTGAATATATTTATACGTGTCCCGTTGCTTTTCCAAAAAACCAATAATGGCTTTGTTGCCCCACATCGGCCAATGATGGCTACCAAAATATACTTCTGCTTCACCAAAACGTGTTATCGCTTGATCTATATAGCTACTCCACTTGTTAGCATCACGCACCTTGGCACCACGTAATGTGTAAAGGTTATGCATGGTTCGGCTAACCATCTCAGCACCACAAAAGGTTTTTTTCTCTGGCAGGTAAAAAGTTAACTCAGCGGGTGCTTCAGATCCCGGTACATTTTGAAAAACAAATTCAATACCATCAATAATATGTGTTTCGCCTGAGCGATTAATCGTCACTGTAGGGGGTAAAATACCAACGCTGCCTGAAGCTGGCCCCTTACCTAAGCCTGAACCGACATGACCCAATGCTGACTTATCAAGTCGGTAACCATACATAAACATGGCGCGGCGGCTCATGGTAGTTCCAGCTAAGACATTTTCACTGGTAGCCTCTTCCATAAAGCCTTCAGGGGCAAATATTTGTGCTTGCTGATCTTTATCCAACACCCCAATTACACCACCAAAATGATCAATATGAGAGTGAGTAAAAATCACCGCCGAAATTGGCTTATCACCTAAATGTTTACGAGCAAAAGCCAAAGCTGTGCGCGCACTTTCTTTAGATGTCAGTGGATCTACAATAATCCAACCGCTATCCCCTTCAATAATACTCATATTAGCTAAGTCAAAACCACGTAGCTGATAAATTCCATCAGTTACTTCAAACAATCCATGAATATTATTTAAAGATGCTTGTCGCCACAAACTTGGGTTAACTGTGGCAGGTGCCTTACCTTGGATAAAACTGTAGTCTGCCATATCCCAAATTAGCTCACCATGATCACCCATAATCTTCAGGTTATCTGGCGTGGCAATTAAGCCTCGCCTTGCCTCTTCAAAGTCACGTTGATCTTCAAGTGGCAAAGCTTTGGCAACTGCAGCATTGGCATCAATAGTAGCTATACTGGCCGCAGAGTTAACCAACTCCTTATTTGAACGGTTTTCCTGACAAGCACTAAGGCTCAACTGCATAATTGCCAAAATCATAAGCTTTTTGGGCATTGAATAATTTTTCACAAAATTTCCTCTTAATAATACAACGGCAATGTCACTTAATTAACTATATTTCACTGCTTGCTAATAGGTTTATAAAGGTGACCTGAGTTACTGTCTAACTATTCTAGGCAATTTCCATTCACCATTTAGCACGGACTCTTTAGGCGAATACAATCTTAATTGCACTTCAAATATCCCTTTAGGTGCAGGAAGCCAATTTGCTTGCCCGTCGACAGGCATCTCATGCTGAATATAAATATCTAGCGAACCATCAGCATTAAAAGTTAAAGCGTCTCTATCACCAATGGCATAGCGATTTATTGGGTTTTCAATCATAAACGAGTCACTGCCATACATGGTAAAAGACCAAAAAGCATTAACAGGCGGTAATTCATCAGCCTCTAAATGAATACGATACTTATGCTCTCCTGATAAAAGCTCCAATTGAGAATCATACTGGGTGTTAGGGTAAACAGCCTCTGCTGGAACCATAGCCCCTAGACCAATCATGGCAACACCTGCTCGCATTGGGTAATTAGTGCCATAATCACCAATTGTATGGCGCAAAATACCCCAGCCATCTTCTAAAGGTTGGCCTTCAGCGAGTGTCTGCTTAATTTTTTTATGGGTTAAATCAACCGCAAGTTGTAAAAGATAACGTTCAAGCACATTAAACTGATCTACACTTATTGGAGCATCAGAACTTATACCAATGCTTTCTAAATCGGAAAGCATTTCAGCATCAATTGTTGAAGGTGGTTGCTGATTCATCAAAGTGGATAAAAAACTAAAATATTCTGCCCCTGAAAGACTTCCTAATTCAGCATAAGGATCATGTTTAGAATTCGCGGGTAAGCTCAAAATATTAACGCCTGCTTGACGCTCTCCATTTAGGTATGATGTAAGCGGCGTAAAGAAGAACTCCTGTTGTAAAGCAGCAACATTTTCAACGTCAGACTTACTATTGGTTTGTATTCGACCAATAGTCCATACCATATTGGTAGGTGACTTTATCTCAGTCACCCCATTGGGTATTTTTCCCTGCCAGTTTGGTCCAGTAATAATATATTCACCTGCTTTTGAACCGTGGGTGCGCTTACCCACTGAAGCAAAGACATTGGTCCAAGCGTCCATAAAAGGCATAACAAAATAACGTCCCTGTGTTTCTGGTACACTTAACACCATAGGCTCTTTACTCAAATCCAGCCAAGCAATACTATATAGCGTATCGTTATTTGGTCTTACAACATTACGGAAAGTATGATCTGGGAATACTTGGCTATGATTGAAATTATTTGACGCCGATTCTGGAACAGGCGCAGTTTGCTCAAAGGTTTGACGTGTAAGTTCCATTATCACTAACGGATATCCATAAATATACCCGAAAGCTGCTCGCTTTATATAAGATAAAGTAGAAAGAGCACTAGCAATCAGCGCTACGATTAACAAGGAAATGGTAAGTGTTTTTTTATTAAAAATCATTATTAAACCTTCAAAGTTTTAACAGGTGATTGATCCATGTATCACTTTAAATACTATTAATACTGACCACCTTTATAGGTAGCCATAATTATTAAACTAAAGTTAATTAAACTAGGCTCAATTAAACCAAGTTCACTTCTGACGACTGGATTTGGGGGTTGACCAATATTTTCGCATGTTCTTCAGCATTAGCTAACAGGTCAAATGCCTTATCAACGCCATGTAAACCTACTGTTCCTGTGATCATTGGCTTCGCATTAAGCTTGCCATTGGCTAGCATGTGAAGGGTATTACGGAACTCCAACGTGGTATACCCTACGGAAAAGCGCAGATCTATTTCTTTATTCACTGCCAGGGCCGGTTCAATTTTGTCAGTTTCCATGCAAACACCCGCTATAACCACTTTCGAATATAGAGGAGCTCCCTCGATAATCTGATTGATAAGACCTGGAATGCCGACACATTCAAAAATAACCGGATAGTTAGGTTTAGTCGCCCCCAGTTTCTCTGCGATTCGCCAGGTATGCCACCAAGGTAGCGGGATATTTCGGATCTTTTCAAACCCTTCCAACAACATATCAAGACCCAAAGAAATACTATTAACAAAGCCGTATTCTTGCCAGTTTTGATAAGGTGTTTCTTTTGCTGGGTCAATCAATACATGAGCACCACATTTTCTTGCCAACTCTCGACGCTTAGCAGAAAAGTCACTGGCGACAATCGTTTTGACCCCTTTGGCTTTAAGGCTAGCAATGACGGCTAAACCTACAGGGCCACAGCCAATCACTATAGCTACGTCTCTTGATTTCATTTCAGCACGGTTAACTGCATGCAGACCAACAGCCATTGGTTCGGTTAATGCGGCAGTATCAGCATCAAGCCCGTTTGGAATTGGAACCATAAAATTTTCATCAACAGTAAGTTGTTCCGCATAACCGCCTCCTGCATCTTTTGAAAATCCTACTAAGTTAACCCTGTTGTTTCGCCTAATAAGAGGAATAGCACAAACTCGTGTACCTACTTTATGGCGACGAGCACTTTTGGGGCCATACTCAAGAATCTCACCACAAAATTCATGTCCCATAACCACACTTTGCTCTTGGGACATAAAACCTTGGTAGCCAGTTTTTTGCATAATGCTACCCCAATGATTACAGTGGTTTCGTGCATGAAGATCTGAGCCACATATACCACAACGTAATACCTCGAGCATTACATCACCTTGCTCAAGCTTAGGCTCTTCAACCTCTTGTACTGTCAATTTTTTATTTTTACAAACTACAGCTTTCATTCTTTTCCCTTAAACAATCAGTTTATTTAACTAATAACGATTAGTGTTTACTTGTCCCGTTAGGGTCAATACAAAAGAAAGCGGGTACACCGTCTTCGTGCGCATAAGCAGGTAAATTTGAGTTGCTGGTACATACCTGACCATCGGTGGTAAATTCAAAGTCGCGGAACCAGACAACTCGGCTAGGCATAGGGTAAGAAATAAAACGTTTTTCATCTGGAATATAACGCAGGACACGATCTGAGTTATTGGCAGCAATCCACACATCCCCAGTATGCTCATGGATATTTAATGCATAAGGAACTTCATATTCATTTTCAGATAATACTGGCAACTCGATATTTTCAAATTGCTTTGTTTTGGTATCAAATCGCATTAACATGCCATCATTAAATGAAGGGATCCAGAGGATACCGTTTTTGTCAAACCGCATTCGACGCGGTCCATTAAATGGTGTGTCAAACTCAGTAATCTCCATAGTATCAGGGTCTATATGACCAATCTTATTGCCCAGTAATTTCGCATACCACACCCCACCATCAACTGGGTTAATGTCAATGCCGTAAGGCCAGTTAAAAGCTTTTGCGCCTATGCCATCCATCTTATGATGTGACATATCGAGAATATAATTCTCCCCTGGGAAATAGCTAGAGATTTTAATAATTACCCCTGTTAGCTGATCACTAAACCATTTGGTGGTAGAGTTGGAGGGCAATTTAATCTCAGTAAACTCTTCATTTTTTGGGTCAAACTTTAAAACCATATTGGATGCCAACACGGTAAACCAGACATTGCCCTTTTTATCTGCGCGAATCGTGTGCGAATAAAGCCCTTTTTTCCATAAAAAACCGCGTGGAATCGGGTGTAATTTAAATTCATGAGTTTCTGGTGAAAATTCAATTAAATTGCTGGAGAGAGCCGCGGTAAAAAACATTCTCCCATCGGCTATTTGAGCGCCACTATGTGGGCCATGATGGCCAGTAAAAATACCTATAGGTAATTGTGCACCAACAAAATTTCCGCCAACGGGCAAGCCTTCTGGGTTCGGTATTTTGTGAACCGTAATTTCATCAGTCTTTCGATCCAGTTCATAAAGCATATCGTCACTTTCATCAATGCCATACAGATTGCCATCCTTACCCACCATGGTATCGTGCAAAAATGACGTTGGCGTTGCCACATGCCATTCGTGAATAGTGGCTTGTGCCAATTCAGGACTAAAATCATGTGTTTGCTCAACAGAAACAGGTTTACCATCAAAGCCTTCAAAGAGCGTTTTGCGAATCATGTCATGCTCGCTGTGACTAATCATTGCGCCATAACCTTCCATTCGCAAGATTGTCGTACCCCACGCCTCTTCAGCACGAGGCGCTCGCGTTATAGAATTGCCTTGTTGATGACAATAATTACATTGGGCAATAAAAGTCTCTTTATCTTCACCTTCTTTTAAAGGCAACTTAGTGACATGGGCAGAAGCGGGCAACGAGTCTGAAATTTCCTGAGGGTCAATCATCTTCTCTAGAATAAGCAGCGGCTCTAAGTCAGAATCGTTTTTCAGTGTAAGCGATAAATTTGTATCTCTATAATATGGACTACGCCCGCGTAATGTTACCTTCCCAGTAAAATCAGTTTCTAAGGTGTAAAAACCCTTGGCATTGGTATAGGTACTTAATTTCTGATCTCTTTTTTCGTTCCATAAGGTTACAATTGCACCCGCTAATACTTTCGTATCCGACGTAGAGACATAGCCACTTACGGTTGCAGCCCCTACTTGTCCAGCTGTTAACACTAAGCTTAAACTAAGTAAAGCTTTCGCTTTTAGTACTTTTATTATTTTCATATCAACTCCAAAAAGCAGTGACTAGAATTCTTTAACAATCAAAGCTAATACATTTTAGCCTGAAAGGTTTTAAGAGAATTTGAATTAGCCACCAAAGGTATATCATGGCTTTAGATTACTATCAGGAAACTAGGGAAACCTGACATATCGTGCAGATCAATTGCTTTAAATTGGAAAAGTAATACAATTGTTAGAGTAATATCAGCCTAAAATGCGCTCCCAAAACCAAAACGCAGAAAGGCAACCAACCGCATAAATAGGCAAGGTAACTTTCACTTCACCAATAAAGCGGCGCACTAAAAATGCCCCTCCTAGCAATATAGAAATAACAATTAATTGCCCTATTTCGATACCGAGATTAAACGAAAATAATGACAGACCTAAATGCAATTGAGGAACCCCAACATCGGATAACACGCTCGCAAAACCTAATCCATGCAATAAGCCAAACGTTGCTGCCATAATTGCTGGAAATTTTTTGAGTAAAGAGTTCTCATTTTTATCAAGCAGCTCAGAAGCGGCGTAAAGTACGCTAAAGGCAATAAAAACTTCAGCCAATGTAGCCGATACTGTTACCAAACCAAGGGTTGAGAGCGATAACGTAATACTATGCCCAACCGTAAACATAGTAACAACCCAAATTAGCTTTCTTCGTACAGGTACTAATAACACCAGGCAAATAACAAACAGGATATGATCAAGTCCAATCAGTAGGTGCTTTATCCCCATGGTGACATAATCAGTAAAAACTTCTAAAGAGTTTTGCTCTTCTGGCACAGGATAGCTATTGTTTTCAGCAGTCAATATACGTTGATAAAACTGGCCATCACGCAATTGTACTTTGAGCAATACACTAGCACCACTTGCATCTAAACCATGCATAGATACAGTTTTGCCAACGACAGTATTTTCTGAGCAGGTTATTTCCCAAGAGGTGTGGAGAATTTTTTCAATCTCCTGCTCATCTTTGAGTATCTGTTTACAATCATTTGATACCCTAGGAGCAAGTTTAAGCACTGACACATTTTTTAAGGACACTTTCCATTTCATCAAAATATGACCTTGAGCGCCTTCTTCCAACTCTAGTAAGGAGGGAGCTGTTGTATCTGATAAAGCCTTTGCGCTAAACAGTGCAAAAATCAGCAAGACTAGCATTCTGAAATTAGCCACCTTTGCCTCCGTTATTCTTAGCCAATAAACCTATAATGCTACCTTGTGCATTACTCTTAAGTTTTGCTGCAATAGTTGTATCAGATTCTTGTATCGACCAATCTATTACAATCGTATAACCACGTTTAATTTCATCAAGCGCTAAATAAAATGCCTGTCCTTCATTTACTTTATATAAATCACGCTTAATTTGGCGCTTAGCTTCTGGTAACGATAACACCCGAGATGGGTTAACTATTGTTACCCGCACAATATGCCAGCCATATACTGACGCAATGGGTTTAGACCACTCATTTATGTCTAACCCGGCAACACCTTTAGAGAATTTTCTTCCCATAAGTTGCGTCAAATCAACCATAGTAACACCTGAAAAGCTACGCCCTTTTATGAAAGGATCTCCAAGAGCGGTTAAGTTATCATTTGTTGCAAAGGTATCCGTAAAAGCTTGATTTTGTCGAAGCTGCTCTGCTTCATATTTGCTATCTGAATGTCTATTATTTGATACAAACACATGCTCAAACGATAAACTTCCATCTACAGCATAGCGTTCAACATTATCTACATAGTACTCTTGTATAGCTTCATTACTTAAGGTGATTGATGGTATTTTTTTTAATATGATATCCCGCATAGAAGAAATCAACATTGTCCGAATTACCGCATCATTTTTATGCAGGCCTGCATCAATGGCTTTATCAAATAGCGCCTCAGCATTAGACTCAGCAGGATCCAATTCAAGAAATTCCGCCACTTTTAAAATGCGCTGCTTAAATCTTGGGGAGTAATGGACTTTTGCCTTATGCGCCTCTCGGAAAAGTATTTCTTCTTCAACATATACCGCAACTAAAGCTTTTAGTTTGTCATGGTCTGCCTGTAAACCGGTAGACGTTTGCCACTGGCTCTTAAGAATACTGATCTTATTAGGGGTAACTGAAATAATCTCTTTCGAGCCTATCCACTGCTGAACCAGATAGGCAAACGCACCAATAATAAGAAACTGGAAAATAGTTTTCATCAGTTAGCACATTATGTATGAGGCAATAGGCATCATTTTTCTGGTCCAACCCAGATTGGTGAAGACCAAGCACGTTCTCGTATCGTCGCTGGAACCTCAGGGCTTGGCTCAATACCTAAACGGATGGCATCGTAAGTTGACCAGCGACACGTTGGGTTTTGAATAACGCGAACATAATAAAAAGCAGCCTGAGTGCGATCAAACGCTGGGTCTTTCCAAGCTGTCATCAATTCAGCAGCGCCCTTTTGGCTCTCAATTTTACAGGTGTTAATATCAACACTCGCCCCGTTATCAGGACAACGCATTGTGGTTGGATCAACTGCCAAGCCATCTGAGCAAGCTATATCTTGTACTTGTTCATGCGTTTCACCTTGTTCATCAATCCAGCCCTTGATTATTTGCACCCTTTGCAGTGGCGCACTTAACGTATCCGCGCCAGACCAGACAAAGAAAGTTGGACTATCAGTATTGTCAACCGTCGAGGATAGCTGACCTCCCATAGGTACGCCTCCCTGAGTAGCAATTGCCACAGGGTCACTTGCCTCTTGAATACTCTCATCAAAGCCCCAACCAGCAAACAGTCGAAGGGTAATTCTGGTGCCTGAGGTTGCATAAACTTCCCGACGTTTCATGGCTGAAAAAATTGAATCTCGGGTATTTTCTTCGGCCCAAACTGCAGCGAGACCTCCGGAGGTATGGTGTTTTAAAATAGATTGATAAGGCTTGTCACCTCCTTTTAGACTAAAACGACGAACAGCTGGTGATGTCAAGGCGCCAACTTTACCGCGAAAATCCCACTCTTCGGTATCGCCAGCATTCGAATTATGAGTATCTGTTGATCCGATCATGCCAAACCTTAACGGGTTAAAACCTATCTCTTGCTCAAGCTCTAAGCCAACTTTTAGCCCTTGCCTTGCAAAGCTTGTTTTAAATGCACAACCCGATACTTCGCCGTCTTTGCACGGTTCAAATACTTGACTAAAGCCACACTCTTCATCCGTTGAGCCTAATCCTAAAGCACACTCAGAAGACCCTTTAACTTGGTAGACTTCTGCAATAGGCTCACGTCTATTACGTAATTGCCAATCGTCAGCATCATATCGTTTACCATCCAAAGCCCAGGGGCTGTAATAAATTCCCCAGCCCTTATTCATATTATGAGGAATCGTAATAAAGTCACACTCACCAAAACAAGTTTCTTCCAACCCGCGCCATAGCTCTAATGCGCTACCAACATCAAACGAAGATATTGCATGGTCAGGTAAATTTTGACCATTAAAAATAACATTACGATGCTCACTACCACCTGCTTCTAATACCGGTGAATATTCATATGCGGCAAAGGTTGTAAATACACCCGGTTTATTGTATTCATCAGCCAGCTTTTTGTAACCAGCCCACGCAGAGTTACTGTCCTTATAGCACTGTTCTACTGAACCACTACCATATTTACACATAGCAAAGCCATCATAAGCTGGATGAGTTCTGCCCATTGGCTGATACTCACCATCAGGAACTGTAGCACCAATCTGTTGACCTTCTGAAACAACCATTGAGCGAAGCATGAAAAATCCCATCAAACTCGGGGTACCCATAAAGCGACAAGTTAATTTTTCTACGATTGTTAACCCTGTATCATTACAACGACTGGTTAGGCCAAAACTTTCGGCGTGATCGGCAACGGCAATAAAGTCGATAGGCCTTGATAACTGCATTAGCTCGCCACCAGGGCTTAACAATGTTTCCCCTCGGGCAAAGCGATATGCATCTTCTACCGTGGCTTTGGTGCCAAACAAGGTAGAATCAATACTCTCCTTGGTGTGTACATGGGTATCACCCCAGTAAACATTTTTAAACGCGTTGTAGGGTTTAGGATCAGATTTAATTAAGGCAGGAACGTCGATTAAACTATCGTCTTGATTGGTGTAATCACTTGCAATAGACGCTTGCGACATTCTGCTCTGCGCAGTATAAAGTTTTTTACCAACAACAAACCATGCAATTATTAAGATAAGAACAAATACAGATAAGGCGATAAATTTTTTCTTATTATTTCTAATGATAGTCGGCAACATTCGACCTCCTCTAGCTAGCAGTTGGATTGATTTTTCAAGGGTGAAACTCAGGAGTACTTTATTAAGTTAACAGCTTTTATCATAAAATCCGTTAATGAATTACCCATTGCATTATAAATAACCCAATCGGGTAAACATGACATATTATGCAATTTATGAACTGACACAGTTATCAATACCTGCGCCAGTCTGTATTATGTGTGAATAATCATAGTTTTTATGAGATGGACTTTCTAAAAGCCGCAGGAGATACCCCTGCTCGCGTCTTAAAAAACCTTGAGAAGGCTGTCGGGTCGGTAAAATGTAGCCGATCAGAAATGTCTATAACCATCAAGTCCGAACCACAAAGGTACTCCTTGGCGAGATCAAAGCGAGTATCATCATAAATACCCTGATAAGTTTTATTTTCTTGAGAAAGTCTGTACTGGAAAGTTCGCAATTTAAACCCTAAGATATCTGCTGCTTTTTGAACGGTGCAACCGTCGCTATTAAGCAACTTTAACATTGCTTGATTCACCGACAAGATAAACGGGGAAAGGTAAATTTTCGTTTCTTGTTTTCTGTCTTTCCTTGGTAATTCTTCTTTTATAGTCTCTAATGCCCACTGCTGATCACATTCTTCTGTCGTTAAATAAAGCGCATTCACATCTTGATTAAAGAAGATATTGCTACCAAAAGCATTTTTTAAAGGCTCCAAGTTTTGAGGGGCAGAATGGCGAAATTGAACACGTGAAGGACGCCAGCTTTTACCTAACACTGTTTTGAGCTCGCGGCACGCTATAGCTATTCCCAATTCAATTCCCTGAACCCTCTTCCCATGTGCTCCTTGAACATCAGACAAACCACCTCTGGTCTCATAACAGGTAGAAATACCACCGCTGTCAGGCAACAAACACACCGAAAGTGCTTGGCAATGTTGAGCAAGACCATCAACAAAAACGGTTAAGAGTTCTCGAATAGTTGGAGCATACTTAACAAGCATATTCAAATCACCTTCAAGTATGTCAAAGCTTTGATATTGTGCTAGCTTAAGGCCAAAAAACCTGTCTTCGCAAACTATTGCAGCCTCTTCAAGAAAATCATTCACCTTGGCAGCAGAAATTTCGAGATCCGGGCAACTGAGTTTATTAGCATCAACGCCAACACTTCGGGCTATAGCCTCTGTACTAACCCCATAACGTTCAATCAGCTCTACCGCACCATCTAAAGATCTTATTGTTACTAAATCTTTCACTTGAATAGTCCATACATTACAAAAAATGGTTTAGTCGTATAAAATACTGACTTATTACGAGTTATTGATCCTTCAGGTGTTTTTTTGCTCAAAACTTAACTTAGAAAGATCTACACACTCGATAATCTATATAACCATAAAGGCTTTTATAAGTATATAGGTTCTACGAGTAGTAAAGCGCTTAGCTTATTCACTTATTATAGCTATCCAACTACCAAACAAAACTATTGAAGATCAAAAGATGACTAGCAAACTTGGGGACAGTTTTTAATGGATATAATAAAGGGGTGGAAACCACCCCATAAAAGAGCTTATCTTATTACTATTAGTAATAAGATAAGCTAAACTGCAATGCGATAGTACGAGGTGGAGCCATATAAGTATAGAAGGCTCCACTCATTAATGGTATATCATTCGAGTAGCTGCGAATCTCTTCATTGGTTAAGTTTTTACCTACCAGTGCTAGCTCCCAATTACCATCAATTCCACCAAGGGCAATACGAGCATTAACCGTGACATGGCTATCTTCCAGTGTCTGCTCATCTAAATCCTGTGCTAAGTACTGCTCATCAATGTAGTTCAAGTTCAAATTAGAATGTAACTCAAGACTTTCACCAATACTGGTAATATGGTTCAAACCGATATTAGCACTCCACTCAGGGGCATAAGGCAAAACTTTACCGGTTAAATCTTGAGTACAACTTTTAGCAGAAGTACCCGACTCTTGAATTTGAGCCAAGGTACAAGAGGCATCTTTATAATCATCATAAGTTGCATCAAGATACGCTAAAGAAGCGGTCATAGTGAGATCATCTGTTAACAGAAAAGCACCATCAACTTCAACACCTTGAGATGTTGCTTGCGCGGCATTACTGACTACGAATGAATCACCAACAAATGAACTAACTTGTAAATTTTCATAGTTTGTCTGGAATATGGCAAAGTTCAGAGAGCCTCGGCCATCCATAAGATGCAACTTACCACCAAGCTCAAAAGCCAATGCTTCTTCATCGTCAAAGCTGAATGTTTCTAACGTGCCGTCACCTCCTGTCTCAGCAAAACCACCTGATTTGAACGCTTTACTAACACTGCCGTACAGCATAACGTTATCATTCAGGTAGTACTGCGCCTTAAGCGAAGGTGATATATCTTCAACTGCCATATCATCCTCAATGGCAAAATTAGAAGCACCAAAGATTGCCTTTTGAATTCCCATAATCATGGCATACTTTGGATTAGCAGGTGTTAAAGGATCATCTGTGCGATATTCAGATATGTACATGCTACGTTGCGCTTCTTTAGTTTCTTTGGTGTAACGCAAGCCCAAGATCAAATTCAAGTTATCTTGCACATACCAAGTGCCCTGACCAAATACCGCCCAAGTTTCTGAATCTTGGTCAAAGTCGGCTATACGACTAGATTCTAAACCCTGACTTGCTGTAGCTAAAACGCCAGCGCTGGCGTTTGTTGGGATGAATGCCGGAGCTAACGGGGGAGCTACAAAAGTAGCTGCATCTAATAGGTTAACGACATTAGCACCGTTAACAGGAGCAGGTTGACCGTTAATTAGACCAAATGTTGGCACTGCTCCTGCTGCTGGGCCAATATCTGTATCAAATCTTCTGCTATGTTCAAGATCAGAGGCCTGATAATAAAGGCCAGCAATAAAGTCAAAGTTATCTCCAATCGGGGAGGTTATACGAAGTTCTTGGCTTAACTGGCTAAACTCTTGATCTTGCAGCGTTGTTAATATATCTAGCGGTGAGAAGTCAGTATCTTGCAGGTCTTGGTATTCATAGCCTGAGTAACCCGTAATAGATGTTAGGGTATATTCACCGATATCGTAATCAATTGTGACTGTCAAACTCTCATTTTCGTTTTCAGATAATTCTTCAGCTGCGGAGCGAGAGTAATTATCACTGCCATTATAATCGGGATCAGTTAGCTTGAATAGTGCATCCCAACCACCACTTTCATCAACAACATTGGCCTCACCGCTAACATCATAAGTTGCCGTTTCATACTTGGTAGTCACACTCAAATCATCGATAGGCTCCCATACTAGGGTTCCACGAATGACAGTTTCAGTGTTGCTTGACTCATCGCGATCAGTAAACGTATTTTCCATATAACCATTAGATTCGGCCTGTTTAACCGATAACCGGCCGTACAAGTTATCAGTAATGCCGCCTGAAACAACGCCTTCTACAGAATAGTTATTGTACTCAGGATCATAGGTAGAACGAAGCAGTGCTTCAAAGTCTTCGGTAGGTTTGACTGTGGTCAAATTTATTGCACCCGCACTGGTGTTTTTACCAAACAATGTGCCCTGTGGGCCACGCAATACTTCTACGGAAGCGATATCCATGAATGATGAGCGGAACTGACGATCACGACCAGCATAGATACCATCAATGAACATACCTACCGACTGCTCAAAACCTTGGTTAATACCAGAGCCCAGACCGCGCATAATAATAGCCGTTGTTTGTGAGCCTTCGTTGATAGATAGGTTGGGAACATGAGTAGACAATTCGTCTAGGTTAGCCATATTCTTTTTACTGATAGCGTCACCAGTAACAACACTAACGGATACAGGTACATCTAACAAGGTTTGTACACGCTTTTGAGCGGTAACCGTCACCACTTCAAGTTTGGAACTCTTCTCTTCTTCAAGCTTAGCGCTTTCCTCGGCCTGAACAACAGACATGCTCATGGCTGGAATAGCCAAGCTTACTGCTAATGCCAATGCCTTTTTCTGAATTGATTTATGCTCTACTTTCATCATTATCCCCAATAGTCATTTTTATAAAATTCTTATAATTATTTTTTGCTAGCTAGCTAACGAAAAGTGATAAAACTATCTTTCACGTAACTAACCTATTATTTGCAGACTACCTTACAAGAAAGTCTGCAACCTAACATATTATGCAAAGTGATATTGCCTTAGTTTTACCTCCAATTAATTTTGAAAGCGAAAGTCTTTGAACTGCTCTCGCAAACGTAATTTATGAACTTTTCCGGTTGCTGTTAGCGGGATGCTATCAATATATACAACCTCATCTGGGAACCACCATTTGGCAATTTTCCCACCTAGCCAGTCATGCACTGAGTTAATATTCAACTGTTGTTGCTGGTTATCTTGAATAATAAGCAGAGGACGCTCATCCCATTTAGGATGTGAAATGCCAATAATTGCTGCCATTGATACATCAGAATGCATCATCACAACATTTTCAATATCAACCGAAGAAATCCATTCACCACCAGATTTGATAACATCTTTTTTACGATCAGAAATTTTCATAAAGCCAAACTCATCAATGGTGGAAATATCACCGGTATCTAACCAGCCATCATCAATTTTAGTTTCTGGACTTTTAAAATAATGTTCCATGATCCAAGGACCTCGCACCATTAAGTTGCCAGTTGTTTTACCGTTCCATGGCAAGTCATTACCTTGCTCATCAACTATTTTAATATCCACTCCATATGGTGGTTGACCTTGTTTAAGCTTTTGAGAAAACAGGGCGTCTTCTTGCCAATCATCTAAAGACACGGGCAATGTGTGATTAATGGTGCCTAACGGGCTAGTTTCTGTCATTCCCCATGCATGAATCACCGTTAGCCCTTGTTTTTCTTGAAAGTATTGATATAGGTGCGGTGGCATAGCCGTGCCGCCAACCAGCATTTTTTTCAACGTATGAAGGGTCTTATCATTTTTTTCCAGATATTCATGTAATAAACTCCAAACCGTCGGTACCCCTGCAGTAAGTGTTACGCCTTCTTGTTCAAAGAGCTCTGTAATTACTTTTGGGTCAGCTACCTTATGGCCGCCAAATACCAATTTACAGCCAGTCATGGCTGCCATGTAAGGAATCTCCCAAGCGTTAACATGAAACATAGGAACGACTGGCAAAATGACATCACGTTTACTAACACCAAATGCATCAGGCATAGTGGCGGTCATCGTTTGAAGCACCAAGGCACGGTGGCTATACAACACCCCTTTTGGGTTCCCCGTTGTACCAGACGTATAACATAACGAACAAGCGTCATTTTCGTTAAGTTGTGGCCATTGAAATGACTGACTATGAGACGTTATGACTTGTTCGTATATCAACCAGCCATTCCCCAGTCCTTCGATAACTGAAGCATCTGAGGTTAATACTATAATTTTTTCAACACTTGATAGTTTTTCTCGAATGGGTTTAATTAAATCGATAAACATGACATCAATAAACAACAATTTGTCCTGCGCATCATTAATAATAAATTCAAGTTGATTTGGATGCAGCCTAGGGTTGACTGTATGGCATACCGCACCAGAGCAATTTACTGAGAAATATAACTCTAAGTGACGAAAATCGTTCCAGGCGAGTGTCGCTACACGATCGCCTTTTGTAATTCCGCAACTGCGCATAAAATTAGCCAATTGTCCTGCGCGGCTAAATATGTCACCCAAGGTACAACGATGTAGTTCGTGATCATTAGTAATTGATACAACTTCACTTTTTGAGAATAATTTTTTGCCATGCTCCATTAATGAATTAATGGTTAATTGGCTAGGCATCATATTTCCAAGCATTCTAAATTCCTCATGACTTAATTTGTGAGCGAGTTAAGAAAAATATTTTCATCCTTAAACTTTGCTATAAAGCTTTCAAACTCAACATAGTCAAACACACACAAAATGAAATTACCATAACTTTTTTCAATATTTGATTTCGCAGTGCGAAATAAAATGTTGATTTGGCCACTCAGCTGTGCAATTATGCAAACATAAAAAATATCTCTAAGTTATGACTTCATTAAATAGCAAGGTTCACTCAAGTACCCTGCTCAATACCGTGAAGTAAACTGATGAGGCATAACAGCTATAAAAATATCGGACAAATGACAGCTCACCATACAGTCGACAAGTGAGCCAAGGCGATTTTTGATAGTAATGAGCAAAACCAACAACAATTAACCGAGTAATATTTAATGAACAAATGCACCCAGTTTTATATTAATGGTCAGTGGCACACACCAACAAACGCAGAAATTAGAGAGGTGATCAACCCAGCAACAGAACAGCCTTGTGGTCAAATTTCCATGGGCTCTGCTGATGATATTGATCTTGCAGTTGCTGCAGCTAAGCAATCATTCTCAGATTGGTCACAAACATCTAGAGAACAACGAATCGAGTTACTTAGTAACATCATTACTACCTATAAAAAATACTATGCTGAAATTGTCACGGCCATCACCACTGAAATGGGTGCACCGACTAAGCTAAGTGAATCCATTCAAGCATCAATGGGGATTGCCCACTTTTCAACTACGTTAGAGGTATTAAAAGACTTTGAGTTTGAGCATGCCATGGCAACAACTCAAGTACATAAAGAGGCGATTGGTGTCGTCGGGCTTATCACACCATGGAATTGGCCAATGAACCAAGTGGTTTGTAAAGTTGCTCCGGCACTGGCTGCTGGCTGTACTATCGTGTTAAAGCCAAGCCAGGATTCAGCATTAAGTGCCTACATCCTTGCCAAGGTAATGGATGAAGCAGGAGTGCCTGCTGGCGTATTTAACTTAGTGAATGGCTCAGGCGCAGGCATTGGTGATTATCTATGTGGACACCCCGATGTTGATATGATTTCTTTCACTGGCTCAACACAAGCCGGGGTTTATGTCGCTAAAAAAGCCGCTGAAACCATTAAACGTGTATCGTTAGAACTGGGCGGTAAATCAGCCAATATCATTCTTGATGATGCTGACTTTGTTCGCGCTGTTGGTGGTAATATTACCGGATGTTTTGGTAATACCGGGCAAACCTGTACTGCGCCAACGCGCATGTTGGTTCCTAACAGCCGATTAGAAGAAGCCATCTCCATTGCCAAAGCGGGTGCAGAGCAAGCACTGCAGTCTGTTGGTATACCAACGGATCCAACCACCGAAATTGGTCCAGTAGCTAACAAATCACAATTTGATAAAATTCAACAGATGATTCAAGTAGGTATCAACGAAGGGGCAACACTGGTCGCCGGTGGCCTAGGTAAACCTGCTGGGCTTGAAACGGGCTTCTACGTTAAGCCGACAGTTTTTGCTCATGTAAACAACAGCATGGCGATTGCACAAGAAGAAATTTTTGGTCCAGTATTATGTATCATCGGCTATGAAAACGATGAAGACGCTATCCGAATCGCCAACAATAGTCCATTTGGTCTTGCTGGTTATGTCTCTTCAGCCAGCTTAGAACGTGCCCAGAAAGTGGCGGCAAAAATGCGCACAGGCATGGTACATATCAATGGCGCGAAGCCCGATCTAATGGCTCCATTTGGTGGTTATAAGCAGTCAGGAAATGGTCGTGAATGGGGTGAACATGGCGTGGAAGATTTCTTAGAAACGAAAGCAGTCATGGGTTGGAACGCTAAATCAGCAACATAAAACTGCTTGCTCATACCTCATCCCAAAACAAATAGCCCGCTAAACATCTAGCGGGCTTGGGGATATATTCCTAATAACTTTGGTTAGGGTTAAACCCCAGTTGCAATAATATCTCTGGCTACGTGAACCAATTGTGGACCTAATGACTCTTTTGCCATTTCTGGTGACACTAAATATGCAGGACCACCACAGTTAAGCGCTAAAACACGACCATTTTGTAAACGCAGTGGCACGCCAACACCATTTATTGACTTATCCCATGCACCTATTGAAGTACAAAAGCCATGTTCGTCGTATTCAGCTAATGCATCATCAACGCCCGCTTTAAGCTCATCCCAACGGTCGCCAGCACGCTTCTCCAATCTCACTAACATAATTTCACGTTCAGCTGCCGATAAACCGGCCAGATACGCTCGCCCAGCAGCAGATGTTGCAACGGGTAAACTTGAACCAACTTCCATGCGTAACGCTTGAGAGTCATCACCACGGCAGTTTTCAACATATAACATTGATATACGCTCACAAATGGTTAAGCCAACCGAAAGGTTCACTCGATTAGCTAAACTTTCCATAATAGGCTTAGCAATTCGGCGTACTTGCAAATTAGATGTATAGGCATAACCTAATGCTAAAACACCCGCATCTAGTTGATATTTTTCAAGCTGAGTAGAAAAAGTAAGGTAGCCAAGTTCCATCAGGGTATACGTCATGCGCGAAACCGTTGGCTTCGGTAACCCGGTGATTTTCGCAATATCTTGATTACCGAGTACCCCACCTTTTTGACTAAAAGCACGTAAAACGTCAAGCCCACGAGCAAGCGACTCAACAAACTTTCGATCTTTGTCAGTGTTTTTCTCTCGAGGTAAATCAAAATCATCCATCATATCAGTCATCTAAGTTTACCCTTATCTTAATTATAATATTATTCAAAGCTTAAATTATCAGTGGTTATACGAAATGGCATTAGTGTACAACAGAAGCAATTGCAGACAAAATTATATTCTGCAATTCGGTACAAGGTTTTATAGAACTAACTCCAATCAGTATAAGGGCGCTATACCGAAGAAAGCTTCGCCCATTTAGAAAAATGGGCGATTTAACTCGTTAAGGAAAAAGAATATTTAGTAATTTACTGCTTTACCAACCAATCCAGATGTTCATCATGCGAGCCAAATAGGGTATTAATCATAGTTAGTCGCTTAAAGAAGTGTCCAACATCTAGCTCATCAGATACCCCCATACCACCATGGAGCTGTACCGCTGTTTGTCCAACTAACCTGCCCGAGCTACCCACTTTTATTTTAAGTAGCGCTGCTGCTCTATCAGCTTCATCTCCACCTTTAGCAACAGCAATTACGCCATAATAGAGCATCGATTTTGCTTGCTCGCATTCTATGAACATATCAGCCATTCGATGTTGAAGAACTTGAAACTTACTAATGGTTTGATCAAACTGACTGCGCGTTTTAGTGAACTCAACCGTTGCATTTAGAAGCTTTTCCATCAAGCCAACAGCCTCAGCAGCTACTGCAACGATTGCGTCGTTGTAGACCATTTCGATAGCTTCAAATGCGGTATTTTCTTCCCCCAACAAGTTGGTTGTTGTGACATGAACGTTATCAAGTTCAATATCAGCAGCACGGCCACCATCATTGTTTACATACCCACGCATTCGAACACCTTTTTGCTGTGGGTCAACTAAAAATAGTGATAAACCGTTCTCACTGCCAAAGTCACCACCAGTACGGGCAGCCACCACTATTTTGTCGGCAATACTAGCACCTAACACTACCGACTTATTACCTGTTAGAATATAACCATCAGATACAATTTCTGCTTTAGTGCAAATTTGCGTGATATCAAGTGGACAATGCGATTCTACACCAGCAAACGCTAGCTTAAGTTTTCCGCAAATTAGCGGCTCTAGCAATAAGACCTTTTGTTGTTCATTGGCGTGGCGCTGAATGACGTTACCGCCCAAAACAACTGAAGACAAAAAGGGTTCGGTAACCAAGCCTTTTCCTAACTCAGTTTGCAGTACAATCAGATCAACTAAGTTACCATCAAGCCCGCCATAAGCCTCTTGAAAAGGGAGAGCTAACCAACCTAGTTCAGCAAACAAGCTCCAGTTATCAGGATTAAAACCCATTTCAGTTTTTACAAAGTGTTGCCTTCTTTCAAAATCATAATCGTTTTGAATAAATTTCGATGCGCTATCTTTGAGCATTTGTTGAATATCATTTAAAGTAAAATCCATGGTAATTCCCCTATAATCCAAGCACTTGTTTAGCGATTATATTTTTCTGAATTTCATTAGTGCCACCAAAGATGGTCACCTTTCTATTGTTGTAATAATGAGGCGCAGTGTTAGCAGCAAAATGAGGTCCGATCGACTCTACATCAGATTGTTCATACTGTTCAGGCACAAATGGCAATGCATAAATGCCTGCAACTTCTAAATATAATTCATCAATCATTTGCTGAACTTCAGTGCCTTTAATCTTCAAAATTGACGATTCAGGCCCCGGCGCATTACCGGTAGATACCGATGACAACACCCGAAGCTCAGTGTACTCAAGCGCTTTTAGTTCAATTTCTGTTTGAACCACCCGCGCCATAAATACTTTGTTTTGGCGTAAGTCGACCATTCCTTGTGGTGGCTCTTCAAGTAATTCATGCAGTGATGCTAAACGCTGTTTTGACAACGCCACACCCGCAATATTGGTTCGTTCATGAGTGAGCAAGATTTTAGCGTATGTCCAGCCCTCTCCTTCTGTACCAATTATATTGTTTGCTGGCACACGAACATCTTCAAAAAACACTTCATTTACTTCTCGACGACCATCAAGAGTAATAATGGGCTTCACCGATATTCCAGGCGTTTTCATATCGATAAGCAAAAAGCTAATACCCTGCTGTTTACGGCCGCTATCATTAGTTCGCACCAAACAGAAAATCCAATCAGCAAGATGAGCTAAGGTTGTCCAAGTTTTAACGCCATTAACTATGTATTCATCGCCATCACGTACGGCTTTAGTTTTTAAGCTGGCAAGGTCTGATCCTGCATTTGGCTCTGAGTAGCCCTGACACCACCAAATTTTACTTGATAAAATATCAGGCAAGAATCTTTGCTGCTGCTCCTTGTTACCAAAAGTGTATATTATTGGAGCAACCATAGATAAACCAAATGGAACAATGCGAGGCGCTTTAGCTTTAGCAGCTTCAGTGTAGAAGATATATTTTTGAGTAGCTGTCCAGCCTGTTCCTCCATGCTCTTTGGGCCAATTAATGCCAGCCCAGCCTTTCGAATTCAACGCTTGTTGATAAGCAATTTGATCATCACGCCCCACACGTAAGTTATTTTCAATGCAATGTACAACACCGTATGGAAGATCATTGGCAAAAAAATCTTGAACTTCCTTTTGAAAGCTAAGTTCTGATTCAGAGAAATCAATATTCATATTATTTTCCAGTAATAGAAACGACAAGTGAAATAAAACACTGCAAACCAGTATACAGTTTCACCTAGCGAAATCAATAATTCGATTTATTTGATTGTAAACAAATTTTAAAAAGGCAAAATACAGCCAATGAAACAATTAAAGTGGTGGAAGTATAAAATGGAAAATAAATGTTCTGTTGATATAGTAGCGCAGCAATGGGAGGTCCGACAACATAGCCAATAGCTGGAGAGGCACTAACAAGGCCGGTAATTGTCGCTTGCCCATGTGTGCTACTACAACCTATCGCTAAACTGGTTGCAGATGGATAACTCAACCCCATTCCTACCCCAAGCAACGCCATACCAAAATAGAAAGTGACCATACTACCTCCTAAGGACAGTAGACTATAACCCATCGTCAATAGACATAATCCCCATAGGAGTATTACCTGTTTAGCAGCAGATAGGCGAGAAATCAGAAAAAACTGAATACCTAGCGAAGTCATTGCAGTAATCATTGCCCCGAAACCTACTAATTTAGCGGCATCTGTTGGGGTTAGATTTAGGCTATCCATAAAGAAAAAACCCAACGTTTGTTGGGTCATTGCCATAGCGCAAAACAATGAAGCTGCAACAAAAATATATGCCATAGGACTGCTACTTTTTGTATAATTCTCGCCGTCTGAAACTGGTATTGTATCTGAGAGGACATTATCAGTGACTTTATCTTCAGGTAGTTTCTGCCACACCAACACCAGTGCGAATAAAGTAAAGATAACGATGGTATAAAGTGGCACTAATAAGCCAAATCCGACCAACAATCCTGCCAACATCGGACCTATAATTTGCCCTAAACTATTGGCTGATGTTAATCGGCTAATCTTAGGAAGAAGTCTTTCAGGCGTCGTTGTTGCAATAACATAGCCCATCACAGATGGCGGTGTGGCAGACATGACACACGACTGCAATAACCTTGAACTTATTAGCAAAGTATATATAAGTAGACTATTAACGTCATAAGATAGGCCCAGATAAAAAACTGACGCAAACAGAACGGTACCAATGCAATAGCCAGTCAAGCCAAACATGAGCGTACGCCGACGCCCCAGCTTAACTGAAACATGGCTCCACATAGTAGTACCAAGGGCAAAAACTAAAGCTGAAAGCGACAAAATGCTAGCTACTTGTAATTCTGTTAAGCCCGTAGAGCGCCCTAATGATGGTAATAAGGACAACACTACACTCTGACCTACGGAAGTGGCTAAAAGACAGTAAAACAAAATCCAATTAGTCATTAATTATTGCTCTCGTTCAAGCTTACTACCCTGTTCTGTGCATTTTGTCTAAAAAAATAGACGTATGAATAAAGTTTCAAATAGTATACACTGATTTCACTGTGCGGTATTCTATTTTAGCAAAAGAATACAATAGCGAATTTTAGATGGTGAATGTGGTATTCAACCTTCTATTTGTAAAAATGAATCAACAGAGAAGACATAATGAAGAGTCAACAATTTGAGAATTACGGGGCAACGCTGGTTTGTAATGAACAAGAAATTCCACAACCCAAAGGCGATGAAATCTTAATTAAGGTAAACGCATGTGGTGTTTGTCACACCGATGTTCATGCTTGGGAAGGTCACTTTGATTTAGGTGGCGGAAAGCAAGTAGATTTAAAGGGTGGTCGAGAGCTACCATTTACATTAGGTCATGAAATTGCGGGCGAAGCCGTTGCCGTAGGAGACACTGCATCTTCGGTAACTATTGGCGAACAATATGTAATTTACCCATGGATCGGATGTGGCAAATGTGCACTCTGTGATGATGACCAAGAACATATATGTAACAACCCTCAATCTCTTGGTTTTTCGGTTGATGGAGGATTTAGCGAATATGTTATTGTTCCTGCAGCTCGTTATTTACATAAGCTTGGTGATATCCCTGCAAGCCTAGCATGTATATACGCATGCTCTGGGGTAACCGCTTATAGCGCAGTTAAACAGATCCAATCAAAAGCCAATGGCAGAGAGTTACTAATTATTGGTGCTGGCGGCGTTGGTTTATCTGGACTATCAATGGCCAAAGCCTTATTAGATTGCAAGGTAATAGTTGCCGATATAGATCCTGACAAACGTCAACAAGCCCTTGAAGAAGGTGCTGATTCAGTGATAGATCCAAATGATAAAGTAGCTGTAAAGGCATTAATGAAACAAACCAACGGGGGGGTGGCAGCGGCAATTGATTTTGTTGGCTCAGACAAATCTCTTGGCTTTGGCATAAAGACGTTAAGCAAAGGAGGAACACTCATTGTAGTTGGTCTATTTGGCGGTTCATTGCCACTATCAGTACCTGTTTTACCACTTAAATCAATCACCATTACAGGTAGTTTTGTCGGTAGCACGCAAGATATGGCAGATATGATGGAGCTAGTGAGAGCGGGAAAAATTAACCCTATTAAAATTTCTGAGCGTCCATTATCTTGTGCTCATCAAACGCTGGAAGATTTACAACAGGGCAACATCGTTGGTCGAGTGGTGCTAAAACCATAAATGTAATTTCACAAAAAACGCGCAATATATGTTGCGCGTTTTTTTATCTTTTTTACTTGTTAACTATTTGCACACGCTCTTATAAAAAGAAATGACTTTTTACGCTAGCACTGTTCTCTCGTCCACTGAGCTAGTGACTTGCCTGTTATGGCTAATGTTTTAAGCAAGCTTGAAGGCGTCCAATATTGCTCACCATAACATTCTTCAAAATGACAAATAGTTTGGTACACCTTATCTAAGCCAAGAGTTTCTGCATAAAACATTGGGCCCCCTCGATAGGCAGGAAAACCGTAACCGAACAAGTAAACCATGTCTACATCACTGGGGCGCTGCGCAATGCCTTCTTCCAAAATTTTGAAACCTTCATTAATTAACGCAAAAATCAGTCGATTTAAAATCAAATCATCACTTAAGACTTGACGTTGTACTCCATACTTCAACGCTTCTTCTTCAACAATTTGTTGTACCAAAGGGTCTTCGTTGCGCTCACGAGTATCGACATTATAACTGTAATAACCCGCACCACTTTTTTGCCCTAAACGCTCCATTTCAACTAAGCGATCAGCAATACAATAAGTTTTAGGGTCGCCTTTTTGCTCATCAGTTAATGTTTGTCGCGCTTTGTACCCGATATCAAGCCCGGCAAGATCACCAACAGCAAGCGGCCCCATAGCCATACCAAAATCAAACATCACTTTATCAATTTGGCTAGGTGTAGAACCTTCAATTAGACATAATTGCGCTTGCCTAATATAAGGACCTAGCATTCTATTGCCGATAAAGCCATAACAAACACGAGATAGCACTGGCACTTTGCCAATTTTCTTCGCTAAGGACATTACCGTTGCCAGCACATCGCTGGCAGTTTTCTCACCGCGAACAATTTCTAATAATTTCATGATATTGGCTGGACTAAAGAAATGTAAGCCAATCACGTCTTGTGGCCTGCTTGTTGCCGCAGCTATTACATCTACATCTTGATATGAAGTATTAGTGGCAAGTATTGCTCCGGGTTTGCATACACTATCTAGCTCTTCAAATACCTTCTTTTTAATTGTTAAGTTTTCAAAAACGGCTTCTATTACCATGTCTGCATCAGCTAAATCTGCATACTTTGTGGTGGTAGAAATAAGCTGTTGCCGCTTAATAGATTGCTCCTGTGTTAACTTGCCTTTGTTCACCGACATTGCATAGTTCTTGGCAATAATCGACTTACCACGTTGCAATGCCTCTTCGCTAAGCTCTAGCAAGGTCACCGGAATGTCCGCATTAACAAAATTCATGCCAATACCGCTACCCATGGTACCAGCACCAATAATTGCAACAGAGTTAATAGCTCGAGTTGGTGTCTTTTTCGATAGCCCTTTTACTTTGGCGCATTCTCGCTGGGCGAAAAAGGCATGACGTAACGCTTTTGATTGAGGCAAATGGCGACACTTTTCAAACATTTCACGTTCGAAAAGCAGCCCTTCATTAAAGGGCAAATTAACCGCAGCTTCAATACAACTGACAATGTGTTGCGGTGCTTCTTGCCCACGCATAAGGCGACTTAGTTTAGTACGGGTATTGGTAAAAATATCTTTACCAACCTCAGAGATATCGATAGTCATTTCACTGACCTTACGTAGAACAGCTCCTTCCGCTACAATAGTATGAGCAAATTCAATAGCACCAGATAACAAATCACTATCAATAATTTTATCAATTAAGCCTGACGATAGCGCCTTGGTCGCATTCATTGACGAACCAGAGGTAATAAAGTCTAAAGCCGCCTCTACACCTGCTAAACGTGGCACTCGCTGTGTTCCACCAGCACCTGGCAATAAGCCGAGTTTAACCTCTGGCAAACCTACCTTTACACTACTTAATGCACAGCGATAATGACAAGCAAGCGCTGTTTCAAGGCCTCCTCCTAGCGCTGTGCCATGTAAGGCAGCTATTAGGGGTTTACTCGAACATTCAATCAAAACCAACAAGTCACTAAGTGATGGTGATAAAGGTGTTTTACCAAACTCAGTAATATCAGCTCCCGCTATAAACGTACGTCCATCACATATCAAGACAATCGCTTTAGACTCATCATTTTGCGCCGCTATAATAGCTTCTTGCACACCAGTTCTTACCGCCAGAGATAGGACATTGACCGGTGGATTATTAATGGAGATCACACCGATAGCACCATTGAGTTTATAATTTACTACAGACATCTTTTACTCCTCACTTAAACGCGTTCAATGACAACGGCAATACCCTGACCAATGCCGATACACATGGTGACAAGCGCGTAGCGCCCATCTTTTTTTTCAAGCTGACGTAGCGCCGTTAACACGATTCTTGCACCACTCGCCCCTAACGGATGTCCCACTGCAATTGCACCACCATTTGGGTTTACACGCGGATCGTTTGCATCGATGCCTAATGTCTTTAAGCAGCCTAACACCTGCACAGCAAAGGCTTCATTAAATTCCAACACATCCATATCATCAAGTGTGAGTTCGGCACGAGCCAACGCTTTTTGGCTGGCTGGCACAGGACCAAGTCCCATTACCCGAGGATCAACCCCTGCAACAGCGCCCGCTAAAATGCGAGCTCTTGGTTTTATGCCTACTTGCTCACCTAATTGTGCGCTACCTATTATCAGCGCTGATGCACCATCATTAATACCTGACGCATTACCAGCACTGACCACACCATCTGGAAACAATGAACGCAGCTTTTGTAATGAGGCTTGATCCGTTGTCGGACGGGGATGTTCATCAAAATCAATAACAAGGTTTGGTTTGTTGTGTTTTTGGGGGATTTCAAGTGGCACAATTTCATCATCAAAAAAGCCTGCCGCCAGCGCTTTTTTATATTTTATTTGTGAAGCCAGGGCAAATGCATCACATTCTTCACGACTAATAGTTAAGTCTGCGGCAATGTTATCTGCTGTTTCAGGCATTGAATGACCGCCAAACTGCTCAACAATTTTTGGATTAGTAAACCGTGCTCCCATGGTAGTATCAGCAAGCTCTTGTCCACGGTCAAAAGGGCTAAGTGCTTTAGATATCACTAATGGCGCGCGACTCATCGATTCAACACCACAGGCAACGAACAACTCTCCCTCATTACAACGCACACTACGCGCGGCATCAAGTACTGCCGCTAAGCTTGAGCCACACAGACGGTTTACAGTTATACCACCCGTTTCTATTGGCAAGCCAGCTAGCAAGCCAGCAAAGCGCGCAACATTACGACTATCTTCACCCGCTTGATTTGTATTTCCTGCTATAACGTCTTCATACAAGTTAGCCTTAAAAGGGTTACGCTTAATTAGCGTTTTAATAACCTGCGCGAGCATGTCGTCAGGACGTAATGACGACAAACTGCCACCATGTCGACCAAAACCACTACGCGCACCATCATAAATATATGCACTAGAACCACCCATAAATCAAACCTTAATTTTACTGTGCGAAATTTAGTATCACTATATTGATAACTATGGATTGTTGCAACTCATTATTGAGTTTTGCTAAATATAATAGAATGGAATCAGAGTATCCTTTGAAGCAATCAAAGAAATAACAATACTGAAATGCATGTTGTCTTCTCTGTCCAAAGCAAGGCAGTTAACTAGGAAGTGACATGCCAAAAAACTTGGCGTATTTTTCAACAACATTTCTTAATATGACCATCGATAAGGAATATGATCGATGTTATACCGTCGGATGAATCGCCTTAACTAAATATGAAATGATGACAGAAATGTCTGAACCATTGCTATTAGTAAGTAAGAGGTGAACAACATTAAGAAACCTCGTAGAATGAGCATTAACTCTAACTCGGTTTGTGCCCCTTAGTGAGATAGAAACTATAAACTTGTGGCCAATATTACTTAGCCACTACACATTCTATTAAGGATGTTTGCAAGACGGTAGGGGTTGGTGAAGCTAATTATTATAGTGCAAAAAAGTGGTTGCCAGTTTAATTCGTTTCATTATATAAGTATTAAACTTTGTTTGTATTGCTTGCTAATAATGTTTCACTTAATAGCTAAATACGGTCATATAGGGTCAATTATTTAAGCTTTTGAAACATTATATTTAATTGATGTTGTTACCTCACCTTTAAAACCATACTACACATGAGGTTCAGTCACTCACTCACTGAATGAAACGATTTTACTATATATATTCAAAGATAGCTGCAACGCTTAATTTAATATGCGATAAACTGTATTAGCTCAAATGAAAGCATCTCAAAAAGGATGCTCTCGTGTAGGAAACTCTTTTTCTACTTGAGCTTTATTATTTTCATGGACAGCTTTAAACATTAAGTCCCACATTTCTTTGCCTGTTTTTTCATCTACCCTCGCTAATCTTGATATTTGCTCGATATCAAAATAACTTGGCAATGTTTTCTTCGGCTGATGACTGTCTTCAATATTGTCGATATCTGAGTTTGAACTTTCATTTATCATTGAACTTACCTCTATAAAAAGATTCATGTTAACACTACTTATTTTCACTTTACTCAACACTTGCTTTAATGTTTCTCGGCTTTACACTGTAGACATCATCGCAACCTGTTCGGATCATAAGAGTAAAAACGACCTATGAGTGGATCATAGTATCGTGCCTGCAAATAAAGTGAAATATACTATGATCAACATTACCGATATACCTAAATGTCTTTTATTCTAATTTAACTTGAGTATCAAATTTAGCCATATTTAGTGATTATAATTGAACTATCGTTTATAATTTACTTATAAATGATAAGCTTTTATACCTACTCGCTTTAAAATAAGTTCTTTCATCTATAAATAATTATGATTAAGATGAAAGATAAAGGAAGTTTTTAATGGCTACGGCATATGCACATGTAAACCCAGACTTGATGAGGTGGGCGAGAGAACGCGCTGATCTTACTTTGGGTATGCTGGCCGTAAAATTACAAACAACAGAAGATAAACTTAGTGCTTGGGAAAGTGGTGAAAAACCAATTACAATGCGTAAAGCAATGGCCCTTGCTGAAAAAACCTATATTCCTTTCGGTTACCTTTTCCTCAAAGAAATGCCCGTAGATAAACTACCAATACCTGATTTAAGAACTATTGAGGGTGAACCGATCCGTAAACCAAGTGCTGAATTATTCAAAGTGGTTCAATCTATTTTGAGTAAACAAAACTGGTATAAAGACTATCAAAAAAATCAAGATGTCCAACCTTTAGAATACGTTGGTCGCTTCACTTTAAAAGATCGCCCAGAAAAAATTGTTGACGATATGCGTCGCGAATTGAATATTGAACCACATCCTACGAGAGGAAAGTGGGAAGATTACCATAAGCTTCTTATTAAACGCATAGAAGATATAGGCGTATTAGTCACTCGTCAGGGGAGTATGGGGCATCATACAAAGCCTCTGCATGTAAACGAATTTCGAGGTTTTGCTATCGCAGACAAGCAGGTTCCAGTTATTTTCATTAATTTAGCTGATGCTCCTGTAGCCCGTCTATTTACATTAATTCATGAATTAGCTCATATTTGGATTGGCCAAAGTGGTGTATCTGATGGTTCTGAAGTTACTCACAGAAAAGAAGAGATACTTTGTAATGCAGTGGCAGCGGAGTTTTTAGTGCCTGGAGCTGAATTCCAAAATCATTGGCATAATTTCGAAGATTGGCGTGAAAATTTAGTTGGTTTAGAATCTCACTTTCATGTTAGCCAATGGGTATTGGCAAGAAGAGCACTAACATTAAATTATATCACCCGTGATGAGTATCAAAAGTTTATTGCATTTCTTAAAAAGAAATATGACGAACGAGATAAAACAGGTGGCGGCCCAACTTACTATACGACACTAAAAAGCCAAACCAGTGAAAGATTTGCAAGGGCTTTATTATCTGAAACTCTTAGCGGCAATGTGCTTCTTAGAGATGCAGGTCATTTACTGGGAATAAAGCCAGATAAAATAGTAAAATTTGCGAAGGAATTTAATATTTGATTTATTTAATGGACTCTAATACATATATCCAAGCAAAGAACTTATATTACAACATGGAATTTTGTCCCGCATATTGGGATTGGCTTGATAGACAGTTTCAAACAGGTCAAGTAATGAGTATTGATAATGTTTATGTAGAGCTTGTCGATTCTAAAGATGAATTATGTGACTGGGTCAAAAACCATAAGGCACACTTTATTCCGGTTTCAGATGATGCCACTCAAGAAAAGTTTGCCGAAATAGCTAATTTTGTTGTTAACTTAGAGAATAAGTCACAAGTTGATATTGCTAACTTTTTGAGCAAAGCCGATCCTTGGATTATAGCCAAAGCTGTAACTTCAGGAGGAGTCGTCGTTACACATGAGGCTTTAGTTCCTGAAAATAGCAAGAAAGTTAAAATACCTAATATTTGTCGAGAGTTTGGTGTTGAGTATATAAGTACATATCAACTATTATCAATTCTTGAAGCGAAATTTATTTTAGCTTAAGTCACTAATACCCTATATCCAACTCTTGAGCTTGAGCCGTTAACGCATCTAAGGTTTTCATACGTTCATTGTCGATTTCTTGCTTATATGCCTGTACGTCACTAAATAGTACTCGTCTAAAGGAACAAAGCAAGGCACTGAAGAACAGCTAAAACCTCTCCTTGAGATATATGGTCATAAATTACGACGTAATTCTTTTCGGGTTTATTGGTGTATTGACCCCGAAACTAAGGTAAAAACTTTCCATAAAGTTGAAAGTAAGGTTGTTTTAAGCCAAGTATTTTATGATGCCAGAAGAGCAGGGTCTAAATTAATAAAACAAATCCCTGAATTAAAACTTGTTGTTCATCATCAAGGAGAAAATAAATTTAGGTTTGTATATCAAAGCCGCCTGACCTTTCAATATTCAAATGAAGAAATAGAATCAATGGTTGAAAATGCCATATGGGGTTCAACTATTTCAGACCGATATGAGTTAGCCGAGCTGCTTAAAGTTATTGATAACTATGCTGAAAAAACCTTAGATAAATATCCAAGTGATGCCAATACATTACCTTTCATTGCTAGGCAGGCTTTGCTTAATCATGGTTTTGATGTTGATGGGGTTGTTGAATACTCTGCGGTTTGGTAAGTTTAATAAATCCCAATAGGAAGTTGGCACCTCAACGCCAAAACATGTGGGTTACCACAACCGTTTGAAGCATCAAATTTTGGTAAGCCCTGTGACTAGCCAGTTCGCTACCACAGCGCTATTCAAACAATTTAGGAGCACATCGTTATTGCTTTGAATTAAGCTAGGCCAAAGATAATTCTGATCATCCGAAACATAACATGTGATACGGGATAGGGTGGGCAGAAAAGCCAGCAGTCACTTTTGTGGCCGCTGGCTTTTTATTTTAGCCAATTATATCAAACACCAATACGACACCAAATAATTAATACAATAATAAGTAAAGTGGATAATAAAGTTGTTAAGAGTCCTAGAAGATGAATCCATTCACAGTCTTATTTATAGAACACATGTAATAAATGGTATTTCTGACTTTTCCAATATTATTACGATAAAAGGAGGGTGGGCGTCCTTTCCTAAAATATTGAAAGATACTTTACAGTTTTACGATCCTGTAGATGATTTAAAGTTTTTGAATTTGCTAAGAGATTTTGGGTTAGCAAAGATCACTGTCAAAATGTTCAAAGAGCCGCTAGCCTATCGCGAAGACCTAGAAAAATTTTTTGGGTGCTCAAAAAGCAATAAGAGAATAAAGCAGAAATCAAAACAAATAAAATATTGCCTAAAATGCATTCAGGAGCATATTAGAGATTTTGGATATGGGATTATCAAACTTACATGGGGATCTAATGATCAGTGTTTTGAACATAGCATTCCTTTGTATTACATTTCAGAATCAAACAGAAAGGATGCCATATTAGCTTTAGAAGCAATATATCGTGGCGAACAGCCAAAAAATTATGCAATTACTAAATACATCAGTGATTATTTTTATGACCCACGAGAATATTATCATAGTTCTGATATTGACTATATTGCGCCTTGTCTAGAACAAGAGTTTAAAGTATTTATACAAAATAAAAGATTTGAATTTTCAGAGAAAGTATCTGAAACTGTAGGCATTTCAGTAAACGGGCAATATACTTCTGAAAGTTATTTAAAGCAGCCTTACATGATGCAGAAAATATATAACGCACTAAAAATCACTAATGAACAAGTATTTAATGTTTTTTGGAAAAAGCATGTTGAAAGCCAAAGGGTATTCGCTGGTGTTATTAATAAGCGTTCTATTAAAGAAAAATTATTCAAAGAGAAAAGCGCTAACTGCCAACGATGCAGTCACTATAGTTGCGGCGCTAATTTATCAATAATAAAGCCAATAACTTCCCCTAAGCTTTTGTACCAGTGTATAAGTTCAATAATAAATATTGAAAATAATGCTTTTGCATTAGGAATTATTGATCGAACAGATTGGAATGGCGTAAAAAAATTGTCTAAACAGAAATTAAATGAATTACATGAATTAGGTGACTACTGGAAAACTGTTTAAGTGCATATTTATTACGTGCAAACTTTAAGGGAAATAACTCTCTTTATGTGCGATCTTTATTGTCACTACACAGATATGTTTATTCCTCTCTTTCCTGGAAGCCTTCTGCCATCCTTTCTAGTGTTCATAATTTGAATGAATCGGCTTTGATCGGGTCCATAACTCAAATGAATAGGACGATCTTTCCCATATAGGTACATTCTATCGAACGGTAAGTTCTCAGCAACCCATTTAGCTATTTCATACATATTGGTTTCAAACCCAGTGACAACAATATCGCAAGCAGCTCCACCTCTACCGCAAATAACCTTACCTCTAGAATTCTTTTCATACGATGCATGCTGATCAAGACTAGGGGCAATGTGGCTAGGGTTTAGTTTCTTTATTTCTTTAAGAAGGCTATGTGATGTGAAACCATAGGTAACGGATACTTCACCAAATTTATTTTGAATAGGTAATAAAATATTAGAACATAAATCGCTTATTGGATTGATGCTTTGTTCATCTGGAGAGTTATCAATATTTGGATAGCGGTGTTGATGCCAATTAATAACTTTTTCTTTTAGCTTATTGACTGACATTTGATTCTAGACTTGATTTAGGTAACTTATAAAAATATGCATTACCTACTTTTTTGAATTCTAATTCTCCTTTTTCTCGACGGTGCATTAGCTTACAACCACTAATCTTGAAATGCGTTCTAGCTTCCTTAGAAGAAAACCAGTATTTTGAATGATCCAGATTAGCTGACATAGCAATTAGCAATGATGATTGATAAATTAGATATTAGCTTAATAAAATCATATATGCAGCCATTCTTAATTTCCTAGCATTTGATAATCGAAAATATGACTAAGACTTAACTTTAACTACTGTGTTTGTCCCTATTTAATTGCAATTGTCTTTATTTAAATCAGAATGTCTTTATTTGTAATCGTAAAAACCAGATAGTTTTTTTGTGAATGTGTCTGATGGTAGTTCTCACATGAACAATAATCCACAATAAATTACCAAGGCGATATTTATGTCTGAAAAGAAAATTAAATTTGAGTTTGAAAAACAAAACAAAAATAGTATTCGATATAAAGAAGTACCAGAGGACGGAATGCCACCTGTTATTGGTAGTATTTACGTTCAAAAATGGTTTGCAGGAAAGAGTAAAAATATTGAAGTAATTATCAATAAAAAAGATTGAAGTGTAACTGTATAAAATCAAAAACCGGCCTAAGCCGGTTTTTTTTAAATAATTCGATATTATTAAAAGATTTTCTTAAAGAACAAGCTTTATAAAACCATAGTACTTTTCAGTTTATTCAAAGCATTTTTCTCTAATTGACGCACACGCTCTGCTGAAATTTGATATTTGTTTGCTAAATCTTGTAGCGTTGTTTTATCTTCCGCTAACCAACGTGTTTTAATAATATCTTGGCTACGCTCATCTAACGCGACTAACGCAGTTGATAAACGACTATTAGCATGATCTTCCCAGTTAGAATTTTCTACTTCTACTGCTAGATCTGATTGCTTGTCTTCAAGATATAAAGCCGGAGAGAAGTTACCTGCACTGGCGTTGTCATCATCATCAGAAGACAATTCAAATGCTTGGTCATGACTACTCATACGGTTTTCCATTTCCAATACATCTTTGGTGCTTACACCTAATGTTTCAGCAACAGTATTCACTTCATCATTGCTAAACCAACCTAAACGTTTTTTATTTTTACGTAGGTTAAAGAACAACTTACGTTGAGCTTTAGTGGTTGCAACTTTAACAATACGCCAGTTTTTCAATACGTACTCATGAATTTCAGCTTTGATCCAATGCACTGCAAATGAAACCAATCGCACACCCACTTCTGGGTTAAAACGTTTAACAGCTTTCATTAAGCCCACATTGCCTTCTTGTACTAAATCAGCATGTGCTAAACCATAACCTGAATAGCCTTTTGCTACATGAATAACAAAACGTAAATGCGACATAATCAGTTTTTGAGCTGCTTGTAAATCATTATCATTATAGAGGCGAGTTGCGAGATCATTCTCTTCTTCGGCGGTAAGCATTGGAATGCTATACGCTGATTGCATGTAGGATTCAATACTGCCACTACGTGGTAATGTAAGCTGCATTGTATTACTCATATAAATAACCTCTATTCTTTACTAAAATATAACTTCCTTTCACTCACCATTGTAACATTAATCAGGCTTTTAAACTATAAATGCCTTACTGGTAAGGTTGAGCGAAGACAAACATTAGCTTAATAGATAGGGCAAAACAAGATGATCTTTCATTTATTTGATGAAATATTTGTTAAAGAATGTTATCTGTATTTTTTATTGTGTAGTAACAACAAGATAGTCGTATAGGTTGCTTACTCTGCATTAGGCTCAATTGCGCGTATATGCTTACGGACAGAGATATAACTACCTGCTAAACCCAGAGTTACTGCAAAAGCTATTAACAATAGAGCTTCATTAAAGACTAAACCCTGTAATTGAAAATTACTTTGGTATAAATCGGTTAACTTACTAATAGCGCCCGATAAGTATTGAGCAAGTATGCTAACCGCTAGCCAAGACAATAAACCGCCAAAAACACCATACCAAACACCACTATACAAAAAAGGCCTTTGAATAAAGCTGTCTGTTGCACCAACTAATTTCATTACCGCAATAGCATCTTTTTGATGCAAAATAGCTAGGCGAATGGTATTACCCACGATAAGCACTACAGACATGCATAATAACAACGCAACGCCAATCACGATATCTTCTATCAGCTGTGCCATAGCTTCTAAGCGTGTTAACCACTCTAAATCAAGCTTGCCTTGCTCAACTTCACGTTCTTGCTTTAGTTTCGCCAATAATTCATTGGCAGCACTTGCTTGGCTAGCACGCTGTGTAGGTGTTACTAAGATGGTGGCTGGTAAAGGATTATTATCGAGATATTCAAGTGACTGACCAAAGCCTGATAGTATTTTAAACTCTTTAAGTGCTTGTTTTGCCGAAATGTAATGAACCTCATTCACCTCAGCATATAACTTGATGCGCTTGACTAAATTCTGTGCACTTTTGTCTGTAGTTGATAATTTTAAAAATAGGGTGATTTGTGAAGCACTATTCCATTGGTCGCTAACTTGCTCGGCGTTTTTAACAAACAGATGCAAGGTAGCAGGCAAAGCTAAACTAATACCAAGCACAAATACTGTCATTATGGATGTAAATGGTGTGCGCCATAAATCACCTAAACTGCCAACCGCTTGTTGCAAATGACGAATAGGTAAGGTTAACAAACGTCTTAACAGCGTATTACGTTGACTTAAGCCACTTGAGTGTAAGTTATTACTCATAATTCACTCCTTGTGGTTGCAAGCCCTCAACAATACCGTCGTTGATCATAGTGCCTTCTTTTAACGTTAAGGTGCGATATCTCATTCGAGCAATTAAACCAAGATCATGGGTGGCAATTAACACGGTAACACCCGCAGCATTAAACTCTTCAAAAAGACTAATAATATCAAGAGACAATTTAGGATCTAAGTTACCAGTAGGTTCATCGGCAAGCAAGATAGGGGGTTTATTAACAATGGCGCGGGCAATACCAACTCTTTGTTGTTCGCCGCCAGAAAGCATATGTGGGAAACACTTTAACTTTGCGCTTAAATGTACTTTATCTAAAGCGGTTTCAACACGTTTTTTAATTTCTCTGTGGCTCACACCCTCAATAATTAAAGGTAAGGCGACATTATCAAAAACAGTTCTATCTTTAAGTAGGTTATGGCTTTGAAAGATCATGCCAATACCACGACGCACATAAGGGATTTGTTTATACGCAATGCTAGCAAGCTCAGTATTATTAACTAATATACTGCCAGAGCTTGGCTTCTCCATCATAGAAATTAGCTTTAACAGTGTACTTTTACCCGCCCCAGAGTGGCCTGTTAAAAAGGCCATTTCACCTGCTTCCAAACTAAAGTTAACTTGCTTTAAAGCAAGAAAACCACCAGGGTAAGTTTTATTAACATGGCTAAAACTGATCATAATTATTGTTTTTTTAATTACTTATTGTGTTCAGTCTATCATACCAAGTCTATTAAGCTATTTCCCATTCAGCAAGAATTAAAAGGCTTAGAAGCAAGGCGTTGATTGAAGAGAATGGTTATTCCCTTGTCAAAATCAATAACGTAGCATATAAGCCTTTTAAACTTGCCCTTCGGGAGTTCATTAGCAAACTGATAACATCACAAAATTAATGAAAGATAGAATAACTATGTTTAACCAATTTTGCTTGTTTTAAGCTCGCTAATGCAGCTCTGAATTGGGAATAGATTTAATAGAATTGGTATCACTCTTTCACAAACAAAGCATCAATAAAATCATCGCTATTAAATGGACGAAGGTCATCAATACCTTCACCTACGCCTAAATAGCGGATAGGAATATTATGTTTGTCTGCAACAGCAAAAACAACACCACCTTTCGCTGTACCGTCTAATTTGGTCAATGTTAAGCCTGTTAAACCAACGGCTTCGTCAAATAATTTAGTTTGGCTTAAAGCATTTTGCCCTGTGCCAGCATCAAGGGTTAACATCACTTCATGGGGAGCATTAACGTCGAGTTTTTTCATTACGCGCACAACTTTTTTCAACTCTTCCATTAAATGCGCTTTATTTTGTAATCGGCCTGCCGTATCGGCAATAATAATGTCAACATTACGTGCTTTAGCTGCGCTAATGGCATCAAAAATAACGGAGGCACTATCTGCACCCGTATGTTGGGCAACAACGGGAATATCATTACGCTCACCCCATACTTGCAATTGCTCTACCGCTGCTGCTCTGAAAGTATCACCTGCGGCTAACATGACTGATTTTCCCTGTGCTTGAAATTGCTTAGCTAGTTTACCAATAGTCGTGGTTTTACCTACGCCATTAACACCAACCATCAACATAACAAAAGGTCCATCACTTTCAGGTATTTCTAATGGCTGACTGGCCTTTTCAATCACCTTCTTTAACTCTAATTTCAATAATTCATACAATGCTTCAGCATTTTTTAGCTGCTTACGGTTAGCACTTTGCGTTAACGAGTCAATAATTTTCATGGTGGTTTCAACACCAACATCTGCCATTAACAAATGTGTTTCTAGCTCTTCAAACAAATCATCATCAATTTGTTTACCTCGGAATAAGTCTGATAATCCTCCACCTAAACTGTGACGTGTTTTACTTAACCCTTGCTTTAAACGAGCAAAAAAACCAAGCTTGGCTTCTTGGGTTGACTCAGGTTCTGTAGGTGCTGACGACTCATCTTGCGCTATAACTTTAGATGATAGCTGTTCTTCTGACTGTATAACTTCAGGTGCAGATGATTCTTCTTGGTCTATAACTTTAGGTGCAGATGGCTCTTCTGGCTCTCTTACCTTGGGTGTTAGCGGCTCTGGCTCTGGCTCTGGCTCTGGCTCTGGCTCTGGCTCTGGCTCTGGCTCTGGCAGAATATCTTCAACCTTTGTTTCAACTGTTGCAACATCTTCATTCACAACAGTTTCGCTAGGTTGTGCATCGGCAACAGGCTCTTGCTCTTCAACAACTTGATCTTTCTCATTCTGGCCACGACGTAGCCAGGAAAACATACCTTTTTTCTTCTTCGACACTTTATTCGACCTAACAGTATTGGTATCTCTAAGCGAATTCAACTTATCCAACTGAAGGTTTCAGTTCGCTTGGATATCATTATGGTGTAAAATTGCCGCTATATTAGCATTAATAATGATAACTGTCAGTGATATGAATCAAGCTCGAAAACAACAAAACAAAAAGGCTCCACTTGGCAGCATTCGTATTATTGCCGGTAAATATAGAGGTAGAAAACTTCCTGTATTGATGGCTGAAGGTTTAAGACCAACGACAGATCGTGTAAAAGAAACGTTATTTAATTGGTTAATGCCCTACATACAAGATGCTAACTGCTTAGATTGTTTTGCTGGTGCTGGCAGTTTAGGTTTTGAAGCACTTTCTCGTGGTGCTAAAAAAGTGAGCTTAATAGAACTTAATAAAGCTGCCGCCAAACAATTGTTAGCTAACAAGCAATTGCTTAAATCTGATAATGTAGTGATATGTAATGCTAATGTATTAGACTTTCTTAGAACGCCAGCGCTCAATAAATTTGACTTGGTTTTTGTTGATCCGCCTTTTAGACAGAACTTAATTTCACAAACCTGTGCATTATTAGAAGATGCTTGGTTAACCGAACAAGCGCTAATTTATGTAGAAATGGAGGCAGAAGGAAATCAAGAGTTACCTAACAATTGGCTATTGTTAAAAGAAAAAATTGCCGGACAAGTAGCATATCGCCTATATCAACGAACATGAGCGTCAAAGAAAATGAGTAGCAACAAACGGAAACGAAAGAACAATGATTAAACTTCATAAGCTTGACGGCTATATTCAAACCATTTTACTTGCTGAGTATAAAGATAAGTTATTACTACTTGATGGCTGTAGTCGCGCTGACGTTTCACTAATCAAACACTTTATTAATGACACATTACAAAGACCACTAACTGACTTACAATTAGTTATTGTAACTCATATGCATCCTGATCATGCCGGTGCAGCGCATAAACTAAGAAAAATAACCGGCTGTAAAATTGCTAGCGCCAATGTAGAAGGTCAATGGTATAAAGGCTTTGGTGGTAAAATAAGACACATCACTGACTTGCTATTAACACGCTGGGTAGCAAATAAGATTAAAAAACCTCAGCGTTGGTTATGGTATTCAAGTAAGTTATCACCAGACTATAAGCTCAATGATAATGAAGGCTTACCTGGCTTTAGTGATTGGCAAGCGATAGAGACTCAAGGTCATACAGACAGAGATTTATCATTACATCATTTGCCCAGTAATAAAGTTTATATTGCCGATTTAATCGTATCGACTAGAAAGGGGTTTATTCCACCTTTCCCTGTTTCCTATCCCGAACGTTATCGTAACTCATTAAATAAAATAGCCAATTTAAATGCGAAAAGTGTCATTCTTGCTCATGGCGGTGAAGTTGAATTGTCTCAACAAGCATTTGAACAAATAATAGCTAAAACACCTACAGAGCCACAGACGCATTGGCGTGCAGTAAAAACGAAATTAAGAATAGTTTTAGGAAAATAGCGAGTTTTGAAATGATATTTTTCACTTCTCGCAGCTTGTTTACTGCATTTTGATATTACTTAAAATTACTCTATTTCAATGCCAAGATTAGATAGCCCTTCTGACAACACCATATCTTTAGCTAACTGACATGAACGTTTATTTTCAGCAGCAAATTTTAGAAAATCAAACAATTCATATTGTGTTTCTTTCTCCCACACAGCTAAAGGATGCTCATCAATATTCGCAGGTAGTATTTCAGTTGCGCCTTCATCAATCAGTAACAACTCAACATAATAACTAACGCTGTTATGAGATAAACGGCTAACACTGTTAATATCTTCATGGTCTTTATCTGTTCCGTTAGATTGCATAAGTTGCAATAAAGACATCATCGCCATACAAACATCAAGAGCAGGTAAAACACCAAAAGAATCAAAACTTTCAGGATCAGGTGTTTGTTCTTCTAATTTATTTAGCTGAGCATTAATATTGATTTTGACTTGATTATTCTTATCTAACCATTGCCATATTAAATCAAGTTGATTACGCAGTAATTTATAGTCACCAAACTGGCTGCTATCACTAAACATGCGATAATTAGGCAACATGCGCTCTAGTAATGCACCAGCAAATGCAATTTGTTGCCAACGGCTTAGCTTTTCAAAGGGAAGGTTTAAGGCCAAATTATTTCTCGTTTGTGGTAATAGCAATAACGCCATTATAAACGAGAAACGTAAAGAGCCAAAGCGAGCTTTTCTCTCAAGTGAAAAATAAGTTCTCCTATTTTTCACTATTTCGAGTTAATTGTTTTTGTGCGTATTCAAACTTCAATCGGTATTCAGTCACTTTACTTTCTAGCTCATGAATTTGTTCAATAAATTCTTCTTTCTTTTCATTGTTTTGGTTAATCATTTCACTATTTTCATCACGTAAGAACTTAATAGTTTCTCGCACTTGATCGTTATCTTTCTCTTGCTTCTCACGGCTAGCATTAAAACGATTTAGCACATTTTCCTGCCCTTCTTGTGCTAATTTCACCTGAGATTTAAGTGACTCAACCTCTTTTTGATACAACTTAATATCTGATTGTTCGGTAATTAAATTACCGACTAATTCTTGGTTCTTTTTCTCTAACTGAGTAATTTGTTGTTGTGATGCCTCTTGAGCTTGCTGTTGCTGATTTTCTTTTAACAAATGGCTTTTCTGCTCTTCTAACTGCTGTTCTTTCAACTTAGTTTGTTGATCATTCAGTTGATTTAGTTCTTGTTTATAATCTTGAGACGTTTTTACTTGCTGCTTAATTTCATTTTCTAAAAACACTAATTTTTCTTGTTGCTCTGCTAGTGTTTTTTCCTGCTCACTAGCTGCATTTTGTGTTTGTTGTAACTGTTCATTTCCTTGCGCAATTTTTTGCTCTGACTCTTTTTGTAAATTTTCTACTTGGTTTTGATGCTGCTCTATTAGTGATTTTTTCTGCGCTTCAGCTTCGTTTTGTGTTTGTTGTAATTGCTCATTTACCTGCGCTATTTTTTTCTCGGCTTCTTGCTTTACATTGGCTACTAGGTTTTGGTTTTGTTCTTGAGTATCTTCTAAATCGCTACTTGAAGCCTTCAATTGCTTATTCAGCTCTGTGATTTGTTTTTTCTGCTCAATCAATGTTGAGCTTTGTTGTTCATCAGTTTTTTTCCAAGATTCTTCTGATTTATGTAATTTTTTTTCACTGTTTGTTTGTTGCTTTTCAACAATATCTAAACGTTCCATCAACGTTTGCTCTTGTTCGGCAAACACAGTTAAACTTTCATTAAGTGTTGAAATCTCTTGTTGTAGATCGTTTAATTCTTTTTCATTGGCCGCTATTTTAGTGTGCTGCATTTTATCCTGCTCACTAAAACGCGTTTGCGTTTGTTGTTGTTGCTCTTTTTGACTTGAAATTTCTTGCTCTAAATTTTCAATAGTTTGATGTAATTTTGTGGTTTGCTCATCAAACGTTAATTTTGAATTTTGTTGTTCGTTTGATAATTTGGTTTGCTCTTCTGTTAAAGCGGTTTTAATTAGCGTATTTTCATGCTCTAAGCGTTCAACGGTTTCGGTAAAGTTAATTTTATTTTGTGTTAAATCAACCTGTAACTTTTGCTCATTTTCTTGTGCCTTTGCCAGCTCTTCAGCTAATTGCTGTTTTATTTGATTCTTTTCTTGCTCTAATTGAGTCAATTTTTTTACCGAATCGGCATTGTTTGCTTTCAGCTTAGACTCACTTTCAGCACATTTACTTTGTTCATCTGTTAACTGTTCTTTTAAATTTGAGACATTTTGCTCTAGTTGACTAATTTCATTAGAAAGATTTTTGCTTTTGTCAGACAGTTCTTTTTGGCTAGATTGGTAGTTATTTTGTAAGGCGAGGTAGGCAGGATCTTGTTCTATATTAACTTTTTCACTTGGCTCTTTAGGCGTAGCGGCACAAATTAGCTGAGTTAGCTTTTCTTCTATTTGAATATAAACATCACTTGCTAGGCTTTGTATTTGCTCTTCCAGTTCCTTTGAGAGCTTATCTTTTTCTGCCATTATATTTTCACTATCAAATACACGTACTAATTAAATTAGCACAACAAGGCCAGTATCGAAATAAACAATTAAGTATATTTAGTGTAAAAAACGAAAAAAGGAGCTAAAAGCCCCTTTTATATAATAACGTTAGTAATAAGAACTAGCTTTCGGTAGCCGTTTCTTTAGCAACTGGTACTATTTGAACACCAGATACTTTCTCTTCAGATACACGATTACGTAGTTGTACTAAATGGTTAACTTGCGAAATCGAACCTAACATTGAGTAAATTGGCACAAATAAACCACGTTTATGGAAATCAAGCACTTTATCATCTGATAAGTTTTTAACTTTCTCTTCATTTACAGTGAAAATTCCAACTAATTTCTTTTTCTCACCTGTACTTAACGCGATGTTTAATTCAAGTTCTTGAAGTAAATCATTTTCCTGTAGTTCTTTAATGAATGTTTCTGTCATTCTTTCATTGTCATACAAACGACCTAGTGCTTTTTGAACATTAGTTAACACTTCAGACTCTTTACCATCATCTTCAAATAATGCTAAGTCTTTGTCTTCGCCAATAAACTCGCTATCAAGATCGATACAAGCCGTTAAGGTGTTTTCTTTATCTGGGTCTAACCCTAATGAGAATGGCACCATTGAAATGCTTTGTGGCATTGATAAGCCAATCCATTTTTCATCTTGTAAAAATAAATTTTCACCCGCTTCTAAACCCAACATAACTACACTACGAAAGCGTTCTGAATCTGGATTTTTAACTAAAACGATAGGAAAGCTTGCTGATGCTTGTGCATATTCAGCCGCTGAAACAGGAACGATGTGTTGTCCATCTATATGTGAAATATTGCGTGTATTAGCAAGTTTTAATTTTTGGTGCTGTTCTTGTCTTACTGGAACGATGTTAGCCATGGTTTATTCTCTGTCTCTGGTGCTTTTATTCTTACACTACGTGGAATATAAGGGCACATTTTTATAATAATGTAATTGAATAAATTACAGGGTTCTTTTTCTATTTTTTTCGATATAGGTAAGTTATGGAGACAGCTGTTTTAGCTTTCAATGCTAAACTTAAAATAAATTATAAAAAAACATATAATATACGAGAAATTGCAAATTACTTGTTCATAACTAGTGAGTAACTTATGATCAAAACGAACTTTTTATTAATAATTATTATTTTAAAAACATAATGTCTATAAAAATATTTCTTTACCTCATGCTATTAGTGTTTTCATTCTCCCTATGCGCCCAACCTAAAATTTTGGTGAAACACCAACGCAGTGCTAAAAACCTAGCCGAAATACAGGTAATGAACCAAACAACTGATGTCTTGATTTGTTATGTTGCAATTGACGGTCATAGGTTATATTTCCAGTTACAGCCCAGACAAGCTTCGCAGTGGTATAAAGCAACGGATATTAGGTTAAACCACAACAGTTTCAGTGCCTGGTGTGACTATTTGTATTTGCATCCTAAATATAAACCAAAGAAAAAATAGAGAGTATTGCAATTGGCAAAAAAACTAATTGAGATCTATAACCTTAAAACATTTCATCAATATCTTTTTAAAGCCAACCTTTAGTTTTAAGTTAAATTGATACCAAATCTAATTTAAATCGATATTTCATTGCTAGGTTAAAATGAAGGTTTTGTGGCTGAAAATTGCCAGATTCAATTGACCATTAGAATGTGAATGAAGTGAAGAAGCTCAAAGGTTATGGGTCTATTTGAATCAGTTGTACGTAGAATCGGTTGTTTGTTGATAATATATTGGTACGACACAGCCAACTAGCATTTGCAATATTAGGCAACTAAACTTATATCAGTGTGGAATTTTTAAAATTATATTTACCGTCGGGAATAATCAATCTCTGATTATCAGTGTAACATGAAAAAATACTACCTTTATTTTCTATGTATACACATGTATTTACCTGTTTATGCTGATAGCTTTACAGGTCATGTTAGAGATCGCCCACCTGCAATAACGGTAAAAAATGAACATTTTTCTGGCCCTATACTTGATATAATTGAATTATCTCTAGCCAGACAAGGGCATGCAATAACATGGCTAAATGTACCATGGGCAAGAACACTAGAAATGGCTAAAAATGGAGGTCACATAGACATTCTTCCTCACCATTCAATGACCATCGAGCGATACGATTATTTACGGATATAGAGAAAGAAAGCTATATTATTTTTCAAGAAATGACAGAGACATTCAAATAAATAAATTTGAAGATCTTGAAAAGTATAGTATTGGCCAAATAAGAGGAAGTTTTTACTCGCAAAAACATAATACTTCTAATTTATTGAATCGAATTGAAGTCAATAATTCAGAACAACTAACCTCCATGCTATCACACAGTCGAATTGACCTAGTTGTAGTTTCAGAAGCACAGGGTCATATGAGTGATTTCATTAAAAATCCCATTTTTAAACAGCTTGATTATATAGAAACATTCTTAAATGGTCGCTATTTCAGCATTCCAAAACACTCTCCATTATCTAAATTTTATATCGACATTAATAATGAGGTAAACAATATGAGGAAAAACAATGAAATAACTAAAATTTTTTCTCAATACAATTTAGAGGCACCAATTCAAGTAGATTCAGATGATGGCAATATAGATTTTCCAAAGAGACAATAATTATTGTTCAAGTCAACACATAACCGGCTAAGAAAAGAAGTATGTCCATAACCATAATCACACATTAAAGCTGTCACCAATCCAACTATTCTCTTAAAGCGACTAACCTCAGGGCGTGTTGTTAAATCTATTCATGCAGACGAGTTAGTGCTTTATAGCAGCATTATTTTTTTAAACCAATAATGGCATACTCACCACTGACATTAAGCTTTACAGACACAGGGTTGCTTGATTTATTCTTCCAGTACCAGCCATGAGATCCCGAAAACGGGGCAGTAAAGCTACCTTTCATTTCATTCAATGTGGCAATAGCGTAACTTTCAAAATAGCCAGTAGTGTCACCTTCTGGCTCGCCGTGTAAATCAAAATAAAGAGGCTCACCATCTGTTTTCCATTCATAGGTCATTTTCTGAAATTCTTGCATTGAAAATTTAAACTCGACACCACGCCCAGCTGGCACGATAACGTCAATAATATCAGACAATTGTTTTGACTCTATTTTAACTGTATTTTTATTTTCAATAATAGAAGGAGTTGCCAGTGCGGTTAACCCAAGTTTTGCGCCAATGCCCGTTGGGTCGATATTATATTCTGCTGGTAAAATAATACTGACTAGAACTAATATTGCGATAATAAAGGCTATAGCCGTAGATTTAATCAAAGCGGTTGTTGGTATTGTATGTTGCATGTATGCATCTCTTTAATTAGTAAAATAACCTGTTAACTGAAACCCAATCAGCATGAAACCTGCACTCATCAACAAGGTATTTGCTGTGGTAGAGAATAAATTAAATGTAGGGTGTTTCCGCCAAAAACTAAAAACAAGTAGAACAAAAATCAGTGCTGAGAATTGCCCGAGCTCAACCCCTAAATTAAAAGCAATTAAATTAGTAAATAAACCCTCTTGTGGGAGTTGAAATTCTTGTAATCTAGTCGCCAAACCAAAACCATGAAACAAGCCAAAAATAAGCACTGCAGCTTTAGGGTTTGGTGTGTAACCTAACGTTCGCTTAAAGCCACCTAAGTTATCAAATCCTTTATAAACAACTGATAAACCAATAATGGCATCAACCAAATAAGCATTAACTTGCAAGTCCCACAGTACACCTAACAGTAAAGTTAAACTGTGGCCTAAAGTAAACATACTGACATAAAGCAATATATCTCTGCTCTTGTACAAAAAGAAGATCACGCCCACTAAAAAGAGCAGATGATCATAGCCAGTGACCATATGCTTAGCGCCAATGTACATAAAAGGGATGAATTGCACACCGGTATTATTCAATAAAAAATTACGTGTGCTTTCATCTACACCATGAGCCATTAATTCAAAAGGTATTAAGGCTGTTATGTATATGAAAAAGACTGATATTAGTAAATGGTAATTGCTTCTTGTCATCAAAAACCTATAGCTTGTTATTATTTTGGCGATTCGTTATCAAATGATACTTTACGGATGAGCTCATGAAAATACTGAATGCCCTCAACATAGTCTGCTATTTTTATATGTTCATCTATGCCGTGTATGGTTTTTTGTACATCAGGCGTCAGCTTAATCATTAAAAAACGATACACAGAGTCTGTTAATGGATAAAAATACTTTGAATCTGTTCCACCCATTACAAGGTAAGGGGCAACTAAAGTATCCGGCTCAAACTCACGAATAGTTTGAGAAATCCATTTATAGCCTTTTGAATCCGTAGCTGATACTTTTGATGGATTATTATTCATGAAAACTTCAAAGCCTACTCTTTCATCATTTACGATACTTTTCACGTTTGCTAAAACAGTTTCCCAAGTTTCTCCGGGCAATATTCTAAAGTTAACCACTACACTGGCTTTAGTAGGCAAAATATTCGATTTACTACTGCCTTTCATCATCGTTGCTGCCGTTGTCGTACGAAGACCAGCCGCTTTACTTTGATCAGCCAATAATTTTTTCTTAATTAACGGTGCTGTTAACCACTGATTTGCCATAGCAAATCGAGTTTTAAAGTCGGCATAACTTCCTATCGCATCAAAAGTTAAATTAGTATAACGAAGCGTCGCCGGAAATTTATTTTGCTCAAGCTTAACAATAGCAGCGGCTAAAATGCCGGGGCCAGTATTTTCTGGTGGCATAGAAGAGTGTCCGCCTGGCCGCTCGGCTATCAAACGAATATTCATAAAGCCCTTTTCTGCAATACCAATAATGCCTACTGATTGCCCTACATTTTTAATATAGCCTTTTAAGATCGCCCCACCCTCATCGAGCACAAATTCAAACTTTACGCCTTGTTGTACAAAATATTCAGCAATATTTTTAGCGCCTTGACTGCCACCAATTTCTTCATCATGTCCAAAAGCAAAATATAGGGTGCGTTTAGGCTGTATGCCTTCTTTAAGGCTAAGCTCCATCGCTTCCATTAGCGCCATTACTGTCGCTTTATCATCTAAAGCTCCTCGCCCCCATATATTGTCTTTATCAACCACGCCAGCAAAGGCATCATGTGTCCACTTATCTTTCGTGTCTTCATCTACAGGCACTACATCCATATGCCCCATAAACAAAGCAGGTTTTAAACTAGTATCAGTTCCTTGGAATTTATACACTAAAGAATATTCATTGATAATTTTACGTTCTGCAAATTGGTGTACTTTAGGAAAACTATCTTGCAAATGCTGATGAAAGGCTAAAAAAGGCTCAGGTAAAACAGGTGCAGGATAATCTCTAGATATAGTTTCTATTTGTATCGCTTTAGAAAAATTAGCAATAACTTTTTCTTGGTCGACTGCAATTCGATTAGCTTGTGTTGAGGGATGGAATTGTTGGTCAATATATAACGTGTTGGCTCTGTACGTTCCAAATATAATGGCTATTACAACAATGATGCTTAGTAAGCTTATTATTTTTTTCATATTAATCTCAATGCGCTATAGAGGATGGTAACGATAGCATAATATATAGATTAAAAAACTAACAAGTCTAACCACCACAGAGCCTATGGGAAGTACAATTGCCTTTATAAGAAAACAACTTAAATATTAAGCTAACCATTTTGCTTTTTATATTGAGTGGGTGTCATAGCGACGGCTTTTTTAAAGGCATCATAAAATGATGATTTAGAGCGAAATCCAGCTTCAAAGGCGAGTTCAACTATCGGCATGTTTTTAGTTTTTTCATCCGTTAGTAATTCTTTTGCGTATTGCACTCGGTAGTTATTTACAAAACTATAGAAATTTTGATTTAGCTGACCGTTAAGCACTTCTGATAATTGGTGCTGTGGAATATCGGCTTGTTCAGCTAAATCGTTTAAAGTTAATTCACACTCTAAATAAAGCTGTTTATCTTTCATAATTTTCATTACATGAATGCGGTATTCCTGAGCATCTTCCAAACTTAGCCCAGAACGTTTGTATTTTTCTTTTGTTAGATCTCCTTCATGAGCCCCGTTGTCATCTAAATGCTGATTGTGAGCATCAGTGTTTGTCGACTCATCTATAACCCCATTAGCAGGAGCTTGGTTAGCCGCCTGAGAAACCTTGTCTCCTGATTCGCCGCGTTTCTTACCATGAATAATATTAGGTTGACGTAACGACACCCATGCAATGATTTGAATAATCACCACTATGGTTAAATTGGGATAAAAGTTTACTGGATTATTCGGTGTGGTGATCAGTATAGGGATACGGTTAAAAATTAAAAAAATGGCCAAATAACACATTAACGCCACAGTTAAGTTGCGCAACCAATTGAGATCTTTTTCTTCTAAAGAAGAATAATGATTTTTAAGCTTTACTCTGTTTCGTTTGATAACAAAAAATAATAATAGGCAATATATGCCCAAATGAGTCATATAGATCGTGCCCTGAAGAGCATTTTTTAGCCATAAATCCCAGGCCGATGGCCAAAATAAGTGTGCGGTGTTAATGTCAGCAATATTGAGCTCTTTATACCAGATAAATTTTAAAAGATCGATTTGCTCGGCGATGGTAACAGTATTGAAAATTATCATGGGAAAAACCGCCACAGCCGCTGGCAAAAAATGCAACATTTGAACTTTGTTAAATTTTTCCTGAGTAATCGACAAACCATAAAAATACAATAATGGGCCAATGAGGTAATCCAATGGCATATGAGCAAGTGACAAGGTTGGTGACGTTAAGAAATAATCGAGTCGAATAAGCCAGCTGTGTGCCAATATCAACATAAGCACCAATATCAAGGTAGACATGATCAAGTTAGTACTTTGCTTGGTGTTTTTTAATGACAATAAAACGAAAAGTAGGCTTGCACCTTGGAAAATTCCAATGCCATAAAGAATATCAATAAAAGTCATGAAGTAAGCTGTATTGCCATGATAATGTTAAGGCTATCATAACTGATAGCCTTTTTATTAACAGCTCTATTTTAGGCTATTCTTATTAAGAGCCATCATTACTTTTCAATGACAGCTACCATTTTATTAAGTGTATTACTCAATAATATAAGCGCTTGCTTTTCTGCCGTAATTTCACCTTTTTCTTCCATGCTAGTAAACATAGCACTAAGTTGCTGAGCTTTAGTTTGATTTAAACTTTTCTCTGCAATGGCTAATCTAGTATTGGCTTTTGCTTGTTTTATTAAGCTAGAAATTTGTTTTATATCGGCAGCAACTGAACGTGGGTGTGATGTAACAAAGTTGGCAGCATTTTCAGCACGATTACCCGCAGCCCATAATGAATCACGTACAAAAAGATCATAACGAATCGGTTTGAATTTTGTTATACCGGCTCTGGGTTTAGCAGGGCTTTTATCTTTTCCTAAAATAGCTCGACCGAAAACACGTCTTAATGGCGAGTTGCCAACATAGATCGCACCATCTGGGGCACCAACCATGGTATTAACTGAGTCTTCTGCCCCGTCAGCAAAGTACTTAACTTCTCCAGTTTCTCTATCAATAAAACCTGCACCAAGTTTTAAGGGAAATTTCATATTGCCAGCAATCACTCCAGCAGCCCCAGTAAAGATAAGGCCATTAGCACCTAATTCTGCCCCAAGGGATTTGAAATTTTGCTGTAAAGTACCTGTCTCATACATATCCATATTGGTTGACCATATTTTTTCAGCATGGTCAGCTCGGTCAATTACCTTAACAATCTGTTCGCGAATATTGGCATAAATTTCACCATTATCACTGGAAACAACCAGTGAGCCATTAACCTTAGCACCTAAATTAATTTTCCATATTTGCTCAGCTGTTTCAGCATCAACAGCATAAATTGAATCAAACGCATCACCAATATAAATACGTTTACCATCAGCGCTAATAGCAGGTGTAGATGAAGTGCCACCATCAACTTTAAAAACATGCTGAATTTCTGCGGTTAACACTTCTTTTTTTGAAACTAGATCAATACCATACAAGCCGCCCCACTCAGACCAACCGTCTTTAATACCATCTTCTTCATCAAGCAATGAGGCAGCAATCCATAAACGACCAGTATTTTGGTCAATAGAGAAGAAGTTAGTGACCTTTTGCAGCTCACCTGCAGCACTATGCAGTACCATTGCCGTAGGACTTTCACCTTGGGAAATTCTATCTTTGTTATACATATGGGCTATATCGGCATCGGCTTTTGCTAATATTTTTTTCGGTAGAGAAAAGTTACTTACTGGTACTCTATCACCCGGTAAAACATAAGGTTTTTCTAATAATTGTTTACCTGTTTTTCTATCAAGTACATATAAAGAACCATCACCCATCACTGCAACCAAAGCATCAAGTTGACTATGGTAGTTAACACCAAAGCTATGCTGTTCAGAGACAAGCTTATTTTTGTCCAATTTTTCTAACCCTGTTGGTACATCCCACAAAATGGTACCGTCAATTTGTAAGGCTATTGCGCGATCATAGGTTGCCACATAAATAATATCTTCTTTGCTTACAGGGTCGCTAAAAATAAAGGGTGCACCACAGCCAGCATCTATTCCTGGCAACACCCAGCGACGTTCACCTTTACTTGGCTCTAATGACATTAAGATAATATCTTCTGGTGGAAAAATAGGACAAAAATAGAGGTTCCCTTGACTATCAAATACGGGACCTTCAGCCAGAAAGAAGTTTTCTTCAACTAGCCAGTCAAACTCAAAGGCTGGTGCTATCGCTAAGGCTACTTCATCCGATCCATGAGTATTTGTATGATATAAGCGAGTAATTTCCATTTGAGTATCAACTACACCAACATTTCTCGGCCCATTAGGACGCCAGTTTGTTTTTTCAGGCATGTCATACTGCTTAACTGTTGATTCAGTTGAAAATAACATTGCCATAACAATACGGCCTTTATTGGTAGTATTGCCTAACAGTAAAAGCACTAAAACCACTAGAATAAGAACACTCAAGCCAACTTTAATTTTATTCATAATTTACTCTATACTTTGATTCTTTTAATTATTTGCTTTGTTAAGAAGCCAGCCGCGAGGGTTTTCAATATAACGTTGCTGAAAGTTATTTAATTCACTTGCTAACAATTGTGTTTTTTTAATATGTTTTTTAGCGACGTTATACGACTCATTACTGTCAATATCTAACTGATACAAAGCAGGCCATTCTCCTAGAGTTGACACAGATTCAGTTTGACTTGGTGGTGTGTAATTCATCATAGCTAATGCTGAACCTAATGCCGTATCAGGTTTATCCAAAGGTGCAGGCCAAACGTAGTGACTATTGCGGTTGATGTATTTCCACTTACCTTTGCGTATTGCTTCAAGATCAAAATCATGAAAAAAGTACAAAGAGCGTTCAGCCAATGCATCTGCATTACCTTCGAGTAACGGCAGTAAACTCTCACCATCAATAATCCGATCTTGAATTAACTCAATACCTGAAATTTCTGCAATGGTAGACATAAAGTCAATATGCATTATTGGTGTGGTTATTGTGCTGTTTGCTTTAATATGCTCAGTTCCCCAAATAATTGTGGGTACTCTAAAGCCACCTTCAAAGCTTTGCCCTTTACGGCCACGAAGCCCTGCGGCACTACCTTGATACCAAGGGCCATTATCACTGGTAACAATAACTAAGGTATTTTCATCTAAACTATTTTCTTTCAGTGCTCTAATAACTTCACCAACACTCCAGTCAAATTCTGCTACAGCATCACCATAGGGGCCGGCATCTGACTTTCCTTTAAACTTTTCTGAAGGGAAAAATGGTTGGTGTGGGTCTTTTTGTGATAAATAAATAAAGAAAGGCTGTTCATTGGCATTTTCAATAAAATCGACTGCTTCATCAGTAAACAACTTAGTATAATGTGCTTGATCTAAACCAATATCGGTAATCTCTTTGTTTTCATCACGAAAAAATGCCACTGGCCAATCATCATTCGACATATTAAAGCCAACGAATTTATCAAAACCATAATGCTTAGGGTGATATTCTGGCGCAACACTAAAGTCTCCTAAATGCCACTTACCAAAAGCTGCCGTTTTATAGCCATTATCTTGTAGCATTTGTGCAATTGTGTATTCATCAAGTGGGAGAAACTTGGTTAGGTTAGCGCCACCTACGTTATCTATAGCTCCCAAGTTTGATGCAAAAGTCATTACTTCACGGCTTACTTTTCTTAGCAAACTATCATTGGCCGCGCCCATGGGTTGAATGATGCCAGTGCGAACTGGGTATCGTCCAGTGAGCAAACCCGCTCGAGAAGGTGAACATATTGGTGCACTGGCATAACCTTGAGTAAAATTAACACCTTCTTGCGCAAGTTTATCAATTTCAGGGGTTTTAATGGCTTTAGTGCCATTTACACCAATGTCGCCATAACCAAGGTCATCAGCGAGAATAATAATAAAATTTGTTTTTGCATTATTTTTCTGTGATGAAGGAGTTGTCGGCTTAACCTCAGTAACCTTAAAATTAGCTATATCTAGCCCGTGAGTATTACGTTCAAACAAGCTGTAGATTAATATCATCACCGCAATGAGTAATATCGAAGGTATAGCGACTAATGTAAATATTTTTTTATTCATGCTTAATTACCTTTAACTGCTCAGTTGTTTTTTACAGTGATGGTGACTTTATTTAAAATGCCACTGAACTCATCAATACCGGTAACATCTGGTGACACAGCTGACGCCCACTGCTTGCCAATACCTGCCCCTTCGTGAGCTAAGCGCATTTTAACTGTATTTGGCATATCAACCTTGCCAGCTAATTTGTCATTGATGAGAAACTTACCTACGCCAGACAATTTGCCAGTTTTATCAAACTGGAAGGTCACTTTATTGCTTCCTAGTTCAAGCGGGCTTGATGAGGTTATTTGATAGCGTTTGCCAAGACTTGGGACATTGCCAAAGTAGTTATATTCAAAATGTGGCACTCCGTTTTTAATATACAGCACTAGACCGCTGTCATAGTTACCATAGGTGTATAAAATTCCGCTATCTTGCAATGATTTAGTTACGATGTCTGCTTCAATAACAAAGGATTTATTAATTATTTTCGGCGCTGATTTTTCAGTGACAAAGCTTGCCTGTGGGTAAATAACATGTTGGACAGAGTTAGGCTTGCTATTAAAGAGTTTATTTAATTTCATTGCCGTGCCCATGAGCAGACTAGGGTGTTTTGGATCTATCATGGTTTCACCATTAACTTTTTCTCCTTCTTTTTGCCATAGCTCTTTCAGCTCAGCTAATTTGTCAGGGTACTGTTTTGATAACTCCGATGATTGCGTGATATCTTGTTCTAGGTTGTACAAGTGCCAAACATCATCATCGTAGTCTTCGCCGCTTACATGGCGAGATGCAGCACTCCAACCTTGATGATAAATGCCTCTGTTATGTCCCATACGATAGAACTGTGTGTTTCGACGACTTTTTTCACCTTCATTCTCAAGCGTATAAACCATAGACATGCCATCTACAGGGAGCTGTTCTATCCCTTTAAATTTGTTAGGTATTTCAATATTGGCGTAATCAAGCAGTGTAGGCATAATATCACTAACATAATGATATTGATGACGAAAACCTTTATTGAATGTTTTGTTTTTTGCCGGTTTGATTATTAAGGGCACATTAATACCGCCACCGTACGTATCTTGTTTAAAATAGCGAAATGGCGTATTTCCTGCTGTTGCCCAACCTAAAGGGTAATTTGACGCTGCACCATCAAGGCCAATATCATCATAACGAGCTAAAATATCATCAGGCGTTTCATGCTTGCCACTATAATGGCTTGAGTGATTAACGGCGCCATTTACATCACCTTCTTGGCTGGCACCATTGTCCGATACCACTACAATAGTGGTATTGTCGTATTGCCCTGTTTTTTTAAGTTCATCAATAAAGCGACCGAGTTCATCATCGGTTTGCTCAAGAAAAGCGGCATAGACTTCTTGTAGCTTGGCATAAGCTTTTCTCTGTTTAGGGGATAAACTTTTCCACTTTTTCACCCTCTCGTCATTAGAAGGCAATTGCGCACTTTCAGGTATCAATCCCATGGCTTTCTGTCGAGCAAAACGCTCAGCAATAACGTGATCCCAACCTTGATCGAATTTGCCCTTGTATTTGTCAATATAACGCTGAGATGCTTGATGTGGTGCATGCATACCCGGTGTGGAAATGTACATAAAAAATGGTCTATCGGCTGAGTATGAAACATGATTATGTAACATGCTGATAGCGTTATTCATTAAGTCAGTTGTTAGTACTTCATCTGCCGGGTAGGCTTTATCAATAAAATGATTATCTGCAACTAACTCAGGTTTGAATTGATCGGTAGAGCCAGCTAAAAAGCCATAAAAACGATCGAAGCCTTTCCCTGACGGCCAATGATTAAATGGTCCTGAGGGCTTCATATGTGATGGTGGCATTAAATGCCACTTACCGATAGCGTAAGTGCCATAATTTTGCTCAGAAAGTATTTCAGCAATAGTGGCAGACTCATCCGATATTCTTCCTCTAAAGGCCGGAAATCGCTCTCCCATATCATAGCGAGAGACTAAGCCCATGCCAACACGATGTGGTTCTCTGCCTGTTAAAATAGCCGCTCTAGTAGGAGAACAAGTTGGTGTTGAATGAAAATTTGAATACTGAACTCCATCTGTTGCAATTGCATCAATATTTGATGTTTTAATCGCTGAGCCATAACTACCTAAGTCTGCATAGCCAGTATCATCGAGTACAATAACTACAATGTTATCTTTCTTTGCTTCTTGTGCATCAACAATATCTGACAATAATAAACAGCTTGCAAATATTACCGTAGTAACAAAACTTAATTTATTCATTTTCATCTCCACTCGCTTTTTCTCCAATAAAGACCGATTTCACTTCTTGATAGGCTTTTGCAATTTTCTTTTTAATCGCTTTTTTCTTCAACTCAGATAAGCCTTCTTCAATTTGCTCCCATCGAAAAAATGGTACATCAATTTGATAGCGACTTGGTTTTTCTCCGCCCGGCTCTATGATGCCCTCTTGCTGGATGCTGTAAATAAAAGGCATCATGGCATGAAAAGCAGGGTATAAAGCCCATAAGTTTTCTGTGCCTATATTATTCATTTCTTTGGGATCAACCATAATATTGTAAATTTGCGGTGCCCAAAGCTTGTCAATTTGCTGATCCATCATCCCAACGTGCTCTCCTTGAAAATATATTTTAAATTGACGCCATTTTACCGCGCGAAGGTCTTCTCCAGAAAAAAACAACACACTTTCACGAGGTGAGCTAGCAACTTTGTTTAGCATCAAATCTGTCATATCCATGCCATCAATAGGGCGGTCATCAGGTAAATTTTTACTTGCGCCAGCCATATTGGCAATGGTAGGAAATAAATCAACCATAGCAAGCATTTCGTTACTTACTTTGTTAGCGGCTATTTTGTTTGGCCAACGAACAATTAATGGTGTTCTTACCGAGCCTTCATGCACTGTGCCTAAATACCCTCTAAATGGACCTGTATCACCAATCCAAGGATACTCTGCTCTATCAGGGCCATTGTCACTGGCATAAATGATAATAGTATTGTCACTGATACCTGCTGCATCAATGGCTTTTAATACCTGGCCAACTCGATGGTCGTGCTCAACAATAACATCAGCATATTTTCCATTACCTGTTTTTCCATTGAAATCCGGATGCGGAATTGACGGGTGATGAGGTAGAGACCAAGGAATATAAAGAAAAAATGGCTTTTCATTATCAGCATTTTCACTAATAAAGTTTACCGCTTTGCTTGCTATTTTATCATCAATCAACGGGCGATTTTGGGAGTTGTATTCTTCTTGGGGTGTCGCGCCATCTTTATTAGTACCTAGCCACAACTGAGCTGGTTTCAGACCGCTATGCTCATAGCCTACTAATTCAGGAAATTTTGAAATACCTGTACTAAAAGGAAACCCCCACCATTGCTGAAACCCTTGCGCTGTCGGTAGCCTGTCTTGTGTATAGCCTAAGTGCCATTTGCCATACATAACAGTATCATAGCCAGACTCTGCCAATACTTCCGCAATAGTGACCTCCCATGGTGCTAAGCCTTGAGGAAGTCCTGGCACAGGAACCGCTCGCGTTGTTCCTGAGCGTATCGGTAAACGACCAGTCATTAATGCTGAACGTGAAGGCGTACATTCTGGTTCAACTGAAAAATTAGTAAAACGCAAACCTTGCTGAGCTAAGGCATCAATATTAGGCGTTGGTGCGCCACGTAATGCGCCACCACCATAGCTACCTAAATCACCAAAACCAAGGTTATCACTTAACATAACAACAATGTTTGGTTGCTCAGCTGCAATGCTTTGCATACTCGCTAATAATGTGAATATAAGTAAAACTAAACAGGCTAAGTAGTTTTTTACTTTCGATTTAATTATCGTCATAACAGAGCATCCAGTATTTTAGTAATCGAACAAATTTTGCAAGTCGATTTAAGTCAATATAAGTAATGTGCTTACTATGTTACGGATGTTTTTTCAAAGATGCGTCCGTCCGAGCTAGCCGTACTCATTTTATTTTATATTTTTTATACTTGTTGATTAAAATAGAAACATCACCAGTTTTATTGGTCTACAGCTAACATTGATAGTCCTAGCCAATTTAGCCGGAAACTGAAGTAGAGAAAAAACACTTATTTTGGTGTGGGATTATTGGACAGGACGCATTACAAATAACGGCTTGTTAGGGTGTATGAAACAACACAAGTAAAACGCTTGACAATATTAACAATAAAAGCGGATTACACCTTTATACTTTGAGATAATTGGGGAATGAATATGATACCTGTTAACAAACAAAGCCGAACTTTTAAACGCTCGCTATTAACAAGCTCAATATTATGTAGCTTAGCTCTTGGTTCATCACTAGTGATGGCTGAAGAAGCTTCAATAAAAACCGAAGCACGAAAAATTGAAGTTATTGAGGTTACCACACAAAAACGTGTAGAAAACTCACAAGAAGTACCTATCGCTTTAACAGCCTTTTCTACGGGTGATTTACGCAAATTAGGCGCACAAACCATTAATGATATTGGTGGTGCAACACCAGGGTTAGACACCAACAGCCGCGCTGTAACACAACCTAAAATTGGTATTCGTGGCTTAACAAGCACTAATAGCGGAATCGGTGCTGAATCAAACGTTGTTGTTTATCAAGACGGTGTTTACTCTGGCAGATCTGGTAGTGCAACACTTAATTTTAATGATATTGAGCGTATTGAAGTATTAAAAGGGCCACAAGGTACCTTATTCGGTAAAAATGCCGCAGCTGGTGCTATTGTCATTGTTTCGAAAAAACCCCATGAAGATTTTGAGGCTAATTATCGTTTAACACTGGGCAACTATAATAAAAGAAAGTTTGAAGGCTTGGTAAATATTCCGTTATCTGACAATGTTTATTTTCGTGGTAGCGCCGTCATTAACAAACGAGATGGTTACCTCGAAGGCATTCAATACCAAGATATTTATCAAAATCCAAACGCTGATTCAGAAAGCTTTACCAAAGCTGAATTTCTTAATGAAGACGATATGTCTGCACGTATAGCACTGTTGTGGGAAGCCTCTGATGATACCGAAGTTCTTTTTAGAGCTGAATACAATAAAGTAGATCAAGACGCCAGACCTGCTTATTCAGTAAATCCTGAAGTATATCGAAATGAAGGAACAGGTGCTGATCCATTCGGTATTTACGAAACAGATTTTAACAACGTAGAAGGTAGAGAGTTATTTTCTTCTTCCATTGAGATTAACTCAAGTTTTGATTGGGCAGAGTTCACCTCTATTACTGCTTATAAAACCTATGAAACCTTTAACTACAACGAGGAAGATGGTAGTGCCCATCCCAAGGTTTATTTCAATGATTTAAACGATGAAGAAATGGATTACTACAGCCAAGAATTCAGGTTTACAGGTGCAACAGACGGAGGATTAAAATGGACCATTGGTGCAAGTTATGCCAAGGAAGAACTATCGCAAACCAGTACTGCACATTTATCAAGTAACACCATTGACGCCTATGGAGTAAACCAAGCATTATTAAATGCTGGTTTACCGCCAACAGGTATTCCTGGAGTAGTACCAGGTGTTATTGATACGCCCGCTGGCCTTGGCATTGCTGGAATATTAAAGCTAAAGGCTCCCGGTGCATTACAGTTGTTAGCCAATGCAACAAATCAAACCGTTAATCAAGTCGCCATGCAAATTGCTCAATTCAATTTAGACAAGCCTTGGAATGAATATAACGACAATACTGGTGACTATACTTCTTATGGTTTATTCGCTGATGCAACTTATAACTTAACTGAATACTTGAGCATTACTGCAGGTATTCGATGGTCTAAAGATGAGAAAGATTTCACCTTACTTTCTTATTATCAAAACACTATCGATATGCCGTATCCGGGTGTACCTGCAATGCCTTTTGGATTTCGTTTCCAAAGACAAAGCTTCTTGAAGGATGAAAATGGCCAAGCTATATTGGATTCCTCAGGTAATTATCAACCAGATCAAGTAAGCAATTCTTGGTCACAAGTAACGCCAAGATTTGTTGTCGATTATAAACTAACTGATGATGCGATGATCTATGCTAGTTACACTGAAGGTTATAAAGCCGGTGGGTTTAATTCAACTGACGCAGCTAAATCAATTGACCAAGAAGATGTTAGCAACGTTGAAGTTGGTTTAAAATCAACATTCCTTGATGATACTGTTCGCTTTAACGCATCAGCATTTAACTATGACTATGATAATTTTCAAATACGCATGTTAGTTGATGAAGGCGGTATACCACAATTATCAACTATCAATGCTGATGTTACAGGTCAAGGCTTTGAGATGGAGGCCTCTTGGCTTGCCACTGACAACTTAATGTTAAGCCTAAACTATAGTCATGTGAAAACGGAAATATTAAATCAAACGGAGCAAGCGGGAGCTCCTGATATTGTTGGTAAGGAGCTACCTAATGCACCAGCCAATAAACTCTTTGCTTCTGCTGATTATTTCTACGAATTAGAGAGTGGTGAAATAAATTTCCATATTAACTATACCCAATTTGATGAAAGAACCTTTTTTGACCAAACCTCAGTCGATAAATTGCCAGTAAATCCTGATGCTATACAAGGCTTGACCAGTGATAACTATGTGGATGGTTATGGTATCGCAAACCTGCGTATCACCTATGAAAACGAGAATGATTGGCAAGTATCATTTTATGCAAACAATCTATTTGATGAAGAATACCTGCAACAGCCAGTGCGAGGACCTGGAGATCAGTTTGGTTCACCTGAAATCAAAGGCATTGGCAAACCACTAATGTATGGCATTGAATTTAGTCAAACTTTTTAGCCTCCCCAAAGGCGACTTTCGCCCTACCCTGGTAGGGCTTTTTTTTATATAGAGCACCCACTTTCAAAATCATTCTCTTTTCTAGATCAGTGGGTGGCTCTGAATTCTGTGTTCATTTAACTAACCTGTTATCGATTTTTGTCTAAAAGCTAACATATTTTAAGAAAACGTTAGTTTTTTAACATTTTTCGTAAGAAAAATTACTTTCCATCATTCACTATTTGGAATACAAGGCAAACAGCGATTATCGAAAGCATAAAAGCAGCTTGATTGATTAGGCAAAAATGAACTATCACAATATCAGGCAATAGCTAGTAGCTGAAAATACTAACCATAGAGAAACAATATGAAAATTGACAAACTTCAAATGAACCGACGTTCATTATTAAAAGCAGCCGCAGCAGTGGGCGCTACTAGTACCTTAAGTTTGGCAGGTTGTAGTGACAACGAAGCAGAGTTTGCTTTGCCAGAGCTTAAAGGCGCTATTGGTAAAGATGGTCATCGTGTTCAACCTTGGCAAAACTGGTCAGGAAACCAAGCATGTGAACATAATGAGCTGTTAGTGCCGAAAAACACGGATGAACTAATCTCTATGGTTAAAGCAACCAAGCAGCATATTCGCTTAGTAGGATCTGGTCACAGCTTTTCTGGCTTAGTGCCTACCAGTGAATCATTGATGAATCTGGCTTATTTTAACGGTCTTTCCAAAATTGATATCACCACTAAACAGTTTGATGTCGCGGCAAATACCGTGTTAGCTGCTGCTGGTGAAGAATTGTGGCAAAGCGGTATGAGCCTGAAAAACATGCCTGACATCAATACTCAAACTTTTGCAGGCGCAATTGCAACGTCTACCCACGGTACGGGTATGAATTACGGCTCTATGTCTAACGATGTAGTCCAACTGAGCTTAGTGAATGGCTTAGGTGAAGAAATGACCTGTAGCCGAAATGAAAATGCTGAACTATTCAATGCTGCACGTACTAATATTGGCTCATTAGGTGTGATCACCAATATCCGCATGCAAGCTCAAGAAAAATATTATCTAAAAGAAACATCATGGATGATGGATTTAGAAGAAGGTTTAGCAAACGCTGAACGTTTACGTGACAAACACCGTAATTTTGAGATGTATGCCCTGCCTCATGCTAACTATATTTTAGGTATTGCCTTAGATGAAGTTAGCGAAAGTGAACTACTCACGCAAAAGGTAAATACCGGTGATGCTTATGAAACTTTTAAAACACTTTCAAAAGTTGTTGATGCCGTGCCATTTTTGCGCAGCTTCATTGTAAATACTGGCGCAAGAACGGTAGAAAAAGAAGAGCGCACCGGCAAAAATTTTGAAATTTTTGGCAACTTACGTGATATTCGCTTCAACGAAATGGAATACTCAGTACCTGCAGAGCATGGTATGGCGTGTTTACGTGAAATACTTGATGTTATTAAAAAACAAAATATTAATGTTATTTTTCCCATGGAAGTGCGCTACATAAAAGCAGATGACATTTGGCTAAGCCCTTTTTATCAACGTGATAGCTGTGCCATTAGTTGTCATAATTTTCATGACAAAGACTATAAAAAGTACTTCGCTGCCATTGAGCCTATTTTTTGGAAATATAATGGCCGTCCTCATTGGGGTAAAATTCATACCTTAACGGCCAAAGAGCAACGGGCTCGCTATCCTATGTTTGATGAATTTTTAAAGGTTCGACAAGCCATGGATCCCAAAGCAATATTTACTAATAGTCATATTAATACCATACTGGGGTTAAGTTAACTCCTATAGGAAAACTAATGAATAGACGTCAATTTATTCTCGCAGGGGTTACTGTAGGCATCGCAAGCGCGATCTCACTTAAGCCTAGTGACAATGGTAGCCCTTATAATAACTACTTCTCTGCGTTAAATAGCAATCTAAAGAATCAGGGGAACTTCATACCAAGCATGTTGGTTGATCTTGATTTACTTGATAAAAACATTGATATATTAAAACAGCAACTAAACCCTAATGTAGATTATCGTATTGTGGCAAAATCCCTGCCTAGTCCAGATTTATTAGGCTACATAATGGAAAAATCAAAAACCAATAAACTGATGGTTTTCCATCAACCTTTTTTGACTACTCTTGCCAGTGAGTATCCACAGTCAGATATACTCATGGGTAAGCCCATGCCAGTAAAGGCTGCGGAAGTATTTTATAAAAAATTATCTAGTGACAATTCATTCAACACTAGCACTCAATTACAGTGGTTAATTGATAGCGAAGAAAGATTAAGTCAATATCTCGAATTAGCCAAGCAGCAAAATACCTTATTGCAAGTTAACATTGAAATAGATGTTGGTTTACACCGAGGAGGCTTGCAACAAGCAGAAGAATTAGACGCACTATTAAAAATCATTGATAGCAATCAGCAACACTTACGTTTTTCAGGCTTTATGGGTTATGACCCACAAATAGTAAAAATTCCAAGTATTGTTAAATCGCCAGAGCAAGCCTTTACTGAATCCCAAGCAATTTATCAGGCATTTGTTGATCGTTTATATCTACAAGCACCTCAATATAAAAAGCAATCGCTTTGTTTCAATGGTGCTGGTAGCCCGAGCTTGCCATTACATAAAAGCAAAACCGTGGCTAACGAATTATCGGCCGGGTCATGCTTAGTCAAACCAGTAGACTTTGACATACCTTCGTTAAGCCAATATACGCCAGCGGCATTTATTGCCACCCCTGTACTGAAAAAAATGGTGGGCACACAGTTGCCAGTGATTGAATTTGCCAAAGACATACTTCCCTTATGGGATAAGAATATGCAGCAAACCTATTTCATCTACGGTGGAAAATGGTTAGCGCAATATGAGTCTCCCTCAGGGTTACAAGGAAATGGACTCTATGGTACAAGTACCAACCAAGCTATTATTAATGGCTCAGAGAAAACCAACCTCGCAGTTGATGACCATGTATTTTTGCGCCCAACACAAAGTGAATTTGTATTTTTACAATTTGGAAATATCTTAACCTTGAGAAATAAAACCATTGAAAATCAATGGAAAATATTACACGGCTAACTAAGTTATTCATCTCACTATTTAAGTAAAACTTCGTTAGGTAAAATAGCAAAATAGTGCTTTTTTTTATATAGTAATATATGAATGTTTACTTCGTTTAATAGGAATAAAAAACACTCGTATGACTTTACTCATTACTTACCTCGTTGTTGCTATCGGTGTATCATTTATATGTTCAATATTAGAGGCAGTGTTGTTATCTGTTACGCCTACTTTTGTAGCTCAAAAACTAGAAGCAAACGAAAAGGGAGCAAAGACATTAGCGCACGTAAGAAAGAAGCTTGATCATTCAATTTCGAGCATTTTAATTCTCAACACCTTTGCACATACCATGGGTGCTGCAGGTGTTGGCGCTCAAGCCATACGTATTTTTGGAGAGCAGAAAGAAACCTTAATCGCTTTTTTATTAACGTTAGCCATTCTATATTTTTCCGAAATCATTCCTAAGACACTTGGCGCAACTTTTTGGCGAAGTTTAGCTATTCCATCGGCTTATGTAATTTCATTCTTAGTGAAGCTTGTTTACCCCTTTGTTTGGTTTTCATCATTACTTACCCGAATGTTTAGCAAAGGAAACCCTGATGTAATTACTAGAGAAGAATTACTCACTGTTGCAGCCCTAAGTCATAAAGGCGGTATGTTAGATAACCAAGAAAGCCAATTAGTAGAAAATATTTTAAAATTAAGGGATGTTAAAACAGAAGACATTTTAACACCACGTAGTGTCGTTCATGCCTTGGCAAAAGAAGTTTCCATCAGTGAAGCTATCTCAAATGAAAAAACTGCTAATTTTACCCGTATCCCTGTTTATGATGGCGCAATCGATAATATTACCGGTGTTGTGCTAAAGGCTCATTTATATGAGGGTGAAAGACAAGGCAATGGAGACGTAGCATTAAGTGATGTTGCCACCCTCGTTTGGCGAGTTTCAGAAAGTTTACCTGTCTTAAATTTATTAGATTTATTTATTAAACGAAATGAACATATTTTTATCGTTGAAGACCATTTCGGCCAAACTGCTGGTGTCGTTTCACTTGAAGATGCCATTGAAACTTTTTTGGGACGCGAAATAGTCGATGAAAGTGATCAAGTAGAAGATTTGCAAAAATTGGCAAAAGCTAATTACCGCCAACGTTTAAAACGTAAATTCAATAAGAAGAATAGTGAAAGTAAATAACGTCCTCTTTGTTAGCGTTATTCTAAAATTCTATCATTATTCAGGAACAAGCCTTTTTATACCAACCCCATCTACACCCACATAAATATAACCGTCTTTGCTTTGCAGTAAACTTCGCGCACGACCAATATCTTCAAAAACTTTTTCTTGGTTAACAACCTGTTCGCCTTTAATAGTCAACAACACTAAATGGCCAAACTTCATAGAGCCAACTAAAAACTTTCCTTTTAAAGACGGATATTTATCACTTGAAACATAAATCATGCCTGACGGTGCTATTGAAGGCGTCCAATAAAGCGCCGGTTGTTCCATGCCCTTCATTTCGGTTTTGTCGGTAAGTTTTGTGCCATTGTAATTAATCCCGTAGCTGACCAATGGCCAGCCATAATTTGCACCTTTTTTAATCACATTCACTTCATCACCACCGCGAGGGCCATGTTCATGCGACCAAATATTTTTGGTAAGAGGATCAATACTCATTCCTTGTGGGTTTCGATGACCATAAGAATATATAGCTGACTTAGCGCCAGATTCATCGACAAAGGGGTTATCTGAAGGAATCTTGCCGTCATCATGTAGTCGATATATTTTTCCTCCATCTTTGCTAATATCCTGAGGGTTTACATCACGTTGACCTCTGTCTCCTACAGAGAAGTACACATGCCCTTCATCATCAAATACAATGCGACTCCCGTAGTGCCGCCCCTTCTTGGAGTTAGGTTTAGCTTTATACAGCAGTTTTTTATCAGTCAATGAGAATTTTGAGATGTTTAAAGTCGCTCGCATTAATGCCGTGTTACTTCCTGAGCTTTTACCTTCTTTACTGGCATACGTAAAGTAGAGCCACTGATTCTTTTCAAAGTCTGGATGAAGCGCAAGATCAAGTAACCCCCCTTGACCATTACTATGAATTTTCGGTAGCCCTATGATGTGTTGAGGTAATAAGCGACCATTTTTGATCACCCGTAACTCTCCCTCACGCTCACTGACAAGGATTTCATCGCTAGGTAGTTGAACCATAGCCCAAGGTATCGTTATGCCATCAACAAATAATGGCGTTGAAATGTTTTTATCAAGGCCATTTGTTTGCATAATATGGCTATCATATGCGTTACAGCAAGTGCTCATCGCAAGAGCCAAAAGTAGAATATTTATTTTCATTGCTGTCTCTTTTGAGTAACTATTTATCAAATTGTTTTATAAATTTTAATGTTAAGGTAAAAATGTCACCTGGCCATCGAGCTGAAAAATAATTTCCATCTTGTACTATCCAAGCTGGTTTAGCACTTTTTATACTATCTCTTAACACACCTGAAGTTTTCATTGCATAATAAGGCACGCCTTTAGGAACATCTAAAAAATCACTTTCGTATTTCAAAGCGCGTTTTATTTCTTGTTCTACTCCCCAATAACCTTCGGGTTCATCGTTTGATTCTGTATAGGTTCGATAATAACTAGCGTCCCAAAAACGGGCGAAATATTTAATTAATTTCCAAGCCGAATTTTCTAACGCCCATGTAAGTGCCGTAGTTTTTTTACCATACAAAACTGATTTTTGTGTTGATGGTGAAATAGCTCGAGCCGCAACTAGCACGCCATGGCACACCGCTGCGATAGGTTTATGTTGAATTGTTGGTTCTGAATTATTTAACTTACTCGCTTTAAAGCTCTTATCCTCAAAAAAGGCGGCAACAAACGTTTGTAATGTTTTACTTTCTAAATAGGGTTTTATGCCTTGTGCATGGCCACCGGGTAAAAGTAAACCATCAAAATCTTCAACTTTCAGATCGTCATAACGGCACGGATTTTGAAATTGACTATCATTAACTAGCGCTTGATGAGCATTACGTGCTGCTCTATTAGCTCGTAATAACAAACCGATTAAACGAATTTTTTTTATAATCGGCAACCAGCCCCAAGCATCAAGCCCTTCACCCGAAAGCATCATTTCATCTGCTCGCGCTTGATTACCATCAGGCGTAGCAAATAAAACAGTAAAACCATGCTGACGTAACAGTTGCCAAGGAATAGCAACTTCGGAAGGGTCAAAGTCGCTATTAGGTAGAGGAATTATAATTTTTTTACTCGTCATAGTTATTGCTCTTTGGTGACTTTTATTCGTAGTAAGTCTTACTCACTGATAAGGTTTTTCTGAAAGTTTAAATTTATATCGCCACCTTTACTGTATCTATGAGCTTCTATTTTGTCATTAAATTTATAATTGGCATTATCAAGATGGAACAACATTGGCTATTTATAAAACACCAATCACTTGCTATTGTTTTTTACTGATGATTCACGCAAACAATTTATACCCAAAAAAGTACCGTTGAGATAATTTGTAGATGATAAAACTAGATCGCAAGAAAAAAACACCGCTATTCGAGCAACTTGTTTGCTTAATTAAAGAAAAGGTAGATGCAGGTGAGCTACTTGTCGGTGACAAACTTCCGGCATCGAGAGACTTAGCAAAACAATTATCTATAAGTCGCACCACTGTGTGCAGAGCTTACGATGAATTATACGCTTTAGGCTATATTGAAAGTAGCCAAGGCTCATTTTCCAAAATACGTCAAGTCGATAAGCCGTTATCAAAACAAGAAAACTACAACAGCTCTTTTGAATGGCAAAATCTCTTCAACAAAACAGCTTTAGGTATTCACCAAGAAATAAGTGAGATGCACAAAGAAAATAAGCTTTGCCCTGTAGGTGACCCTATTGATTTCATGTCATTAGCGCCAACTTCTAAAATTATGCCAATTGATGATTTTAGAAAATGTATGAATCAAGTATTAAAATCAACAGGAGCTAAGCTATTACAATACGGTGAAACCTTGGGGTTTCTTCCACTAAGGGAGTTTATTGCCAATCACCTAAGGCAACACGGCATCATTACCACAGCAGATGAAATTATTCTTACCAACGGTGCTCAACATGCTATAGATCTAGTTTTGAAGCTTTTAGTAACTGAGCATGATCATATTCAAATTGAGTCACCCACTTACGCATTAATTTTACCATTACTTAAAGCACTTGGTGTAAGTACAGATGCTATTACCCTTAATGAAAATGGCCTTGATTTAGCTGAATTAGAACAGAGCATAAAACAAAATCAGGGCAAATTACTTTATACAATGCCTAATTTTCAAAATCCTACCGGCATATCAACATCTCAAGAGCATAGAGAACAACTTTTACAGCTATGTACAAAATATAAATTACCTATTGTAGAAGATGGCTTTGTAGATGAGATGAAGTATTTTGGCAAGACACCGTTACCCATTAAGGCCATGGATAAACATGGGTTGGTTATTTATATTGGCAGTTTTTCTAAGATATTATTTCCGGGTATTCGTATTGGTTGGATTGTGGCAGACAAAAAATTAATTAATATGCTGGGCTCATTAAAACAAGCTACTTCATTACAGAGCAATGCGCTTGATCATGCAGCAATTAATCTGTTTTGTCGCAAAGGCTATTATCAGCAACACATTAAACGCAGTCATGCGCTCTATAAAAAACACATGCAGGTCGCCATCAAAATGGCTAAAAAAGTTTTCCCTAGTGATTTATTCAGCATCACCACGCCTAACGGTGGCTACTTACTCTTTGTTAGCGCTAAAAACAAAAAAATAAACGAACAAGCACTTATTGAGGCCATTCAAAGTAAGGGAGTTTTGGTTAGCTCAGGCAGTAAACACTTCGCTCATGGCAGTGACTATGCACATTTTAGAATTTCAATTGCCAAACCTGAAGTAAATGAAATTATAGACGGTTTTGAAAAAATTGAACAAGCAATAATAGGGTTAATAAAATGAAATTAGTCGAAAAATCTAACTATAGCAGTTTGCTGCCTTTTCTAGCTGAAGTTGATATTAATCACTACTTTGCTAAATCTGTATTAACACAACGGGCAAAAGGCACTGTTTATTTTGACGATGAAATAACGCCGAGCAGTTTTTATATTACTAGCGGATACGGTATGTCACTGCTCTTTGGTAAAACAAATAACCTTGAGTTTAATCTAGAATTACGAGATTACTTACTTAATAGTAACAAGCATCGAGCAGACGATGAATGGTTACAAGTATATCCTCAACAATGGAATAAAGTTCTTGCACAGTTATGTGGTGATAAACTGATATCAAATACCGAGATAGGCTCTGCTGAAAAACTCAGTTGCATTGTACAAAATACCCGCGTTAACTTTGAGTTTGATGAAGATAAGTTCAAGCAAGCCGTAGCTGCTCAAAAAAGTCATCTGAGCGAACAAACTATTAGAGTAATTAACAAAGACATATATCAACAATTAAACGGCGTGGTAGTTCCTAAACATTTTTGGCAAAGCGCTGATAGCTTTATAAAATATGGCAAAGGCTTTGCTCTCATGGTTGGAGACACTATTGCTTCAACTGCTTATTCTGCCACTATTGATGAAAAGATATTAGAGATAGGCATAGAGACCAATCCTGTATTTCGTGGCAATGGCTATGCATTCACTATTTGTAGTAAAATCATAGAATACTGTCTGGTAAACAAACTTATGCCTGTTTGGGCATGCAAACTTGAGAACACTGCCTCATACCTGTTAGCACAAAAGCTAGGCTTTACCGTAAGCAAAGAACTGCCCTATTATCGCTTGTGTAGAAGTAGCTAGTATTCTAATTTTTAGCCTTATTAGTTAGCTGTTTCATTGTAACTGGCATTACGATATAAGAAATAATTGGCACAATAATCGCGACAACAATGCTCACTTGTAAAAACTTGTTCGCTGGTAAATAGGGGGAAACCCATTCAGGGATAAAATATACCAGAGGGACTAGCGCAAAATAATTAATTAGTGCTATTAAGTGTTTGTTTGGTAGTACCATTAGTTACTCCTTACAGTAAACATCATGCCGAATCACAGCTTGCTAATCACAACAATTTCAACATCGTTTGTGGCGGTTATTTCAGCTTTATAAATTCGGATTAAATCACCATCCTCTGCACTAAAAGTATTATTTTCATCGGTGAATTCTGCGATTCCTTTACTAACGTAAGCTAAAATTTCGTCATTGAACTTAATACCTTCATCTGCGGCTAAACGCACAACATCTATGGTTGTTTTACTGCCAAACGTTTTATTTTGGTTTTTTTGTCCACCATAAATTCGAGAGACACCATTAGCTTTTAATTTGTAATGTTTATATCCCGCTGGTTGGCCTGACTCTTCAGGCAATACCCATAATTGCAACATGCGATTTTTGGTCGTGTCTGGATTCATCTCGTTATGAGAAAAGCCTTCACCGCCGGCACGTTGCACTTGTACTTCTCCTGCAAGTAAACTCTGTCCGTGCTCTAATGAACCTTCATGACTTACACGGCCAGCCATCATGATTGAAATGACATCAATTTCTTTATGTGGATGCATACGTGTTTCGCCATGTGAGTTAAATTGTGCATCGGCTAAGTAAACAAAGTTACCAATGCCATCAAAAGTATTGGCGGCTTTATGACTACCAAATACACGACGGTCAGTCACTAAACGATGCTCGGTCAAACCGGCAAAACCACCCAAAGGTAATGTTTTTCTACTAAGTACTTGCATGCTCTACTCCGTTTATCAAATTCTATAATTTGCTTCAGTGACAACTATATTAATACATGTTATTTGTTTGATAAATACGCACTTACTGATATGATAATCCCATATTTGACAACAATAGATTAGGAATATGGAACACGACTTAAATGACATGATGGTATTCTTAGCCGTTGTAGAAACAGGCAGTTTTACACTCGCGGCTGAAAGGTTAGGTATTCCAAAAGCAAATGTTAGCCGAAAAGTATCTCGTTTAGAGCAACAACTAGCCGTAACTTTGTTAGAGCGCTCTACCCGTTCACAACACTTAACCGAAGCGGGTAGCCGCTATTTAATACATTGTAAACGTATTCATGAAGAGTTAGATTTAGCAACAGCTGCAGTCTCTGAAATACTACACAGCTATAAAGGTGAAATAAAAGTCGGAGCCTCGGTTTCATCTGGGCAACAAATTTTAAAACCTGCTCTTGCCAAATTTATGCACCAATACCCAGAATTAAGAGTCCAACTTAATTTAGTGAATCAACGTGTCGATTTTATTGAAGAGGGATTTGATATTGTGATCCGAATTGGTCACTTAAACGACTCTATGCTGATTGCGAAAAAGCTTGGCACAATCTCTCGAAGGTTGTTTGCCAGCCCTACTTATCTAGCCCAACAGGGCAACCCACAAACAGTTGAAGAATTAGCAACACATCAATTGCTCATTATGAATCCTACCAACAATGATCCCAAATTGAGCTTAATTTCCACACAAGGAGAAAGCTTTACGATGAATTGTAAACCCAGATTATTGGTTGATGATTTTGCCATTATTAAGCAATCAGTTATTGATGGCTTAGGCATTGCTGTATTGCCCGACTATATGAGCAAAACAGAAGTAGCGACAGGTAAATTAGTTAATGTATTGCCAAATTGGAAAATGGAAAAGTTAGATGTATATGCACTCTATCCGCAACATCGCGCGAAAATACCAAAAGTTAAAGCTTTTCTTGATTTTAGCACTGAGCTTTACGCTAATGCGTTAAATTTAAAGTGAGTTTTCATATTAATAAATGCACAAATTGAAGGGACAATACTAGATATTGATACTATTTTAATTGTGAATAGTTACCTATAAGCATTATTCATTTGTTAAATTTACAATGTAGATATAGCATGAATAATACCGATCATAAAAAGGATAAATCATGCATGTTGAAAAACTGCTTAAAAACCGTGTTTCTATTCGTGAATTTTTAGATAAACCCATTCCTGAAGACACACTTAAGAATATTTTTGAAAACGCACAGCTATCCCCCTCAAATTGCAATGTACAACCCTGGCAAATTTGTGTTGTTTCAGGAGAAACCCAAGAAAGCCTTAAAACACAATTTATGCAAACCATAATGAGTGGTGCTACTCCCAACCCTGATTTTAATTGGTTACCAAAATATGAAGGTATTCACCGTGAACGTCAGTTTGGCTCAGCTAACGCTTTATATAGCTCAATAGGCGTTGGTCGAGAAGATAAAAAGGCGCGCCAAATGGCTATGGTGCGTAACTGGCAATTTTTTGATGCGCCTTATGCGGTATTTTTCACAATGGATAAATACTTAGACATTATGGGCGCTGTTGATCTAGGAATTTATGCGCAAACATTATCATTACTACTAACCGAACAGGGTATTGGCAGTTGTATGCAAGGAGCATTAGGGCAATTTCCTGATCCAGTGAGAAAAATATTAAAATTGCCAGATGAACGAGGTATTTTATTTGGCATGTCTTTTGGTTATGCCGATGAAAATGCGGCAATCAATAAAACCAAAACTGACCGAGCAGCCGTAGACAGTGCAGTGGCATTTTATAATTAAATAAAAAATGAAATTGAATATAGAGCTGGAACATAAATGTGCATCAGTGTTTTTTGATGACGTTAATACTAGAGATAGCAAATAGTTTGAATCTAGTTAGGGACAAAGCTAATATAAAAAACCATCTTGCTAAAATCCAACAAAGAAAAGCATATCTATTAGCTTCGAGCTATGGTTAACAAAGGGTACAGTTTTTCTCATAAAACTCATTCAAAAAGAATAACACAGAATTAGGTAAAAAAAATGGAACAAATCAGCGTAGAAATTGAAAATAACGTACACGTAATTACACTAAATAATGGCAAAGTGAATGCTATTTCGCATCAAGTTATCTCAGAAATAAACACAGCATTAGATCAGGCTGAACAAGAAGGCGGAGTGGTAATTTTAACTGGTCAAGCTGGCATATTTTCTGGTGGTTATGATCTCAAAACCATGAAAGCGAGCTCTGACTCTGCCATTGCACTGGTTACCGAAGGCTCTAAATTGGCCCGTAGAATGTTAGCCTTTCCAACCCCTATTATTGCCGCATGTACTGGTCATGCTATTGCCAAAGGTGCGTTTTTATTACTAAGTTGTGATTATCGCATTGGTTGTAAGGGTAATTTTAAAATCGGTCTAAACGAAGTCGCCATCGGGATGACTATGCACAATGCGGGAATTGAAATGGCGCGCAATCGCATCCCAACGAATTATTTAACTCGCTCGGTGATCAATGCAGAATTATTTTCTCCACAAACCGCGGTATTAGCCGGTTTTCTTGATCAGGTTGTTGAAGAAAGCGAATTAATGAGTACCGCTCAAGCTGCCGCTAAACACATGCAAACTTTGAATATTTCTGCACATCATGGCACCAAATTAAAGGAAAGAAAGTCAATATTAGCTGCCTTAGACACCTCCATTGAAATAGATGCTAAAGCTATCATAAATTTATAGGATCTAGCTATGAACAACAATATTAACTATAAAAATATGACACTAGAAATAGTAAATAAAATAGCGCATATCCAACTTAATCGTGCTGATGAATTTAATACAATGAACCTCGATTTTTGGCAGGAATTTCCAAAAATCATTCATTATATTAATAATGAATCTGCCGCACGTGTGATTGTTATTTCATCGACAGGAAAACATTTTTGTGCCGGTATGGATTTATCTGTATTTACACAAAATAAACAAGATGAATGTATTGAATTAGGTCGTAAACATGAGCAATTACGCCGTTCAGTTTTACAATTACAAGCTTGTTTTAATGTATTAGAAAGTGCGAGAATGCCGGTGTTAATGGCTGTTCAAGGAGGTTGTATTGGTGGTGCGGTAGATATGATAAGCGCAGCAGATTGTCGTTATTGTACAAGTGATGCTTTTTTTAGCATTGAAGAAACCAAACTGGGAATGACCGCAGATTTAGGGACATTACAACGTTTGCCTAAATTGATTTCGATGGGGTTGGTCAAAGAATTAGCTTATACCGGGCGCAGAATGCCTGCCACAGAAGCGAAAGAAGCAGGGCTAGTAAATAAAGTTTATGACGATCAAGAAAGTATGCTCCGCGGGGTGATGGAAATTGCAACAGACATTGCGGCTCGCTCTCCTTTAGCAGTGACCGGTTGTAAGGAAATGATTAACTACGCACGCGATCATTCAGTCATCGATAGCTTAAATTATACGTCGGTATGGCAAAGTGGTATGTTTCAACCACAAACAGATATGATGGAAACATTTACCGCAAAAGCAGAAAAACGAGCTCCTGAATTTGATGAATTATCCAAAATAGACCATTCAAAAATCTTTTAATTGTTTTTGTTAAAGTGCTCTTTAGGCCAACCGTAATGATAAAAAAAATAATAATTACGCTAAGTTTAGTTTCAACCATGCTTATACTTGCTGCAGGTTGGTATTTTTCATCGGTGATACTACAACTCGATATTTACGACTGTAATCAAGAGCATTATGTTTTTTGTGGTAATCCAAGCACTCAAAAAATTCAATTTGAAGAGGTGAACTTTACCAGTGAAGACGGATTAACCCTGCCAGGTTGGTACATGGCTTCCACTGATAATGACAAAGCTATTCTACTTGTACATGGACGTGGTGCTGATCGTACTGAGGGTATGCGCTATGCCAAACCTCTCATCGCAGCAGGTTATAATGTTTTGGCTTTTGATATGCGCCACCCTCGACAAGACCCAAACATAATATCCACCATGGGTTTCCACGAGAAAAAAGACGTTACCGCTGCTTTAAATTTTTTAGAGAACGAAAAAAATATAAAACATATCGGCCTAATGGGTTTCTCAATGGGGGCTGCTACTGGCATTATTGTGATGGCAAAAGATCCAAGAGTAAAAGTAGGTGTATTCAGTGGTGGTTATGCTAATAGCATGGACGTATTAGCTGAACAGGCCAAAGTAATACATGGCTTACCTCGCTACCCACTAATGCCAGTCGTTGAAAAACTATTTGAATGGCGCGGTGATTTAGACAGTGATGAGATAAACCCAGAAAAATATATTGGTCAAATTTCGCCTCGCCCTGTTTACATCATGCATGGCACCGCAGACAAAACTGTTGATTTTAATCATGGACAACGTTTATTCAATGCGGCTAAAGAGCCTAAGTTGTTTTGGCAAGCACAAGGTGGCCGTCATACCCGTTTATGGCAACACGATATCGAAAAAGCAGAAAACAGTGTGGTCGAATTTTTTGATCGCTATTTACTTAATCCGAGCTAATACACCTTGAAGTGGAATGGCAATATGTCCAAGCCACTGATTAAGTTCTGGCATGCTTGTTTAGGTTTTTACTTTCAAGATATTTAAGAGTCTAGCTCTTATCTCGAACAGTTGAACTTAGGGGTGTCAAAGCTAGTGTTCATTTAAGCGAAAGGAACCAATATGAATAAACTAATCATCATATTTTCATTATGTATATTCAACACACATGCAAAACAAGAAATTAGTCTTGCTCAATTAAATAAAAAAATCACTCAAGTTACTGAAGAGTTTATGGAAGAAAATAAATTCATCGGAATACAAACAATGGTGTTATACAAAAACGACATCATATTCAATAAAGGTTTTGGCCACTCTGATATTAAAAATAACAAGCCGTTTTTGGACAACACTATCGTTGCTTTAGGATCGAATACTAAAGAATTTACCAGCACAGCAATACAAATATTAAAGAATAGGGAGCTGGTTAATTTTGATGATAAAATTGAAAAACACCTATCTAACAAACTAGTCAATGGCTCTAATGTTACCGTGAGACAACTATTGTGTCATACGTCTGGCCTACCCGACTTCTTTGATATTGAAGAAAAATACAACCCAAACCTAGCTTCATTCAACAGTGTCATTTCAACGACTGCCAAATTACCGAGAAGATTTGTAGCTGGAGATAAATATGAATATAACAACACGGGTTACTTACTTTTAGGGAAACTAATTGAAATACTAAGCGGTCAAAGTCTTGGTGATTTTTATCGGGAAAATATTATTGCGCCCTTAAAATTGAATAACACCTATTACTTAGGCGATACTTTCCTTCCCATAAATATGTCAAAATCATATGATGTAATCGACAATGAAATTACTCTTTTTGATAGTACTCATGAAAATTACGCTGAGTACCGAATATCATCCAGTGCAGGAGGGCTTGGTGGAAGTTTATCTGATTTCATAAAATGGCATACTGCCATTTTAAAAGGACACTTACTGCCAAAGGAAAGTATCGATGAAATGATCACCCCATGTACGACAAACGATGGCTCTCAAACAAAATATGGTTTGGGTATGGAAATTAGAACGATTGATGACGAAGTATATTATAACCACGGCGGAGCAACTAATGGCTTTGTATCCGATGCGCTATACTTCCCAAATAGAGATTTAACCATAGCTTTTGTAACAAACTCATGGGAAAACCCTACAAAATATAAATACCTGCTTATTGAAGAAGTACTTGGCTGGCTAAACGATAAAATTATCACAAATTAATCATCAAAATTAGGCCGGTTTATGTTCACATACGAAAACGGACGTTTCACTAATTCGTTTTGATGACTTATCTGTTCGGATTGGAAACATTATTTATTGGGTTTTATAAAGGTAAGCTCGTTTGAGCGATGATTTCAGAAATTTTACAAAAAAACCAGTCACTTGGATGACTGGCTCTGCTATTTTGTGTGGGTTATTTGAAGGTTATTTCCCCGTGTTCACGTAGCGTATACACAAACCCTGATTGCGAAATTGAGAACCATCATTACGGCGTAGGTCTTTCCATCCGTCCTTTTTACACTGGTTTTTATCTCGTGGGACTAGGTAAAGATTAAGGCCTACAATCACAGGATCATGATCTGAGCTACGAAATGCGTTAGGCTCGTACAACGCATCTTGTGCATCTTTTTTATAATTCGTGTCGTAATCTAAGATATCAGGTTCATCAGCGTTAATCGCCCAAACAACGGTGTCTGTTATTTGTTGAGCCAATACTGATGATGCCAAGGCATGATCAAGATAACCAACGGCACTATCATATAAGTATGAATAGGCTTTTTCACCACCATATTGCTTCACCATGTCAACAAAGCCAGCCGATTGTAATTTTACAATCGGGTCTTCTTCGTCATAACTATTTAAGTCACCAATAATGAGATAGTCAGGATCAGCGCTGTTAGTTGGATCAGTGGCTAACCAATCAGCCAGAGCCTCAGCAGCATCTGTGCGCACTAGGTTGCAATTTCCTTGGCCATCTTGCATGTCGACGTCACCATGATCATTGCAGTCAGAGCCTTTCGACTTAAAGTGATTGACCACAACAGTAACGCGACCGCCTTCTTGATTTTCAACAAAGGTTTGCGCTAACGCTGGACGGTTTAAGTTATCGATGTAACGAGCATCTACTGCTGAATCAAGTACTGCAAAATCACCAGCAAGCGAAACTGAGGCTTTCTTATAAAGCATCGCTACTTTAATTGCATCTGTACCGATAAAGCCGGTATCAACATAAGCATAAACGTCTTGACCGATTGCCGTATTTAAACCTTCTACTAAGTCTTTAAGTGATGCATCAGTGTTGTTTTCAATCTCAATTAGACCAACAACATCAGCATCGATTTCAGCTAACGCACTAATAATTTTGTCACGTTGACGCTCAAATTCTTCTGCATTATCTGCACCACGACAAGAAAGCGCCGAAGGGCCACATTTATTTCGCGTTCCATTGATATCTTCATCCAGTGTCGTGAAATAGTTCAATACGTTGAACGATACTACTTTTAACCGCCCTACGATCTCTGGCGAACCTGTGCGAGGATTTGAAGCAGTATAGTCAGCGCCTTCAGTAGGCTGAATGCGATAAGCACCAAATGCGTGATGCATAATGCCTTTTACATTTTTCACGCTATCGCCGCCTCGGAATCGATTCGTAAGCGTAAATGGTTGACCATTTGGGTGCATTGCCGGATCAGCGTTTTGTGCGGTACGTCCGTCATCTAAAGTGATTTGTCTGGTTGCATTTGCTGCCGCTAAATCAATATAATCATTTGAGCCGGGCTCTACAACTGCGGTTGGAATGTTTAAACGCTTATCATCTTCCAAAGGCAAGGTTAATGTTATCTCACCAAAACGGTCAAAGTTAAAATACTCACCAATTACTAGGTTTTGTGGCAAAGTTATGCGCATGCCTTCCAAAGCTTCTAATTGCTGATTGTCAGTAATAGGTAAATTAACGACCTGCGCATTTGGTAAGGCTAATTCGGTGGCTAAAACCGTCACCTCTGATGCACTTACTTGGGTCATTCCACTATATTCTGATACATGGCCAGTGACACTCACCATATCACCTATAGCAACATCAATGCCGGGATTAGAGCCATCGAATACAAATAAAGCATCAGAGGTTTGTGGATCACCATCACCCAATTCTGATTGTACAAAAAATCCACGTAAGTAATCACTGTCTTCGATTGCATTACGTTGGAAGTCACCCACTACAATACCTTCTATTCTTACTTCTAAGCCACTTAACTCAGTCGCATCACCACTACCTTGAATAACTGAGATAGGTAATAATTCAGGACCTGCTGGTGGTTCTACATAAAAGTCACTGAGCACTTGCAGGTTTTGCATTACAAATGCTTCCGTACCTCCGTCCGCATTAGCAGTTAATCTAATTGTTAACTCACTGCCATTACCTGATATAGCTGCTCGTACCGGAGTTAATATATTCGATAATACTGTGCCGTTAATCATCAAGGGGTCATTCAGAGTGACGACCTTGCCAGATTCTAGCGTATATGAATGGCTTGCTGACTCATCTGCTACTGCATTAAACACTTCAACTGCTGGTGCACCATCGATTGAAGCGGTTATGATGAATACATCACTACTTTCGAAATCACCCATAGCACCGATATCAATTTGTAGACCCAAATCAGTCTCGTCACTGATATCAAATACCCAAGAGGCAACTACATCACCACTATTATCACCATTTTTGGTATCAGTAACACCAAAAAACTCTTCATTATTCGAGTTATTCACTATACCTAGTGTGTCACCAGGGTATGTGATGGTGTCATCTAACACCGAATATGGGATTGATGCTGAAACACCGCGCTGATATTTCTGAAAGCCGTCACTACTATAATAAAATGCGCCAGTGTACGGATTTTGATAGTCAATTAACTTAAAACTAGTACTATTGACCATATCATATGCGATAACCTTTTCTGCAGCTTGTGCTATACCCAGCGTAAATATACTTAGTGTTACTGCTGGTAAAATCTGTTTTAAAGACATGAAATTTCCTTAGCCTAAGTCCTTAGGCATTTTTATTATTATCTAGCCGAAAACTTTGCCCGACAAAAGTCACAAGATAAAACTTAAGCATTTAGCCTAAATCACTAATGACTCAGAACCGCAAAATCTGGTCAAAAAAACTAGCTTCGGTACTAATCAAACCATCATTGTTCGTTTTGTTGTATATATTGCTGACCTTTTGGTATGTTTAAAAAGCAAAAGAAACAATAAAATAAAACAGTAAATACAACAACTTATAAAAAGAAACAATCAGTACCTACAAGCTCGAACTAATTCTTGACCTTTTGGTCAGTTATTGCACTGATCGATTATGCGTAAATAAAAGTTGTTGTCAACTTATATATTTATGAAATGATTTCTCAAAAGTAGTCAATCAAAAGCGCGATTTGCCAGGTTAGTAAATTGCACTTTTAATGCTCCTTAAAGTAATAGAACTAAAAGCTGTTACGGTGTTTATTGAAACAGTGAATATTCGAAGTGCTTGCCCCAGATAGTTCCGCAATGCGGTAGCTACCCCACGGCTGACATTCAATCATTGATGCGTTACGCAAGGACATTGTAGAGGGTATTGTAGGGCCAGATAGCAAAGTTTGTGTTATTGATTCTGGTTACAGTCTTGGTCATGAAGATAAGCCTGGTGAATCTGTTGTTACAGGTACAGATGACCTTTCAGGTTCAGGCCCTTGGAGCGAAGATGGCAGTGGTCATGGTACACATACTTCAGGAACAATCAACGCTATTGATAATAATGGTTTAGGTGTTGTTGGCGTTTTCCCTAGTTCTGAAATGCATATTGTCAGAGTTTTTGGTGACGACGGGATATGGGCATATTCATCTGAACTTATCGAGACTTTAGATGATTGTATTCACAATGGTGCACGAGTTGTCAACATGAGTTTAGGTGGAGATCGTCCATCTGTGCTTGAGAATATGGCATTTAGAAAAGCAGAAAAAGCAGCTCCTGGTGTTAGTGTGTTATCTACCGTTCCTGTTGGTTCAGAAATGTTGGTTACGTTAGATGATGTTAATGTTTTCCCTATGGACGGATTCGATATTCCTGCGGCTCCGTTTACTGCAGCACTAAAAGACTGTGGCTTAGGTGAATCTGCTACTGATTGTGGCGATGCCACCGAACAAATTTGTTTGATAGAACGTGGAGGTTTTTCTTTTGCCCAAAAAGCCCTCAGTTGTGAAGCTGCAGGTGGCATTGGCACAGTGGTTTACAACTAGAGAAGGTGAAGATGACCCTGTTTTTGGGACGTTAGGAGGTACACAAGTGAGTATACCTGTTGTTGGTACAACACGAGTCCATGGTAAATCCTTGAGTGAAGGCCAAGCTGTCACTTTATCATTCGCTCCAACACATTGGGATTATGCAGAATTCAGTGGAACCTCAATGGCGGCCCCTCATGTTTCAGGGGTAGCAGCATTATTGTTTAGCCATTTCCCTGAATGCTCAGGTGTTGATATTCGTAATGCTATGAACGCTACTGCCATGGGCTTGGGTAAACCAGGTCAAGATCATGAATATGGTAATGGTTTAGGGCAAACTAAAGATGCCATGGAATATCTAGAACAAAATGGTTGTGCTGCAAATTAAAAAATAAGCTCAATACATAAAAAAGGGGCGAAAGCCCTTTTTTTATGCTGACAATTCAGTGGTAGTACCATCACTGATAATGTTTCCGTTAGCAATACGTAATTCTATTAACTTATACAAACCGGACTAATTTCTTAATCCGTTTGGTATTACTTACAGCTTGACGATTAACTTACCTTTATTTTTCCCAGTAAAAAACAAGTTCAAACCCGTCATTGCCGACTCAAGCCCTTCTAAAACATGAGCACGATGTTTAATTTGACCTTTCATTACATAAGGCGTTAGTTTTGCTAAAAGTGCCGGCACTTCACTAAAATGGTCAGGCATGGTAAAGCCTTGTATGGTCAAACGTTTCTTAATAATAGGGATCCAATTGGGGGCTAAGTCAGGTGTTTCTTTCGGGTAGTCTGCGATTAAACCACAAACAGCAATACGACCATGAGCATTCATTCGAGCAAACACATGATGTTGTATTGGGCCACCTGTATTTTCAAAATAAACATCAATGCCGTTTGGTGTTAATTCAGCTAACTTAACAGCTAAATCATCGGTTTTATAATTTACTGCCCCATCAAATCCTAATTCGTTAACAATCCAATCTGCTTTTTCATCACTACCAACAATACCAACAACCGTTAACCCATCAGCTTTAGCCAGTTGACCAACAATAGAGCCAACAGAGCCCGCAGCACCAGAGACAACTAGGGTTTCACCTTTTTGAGGTTTACCAATACTGTAAAGTCCTTGCGTAGCCGTTAAACCCGGTAAGGCAAAAACAGATAAAATGGCTTCATCAGGTAACGGCGCAGTCACTTTATTTAAACCTGCTCCATCACTTAAAAAGTACTCTTGCCATCCCATCATGCCCATAACACGATCACCAACCATAAAGTCAGGATGATTACTTTCAATAATTTCGCCGACGCCTGAACTACGCATGACTTCACCTAACCCGACTGGAGGAATGTAACTTTCAGTATCAGCGCTCATCCAACCAAACATGGCTGGGTCAAGCGACATATGGTTTTGTTTTACTAAAAATTGTCCTTCACCTACGTTTGGCATGTCTTTTTGAACAACTTCAAATAATTCTGGACCTACAGGGCCTCCATCAGGGCGTGCGACTAAGTTTATTGCGGTATAAGTTGTCATCATTATCGTCTCTTTCTCTGTTTGGGGTTATTTATTAACACTAATACCCATTGATATAATATTAGCTCTAAACCAATAGTTGGCGAATGTTTTTAATTCTGTTTATGTCTTGTGTTTGATATAGCTGATCAAATGCTTCGGCAAGTTTTTCACTTTCTTTCATCACTTGTTGCCAATAAGCCATACGCTGTTCACGTTTCATGACAACAAAATCATTACGATCGGGGATTTTTTCGTGAGGTAATGTTGCAATAAATTTGGCTGAAGGACACACCAACACAGTGTTTTCATAGTGTTTCATTCTCACTTTTCTTGACAAGCGTTTATCAAACCAGCCTGCTTTTAGCGTAGAACTAAAATTCGGATAAAGCGTTAATCCTGTATTTTTAATTTCAAAATCAAAATGATAATCAACAATACCACCATCTCGATACATGCCTTTAGGGCTGTTTTTAATATTACTGATACCTTCCATCACTATAGGAATAGATCCTGAGGCTAGTAGTGCACTTCGTATGTTTGCTGTGGAAAAAGGTAAACGTGTAGTCGCTATATTATCGGGATCGTTAAGTTGCAGATCACTATTGTTTGATTGAAAAATAAAGCGCTCATATTGGCTTTTTAATAACGGGCGACTAATACGATTATTTAAGTAACTTTTTGCCAAACCCACTCCTTGTAAAAATTTATTTTCACTGGCAACCAAGCCCTTGCATTTTGCGACAATAAAATGTGCTTTGAAATGAGGGTTATCAATGATCTCTTGCTCACCAGACTCACCAAAAATAGCGTCCATCATTTCTACGGCTTTAGTGCTAACTTCTTCTGGTTTAGCTTTGTCTGAATAAGTGATTTCTCGATAGTTTTTTGCCAAACGTTCTATCGCGGCAACGGGATCTTTTTGCGCAAAACAAGCGGTTCTAAAAGCGCCAACACTTGAGCCTATCAAATTTAATGCTTGTTGTTGGTTTTTAAAAAACTCACCAAACATGTATTTATCTAAAGCATACAAGGTGAACCATTTAGGCCCACCACTAGCCCCAAGAAAGGAGGTAAATAGCTCTGGTGAAAATCCTTTTTCTTGAATGGTTTTTAAGGCGGTGTTACCCGCGTATATTTCTAACATAGTTTTATTTATACAATCCTAAGGTATTAGCGAAGTTCTTTTCGTAAAACTTTGCCGACGTTTGTTTTAGGTAATTCATCGAGAAAGGTAACCAATTTTGGTCGTTTATAGTTGGTCAGTAATTCACGGCAATGATCAAATATATCTTGCTCGACTAAATCAGGATTTTTACGAACAATAAAGACTTTAACTTTTTCACCGGTGATATCACAAGGTGTTGCTATCGCTGCCGCTTCTAGTATACCTTCATGACTGACCAGTACTTCTTCAACTTCATTAGGAAAAACATTAAAACCAGACACAATGATCATATCTTTTTTGCGATCGACGATTCTAAATAATCCTTTGTCATCCATTGTAGCGATATCGCCCGTAGCTAACCAACCGTCTTTGAGCACTTCGTCAGTTGCTTCTTGTCGGTTGTAGTAACCTTTCATTACTTGCGGGCCTTTTACCCACATTTCCCCTGGTTCACCTATTGGGACTTCTTTGCCATCATCATCAAGCAAGCGTACATTGGTGGATGAGGCCGGCACACCAATGGTGCCATCATAGCTAGCTTGGTTATACGGATTCATCGTCACCATAGGTGCACATTCGGTTAACCCATAACCTTCCAACAAACGAACGCCGGTCACTTTTTCCCAAAGATCCGCCACTGGGCGTTGTAATGCCATTCCGCCACCAAAACCTAATTTTAACGCACTAAAATCGAGTTTTTCAAAATCTGGCGTATGCAGTAAAGCATTAAATAAGGTGTTAACCCCAGTGATTGCTGTGAAAGGGTATTTGGCTAATTCTTTGATAAATCCCGCCATATCGCGTGGATTGGTAATTAACAAATTTGTTCCACCATAGGCAAGAAAACACAAACAATTAGAGGTAAGCGCATAAACATGATAGAGCGGCAGTGCTGTGACCATTATTTCTTTACCTGCTTCAAATACATGTCGGGTCATCTCATTTGACTGAGTAAGGTTAGCAACCATGTTTCTATGGGTTAGCATTACACCTTTAGCAGGCCCTGTTGTTCCGCCAGTGTATTGCAAAAAAGCAAGATCTTGACCGGTGATTTCTACCGGGGTAAAAGTCTGCTTACTTCCTTTAACCAATGCTTGATTAAACTTTATTGAATGAGGAAGGTTATAAGTTGGTACTTGTTTTTTAACATATTTAAGTACACCGTTAATTAATGAGCCTTTGATTTTACCTAAACGGTCACCAACGCCTGTAATAACAACATGTTTAATATCCGTATCACCAATAACCTTATCTAATACATGAGCAAAATTTTCAAGAATAAGGATCCCTTTTGCACCAGAGTCTTTTAACTGATGTTGTAACTCACGAGCCGTATAAAGCGGGTTAACATTAACAACCGTTAACCCTGAAATTAAAGCACCAAATAAGGCTATTGGGTATTGCAATGTATTGGGTATCATTATCGCGAATTTATCGCCTTTCGCGAGTTTTAAATCTTTCTGTAAGTATGCAGCGAAGTCAGTGGCTTGTTCAGCAAGTTCTTGGTAACTAATACTGACACCCATATTAATGAACGACGTATTACTTTGGTATAACTTGGTATATTTTAAAAAAAAGTCCGCTAATGAATTATATTTATCAGCGTCTATTTCAAACTCAACGCCAGGCGGATAACTTTTTTCAAGCCAAATTTTTTCCATGGAACTTTCCTCTATCTATTTCTTAAAAAGCATAGTTTTGCTTACTTATCTTTGATACTAATGCTCGTATTATTATTTTTGCTGTGATTTCATGAACGCCATCGCTTTCATGACAAATTTTTCGCCTTGTTTTGCCCCTGATGCCAACGCAGCTTGGTTCTCTAGAGCTGTTAACTCATGCCAATGTTCTCGAACAGCCTCTGGGGTCTGAGCGGTTTGTGGAATAAAACAACCTTCGGTTTCAAACATGCTTGCACTTGAATACCCGCCTGCACCGGCACATAAAATAAATCGATTCGGCGCTTCGTCATCACACAAAGTCAGCATACCCGCAGTGACAGCTTCTGGTGCAAATGCTTTAACAATTTCTTCCGGCATTAAATCTTCGGTCATACGCGTGCCTGCAGTTGGGGCAAGCGCGTTAACACAAATGTTATTTTTCGCCCCTTCTATCACTAAGGTATTCATTAACCCCAACACCGCCATTTTTGCCGCGCCATAATTACTTTGACCAAAGTTACCGTACATGCCACTTGATGATGTGGTCATTACAATGCGTCCATAATTTTGCTCGCGCATAATATCCCACACCGCTTTAGTACAATTAACCGAGCCCATTACATGCACGTCCATCACCAATTTAAAGTCGTCTAAAGACATTTTAGTAAAAGATTTATCGCGCAAAATGCCTGCATTGTTGATTAAAATATCAACCCGCCCCCATTTATTCATGGCTTGATTAACCATGTCTTGTACTTCATCAAAATTAACGACATTCGCTCCATGGCTAATGGCTTCTCCACCCATTTGTTCAATTAATCGAACCACTTCTTGTGACGCTTCACTTGATGCCCCACTGCCATCGCGCGCACCACCTAAATCGTTAACAACAACCTTGGCTCCGCGTTTTGCTAATTCCAACGCGTGAGAACGTCCTAAGCCATTACCAGCCCCTGTTATAATGGCAACTTTACCTGCAAAACTTATTGTCATGATATTTCCTTCACTTTTTAATTCTTGTATATATTATATTCAATCAATAACGGTTCAAATCAGCAGGAATTGAGTACAATAGCAAAGAAAAAACGCAGAATTTATAAGTATAAATGAGCACTTTTGATGAAGTTATTGAACTCAAGATCAATGATGTGAGGTGTTATTTAACCATTTGTACTGAAATCCACTCAGCCACAAGTGCTGGTGTATCAATGCCTTCAACTTCAATGGAGACTTCAGTGCAGAAACGAAATTGTCCTGATTTTTTCTCTTCGATTGATAGTGTTTTTGCATGTGCTCTAATGCAGCTATTTACAGTAACAGGCTGTAGAAATCTTACTTTATCGAAACCCGCATTAAGCCCCATATAAAAACCCTCAATAATGACGCTAAAACTTTCAGCAAAATGAGACAACATGGACAGTGATAAAAAACCGTGTGCTATGGTGGAACCAAAAGGTGTTGCTTTCGCTTTTTCTTCATCGACGTGAATAAATTGATGATCAAGGGTGCAATCGGCAAATTGGTTGATTTGCTCTTGCTTGATTTGATGCCATTTCGTTGGCTCTGCTTGATAACCGATATAATCAGCAATATCAGTTTTATTAATTATTTTTGTCATTATTCCCTCTCTTCGGGAGCCTTTCCTATCACGACGTATGCATGAAATGTAAGCGATAACCTATGCTAATCTGCCTATTAAAATTAAACAAATGAATAGTTTTGATACCTAACTATTTGCTTAACGAATAGTGAAAACGTTTGGGAGTTCAATACCCAAACCAATTGAGAATTCAGATATGTTATGTTCGAGTCGAGCTTTGGTGCTTTGGCGAGGTTAAAAAATGGGTCTGCGAGAGGTTAACCATGCATTAATTTATGATATCTAAGCGCGTTCAGAAAACATAAGCCTTTTTTTATCCTGTAAGACAACCAAGCTACTATAGCCGCCAGTCACGAAGTTGAACTCAAAGCGCATTGAAGACATAAAGTACTCTCTATTATGAAGGTCAACTTTCTACTCAACAGCTGACATCTACTTCATACATTTAAGGAGCTCAGGGGATGAGCTGTGTTGGCTAATATATTTATTTGTCTTACATTAGAGTCGGCTTATGTTAGTTACTCTGTATTGGTTTGCCTGAAACGACAATGCCATTAACAACGATTGAGATTGGTTGAATTAGCTTTAAGATAGTGCTAGCCACATTTACAATATGTTAACTATTCCACCTTAAATGTGTCAGCATATTTTACAGGCTGTTAACATGTGGTGTTTTAGCTCTAATGTAACCGATTGAAAAAAAGGCTATAACTTATATTGGTACTAAAATTGCTTTGTTACGAGCGCAATGAAATATGTTTCTTTCTTCTGAAGTCCCTGTCTCAAAATTATCTAGCCAGGGTGGAAAAGAGATTTTTCATTAAAAAAATAACTTAAAGGAATTTAAAATGACAATAAAACTAATAAAACCGATTAAATTAGCTTTTACAGTACTAACTTTATCATTGGCATCAACTGTTATAGCAGCGCCGCCAGAAGCTGGCCCACCAGGTCAGGCTAAAAAAGGTGATAATTATTCACACCCGTTAGGTAAAAAACAAAAAGAACTTAAGCAAAAAGCCTTACAAGCAAAGTTGCTAGGAAAAACACAGGGTAAAACTCACCAAGTGGCACGTGGGCAGTTTGTTGAATTGGAGCGAGATGGCGAAGATTCAATTTGGACTGTCTTAGGGGAGTTTAGTGACTTTAATCATAATAATATTGCTGAGCCAAGTGAACATAATAATTCAACAATTTGGCAGAGTGATTTTAGTCAACAACATTACATGGATTTATTGTTTTCAGAAGAGAAAGGTGCAAATTCAGTACGTAACTATTACATTGAGCAATCATCAAATCGTTATGCCGTAAACGGTGATGTAACAGAATGGGTGTCAGTACCCGGCACTGCTGTGAGTTATGACGATTCAAACACGTTGGCACTATGGTCCTTTTTAGATGATTCAGTTGATGGCTGGTATCAACAAAAAATTGATGATGGCATGACTGACGAACAGATTAATGACTACTTAAGTCAATTTGATGTTTGGGATAGATACGACTACGATGATGATGGTGATTTTGACGAGCCTGATGGCTATATCGATCATTTCCAATCAATTCATGCAGGTGAAGGTGAAGAAGCTGGAGGTGGAGCTCTAGGAGCTGCAGCAATATGGAGTCATAGATGGTATGCAAGATTCCATGTTATTGGCTCTGAAGGTCCTGATGGTAACCTTAGTGGTGGTGTACAAGTTGGTAACAGTAATTATTGGATTGGCGATTATACCATCGAACCCGAAAACGGTGGTGTTGGTGTTTTTGCGCATGAATTTGCACATGATTTAGGTCTACCTGATTTATATGATACAAGTGGCGGCTCGAATTCAACTGGTTTTTGGACCTTAATGTCATCTGGTTCTTGGTTAGGAGATGGCACAAAAGATATAGGCTCTATGCCTGGTCATATGGGCGGCTGGGAGAAATATCAACTGGGTTGGTTAAATTATGAAGTAGCATTTGCGGGACAAAAATCACAGCATAAACTTGGGCCGGCTGGAACAAATACCAAACAAGCACAAGGTGTATTTGTAGTTTTACCAGACAAACAAGTGGAAACAATTATTGGCACACCTTTCGCTGGTGAATATAGCTATTATAGTGGCTCTGGTGACAACTTAGATAATACCATGACTAAAGCTTTTAATTTAGCGGCTGATTCAAGTTTAACCGCACAAGTTAATATGGAAATTGAGATAGATTGGGATTATGCCTACCTAGAAATATCGACCGATGGTGGTACAAATTGGGCAACTGTTGCGACAAACTTTTCTACAGACTTTAACCCTAATAATAATAACGATGGCAATGGTATAACCGGATATACTAATGGGTGGGAAGAGCTTTCTGCTGATTTGTCAGCCTATACGGGTGCTGTAATGCTTAGGTTTAGATATTGGACCGATGGTGCATTTATTGAAAACGGTATCATGATTGATGAGATTTCAATTTCAGGTGGAGCTACTGATGGTGCCGAAGAGGATGCTGGCTGGGTTTTTGACGGATTTTCAGTAACTAACGGAACAGAGTCTGGCTCATTCTTCAATGCCTACATTGCTATGAACCGTACCTATTTTGGTTATGACAAAAACCTTGAACTTGGTCCATATAACTTTGGCTTCCAAGACGATCCTGAAATGCTTGATAAAGTTGAACATTTCCCCTATCAAGATGGGTTATTGGTCAGCTATTGGGATACTTCTCAATTAGACAACAACGTTAATATGCACCCAGGTGAAGGATTAATTTTACCTATTGATGCCCACCCAGAACCAATGACAATGCCAGCGGGCGGATTTTGGACTAGCCGGGTACAAGGTTATGATTCTACTTTTACCATTGCTCCTACCGATGCTATAACTTTACATAGGAACAGTGTCGAATCAGTGCATTCAAGCCTGCCGGGAGTAAGGGTATTTAATGATAATAATAACTACTGGAATGTTAATACACCAAATGCTGGTGTGAAGAACCCACATACCGGAACAGAAATTTGGATAAAAAGCATTAGTGCCCATGGTAACTTAATGCAAATCCAGGTAAGCCCTGCTCGATGATAAGGTAAAAATTAATTTACTTATTAAGTAAATATCAATCACTGCGAGTATTAAACTAAGCTGCATAATGAAAATTTTGCAGCTTTTTTATACCCATATTTTATTAGATGAAAGTCTAGAGCTAAATTGACAGTTATGTTGAATATTAATCTTGGTGTCAACGTAAAACAGTTGTTCTTGAAGGCGATATTTTAAAGGGTTTCCAAAATTTTGGGTTAGCGCGGAAATATCGTTATGTTGACATACAGATGTCCGGATCAGATCATTGTTATTTTTCGTTATCGGGTTTTATTGTTCATTCGATAGTAAGAAATATGCATGTTTAGAGCAATAGTTTTTGTGGAAAACTTTGGATAGTATCTATAAGGGGGAAAGCGAGGTAGAAATATATTTCTAATGTCGGCTTTCATTGAAGGTAGTGAACATGGATTTAGGGTTTATTGTTCTAATAATAAGGATTGTTCTGTGGCATCAGTTAGCGTTCTGAGATGGACCCTACTGACTGAAATCAGCTTATACCTGTCTCACAAGCAGTGATTTTCGGTTAATTTTATGCTAAATATTCATGACTTCACAAAAACTCAATATCCGCTTTGAATAGTTTGGAAACAGTGTATGAAGTCATACTGTTCAAGCAAATAAATACCTGCTCCACTTGAAGATGCTCGCAGGTTTGTGTGACCAGCTCAGAATAGACTTTAACAAACTTTGTGTTTATTCTTGATAACTCCCTATTTAGTTAATTGTCTGATATGAATTACCAAACACTAAAATTAAATACATGGCCTCGCGCCGAGCACTTTAAATTCTATAAGGATGCAGCACAACCTTGGTTTAATATTTGCTGCAATGTCAACGCTTCAAAGCTTTATCGGCACTGCAAACAACAGGGCTACAGTTTTTTTCATGCATACTTATACTTAACACAGCAAGCAATTAACCGTAACGAAGCATTTCAATACCGCATTGTTGGTGATGAGGTGCGCCTCTATAACGACATTTCAATTAGTATTGCAATATTAGCCAATGACGAGATGATGCGCTTTTGTAATCTGGCTTATGCCACACCCTTTAGCAAGTTCACGCAGCTCGCTAGTAAAACGGAGAAAAAAGTGAAGTCAGAGCCTTTTATCGCCGCCAATTTTGTTGGCGGTGAAATGTTGCAAAATGTCATTCATATGACTGTACTGCCATGGTTCAGTTTTACCAGCTTTAGTCATGCTCGAACCAACAGTTCGGTTGATTCAATTCCAAAAGTTGCCTTTGGTAAATTAAACCAACAAGGTAGTATTATGTTGATGCCACTCTCAGTAGAAGTACACCATGGGGTAATGGATGGCTTACACGTCGGCCGATTTGTCGATACGCTACAGAAAATATTTGACCACCCTGAGCTACTTGACAAATAGTACTGAAATCAGAGGCCAAACAAGTGCAGTGAAACTGTACTTCTGTTTACCCCCCTTCTAGCGTTGAACAGATGATTTAGTGAGATTAAAACCACTCTGCTTGCATATTAAAGCTAGTATTGTCAGTGGTGGTTAAAATGTTTGACCATAGGTCAATTTGTGGTAATTCAAAGCGATAAAAATATTGCAGTGCTTGCAACTTGCCATGATAAAAATGCTCGTCGTCTTGATGTGGCTGTTCTGCCAAAGCGCATGTTGCAACAATGCCTTGCTTTAACCATAGCCAAGCAATAATTACGTGGCCAAAAAGTTCTAAGTACTTGACAGAATTAGCTAAAGCTAAATCAATGTCTTTTGTAGACATTGCAGTTAAAACCTTCTGTGTCGTTAGCTTTAAGGTATCAACCGCACCCTTTAGTTGTTCAACAAATTCACTCAAGCTAGGGTATTGCTTAGCCACTTCAATGGTTTTAACTATTTCATTTATTGTGGCCGTGTAACCTTGCAAGTTATTCATTGGTACTTTACGGGTGATAAGATCTAATGATTGAATACCGGTTGTGCCTTCATGAATGGGATTTAAACGATTATCGCGATAGAACATTTCAACTGGATGCTCATTAATATAACCATGTCCAGCAAGGACTTGAATGGCAAAATCGTTTGCTTTAGGGCCATATTCAGACGGCCATGTTTTGATAATAGGGGTTAAAAAATCTAATAAAAGGTGAGCGTACTGGCGTTGTTCTGCTGTTGGTGCAGTGCGTTCATCATCACTTAATTGTGTACCGTATAATACTAATGCTAACGCACCTTCCGCATAAGATTTTTGAGCTAATAACATTCGACGAACATCAGCATGTTCAATCATGTTAACCATAGGTGAGATTGGGTCTTTACATGAAGGTAAGCGACCTTGCGGACGATTTTTGGCATAATCGAGCGAATATTGGTAACCCGCTACCGCAAGCACCGCGCCACTAGTTCCCACCATAATGCGTGCTTCGTTCATCATGTGGAACATGTATTTCAGCCCGTGATTTTCTTCACCAACCAAGTAGCCAATCGAGCCATTCTTCTCGCCAAAACTTAAGGCAGTAGAGGTTTGTGCTCGTCCGCCCATTTTGTGAAATAAACCCGCGAGTGCCACTTCATTATCTTCGCCAACTGAACCATCATCATTAAGTAAAAACTTAGGAACTACAAACAGTGATATACCTTTCACTCCTTTTGGTGCCCCTTGTAAACGGGCAAGTACTAGGTGAACAATATTTTCACTTAAGTCATGATCACCACCGGAAATAAAAATTTTATTACCCGAGATTCGATATGTACCGTCTTCTACTTTTACAGCTTTAGTAGTCAAATCACCTAAACCTGAACCACTACCCGGTTCAGTCATCGCCATGGTGCCCATGAAGCGACCTTCGCGCATAGGTTTAACCCAAGTATTAATAAGCTCATCACTGCCATGTGCTTGCAACAAATTGGCGTTAGCCGTAGTTAGCATGTTGTAGCCCATACCAACCCCCCCAGCAACAGAGAGGTATGCCCCCGCCGCGCTGGCAATAATTGGAGGAAGCTGCATACCACCTAATTCATAATCAGCCGTAGCAGAACCAATACCTGACTCATTTACAGCTTCAATTGCAGGTTTAAGTTCAGGAATCAAGTGAACTTTTTTACCATCAAACGTCGGCTGATGGGTATCAAGTTTTTGACGAATAGGAAGAAAATGCTTTTCTGCAATGGCTTTAGCGGTATTAACCACTTCATTAAACGTTTGACGATCATGATCTTGATAACGTTCTCTGCTGATAAGTGATTCACTATCAAAAAGCTCATAAAGCATAAACGCAAGATCACGTTCATTCATTAAAGTTGCTGGCATATTTTATTCCTTTAGTCCTATTAATTTTCATGCTTTTTCATCGAGGATATTGAATTGTTATGACGCCGAGACGCCACCATCAATAGCGATACATTGACCCGTCATATAGGTATTGGCAGGTGATAACATCATCAGCATCATGGCAACAACTTCTTTTGGCTCAGCTAAACGCTTCATTGGTGCACCTTGACCCATTTTAGCTTGCATAGTGTCATCAGCCATATCGGTTACCATTTGAGTTAAGGTAAAAAAAGGACAAATAGCATTGATACGAATATTATGACGGCCATATTCAACCGCAGCTGTTTTGGTTAAACCAATAACAGCATGTTTTGCCATAGAGTAAGCGCCTACTAGGGCTGCACCGCCAAGACCCGCCATTGAGCTAACATTCAAAATAGCGCCACCTTGTTGTTTTAACATTTGTTCAATTTGATAACTCATACCAAACTGAACACCTTTAACATTAATCGCAAATTGGCTGTCCATTAACGCTTCATCAATTTCATGTAACGCAGAGAAATCATGAGCCACACCAGCATTGTTTACGCCAATGTCTACACGGTCAAAGTGTTGAATGGCAACATCAACCATTTCTTTACACTCTTCTTTTTTCGAAACATCACACTTTAATGCGTACACCTCTGCGCCTGTTGCAGCAATATCGTCGGCAACTTTATGCACACCTGCTTCGTTAACATCACTGATCACTAATTTTGCGCCACGTTGCGCTAATTCTTCAGCAAGTAATTTACCAAAACCTTGGGCTGCTCCGGTGATAACGGCAACCTTGCCAGTAAAGTCTAATAATGGGTCCATTGGGTAACTCCTTTAATATTTATGATTTTTCTTCTGCGATAATCTGTAAGGCCATTTGCGCTAGGGGTTCTACAAAAGATCCCACTTTATTAGCATTTTCATTTGAAGCGTTTCCTTGGGTCGCACGTTTAGCAACTCCTTGTGCAATAGCAGCTAAACGGAAAAAACTAAAAGCTAAATAAAAAGTCCAATTTTCAATATGCTCGATGCCAATGCGTTGGCAATATTGAGCAACATATTCTTCTTCGGTTGGTATACCTAAACTTGCACGGTCAACACCTTTTAAACCATCTATACTACCCATTCCAGATGGCATTCGAAGTTGCATACATTGATAAGCTAAATCAGAATAAGGGTGTCCTAAAGTTGAAAGCTCCCAATCTAAAATAGCGATAATCTCTGCTTTATCTTTTGCAAACATCATATTGTCTAAACGAAAATCGCCATGCACTAAACAAACACGACCATCGTCAACTGGTAAGTGATTTTCTAACCATTGAATTAACTCATCCATGGCGAAAATTTTTTGTAGTTCGGTAACACGATATTGTGATGTCCAACGGCCTAATTGACGTTCAAAATAGCTTCCTGCTTTACCATAATCACTTAAACCAACAGCATCAATGTCAACACTATGCAAAGCTACAAGGGTTTTATTCATTGCATCATACATTTGTGTTCGGCGTTCATTGGTATCGATTTCAGCTAAAGATGCACTCCAATAAACCACACCATCACAAAATTCCATTAGATAAAACATTGAACCGATTATGCTAAGGTCTTCACATAAATGAAAAACTTTTGCTACCGGTACGTCACTATCTTTTAGGGCATTAAGTACTTTATATTCGCGATCAACGGCATGTGCTGATTTCAATAATTTTCCAGGAGGCTGCCTTCGTAAGACATAAGTGCCAGATTGCGCTGATACTTTATAAGTTGGGTTTGATTGTCCACCAGGGAATTTATCGAGTGTTATCGGCCCTTTAAAGCCTTCAATGTGTGCTTCAAGGTAAGTGGTTAGTTTTTCTAGATCAGTAGATAGAACTTGTGACATTAGGTAATACTCTTGAGAGAATAATTTTTTTAGTAGATTGAATTAACGTTCAATCTACTAATAATTTTAACTTTAGCTTGTAGTTTGTTTTACTAAATCACGTCCTAATTGCATCATATGTACTTGGTCTGGGCCATCAGCTAATCGCAAAGTACGTTGGCCTGCCCAAGCATGCGCTAAGAAGGTATCTTGACTTACACCAACAGCACCATGACATTGAATGGCACGGTCGATAACATCAAGCGACATACTTGGCGCAACAATTTTGATCATTGCAATTAAATCTTTTGCCGCTTTATTACCTTCGGTATCCATTTTTTGCGCAGCTTTTAAAGTCATCAAACGTGCTTGTTCAATTTGGCAAGCTGATTTGGCAATATCTTCACGTACGGATTGTTGTTTGATCATTGGGCGTCCAAAGACAATGCGCTCGTTCACTCTTTTACACATTAAATCTAAGGCGCGTTGTGCTACACCTATCGAGCGCATGCAGTGATGAATCCGTCCTGGGCCTAAACGCCCTTGAGCAATTTCAAAACCTTTGCCTTCACCCACAATAATATTGGTAACAGGTACACGAACATCTTCAAAAGTCACTTCGGCATGACCTTCTGGTGCATCTTCATAACCAAACACTTTCATAGGGCGTGTCATAGTGACACCAGGTGTATTCATAGGGACAAGTACTTGTGATTGTTGAATATAACGGTTGCTATTTTCAGGGTCAGTTTTACCCATTACAATCATAATCTCGCATTGTTTACGACAGGCACCACTGATGTAAAATTTACGTCCATTAATCACATATTCATCGCCTTCACGATCAATACGTAGTTCAATATTAGTAGCATCACTTGAAGCAACTTCAGGCTCTGTCATCGCAAAAGCGGAGCGAATTTTGCCTTCAAGCAATGGCTCTAGCCATTGTTTTTTCTGCTCTTCATTACCATATTTTGCAAGAACTTCCATGTTACCCGTATCTGGTGCAGCACAGTTAAACACTTCTGATGCCCACATCACTTTGCCCATAATTTCGGCTAATGGCGCATATTCTAAGTTGGTTAAACCAGCACTATATTTTCCGTATGCAACCGGCAAAAATAAATTCCACAAACCTTGTGCTTTAGCTTTGGCTTTTAGCGCTTCCATTAATGGTGGCGTTGACCAAGGATCTAAACTTACCTGTTGATGCATTTCTTCTTCGTTAGGGTAAACGTGCTCTTTCATAAATGAAGTTACACGATTTATCAGCTCGTTAACCTTGTCACTGTATTCAAAATCCATAGGATATCCTTAGTAAGCTACTATACTGCTTGGTATTTTTTAATTTCTGTTGTTATTTTTGATATAAAACTAACAATCAAACTTATTTCAACAATTAAAACAACTTGTTAGTTCAACATTATTTAACTTAACTTCATTAGTGCTTCTTTGTTAAATGGCGCGATTTCATCTTCTTTTTTATCTCGAATTTTATTTACCCATTCAGCATCCACTAATAAGGCACGACCAATCGCCACAAGATCAAATTCATCATTATTTAAACGCGCTAACAGGCCATCGATACCTGTTGGATTTGAAGTGCCACTTAAATCTACACTTCCTTCACCGGTGAAATCACTATCTAAACCAACACTACCTACAGTGATAACCGGTTTATTAGTGAGTTTTTTTGTCCAGCCGGCAAGGTTAAGATCTGAACCTTCAAATTCAGGTAACCAGAAACGGCGAGTACTGGCGTGGAAAATATCAACACCCGCATTGCTTAATAAAGTTAAAAATGTTTCTAGTTCTTCAGGTGTTTGACAAAGTTTTGCATTGTAATCTTGTTGTTTCCACTGAGAGAATCTGAATATTATTGGAAAATCTTCACCAACTGCAACGCGGATAGCTTCAACAATTTCAACACCAAAGCGAGCACGGTTTTCTAACGAACCACCGTAACCATCAGTGCGTTGGTTGGTGCCTTCCCAGAAGAATTGGTCAACTAAATAACCATGGGCACCATGCACTTCAATCGCATCAAAACCAGCATTTTTTGAATCTATCGCTGCTTGAGCAAAAGCAGCAATAACATCACTGATATCTTCTTGGCTCATGGCAACACCATTTTCTGCCCCCGGTTTATATAATCCCGAAGGGCTATAAGCCGGAACCGATTTATCTGGGCCGATACCTTCTTTTCTCACCGAACCAACATGCCAAAGTTGTGGTGCAATTTTACCGCCAGCTGCATGAACTTCATCTACAACATGTTTCCATCCCGCTAACGCTTCTTCACCATAAATGGCAGGTACACGTTCGTAACCATTCGCCGCTTTATGATCAATAAAGGTGCCTTCAGTAATAATTAAACCAACATTACCTTCTGCTCTACGACGGTAATACTGGGCAACTTCTTTGGTTGGAATGTAATCAGGGGAAAAAGTACGGGTCATAGGAGCCATTACGGTGCGGTTTTTTAAGGTTAAACCTCCTGTTGAAAATGACTTAAATAATTTGTCAGAATTGTTGTTACTCATAGTATTTCCTAAATTTTAATCTGCTTTTAAAGTTGTTCGTTTTAACGCTTTTATCGACTTAACCGATCAGCTATAACCTATTAACGTTTATCCAATTAGCTTTATCCGATTAAGTATCCGCCATCAACATTAATTGCTGTACCTGTAGTGTAGCTTGATGCATCAGATGCTAAATACAAAACCGTGCCTGCCATTTCGTCAGGTTGTGCAACACGCTTCATTGGCACGTGCTGTAGCATTTGTTCAAGAATTTTAGGGTTGTTCACTAAGGTAGAAGCAAACTTAGTATCTGTTCCGCCGGGTAATAATGCATTTGCGCGAATATTAAATGGTGCACATTCTTTAGCAAATGCTTTAGTCATTGAAATTACCGCAGCTTTAGTAATTGAATAAATCCCTTGGAAATCACCAGGAATAACACCGTTAATAGAAGCGACGTTTACAATAGAGCCTCCGCCACTTGCTTTCATGAGTTTTGCGCCTTGGCTAGACATAAAGAAGTAACCGCGAATATTCACGTCAACAGTCTTTTGAAAAGCACTTAAATCAGTATCAAGTATATGACCAAAATAGGGGTTAGCAGCAGCGTTGTTTACTAAAATATCAAGTTTGCCGTGTTGCTCAGAAATTGCGGCAAAAGTGGCATCAATCTGTTCCATTTCACCAATATGACAGGCGAGTGCTTGTGCACTACCTCCGGCTTCAATAATACTGTCAACAACAGCTTGGCATCCGTCAACTTTTCTACTTGAAACAATAACATGAGCGCCATATTGGGCTAAAAGTTTCGCGATGCTTTCACCAATACCACGGCTTGCGCCTGTCACTAGTGCAACTTTTCCAGATAAATCGAATAATGTGTTATTTTTCATATGCCCTACTTAACTTTACTTTAAAATGGGAAACCTAACGTGAGATAAATGCTAATGTTAGATTAGTGTTACGCTATCAGGCGCAGCTAGCTCTAAGTGACTATAATTATTAATATAATCAATACTTAATTTTTTATCAGAGAACAACAACTTAGTGACCCCTGTATTTCGCATTTGTTGGATAATCATCAACGTTTGTTTATCACTTAACTCCATAATGTGTTGAATAATTACAGAGATAGTTCCTGAGGATGTAAAAATTAAAATATCGTTCACTTCTTCAGATTTATTCACTCTTCTTTTATTTTCTAACTCTTGAGCTATAACGTCTTGTAACGCTCTAATGCAGCGCTCTTTAAATTGTGACCAAGTTTCTTTATATTTATCACAATCACTATTTTCTACCCAATGCTCTAAACTAAGGTTAAATTCCTTGATTAATGCTTTTTCAGGGTTCTCTTGTTTATCAACGTAAGCTTTTAAGGCATATAGATCTTCCCATTGAGGCTTAAAACTCTGTATCACATCACAATGGTCCAATTCATTAAAACCAGAATGTAAAACAACAGGAATTTGCTCATTTTGGAAGCTTTCCATAAAATATTCTAATGTTTGACCATGCCTTAACAGATCACCAGAATAGGTTTTACATGGCACTGACCTTAACTTCCAATGCTTACCTAAAATTTTAGATTGTTTAATGCCATTATCAGATAACTGATCATAATCTGCTTTACCAAACGAAGCTTGCCCATGTCTGATTAAATATATAGCGGCCATATAAGTTCTCTGTGTTTATTGCTCTTTGATGCAATACTATTCTTTTTAATACGGTTTAAATTATGTTGACTATGTTATGTTGAACGACTAAATTAAACAAATGAATAGTTCTAATGCACAACTATTCATATACCGAATAGCTTAAGGTTTTTGCTCGAGGAATACATGAAAGTAGATTTAAATTTATTTGTTGTTTTTGACGCCATTTATTGCGAAGGAAATATCACGAAAGCCGCATTAACCTTACATCTATCTCAACCCGCCGTAAGTCATGCATTAGCCAAGTTACGCAAACATTTTGATGACCAACTATTCATACGCCAAGGTAACGAAATGCGACCAACAGCGGTTGCTAAAAATGTTATTGCAGACGTTCGAGAGGCATTACATCAATTGCGTGTTTGTTTAGTACAGTCTCGACAGTTTGAACCCATGACTTCTCGAAAGAATTTCACTCTTTCTTTACTTGGTTCATTAGAAGCAACCTATTTGCCACTGTTTATGGAAAGCTTAATAAAAGAGTCTCCTCATATCAATTTACGTAGTAATAGAAGAGTACGTCGGAGTGAGTTGGAAAATAAATTAGCTAGCGGTGATATAGATTTAGCAATAGATACACTACTGCCTGTTAGCAGTAATATTATTCATACACAACTAAATCAAGATCGACTTGTTGTTGTAGCACGTAAAAATCACCCTGCTATTTCACAGGACTTAGACTTAGAAACCTACCTTAGTCTCGATCATATCTTAGTTTCGTCTCGGTCTAGTGGTCCAGGGCTTGAAGACTTTGAGTTATCTCGGTTAGGTTTACACCGTAAAATAGCCCTAAGGTGTCAGCATGCTTTAGCCGCATGCAAGATTATAATAAACAGTGATATGTTACTCACTTTGCCAATAACTGCAGCCAAAATGTATAGTGAAATGCTCGACATTATCATTTTTCCAACACCCGTTGACTTACCGGAGCTTGATATTCATTTATACTGGCATGTTAATGTTGATAAAGATCCGTCTAATAAATGGTTGAGGAACAAAATAGTCTTGGCATCATCAAATGTCCAAGTCGGAAAATGACTCTAATAATTTAGGCACTATCCAGTCTTCAAATAGCTTAACTTTTTTCCATGAAAACTGCTGCTCCGGAGCTACCAAATAAAGTGAATAAGGGCTTTTGTTAGAGTAGTTAAGTAACTTAACCAAACGGCCCGCACGTAAATGTTCGATAACTAAACTAGTATTGACTAATAAGAAGCCACGACCTTGAACGGCGCTATCAATTAAAGGAAGTGCATCATTTGTTTGTATGACAGGCACCAAGGTTTCGGGCTTAATGTTGACACTATCACAGTAATCTTGAAACTTTTCTTGTATTCCAATACTCGTGTCTTCTATCCAAGGTAGGCGAAATACTTGCTCTGGGGCGTTTCTATCAATATCAACTAATAGCTTGGGACTTGCAACAAATGTAAGCGTATCATCATAGATTTTCTTCTGTACAACATCAGAATGGCCCCCCCTTCCCATGCGTATTGCCAAATCAATAGTTGACTGCTTAAAATCAATAAGCTCACTAGAGGGGGCGAGTTGTACCATGATTTCAGGGTATAACTTTTGGAACTCCTGAAGCCTAGGAATAAGCCATAGAGAAGTAAATGAATGAACGGTAGAAATACGCAATACCTGTGGATTTTGGTCACCTGTAACGTTTTGAATACCAGTAGATAACTCTTCAAATGCTCTTTGCATGAAAGGTAACAGTTGGCGGCCTTTTTCGGTAAGCATTGTTTGCTTATTTGAACGTTCAAAAAGCTTCGACTGTAAATTTTCCTCTAATAATCGAATCTGTTGGCTGATCGCAGCTTGTGTCACATGAAGCTGCTCGGCTGCATGTTTAAAGTTCTTAGATTGTCCCGCTACCAAAAAATACTGTAAGGACTTCAATGGAGGTAAATATTTCATACTTAAGATTTTCTTAATCACGATTAATTTTTTATCGTTTGTTTTGCAACCTTATCACAACTAATCTGTTATCAACACTTATGATGAACACAGAGAATAAAAATGAAAAACTCATTATCAAAATCATTGAAAAATATAATATATATAAGCATGTTACTATTTTGCAATTCAACCTTTGCCGAACAGTTGACAGTAGATACTGCTCTCAACTATCCCTACAAAAACCTGATAAACCGTACTGATGATGTTAAAATTTTCTATACCACCAATAATGATAACCTAACTTGTAGAGTTGAGATAAAATTAGACAAAATGAAATGGGCATCGGTGGAAAAGAAAATTAATAAAACATTTTTTTATCATGATCCCTTGACCAATTGTCTATCGAAAGAATCAGCTGAGCAGATATTATTGCAATCGTTTCTCCAGTTTGGACGAGGTTTGTAATAAGACCAATCCGTAAAATAACAAAAGGAAGTTCTATGAATTTAAATCAAGTTACTTTACCTGTAAATGATATGAATAAGTCTACTAAATTTTATCGTGACTTAGGCTTTACGCAAATAGTAGATACACCGCATTATGCGCGTTTCGAGTGTCCTGAAGGTGACTCAACATTCTCGCTCTCATTGGAAAATTCTGAATTCACTTGTGGTGCTGTAATCTATTTTGAGCACGAGAAATTAGATGAATGGGTAAAAAATTTACAGATGAAAGGTTTTAACTTTTCTCAGGAACCGACAGATCAAAGGTATTTATGGCGGGAGGCTATATTACATGATCCTTCTGGTAATAAAATAAAACTGTACTGGGCAGGTGGTGCACGTATTAATCCTCCTTGGCGGGTTGAAATTCGTGCATAACTAGGGGCTGTTGAACTTTCATTTTATTCTCTGCTATTGGCTAATTTTCAAGATAACAAGGCGGGAAGAGTGCTATGTAGTCACTCTACCTTAACGATTTCAAACGATGTTAGGTTGAAAATTAGACATAGCCCTTCGGGTTGCCTTGAAAAAGTGCCACTCTTTGTTGCTTAATATGTATTTGGAACAACCAAACATTATATTAAGCGCCTCAATTGGCATCTTTTTCAAGTGCAACAGAGCTTTAATCTGAAAAATCAGCAGCCCCTCGTGCTATGCCTTAATTTATAAGTCTATTAATCCCCAAACGAAAGCAACCATGGCGGTGATACTAATTAAAGCCGAATAGGCGAAGCCTACAATAAAGTATTTAATGATGGTGATCACGTAACCTTGCTTATAAACACGTTTTTGCATGATGAATAAATAGATAGGCATCCATATCAAAAGAGCAAAAGAGACAGCACTAAGTGTTGAATCTAGCCAAGGTGAAGTTTTAAGAAATGTATCTTGTACCAAATCAATAATTTCAAGCTGTAGAATACTAAAAAAAACAAAGCTATGGCTGTGTAATGCTACAGTTAAATGCTCCATATAAAATCGATTGCTAAACAAATACATTATTTTAAGTATTGCAGCAAACAAGGGTAATAGCACAAACAGTAATTGTGGCAGTTTACTGATCATTTGTTGTATCAAAGGTCCGGTACCACTTTGAACAGCCTTGGAAGCTTTTTCTTCTAACTGGCTAGCAAAGTTATTAAGCATTCGATTTTTTTCTGCTGATAAAAAACTAAACGATAAAGTTCCACCACTACTATTACCTATGCCCAGTAAATTAATCTTTTCTCCTTTTCTTACTTTCACAATTTGCTCGGTTAACTTTGTGTATTGTTTTTTTTGCTCATCGGATAAAGGCTGATTTGATTCAAGTTTTCTAAGTTCCAGTGAAACTAGTTCAGAGGAGATAGCTTTTAACAGTTTATTGTCTGGATCAGACAAATCCCTTTGATAAGTTTTGAAGATATCTATATTTTGCTTAACTAGCTGTATTGCCTGAAGTTGATTTTCTTGGTTTTCGGGGGAAGTTTTATTTATCAGCACCTCATGTTGCCGTTCTAATTCAGAGATGTGCTTTGTTACTTGGGTAAGTACCTTTTCACTATTGTTAATGCTGATATTATTGTTTTCGCTGGCAGCAAAAAATTTTAAGGTGATAAAAAATACAATACTAATAAATAAATACAGTCTTAGTGGCGGCACATAATGTACCCTGCGCCCTAGTATATATTCATTAGTGAGGAAACCAGGTCGAGTTAATAAAGGCCAAATGGTACGACTAGCACGAGAATCGAAACTAAAAACATCATCTAGCAAGTGTAAAATAACAGTCCAAAAATATTTGATACTCGATTCAGAGCTTTGACCACACTGACCACAATATGGCCCTGCAATAACTGCGTGACAATTACTGCAAGTTGATTGTGGCACGTCTTCTTCAATCAATGCATTTGATTTCATATCTTGTTTTTCTGCATTCAACATAGTGCAACCATAACTCAAATTATATACATTCATGCAGCTAGTATTAGCAATATAACTGAATAAATTACAATGACTCTATCTAAAGTAGCAGATTTATCATTGATGGTCAGATCGAATGTCATAGAAAACTTTGATGCCATTTGGTGCAACGTTATGTTTTGCTCTTATAATGGTTTCAAGGAAAATGAATCAAACAAAAAAGTTAGTTACTATATTCATTGCCTTTATCAAACTGTAGTTCACAGAGTCGTTGATATAATGTCGAACTCTTTAACAACGCCTTATGATCCCCGGTATCAACAATTTCACCTTGATCCATAACAACAATTAAATCTGCATGAATTACCGTCGCTAAACGATGTGCGATAATTAAGGTTGTTCTATTCGTCATTAATTCATCTAATGCTGCTTGTACATGATATTCACTTTGTGCATCTAGAGCACTTGTTGCCTCATCAAGCAGTAATACCTCAGGGTCTTTTAAAATAGCTCGAGCTAAAGCAATACGCTGCTTTTGTCCTCCTGATAAACGCACACCTTGTTCACCTAAGAAGCTAGCATAACCTTGTGGTAATTGTTCAATAAACTCATGAGCATGCGCTTTTTTGGCGGCGTTAATAACTTCTTCATCACTAGCTTCGGGCTTACCATAACGTATGTTATGCCAAACATCAGAGCTGAACAATATAGGATGCTGCGGCACCATGCCCATTGCTTTACGTAAATCAGTTAATTTCAGCTGGGTAATGTCGGTATCATTAAAGCTAACACTTCCTTTTTGAGGGTCGTAAAAACGTTGTAATAATTCAAATAATGTTGTTTTTCCTGCACCCGAAGGGCCTACTAAAGCGACTATTTTTCCGGTAGGTATGGCTAAATTAATATGATTAAGTGCCGCACGGTCTGGCCGTGATGGATAACAAAAATCTACATTTTTAAATGTGATCACTGATTTGGCATCATTCTTCACCTTTTCAGGCATAGTTAACTCTTTAATATCACTTTCAATATCAAGTAATTCTAACAGCCGAGTCGCAGAGCCTGCCGCTCGCTGTAATTCGCCATAAACTTCGGCAACGGTTGCAACAGACATGGCGACCATGATGGCGTAAAAAACAAAAGCGCCTAATTCACCACCGCTCATTTCACCTTGCAAAACATCCATACCGCCCACCCACAACATGCCGCTGATCGCACCAAAGGTAAGAAAAATCACTATCGCGATTAAAAATGAGCGTTGTTTTACACGTCGTTTGGCAACAGAAAAGGCTTTTTCAACTTCATTGGCAAAAGCATGTTGCTCTTTTTCTTCATGGGTATAGCTTTGAACAATTTTTATGTTTTGAATAATTTCACCGGCATATGTGCCTACATCAGCAATAGCATCTTGTGAACTTGCTGCTAATTTTCTGACTTTACGGCCGTAAATCATCATAGGTATTAAAATAATAGGCACGGAACAAATAACAAACAGTGTTAATTTAAAATTAGTCACCATTAACATCACTAACCCACCAATTAACATTAACAAACTGCGTAATGCCATCGAAAAAGATGAACCAATAATTGACTGCAATAACGCGGTGTCGGTCGTTAAACGGGACATCAGCTCACCACTGCGGTTTTCCTCAAAATAACTAGGGTGCAAAGTTACAATGCGATTAAAAACGGCTTTCCGAATATCGGCACTGACACGCTCACCTAACCAAGACATTAAATAAAAACGACTAAAAGTACCTACCGCAAGTAAACTGATTAATCCAATTAATACTAAGATTGCCGATTGTAGTTGTTCAACTGAACCTGCAATAAAGCCACTGTCGATAACAAATTTTACACCTTGCCCTAAAGATAAGTTAACAGCTGCTGTCATTAATAAAGCCAATAATGCTAAAGCTAACATTGATTGGTAGGGCTTTATAAAGGCGAAAATAGGTAACAGACTGATGAATGCTTTAGCGTTCTTTTTTGAAGAGCTATCATCTGAAATAGGCTTGTTGATGGTTTGACTGTTATCGTTCACGGTGGTATCTCAAGAGTATAGTCTTCCATAAGAGGTGGTTATGAAAAGGAATATTTCAAGTGATAATCCTATAACAAATAAAGGCTCAAAGTAGCTAAAAAAAAATTTTAACTGTTCCTCACAACTAAAACTATCATTCAATTACAATGCTAGGCGCTAACTAATTAATCGTTATTTTTGCTCTTCAGTCACTCGACGATTGACAGGATAACGTTCAAAGTCTTCCCAGTAATGAATACCACCTATCATTTCTTTTACCTTAAAGCCTAAAGCGGAAATTTTTGATCCTGCTTTCGTTGCACCATTACAACCAGGTCCCCAGCAATAAACAACAAACAAGGTGTCTTTATTGTAGTTCGCAAATGCCACACTATTAATTTCATTGTGTGGCATACTTACTGCGGTTATTGCATGGCTTTTATCAAAGGCTTCTTTAGAGCGTACATCTAATAATATATAGCTTTTATTACCTGCTTTAATATCTCCATAAACATCTGAACAGTCAGTTTCGCAAGCAAGTTTAGTCGAAAAAAAATCGTTTGCTTGTTGACAGGATGCAGCTGGGTAAGAAAGTGCGTTTGTATCAGTTTTCATAAATACTCCTCGTATTATGAGTTATCCTAGACAAATCAAATCGTTCGTCTTAGGTGGAGTAATTTAGCCTGATTTAATCGACTTCAAAATTCACATTTGCTGAAGCCAGTGTTCAACATAACTGAATGGTGAAACTATTAAGTTAGGGTTATATTTGCTTTTAAAATAAATGAAAATAATTTAAGGAGCTTAGCCATGGAATTTTATCACTTACGCTCATTTGTTGCCGTAGCTCAAACGGGAAACTTAACGCAAGCAGCAAAACGTTTATATACAACCCCTCCAGCAATAAGCGCTCACATCAAATCACTTGAAGATGAGTTGTCGACCCCTTTATTTATCCGCTCAAACAAAGGTATGTCGTTAACAGATAAAGGTCAATTACTGCTAAAAAAAGCACAGCTTACGCTCGATAGCGCAGTTGATTTGGTAAATTTGGCCGCTGATAATCAACATGAAATAATGGGGACATTTCATTTAGGACTTAACTTGTCCGCCCAAAAAATGAAGCTTCCTGAATTAGCAAAAAATTTGCAAGAGAATTGTCCCGGTATTAGCTTGGACATTCATCAACAATCTACCGGAAAAACGCTCAAAGAAATAAGAGAGCAGCAATTAAGTGGTGGTTATATTTTTGGTGATATACCCGATGATTTTTTCGGTGTCGCAATTATGGAAAAAACCATAACAACCATTGCTCCGTTAACCTTTGATTGTAGTAAAATATTAAATAAAGAAAGCCTTCGCTACCATCAGTGGATAATGATGGGAGATTATTGTCCTTTTGATATTTTCTTAAAAGAAAAGCTTGGAAATAATATCCCTTCAGTCATGAAAACGAGTGATGATAATACTCGATTACAACTAGTGAAAAGTGGTCTAGGTTTGAGCTTTCTAGAGCAAGAGGAAGCACTGTTGGCTGAAAAAAACAAAGAAATTAAAATAATACCCGCACTAGACTTTGCTACGACATTACATTTTGTTATTGCTAAAAATAGAGCAAATGAGCCATTAATCAAAGCCTTAATGCAAGAGATAAGAATTTTATGGTCTATAGAGCTGTAGTCGACATAGCCGGAAATAGCTCTCATATAAAACACACAATTATAAAAGGAAGTGGCACTTTAAAATATGAAACCAAATTAGCATTGAACCTGATGGTATAGCTGATATCATCTATCCACTTGTAGTTCTGCTTTAGTAACATTTTATGCAATTTAACTATCGAATAGTTTTCATTATCACCGCCTTGTTATTTACCCTGTCAGTTAGTCTTACTGGCGTGAACTACTATGTCTCAATGAATTTAACCCATTCTCAGCTTAAGAACAGCTCATTGCCGCTTACCGTAGACAATATTTATACTGAAATTCAAAAGCAGATCATAGAGCCAAATCTTATCGCATCTATGATGGCACACGATACTTTTATGAAAGATTGGCTAACTAATCAAGAAAACGATACCGAACAAGTTGTGAGGTATCTTGATACGATTCAAAATAAATACCAAATGTTTGCCACTTTTTTAGTATCAGAAAAAACTCAAAACTATTACTCCTCAGAAGGTTTATTAGAGCAAGTTAAGGAAGGTAACTTAAATAATGACTGGTACTTTGCATTTAAAAAAAATCCTGAAGTAAACGAGATTAATATCGATAAAAATGAGCACATGGGCTCTTCATTGGTAATGTTTATTAACCATAAAATTTTTGATGAGGACTTCCATATGATTGGTGCAACAGGAGTTGGCGTAAAAACTTCATATATCAACGACATGCTTAAACAGTTCCGTTTGAAATACAGTTTTAATGTGTACTTCATCAATGACGAAGGTGAAGTGATTATCTCGGAGCTAGACACTAACGCGATTAGTAATGTTAACGATGTGCCAGAGTTAAGTGAAATAAAAGGTGATTTAATCAGCAAAGGTTCTCAATTATTTGAATATATTCGTAACGATGAAACTGTGTTACTCAATCGAAAGTATATCCCTGAGCTTGATCTGTATTTGCTTGTCGAAGCTAAAATGAATGACTTTACCAATGAAGTAAAAGAGACCTTCTATTTTAATATTGTCATTTCATTGTTATTAACCATAGTGATAACGTTGATTGTGCTGGTTTATGTTAGAAATATTCATGGCAAGCTTAATCAATTAGCTGATAACGATCCGTTAACAGGTTTACCAAATCGTCGGTTCTTCAATAGAAGTTTGGAGCATACTTTACTCCTTAAAAAACGTAATAAAACTAATTTATCTGTGCTGTTTCTTGATTTAGACAACTTTAAAACAATTAATGATACCAAAGGACATGATGTTGGCGACAAAGTATTAAAACGCATCGCTAAAATACTAAACATCACAATTAGAGAAACTGACTTTATATCTCGCTGGGGTGGTGAAGAGTTTATTATTCTATTGCTTGATAGTGATGTAGATGGCGCTGTATCTAGTGCAGAAAAACTTTGTAAAGCTATAGAACAGGATAAATCGTTAGTAAGCCTAGTCGACCATAAAGTAACGGCTAGTTTAGGTGTGACTGAAGTTCAAGATAATGACGATATAGATGCAATTTTTAAACGTGTTGATAGGGCGTTATACAAAGCGAAAGCTGCAGGTAAAAATCAATATATTGTTGGTTAGCTTGCCTAGAAAAAGTAAAAAGTCATTATTGTCTCAAAAATTTGTTACTAAACTTTTCACCACGAATATCGGTATTGCTTCTTATCTTTATGCTAGCTAGTCTATTAAAGAACCTTAATCATAAAAGCATAAGTATGAAGTCTTTATTTTTACAAAAAACATTACTCCTTGGCTTTTTTCTAAGTCTTATTTCACCTATTGATTTATTCGCTCAAGGCTATATTCAAGACCATGAATTAGGCACCTTACCACCTCCAAGAAAACTTACTGAAGATCAAGCAGAGGTTGCATCAAAAAACTATCAAAAATATTGTTCGTTATGCCATGGCTCAGACCGACAAGGTCATGTTAATGATCATGCCCCATCTTTGCGCAGTAAAAGTTTATTTGAATCAGGTGTTCCGCACGCTATTTTAAGACCAATGTCTTATGGTAGAAAAGGCACAGCCATGGGTGGTTACCTTGATGAAGTGGGTGGACCTATGACACTTGATGAAACTTGGGACTTAACTTATTGGTTATATGAACAAGCCGGTGTGGAACGGTTAAAACTATCAACCAACCCTGTTCACGGTGATATTAAGCGCGGTGAGGAAGTTTATTTAGCGAACTGTACTAGCTGTCATGGTATCAATGGTGAAGGAATAACGGCTCCTGCGCTGGGCAATCAATCAGCACTTGCCCACAACACCGATGAATTTATTCGTCATGCCATACGAAATGGAAGACAAGACACGCCAATGCAACCATTTAAAGAAAAGTTATCAGCACAAGATATTAACAATATTACCGCCTTTTTACGCAGTAAGGCACTCGGTTGGAAAGAAGAAAGAACTATTCTTAAAGCACTGCCAACACCAGAGCAATACGTTATAAACAAAAGTGGTGATGATCCAACTTTTTCTTTGCAAGATGGTATGTACGTCTCATCAAAAGATTTAAACGCCGCTCTATTGGCAAAAAACAAAATGGTACTGCTTGATACACGTGTGACTTCCGTTTGGCAAAACGCACATATAGAAGGCTCTATTCCTTTTCCATATTATGCTGATCTTGATGAAACTGTGGCTGACATTCCTAAAGATGTTCAAATTATTGCTTATTGTTCTTGCCCTCGTGCTGCAGCAGATTACACCATAAATAAATTAAGAGATCGTGGTTACACTCGAACGGCAGTGTTATGGGAAGGAATTTTTGGTTGGATGAATTTAGGTTATCCGGTAATGCGTGGCGATATTGAAGGGGTTGACGACTAAAAGAGCTTAAGACTGACTTTTTCAACTCTTCATTCTTTAAATAAAAGATTATAAATCACTAATATTAATGATAATCTAGCTCCATATAGATAATGGTTTCATGGAGTAATTAATGACAATTCGCACAATAATTTTATCCATCTTAATCTGCCTAGTATTACCCCCTTTCATTAGTCATGCAAAAGTAGATTATATCAGCCTGCATGAAATAGAATCACTCGTTAGGCAGCCTTTGTCAGTAAAACTTAATATTGTCGAAAAGCACCAAAAGAGCCAGTTGAGATTCACTTTGATGAATCAAAATACCGAAACTAATTTAGACTATCAACGCATTAATGATTACATGCTAAGGCTAAAAAGCCCTCATTATATTATTGGTAAAGCCTCTGTTTTAGTGTATGAATTTGAACATTTCGCTTGGCAACAAACCCATTCCATTAATATTTCCAATTCACTAATCGCCACCAAAACAGACAAAGCAACATTAGCAAAAACCACTGATTTAAAAACACAATGTAAATTAATTCGCAAACCTAAAGAAACACTGTGGAGTATCGCCAGCCGGTACAAAAACCAGTGGAGTGTTGATATTTATAGCGCCATGCTAGCGATTTATAAAAGTAATCTGAACAAGTTTGCTAAACAGCACATTGGACAACTCATCAAAAACGTAGAATTGTCCTGCCCTAGCAAAGAAACAATCAACAGCATGGGGGGAAAAGCAGAAATGAAAGCAGAGTTTAACCGATTGAATAACGTCAATCATTAGACCGTTGAATCTTCTCTTAGCAGATACTGTCACTCAATATTGTTTCAGTAAGCGATACAGATTGTGAGGTTTCACTTAATTAATCAAGCTTTAAGTAATAGCTCAAAAAGGAAATCAACACAAAAGAATAGATTGTAAAGTGCCTGCTCTAACGTTTAATTCACTACTAACAAAGATACGCCCTTTCTTTTTATATAGACTTGTAAAAAATAGTGAGGCATTATTCATTATCAAGCTTGTTGGTGCACTAGATGCAGCAGCTAGCTTACCTTCGTATAACCCCAGTGATATGGTCTGGGGGTCTCTACCAGGAACCGTTAAATCCTGATTACGAAGAGTTTAGTGCGATAGTGCTTTCTCTTTGTATGGATAATTTTTCTTCAAAAGATAAGTACTGAATAAACTTTTTATTTATTAGGAACTGAATCATGAAAGAATTTATCCAATCCTTACCCAAGGTTGAATTACATCTTCATATCGAAGGAACACTTGAACCTGAACTAATGCTTAAACTTGCAAAGCGTAACAATGTTGATATCCCTTACAAATCGATTGCTGAAGCTAGAGATGCATATAATTTTCATAACCTACAATCGTTTCTAGATATTTACTTCCAAGGAACTGATGTATTAATTAATGAACAAGATTTCTTTGAGCTAACTTGGGCCTATTTACAGCGTTGCAAGGACGATAATGTTATACATACAGAAGTGTTTTTTGATCCCCAAACACATACCGAACGAGGTGTTTGTTTTGACACTGTGGTTAATGGTATTCATAGTGCACTCATAAAAGGCAAAACAGAGTTAGGTATCAGTAGTAAACTCATTATGTGTTTTTTACGTCATTTGGATGAGGAGTCTGCATTTAAAACATTGGATCAAGCACAATCACATAAAGATAAAATCATAGCTGTTGGATTAGATTCAACTGAAATTGGTCACCCCGCGGGAAAATTTGAGAGAGTATTTAAACAGTCCATAAAGCAAGGGTTCTTCACAGTCGCCCACGCTGGAGAAGAAGGGCCAGCAAGCAATATCTATGATGCTTTGGACTTACTTGAAGTCTCTCGAATTGATCATGGTGTTCGCTGTTCAGAAGATGATGCCTTAATAAAACACCTAGTCACTAAGAAAATTCCTCTTACCGTTTGTCCTTTATCAAATATTAAGCTAAAGGTATTTAATAGTATGGAACAACACAATATAGTAACTCTTCTTAGAAAGGGTGTATGTGTAACTATTAACTCTGACGACCCAGCATATTTTGGTGGCTATATGACAGATAACTTTTTCGCGGTAATAAACGCACACTCTATGAATAAAACTGAAATTGCGCAATTTACTTTCAATGCAATCTATGCGAGCTTTATTTCCGAAAGTAAAAAAGAACAACTAAGAATAGTGACTCAAAGGTATTTAGACATACACCAATAACGTTTATTTAATATATATAAAAAAACAAAGCCTAACAGGGTGTTAGGCTCAAAAATAAGTAAAGGGGTTTCTGTTTCTACCTAGTGTCTCTCTACTCTACCGTTACAGACTTGGCTAAGTTTCTAGGTTGGTCAACATCTGTTCCTTTGATAATTGCAACATAGTATGAAAGTAGCTGTAAAGGTATGGTGTAAACGATAGGGGCGATTAATTCATCACATAAAGGTACGTCTATTACTTTCATCGTGTCGTCACTGGCAAAGTTAGCATTAGAGTCAGCAAAAACATACATTAAGCCACCACGTGCACGAACTTCTTCCACGTTTGATTTTAATTTTTCAATTAAATCATTTTTTGGTGCAACAACAATTACCGGCATTTCAGCATCAATCAACGCTAATGGACCATGTTTTAATTCGCCAGCAGCATACGCTTCAGCATGAATATAAGAGATCTCTTTAAGCTTTAATGCACCTTCCATTGCAATAGGATATTGATCGCCACGACCTAAGAATAATGCGTGATTTTTATCTGCAAAATCTTCCGCTAAATCTTCAATTGAGCTAGCTAAGGCAAGCACTTCTTCCAACTTGCTCGGTAATGTCATTAAGGCCTTTGCTATATCACCTTGTGTTTCATCTGTCATACCATGATATTTCCCTATTGCTAGGGTCATCATCATTAAACCAACAAGTTGAGTAGTAAAAGCTTTAGTTGAAGCAACCCCTATTTCAGCGCCCGCTTTGGTCATAAAGGCTAAATCTGACTCTCGCACTAATGACGAACCACCTACATTACAAATAGTTAAACTAGAGCGATAACCTAGCTCTTTTGCTAAGCGCAAAGCGGCAAGTGTGTCTGCTGTTTCACCTGATTGTGAGATAGTTACAAGTAATGCATTTTTTGGTACATGCGATTTTCTATAGCGAAATTCACTGGCTATTTCAATATTACATGAAACCCCCGCTAACGCTTCCAACCAATAACGCGCGACCATACCAGAATGATAACTTGTTCCACAGGCAATAATTTGTACATGTTCAATATCTTTAAAAATATCTTCTGCACCAGCGCCAAAGGTATTAATATCAAGAGAGTTGCCTACTAAACGTCCTTCTAGCGTGTTTCTAATTGCTGTTGGTTGTTCATACGTTTCTTTGAGCATGTAATGACGGTATTCACCTTTATCGCCACTGTCGTGATTCACCGAGGCTTCTTTTGCTTCGCGCTCTACTGGCTCACCGTTAACATCAACAATATGGACTGAAAAACGAGTTACTTCGGCTACATCACCTTCTTCTAAAAAAGAAAACTTACGTGTAACAGGTAATAACGCCATCATATCTGAAGCAATAAAATTTTCACCTAAGCCATAACCGATAACCAACGGACTACCTGAACGAGCCACGATAATACGATCTTTATCTGTGCTGTCCATAACAACCGTGCCATAGGCACCTTCAAGTTGCTTAACCGCTTTTTGAACAGCAGTTAATAAATTTTCGCTCGTTTTTAATTCGTGATGAACTAAATGACCAATAACCTCAGTATCTGTTTGAGAGATGAATTCATAACCGAAACCTTGTAGCTGACTACGTAATGCTTGGTGGTTCTCAATTATACCATTGTGGACAACAGCAATATTGCCACTAGAAAAATGAGGGTGAGCATTCACTTCGCTTGGAGCACCATGTGTTGCCCAACGTGTATGTGCTATACCTGTTCCACCCGCTAGCGGTGTTTCTTTTAATGCATCGGCTAATTCTTTTACTTTTCCTAAACGCTTAACGCTATATAAGTGGTTTTGTTGATCTATTGTTGCAATACCTGCTGAATCATAACCTCGATATTCTAAACGTCTTAGTCCTTCAACTAAAATCTCTGCTACGTCACGTTGTGCTACTGCACCGACTATGCCACACATAGTAAATATCCTTTATTTTAATTAACAGCCTTGGCGCATATTAAGTTTACGCCTTGAGCTACTAGCTGCGTTCTCACTGACTCAGGTAAGTCTTCATCAGTAATGAGGGTGTGTATCTGTTGCCATCCTAATTCTAAGTTAGGTATTTTTTTTGCTATTTTATCTGATTCAATCATGACGATTACTTCGCGTGCAACTTCCGCCATTACACGACTTAAACCTGTTAGTTCGTTAAAGGTCGTTGTGCCACGCTCAATGTCTATACCATCGGCACCAATAAACAATTGGTCAAAGTCGTAAGACCGAAGTACTTGTTCTGCTACTTGGCCCTGAAAAGCTTCTGAGTTTGCATCCCATGTACCACCGGTCATCAATAATGTAGGCTCATTTTCTAACGCATGAATTTCATTGGCTATACTCAATGCGTTGGTCATTACCACTAAACCTTTTTTGCTTTCTAGCTCACTAACTAAAGCAGAGGTTGTTTGGCCGCTATCAATAATAATACGATTATGATCTCGAACTAGCGTTGCAGCATGTTTAGCTATTGTTTTCTTTTGCTTAGAAAGCTTTTCACTTTTAGGCTCGGTTATTTCACTAGGTAACGCTATTGCGCCACCATAACGCCTTAATAACAAGCCGCTATTTTCTAATGCGGCAAGATCCTTTCTAATAGAAACTTCTGAAATATCAAATTGTTTGGCTAAGCTATCAACGCTAACTTCACCACTTATATTAAGCTCTGCAATAATACGGTGGCGACGTTGTTGAGTGTTTCTTTTAGACATAATTTCTTCGATTAATTTTCGGTTGGCTTTCATTTTGGTGGTATTATGTTTCATTTCGAAAGTTATTGCAATTTATACTATCAAAAGCATAAGCTGCATTGCACCACTATAAACAACATGCCCTATACAGAAAAAGGCGCTCAATAGCGCCTTATCTCAGTTCAAATTAATTATATGATTTTCCAATGATTATTTTTTAGTCGGTCTTGGCCAGTTTTTAATATTACGCTGTTTACTACGAGCAACGGCTAAATCGTTATTTTCAACTTCTTTAGCAATAATAGATCCCGCACCTACAGTCGCAGTTTCACCAATAGTAACAGGGGCTACTAAAGAGCTATTTGAACCAATAAAAGCATTATCTTTAATAATAGTTTGTGATTTATTTATGCCATCGTAGTTACAAGTAATAGTACCCGCGCCTATGTTAACGTTTTTACCAATAAGGGTATCACCAAGATAAGTTAAGTGCCCTGCTTTGCTTCCTTCTCCTAATGTGCTCTTTTTCATTTCAACAAAATTGCCCACATGAGAATTATTATCCATTTTTGTACCTGGGCGAATACGCGCAAATGGACCAACAGAGCAATTATCACCAATAATGGCATCTTCAATTATTGTGTTTGGCTTGATTTCAACATTATCACCAATAGAACAATTTTTAAGAATACAGTTCGCGCCGATGTTCACGCCATTAGCTAATTTTATTTTTCCTTCAAAAATACAATTGATATCAATACTGACTTCATTACCAATAGTTAAAGAGCCTCGAATATCTATACGTGCAGGATCGCGTAAACTTGCCCCCTCAATCATTAACTCTTGCGCTAGGCGGGCTTGATAAGCACGCTCTAGTGAGGCTAGCTGTACACGGTTATTAGCTCCTTCTACTTCAACTTCTGTTTCTGGATGAGCAGTGGCTATTGATTTACCTTCATTGTGAGCAGCGGCGATTATATCAGTTAGGTAATATTCGCCTTGAGCATTTTCATTAGAAAGACCGCTTAACCAGCGTTTCAAATCACCGCCATTAGCTAATAAAATTCCTGTATTAGCTTCATTAATAGTAAGTTGTTCAGGGTTTGCATCTTTTTGTTCAACTATACCAACAACTTGTCCGTTACTTTGAGGTAAAGAGCTGCGAACAATACGGCCATAGCCCGTTGGATTAGCTAGGTGAACGGTTAAAAGTGCCATACCATTTTCAGGTTTAGCCTGTAGTAAATTTTCTAATGTTGATACTTTAGTCAGGGGCACATCGCCATAAAGTACTAAAACATCTTCATCATCTTTTAGAAATGGAGAAGCCTGATCAACCGCATGACCTGTGCCTAATTGATCTTTTTGCTCAACAAAAGTTAAATCTTCGCCAGAATTACCATTAGTTAAAGTGGCTTTAAGTACATCTCCACCAAAACCATAAACAACATAAATATTTGTAGCACCTATGTGGCGAGCGCTATCAATAACATGAGAAACCATAGGTTTATCAGCCACAGCATGAAGTACTTTGGGTAAAGAAGAGCGCATACGAGTACCTTTACCCGCAGCAAGAATAACAACAGAGATAGACATGATAAATCCATTCAAGTAAACGTAATGATTTTATACCCATGCTACCTCAAAATTCATGGTTCAGCGAGAATTAAAAGGTTTAGAGGCAAGGCATTGATTGAAAATAATGGTGTTTCCTTATTATAATCAATAACGCTGCATATAGCCTTTTAAACTCGCCCTTCGGGGACGTATGAGCAAATAATGCTCATCGTTGCATCTGTTTTTAAGGGAACACCATTAATAAAAAGATGCGCCTTGATCATGAATTATTCAGACGTCCTGAAACTCGTATTTTGAGGTGTCATGGGTATAGTTATTCTTGTAACTAAGTTTCAGCTTGCTTTGCTATAAATTTCCCTTGGGTATGTCTATTTAGAAAGTGCAACTCGCCTTATTTATCAATTAACCTTGCACAGCATGTGTGCAAAAACACTATTTTTCGCCCTCTGTTTAAGCATCTAATAAAAGCCCCATAAGAAATAAAACAAAATAACAACAATAAAAACATGGGTTTATTGTTTTTATTATAGCTTGGTACATTATTTGCGATAGCACTATCAATATTGCACATGAGAATGGTAAGTAAAATATGAGTCAAAAAATTAAATTAGTGGTGATCGGAAATGGCCCTGTTGGTCATAACTTTTTAGAATACTTAGTTGAAACAGGTAAAGCTGATGAGTACCAAGTCACCGTATTTGGTGAGGAACCACTTCCTGCTTACGATAGAGTGCATTTAACTAGTTGGTTCAAAAACCAATCGGTAGAAGACATCAACATGGTTAGCGACGGATTTTATCCAAGCAACAATTTCGCCTTACATACAGGTGACAAAGTAACCCAAATAGACCGCTTTAAAAGAGTAATTATCTCAGAGTCTGGTCTTGAAGTTAGTTACGATAAAATTATTTTAGCTACTGGCTCTTTTCCTTTCGTGCCGCCCGTGCCGGGCCATAATCGTGACAATATTTTTGTTTATCGTACTATTGAAGATCTTGAAAAGATAACCGCTGCCGCTAAAAACGGAAAAGTAGGAGCAGTTATTGGTGGTGGCTTGCTCGGTTTAGAAGCAGCAAAGGCTTTAATGGATTTAGAATTACAAACACATGTTATTGAGTTCGCTCCGCGATTAATGGCCGTACAAGTCGACGATGGTGGCGGCAACATGCTAAGTAAAAAGATTCAAGACTTAGGTGTTAAAGTTCATACGCAAAAAAATACGCAAAATATTGGTGATGGTGACACAGCATTTCATAAAATGAGTTTTGCCGACGGTCAAGAATTAGAAACTGACATTATTGTTTTCTCAGCGGGTATCAGACCACGTGATGAGTTAGCACGCCAAGCTGGTTTAGGTATGGGTGCTCGTGGTGGCGTAGTTATTAACAATAACTGTTTAACGTCAGACAATGACATTTACGCCATTGGTGAAGTTGCACTTTGGGATAATAAAATTTACGGTTTAATTGCCCCTGGTAACGCCATGGCTAAAGCCGCTGTTGATCATTTAACTGAAACAGGTACTAGTGAGTTTGCTGGTGCTGATATGAGCACCAAGTTGAAATTAATGGGTGTTGATGTTGCCTCTATTGGTGATGCTCACGGTACAACGCCGAATTCTCGCAGTTATACTTATGTGAATGATCGTGAAGAAGTTTACAAGAAAATAGTCGTTAGTGAAGATGATAAGTACTTGCTTGGTGCTGTGCTTATTGGTGATGCTGCTGAGTATGGCTCTTTGTTACAGTTTATGCTTAACAAAATGGAATTACCGAGTGAGCCAGAAGGTTTAATTTTACCTAGTCTTGACGGTTCATCTAGTGGTATTGGTGTTGACGCTCTACCTGATTCTGCTGTGTTATGTTCTTGTATGAACGTAAGTAAGGCCGATGTTATTAATGCAGTTGAAGCGGGTGCATCCGATATGGCTGCAATCAAGTCGTGCACCAAAGCAGCCACCGGTTGTGGTGGTTGTACTGCTTTAGTTACGCAAGTATTAAACTGTGAACTTGAAAAACAAGGTGTTGAAGTAAATACTGATCTTTGTGAACATTTTGCTTATACCCGTCAAGATTTATACAACATCATTCGTGTAGAAAAAATTAAGAGTTTTGAAGAATTACTAGAAAAACACGGTACTGGCTTAGGTTGTGATATTTGTAAGCCTACTACTGCCAATATACTTGCTTCCTGTTGGAATGACCATGTACTTGATAGTAACCTTCAAGGTTTACAAGATACCAATGATTACTTTATGGGTAACATGCAAAAAGACGGTACTTATTCGGTTGTTCCTCGTGTTGCTGGCGGTGAAATAACAGCTGATAAACTTATAGTTTTGGGTGAGGTTGCTAAAAAGTATAATCTTTATACTAAAATTACAGGTGGCCAACGTGTTGATTTATTTGGTGCTCGCTCTGAGCAATTGCCTGATATTTGGCGTGAACTGGTTGATGCTGGCTTTGAAACTGGCCATGCCTACGGAAAATCATTACGTACCGTTAAGTCATGTGTAGGCTCTACTTGGTGTCGATATGGCGTTCAAGATTCAATGGCGCTTTCAATCTTGCTAGAAAATCGCTACAAAGGTTTACGTTCACCTCACAAATTAAAAATGGCTGTTTCAGGTTGTACCCGTGAGTGTGCTGAAGCACAAAGTAAAGATGTAGGTATTATTGCAACTGAAAATGGTTGGAACATGTATGTGTGTGGTAACGGTGGTATGAAGCCTCGTCATGCTGATTTATTTGCTTCTGATCTAACAGATGTTGAACTCATCAAATATATTGACCGTCTTTATATGTTTTATGTTCGCACAGCTGATCGTTTGCAACGTACCTCTGTTTGGATGGATAACATGGAAGGTGGCTTAGAGTATTTAAAATCAGTCATTATTGACGACAAGCTTGGTTTAGCCGCTGAATTAGAGCAAGAAATGTCTACAGTTGTTGATACTTATCAATGTGAGTGGAAAACCACTATTGAAGATCCAGAAAAAATGAAGCGTTTCGGTCACTTTGTTAACAGTAAGCTTCATGACGAAAACGTAATATTCACCACAGAGCGAGAACAAATTCGTCCTGCTATTACATCAGCAAAAACAAGTGAAACAGCTTAATTAAGGAGCCAATAATGACAACAAATAATAAACAATGGTTCGACATATGTAACCTCAACGATATACTTCCAAGCATGGGACGTTGCGCGTTATTTAATGATCAACAAATTGCTATTTTTAGAGTGGTAAATGCCTGTGGCGTTGAACAATTTTATGCTATTGATAACTTCTGTCCTTTTAGTGAATCAAATACTCTTTCTCGGGGCTTAACTGGCAGCATTACCGACAAAATAGTTGTAGCGTCACCACTTTATAAACAACACTTTGATTTAGCGACAGGTATTTGTCTAGAAGATGAAAGTGTTCGTGTTAATACCTATCCCGTGCGCCTTAATGGCAGTACTGTACAACTTGCTGCATAAGGAATAAGAAAATGAACCAATCTAATAAATATACTTATTACACCGCTGATGTTTTTACTGACCAGCCTTTTCACGGTGTTGCATTACCTGTTTTTACCAATGCTTCAGGGTTAACTGATGAGCAATTGCAAAATATTTCTAATGAACTAAACGCCACTAACACAATCTTTTTATATCCTACTGACACTGACAACGAATGGGAAGTGAGGGTTTTCAATAAAGAAAACGAAATCCCTTCTAGCATTCACGCTATTCAGGCTGCCAGCTATGTTTTAGCTCAAACTGGAGCTGTTAACTTAGAAAGTAAACACACCATGATAACTATTACCTCTAAAATGGTTGGTCATGAACAAGTTATTGAGAGCTATGTTTCGAAAAAAGACTGTGGTGATACAGGTATAGTTCAACAAACCTATAACACACATGCAGCTATAGATTATTACACACCAACCAACGACGAATTAGCGGCTATGTTATCGCTTAGTCCTGCTGATATTGGCTTTGACCACTACCGTCCATTAATCGTTTCATGTGGTGTGCCATATTTAATAGTACCCATTATGTCTTATACGGCAATTAGAGAAGCTAAATTTAATGAAGCTGCATGGAGTAACTCTTCAGCACCTATGTCTCTTGCTCAAGAGATTTTATTGTTTGCCAATAATACCGATGATAATCCGGCAGATTTTCATGCCCGTTTACTCGGACCTGCAATAGCTCACCATGAAGATCCACCTATTGGCGGAGCTATCGCAGCCTTTGCAAGCCATATTTGTGATCACCCTCATGTTCAAGCAGGTACCCATGTATTTGGCATTCAAAGAGGGGCTAATGATGCTCGAAAAAGTCTATTTTATATAGAAATGGATAATCAACAAAGTAAAGATTTAACTATACGTGTTGGTGGTCATGCAGTATTAATGAGTGAAACAAACATCAGGGTTGTCTAGTCAGACTTAGAGCAACAGCATTAACCTAAGGTTAATGCTTTTACTTTTAAATTATCTTTATATCACTCGAAAGTATCTATACATCCCCTAAAGCTAATTAAAACACTTCAACAAATTATTAATCATTTTTCATTAATACCATACCCAAGATGATAATTTTGCTATTATTTATCAGTTATCAGAAACAAATTTAACTTTAAAACTGGGTTTTAATGGATATGCCAATTAAATTTTTTAAATCAATCTGTACTCTATTACTTTTAACGTTTACAACCGCTATCAGCTACGCTCAATCTAGTCAGTTTTTTGATCAACTCGATGGCATGTTTGACGCCTCTGAGTACTTATCTGAAAATGCTTATGGTTTTTTACCCGTACCCATCATTATTACTGATCCTGCTGTTGAAGGAGGCTTAGGAGTAATGGGACTTTTTTTTCATGAAACAGATGAGGAAAAATCTGCCCGATTAAAGGCTATGCAAAAGTCTGAAGCTGCGGCAATGCACTTATTACCACCCAGTGTATCAGCTGCTATTGGGGCATACACAGGTAATGGTTCCTACTTCGCAGGCGGAGGGCATATGGGCTTTTTCAATCAAGGTAAAATTCGTTATATGGGTGGTGCTGGACATGGCAATGTCAATTTAGATTTCTTTGGTTATGGCGATATTGTTTTACCTAAGTCGATTGAGATAAACACTGAAGCAACGGCGGTAATGCAAACATTAAAATTCAAGTTAGCTGATAGTTCTTTTTATCTTGGACCGACACATAGATACATTAAAGCAGAAATATCACCTTCCAATATCAATGACTTAATTAACAACTTACCTCCACAGTGGCATGATCCTATCAAAGAAGTATTGACTCAAACTATAACCACCTCAGGTATTGGTTTTACGCTAGAATATGATACTAGAGATAATGTTTTCTCCCCATCACAAGGGCTTAAGTACGATTTAACCACTTTATGGTTTGATGAAAACATCGGCTCAGACGTCGATTACCTGTTATCTGAGCTTTCTGCCTTACATTATTTTAAGCTCAACAAGCATTGGCGTACAGCGTTTAGAGTAGAGGTTAACTATGCAGATGCTGATGGTTTTTTACCTCCATACGCTACGCCTTATATCAATATGCGAGGCATTCCTTCTGCTCGTTTTCAAGGGAAATCAGTTGTTATGTCTGAACTAGAATTAATTTATCAATTTAATTTACGCTGGTCTGCCAATGCCTTTGCAGGTTTAGGTAAAGCCAGCAATGAATTTTCAGACTTAGGAAGCGCTAGCAGCAGAGTGAGTAAGGGTCTAGGTTTCCGTTATTTGATAGCTCGTCGCTATGGTTTTAACATGGGGATAGATATTGCTAAAGGACCTGAAGATACTGTTTTTTATATTCAAGCTGGCTCTGCTTGGTAACAAACAATATTTAAAAAAAAAGAGCTATTAGTTAGCTCTTTTTATATTTTTAAACATGCAAAGAGTATTTTCTTCTATTTTAAAAATCTATAACTTCCTTTTATTGCAGATTTATACTGCTCACAAAGTTCACCTAAAGGGGCATCTATTTTTAACATACCATACTCTTGATGAGCTTTGCGTTTAACACGTTCCCAGCTAATGCCTTCAATAGTCATAAAACCTTCTGAAAAAGCTTTAAGTTTGGCTAATTCTTTAAACTTATCAGCATTAATTTCTTTACCGCAATCACGATTTAAGTAAATCATTTTACTAGCTGCTTCAGCAAGCAATGATTCCACCTCACTTTTTTCAGATTTAGTTAATGGTTCAGCAGCAATCGTTACACTGCTTAATACTAATAAGGGTAAAATTAAACGTTTCATCTAGGCTCTTCCTTTTTTAAATGTTGTTTATTAAAAGTTTTTATTTTTTAATCATAGCAGCTTTATCTAATAATGTAGTTGTACAGTACATTATTCATCCTTGACGATACAAGTTATTACAAACAAAAACGCCCTGTTATTTTGACACAACAGGGCGTTTTTAATTTTATTCACTAAACCTTAGCGTATACCTTACTTAAAAGGTATTAATTAGCTTCTCTTATTAGTCGCTTGAATAACACGTAATTGTGCTACTGCACGCGCTAATTCAGCAGCAACTGCGGCATAATCAACATCAGTGCCATGGGCATTCATGTTTTCTTCTGCGCGTTGTTTAGCTGCTAGAGCCGCTTGCTCATCCAAATCACCGCCACGTGTAGCTACATCAGCTAACACGATAACATTGTTTGGTTGAACTTCTAACATACCACCTGAAAGATAAATAACTTCTTCGCTATCATCCTCTTTAGTGATTAATGCCATTCCAGGTTTTAGTGAGGTCAATAAAGGTGCATGACCAGGCATAATACCTAACTCACCTTCACTACCTGTGATCTGTAATGATTTAATGCTACCTGAAAATAAACTTTCTTGTGCACTAACAACATTTAGATTTACAGTAAATAATGCCATTTGACTCGACCTCTAATAGCGTAAGTACCTAAACAAATGCTTAGCTACTTACTAGATGATTACATCTTGTTAGCTTTCTCTACGGCTTCTTCAATAGAACCAACCATGTAGAACGCTTGCTCAGGCATATCATCATATTCACCAGCCAAAATTCCTTTGAATCCTGAGATGG
>Ga0209184_1000071_pt1 | contig 129323 bp, 99 predicted proteins | sample EN8Hudsemesocosm_2_FD_184627 | JGI IMG/M metagenome (GOLD analysis project Ga0209184, IMG submission 184627) | Methane-oxidizing microbial communities from mesocosms in the Hudson Canyon - EN8C Hudson Canyon (SPAdes) (version 2) | ecosystem: Environmental > Aquatic > Marine > Cold seeps... | reverse complement strand
TAAATGTTCTTGGCTAAATGTAATTTATTTTATTGCAAAGGTAGTCTTTATACATACAGAGGCTTTATTATCTTATGATCAGTTTCGACTAAATTTGGTGAGCACAGAAGGTGCAAATGTATATGTTCAATTTAGTAAATCGACCATAAAAGAAACATTCCAATCGTTAGTTTTTGAAAATGGCATAAAAGTTACCCCGCAAAACTAGACTGCATACTCTAAGTTTTATCTATAAGATGTGATCTTCAATTTACCTGATAGCGTTACCTAATCATGACTGTTCAAACCTTCGAAGATATCTCCCTTTATGTCTGTATTACCGCCCTAATTTTGTATATGGGCTATATCGTATGGGATCTTGCAAAAAAATCTAATGCAGGTAAATTTGGTACAGCAATTCTATTTTTAGTACTGGGTTTAGGTGTTCTTGGCTTTATTATCAAAACGATTGTTGTTCAAGTAATGGGAGTTTAGCCAACTTTAAATAAAAGCTAATATTCTGTTACGATTTGTTTGATGTTTTACTCTCTTCAGATTTACCCCAAATGGACTCAGCAACACTCATAAAAGCCTTTGCCGCATTACTCAAATTCTTCTTCTGGTAACTTACTGCGCCTAGCTTTCTTGAGACTGGCTTGTATTGAAGTGGTAGTACATAGAGTTCATCATCAATCATTGTATTAGGTAATACAGACCAACCCATGCCAACTGAAGCCATCATTTTCATTGTCTCTAAATAATTGGTTGGGATGTTAGCGGTTAATTTCAAATTATTATTTTTGAAAATAGACTCTACAACTCGATAAGTTAAGGTGCTTTGCGAAGGCAAAATGGCATTGTGTCTTGCTAAGTCCTCCGGATTAACACTGTTAAGCTCACTTAAAGGATGCCCTTGGCCGCATATAAAACTCATAGGGTCTTTCCACATTAAATGGCAGTTAAATTCTTTTTTAATTGTTTCTGCTATAGATGTTTCTTCAGGGATTGTAATGAAAGCAATGTCAGCGAGATTATCCCTCAAAAGAGGGTAAGCGCTTTCTGAGTCAAGAAAGTTTAATTTTAACTCGACGTCTGGAAAGCGTTTACTGAACTTTTTAAGAATTAAAGGCAGTCTATGTAGACCAATATGATGACTGGCAACAATGCGTAGATTTCCTGCTACTTTATGATCAATGTTTTGAATTGCTAGTTTAGCGTTGTCAATTTCATGTAATACGGATAATGCATGAGGTAATAGTACTTCGCCAGCTTCTGTTAATGTAACTTCTCTTTGTAAGCGTTCAAATAATTTAACGTCAAGTTGGGATTCAAGATTTTGAATCCGCTTTGAAACCGCAGGCTGTGTGAGGTGTAATTTTAATGCAGCCTTTGAAAATGATTTCTCATTAACGGTAGTAACAAATGCAAGTAGTGAGTCAATATCCATTATGGTTGTCTCTTAAAGAAGGTATTCCAAAATGGAATGGTATTAATAAAAAATATGAATTTGTTTTATTTTACGCTGAGGGGTAGCATATGTTCAATGAATTTTAAGAAGTAATTTTTTTACTTGTCAGCAGTGCCTATTGGAGAAAGAAATGGCTGGAAAAACCTTATATGACAAATTGTGGAATGCCCACTTAGTCAAAGAGCGTGAAGATGGTTCGTCAATTATTTATATAGACCGTCAATTGCTACACGAAGTGACTTCACCTCAAGCGTTTGAAGGTTTACGAGTAGCCGGTAGACAGCCTTGGCGCTTAGATGCAAACCTTGCGACACCTGATCACAATGTACAAACGACTGACCGTTCAGGTGGTGTACAAGCTATTGTAGATAAAGTATCACGTATTCAGGTAACCACCTTGGATGATAATTGTGATGAGTTTGGTGTACTAGAATTTAAAATGGGCGATTCTCGCCAAGGTATTGTGCATGTTGTAGGACCTGAGCAAGGTGCAACCTTACCTGGGATGACTGTTGTATGTGGTGATTCGCATACCTCTACACATGGTGCATTTGGCGCGCTTGCTCACGGTATCGGAACTTCTGAAGTTGAGCACGTGTTAGCGACACAAACATTGATTCAGAAAAAAATGAAAAACATGCTCGTCCGTGTAAATGGTACTGTTAAGCAAGGTATTACTGGCAAAGATATTGTACTCGCAATTATTGGTGAAATGGGTACTGCAGGCGGAACGGGTTGTGCGATCGAATTCGGTGGGAAAGCCATTCAAGCACTTTCTATGGAAGGTCGAATGACTGTTTGTAATATGGCGATTGAAGCGGGTGCGCGTGCTGGCATGATTGCCGTTGATCAAACAACAATTGATTATGTAAAAGGACGACCATTTTCACCGAAAGCTGAGCAATGGGATGCCGCTGTGGCTAACTGGTCAGACTTAAATAGTGATGACGATGCCGTATTTGATGAGATTATTGAAATAGATGGGGCTGCAATCATACCTCAAGTCACTTGGGGTACATCGCCCGAGATGGTTTTACCTGTAGATGGCATTTTACCTGATCCCGCTAATGAAAAAGATGAAGTTAAAAAAGAAGGCATTGAGCGAGCTTTAAGTTATATGGGCTTAAAAGCAGGGATGTCGATTAAGGATATTCATATCGATAGTGTTTTTATTGGTTCTTGTACGAACTCTCGTATTGAAGACCTTCGTGCAGCGGCTGAAGTGGTTAATGGAAAAACGATCGCAGATAGAATTTCTCAAGCGCTAATTGTTCCAGGTTCAGGTTTGATAAAACTCCAAGCAGAAAAAGAAGGCCTCGATAAAATTTTTACTGATGCTGGCTTTGAATGGCGTGAGCCAGGTTGTTCAATGTGTTTAGCTATGAATGCTGACAAACTAGAGCAAGGTAAACATTGTGCCGCAACGTCAAATCGTAATTTTGAAAGTCGTCAAGGCTTTGGTGGACGCACTCACTTAGTAAGCCCAGCAATGGCTGCTGCTGCGGCGTTGGCGGGACACTTTGTAGATGTTCGTGACGTTGAACTTACCAAAATAGCGCAGGCTTAGGATTTAATTATGAGAAAGTTTAACCAGTTAGTAGGTATTGTAACGCCGTTAGATCGAGCGAATATCGATACCGATATGATCATTCCAAAACAATTTTTGAAATCTATTAAGCGTACGGGTTTTGGCAAGAATTTATTTGATGAGTTACGTTACTTAGATGAAGGACAAGCTGATCAAGATTGTGAAGGACGTCCTTTAAATAAAGATTTCGAGTTAAATCAAGCGCGTTACGCAGGTTCAAGCATACTGATATCAAGAAAAAACTTCGGATGCGGTTCATCTCGTGAACATGCACCTTGGGCGCTTGAAGATTATGGTTTTCGTTGTGTGATTGCACCTAGCTTTGCGGATATATTTTTTAATAACTGCTTCAAAAATGGTCTTTTACCTATTGTTTTAAGTGAGGAGATAGTTGAACAGTTGTTTCAGGGCGTATTTGCTAACGAAGGTTATCAATTAGAGGTTGATTTAGCTTCCCAGTCAATTAAAGCACCAAACGGCGAAAGCTATACATTTGAAGTGGATGAGTTTAGAAAACATTGCTTGTTAAATGGTTTGGATGAAATTGGGGTCACACTCGAAGATATTGACTCTATAAAAGAATACGAAGTAAAACGTCGCCAGCAAGCGCCTTGGTTGTTTGATGCTATTCCTACACTAGCTTCTTAATATGAGAAACTAAGCATAAATTATTAATATAGGTTAAAAGAAATGTCGAAAATATTATTACTCGCAGGTGATGGCATAGGGCCAGAAATTGTTTCAGAAGCTGAGAAAGTACTCGTTTTATTAAATGACAAACTAAGTTTGGGTATGGACCTTGACCATGCCAAAGTAGGCGGTTCGGCAATAGATGAGTTTGGTGTGCCATTACCCGATTCAACTTTAGACAAAGCGAAAGATGCCGATGCCATTTTACTTGGCGCCGTAGGTGGACCTAAATGGGATGCGGTGGATATGGCAATTCGACCAGAGAAAGGACTGTTAGGTTTACGCTCCAACTTAGAGTTATTTGGAAACCTACGTCCCGCTATTTTATACCCTCAATTAGCGGATGCTTCTAGCTTAAAGCCTGAGATTGTTTCCGGGTTGGATATCCTTATCGTGCGCGAATTAACGGGGGGAATTTACTTTGGTCAACCACGTGGCGTGCGAGTATTAGAAAATGGAGAGCGTCAAGGTTATAACACTTATGTGTATAGCGAATCTGAAATTAGACGCATTGGTAAAGTTGCATTTGAAGCGGCGCAAAAGCGTGGTGGTAAATTGTGTTCTGTCGACAAAGCTAACGTACTTGAAGTGACTGTGCTATGGCGAGAAATAATGGATGGAATGGCGAAAGATTATCCAGATGTAGAGCTTAGTCATATGTATGTCGATAATGCAGCCATGCAATTGGTTCGTGCACCCAAGCAGTTTGATGTTGTGGTAACAGGTAATATGTTTGGTGATATATTATCCGATGCTGCAGCGATGCTCACAGGTTCAATTGGTATGTTGCCTTCAGCGTCATTAGATGTGAATAACAAAGGTATGTATGAGCCTTGCCATGGTTCAGCGCCAGATATTGCAGGGCAGGGAATTGCTAACCCATTAGCGACGATTTTATCAGTCGCAATGATGCTGCGTTATAGCCTAAATGAAAATACTGCGGCTGATTTGATTGAAAAAGCAGTGAGCAATGTATTAGATAAAGGATTGCGTACTGCTGACATTGTCTCTGCAAGTACAACAAAAGTATCTACGATAGAGATGGGCGACGCGGTTATCGAAGCATTGTCCGAGTTGTGCTAAAGGCTTTACAGCACATAGATTGATTTGGATTATATCAAAATATGTTTAAATAACGTATTTGCTCTGATTTTTTGCAATATCAGGGCAATATCCAGATCAATAAAATTTAGTTCTTTAAATGAAGTATAAAATTATGAAAAAATTAGGATTAGTTGGCTGGAGAGGTATGGTAGGTTCCGTACTGATGCAGCGTATGCGTGAAGAGCAAGATTTTGATCAGGTAGAACCTGTGTTTTTTACAACTTCACAAGCAGGAAAAGCTGCGCCAAATGTTGGTAAGGGTGAGTCTTTATTAAAAGATGCGAACGACATTAGCGAGCTGGAAAAAATGGATATCATAATCACCTGCCAAGGTGGTGATTATACCAAATCTGTTTTTAGTAAATTACGTGATTCTGGTTGGGAAGGCTATTGGATTGATGCCGCCTCATCATTACGTATGGAGGATGACTCTGTAATCGTTCTTGATCCAGTCAACCGAAAAGTAATAGATGCTGCGTTAGATGCCGGGACTAAAAATTTCATTGGTGGTAACTGTACAGTTAGTTTAATGCTGATCGCTTTAGGTGGTTTATTTGAAGAAGGTCTGATTGAATGGGTGTCACCCATGACTTATCAAGCAGCATCGGGCTCTGGCGCTAAAAATATGCGCGAATTAATCTCTCAGATGGGCGATATTTATAATACGGTCGAAGCACCGTTAGCAGATCCTGCGAGTGCAATTCTTGAAATTGACCGTACTATCGCAGAAAGATTAAGAAATGACGAATTTCCAACCGATCACTTTGGTGTACCGCTAGCGGGTAGTTTAATTCCTTGGATTGATACTCAGCTACCCTCAGGGCAAAGCCGTGAGGAGTGGAAAGCTGGAGCGGAGACAAATAAAATTCTAGGTATCGAAAGCTCACCGATTCCAATTGATGGATTATGCGTGAGAATTGGTGCAATGCGATGCCATAGTCAGGCTTTAACAATTAAGCTAACCAAAGATATTTCGGTTGAAGAAATTGAAGCAAAACTGGCTGCTGCAAATGATTGGGTTAAAGTGATCCCTAATGATCGTGATCAATCAATAGAAGAGCTTACACCGACTAAGGTAACTGGAACGCTAATCGTACCTATTGGTCGAATTAGAAAGCTGACTATGGGTCCTGAATACATATCAGCCTTCACCGTTGGTGATCAACTCTTATGGGGGGCTGCAGAGCCACTACGTAGAATGTTGCGAATACTTTTAGAAAGTTAAAATTAAAGTACTTACAATAAAAGCGATTCTAAGGAATCGTTTTTATTGGTCAGCAACCCTAGATATTTTATCTAATATCGTAGTAAGAGAATTTTGGTAGAAAAACGTTAAGATTTTAACTAATTTATCATCAGTAAAAGCGAATCGTATAAAGAGCATAAATGTTAAAGTTAGCTGAAAGTGCTCAATTGTTACAGTAGGAGAGGAGGCAAGAAGAATCTTGCCTCAAAATTTAGATTGTTATATTAAGAAAGCGCTGGCAATTGCGGCACCTGCAAAAAGAATCGCAACTATAGATGTAAGGTTGGCTTTTTTAGCTTGTTTAATGATTGGCTCCATATCTTGCATAACTTGAATTTGCGCTTGTGCTGCACCGACTTTTGCTGCGACGGCTTCTGCCGCGCTTGTTGCCGTTTTCTCAGCTATGGCGCTACCAGATTCTGAACCTGATTTACTCGCGATGTCTTTGATTTGTTGCAATGCCGCTGGAGATAATTCTGCCTGCTGTTCAAGTAAATCACGAATAGATTTAATTTCGCCTGTAATAAGGTTTTGAAGCTGCACGGTTGTTTGTTTTAAGCTTGCATCTAAAACGGACTGAGAGACTAAATTGTGATTTTGATCCTGTCTTGAAGACAGCTTACGTATATCACTCTGATTCTCGGTAATACTTGTTTCTAAACGATGAATAGAACCAGAAATTGGTTGTAGCGCATCTTCGATTGCACGTGCAACTAAACGTGCGGATACTTCTTCAATCAGTTCCTTGCTCATTTCTTCTTCCTCAGGTTCGGTAATTGTCTCATTGATAATTGGTTGTTCTTGCACTACTGCTAAGGTTTCTTGTTCGGCAGAAGGTTCACTTGTGATAGTGTCAATTTGTGTGGCTAAAGCCGCACTAGCCATACGGTTATTGAGCTCAGCGATAACTTCTAATAGACGTTCAGGCTTTGCTGGCTTGCCTAACATACCTGTCGCACCTGATGCGGCTACTTCAGCCTCATAAGCAGGACCTTCTTTAGAGGTGTACATAAAGATTGGTATATGTGAGATTGTTGAGTTCGACGTAATTTCTTTGGTCGTTTGTAAGCCGTCCATGCCTGGCATCATATGATCCATGAAGATAACGTCTGGATAAGGACCAGACTCAAGTCGCTTCAGCGCTTCTTCTCCTGACTCAACCATTTCGACTTCAAGCCCTGTTTTTTTTACCATGCGACTAAGCATTATTCGGGCTGATTTTGAATCATCGACGACGAGTGCTGTTTCAACAGCCATGTATACTCCTGAAATCTTAGTAAAGTAGATATAATAATTACTCTAAGCATAGATGATTTCAAAAAAAATATTGAGATTTTTATAAATTTAGATTGTTAAATAATGAAATTATTTCAGAAGGGTGATCTATTTCATAATCTGCTTGCCAATCAGAAACCTTTTTCTTATCAAGAATATACCCGTATCCAGCCGCAACCGTTTTCATATTAGCGGCTTTGCCAGCAATAATGTCACGTTCATGATCACCCACATAGAATGTGTTTTCCGGTCTACAACTTAATCGATTACATGCTAAAAATAGAGACTCAGGGTCTGGTTTGGCTTTAACGACATCATCTGGACAAAGGGTTACTGCACTGCGAGAGCTTAAAGATAACTTATCAAGTAGAATATCAGTAAATCGTTTAGGCTTATTTGTTACGATTCCCCAGGGGATATTAAGCGCCTCAAAATGACGTAATACATCATCCATACCGCCAAATAGTTCTGCCTGATCGCCTGCCTGTTCGGCATAAAGTTCAAGTAGCTCAAGTCGCTTTATTTCAAAGTCGTTCTGACCAGGTTCTCCACCGAATGCCAACTTTGTAAGCGCTCGGGCGCCATCGGACACGGTATCTCTAATTATTTGAGCCGGTAGTGGAGGGTAGTTGTGCTTTTTTCTCTGATTATTTAAAACTGAAATAAAATCAGCGGCTGTATCAACTAAAGTGCCATCCAAGTCAAAAAGGATGGCTTCGAAGGATACTATAGTGTTCACGAAGCTTTAATCGCATGCATTAAATAGTTAACATTCACATTTCTTGCCAGTTTATATTCTTTTAAAAGAGGGTTGTACACCATGCCTGTGATATCTTGAAATTCGAGATTAGCCTGTCTAACATAAGTACTTAATTCAGATGGTTTGATGAACTTTTTATATTCATGTGTACCTTTAGGTAGCATCTTTAAAAGGTGTTCTGCACCAACAATCGCAAATAGGAATGCTTTAGGGTTACGGTTGATCGTTGATAGAAATAATTGACCACCTGGCTTAAGCAATTTTGCGCATGCTTTAATAATTGAACTAGGGTCTGGAACGTGCTCTAACATTTCAAGGCAAGTCACTACATCAAACGTACCAGCTTGTTGTTCAGCTAACGCTTCAACTGTAATTTTCTGGTATTCCACTTCTATACCAGATTCCAAGCCATGGAGCTTTGCAATAGATAATGGGGCTGCGCCCATATCTATACCTAATACGTGCGCACCGCGCTGAGACAAGCCTTCAGAAAGAATGCCTCCACCGCAACCCACATCAAGTACACGCTTTCCGGGTAAACGCGCCCTTTCATCAATATAGTTTAATCTCAACGGGTTAATGTCATGAAGCGGTTTGAATTCACTTTCTTTATCCCACCAACGGCTAGCGAGTGCTTCAAACTTTGCAATTTCATTAGGGTCGACGTTTTGGGTTGCTTGATTCATATTATTTAGTGTTAACCTTTATCTTGTTCGCCCACTGTTGGGCCTTAAGAATAATCTCTTTTACATCTAAGTTGAGTAGTTTTCCGTCCTGAAGTAATAGCTTTCCATTAATCCAGTGATGACTGACTTGGTTAGAAGCAACGGAGTATACAATATCTGAGATAGGATCAAAGCTAGGTTGGCTATTTAATGCATCTAAATTGATCGCGATCAAATCGGCACATTTACCGACTTCTATTGAGCCGGTTATGGTTTCAATTCCTAAAGCTCTTGCTCCATTTATAGTTGCCATCTCTAATGCTGTCGCTGCATCGAGTGCTGAGGCGTCTCTAGCGACAGGTTTTGCAATCAATGCTGCGGTACGTAATTCTCCAAACATATCCAGGTCATTATTACTGGCTGCGCCATCGGTGCCTAATGAAATATTGATACCCGCATCAAGTAACTTAGCGGTTTCACAGAAACCACTTGCTAGTTTTAAATTGGATTCAGGGCAGTGAACAATAGTTGCGGCACTATTTTTTATGGTTTCGATGTCTTGATCATTTAATGCGGTCATATGTACGCATTGAAGTGATATATCTGAAGATATAAGGCCTATGTTCTTTAAACGTTGAATGGGAGTTATGCCGGATTTCTTTATTGCATCATCCACTTCTTGTTGAGTTTCATGTAAATGTATTTGGATGGGAAGTTTAATTTCAATCGCAAGGTCACGAATAGCTTCTAGAGGTTGGTCTGATACGGTGTAGGGAGCATGGGGTCCTAGCCCTATGTTAATCAAGCTATGTTCTTCATATTGCTTGTTTAAATCTAAAGCTTTAGCGATGTAATCTTCTGGTCCTGTACCCCATACTGTAGGGAAATCTAGAATAGGGCAGCAAAATTGCGCCCGAATGCCATTTTTATCAGCAACTTGAGCCGCAATGTTAGGGAAAAAATACATGTCGCTAAAGCAGCTTGTGCCACCACGAATCATTTCAGCAATAGCAAGCTCTGTTCCGTCTCTAACAAAATCTTCAGACACCCAAGCACCTTCTGCAGGCCAAATATGATCGTTAAGCCACTCCATAAGGGGTAAATCATCTGCAATGCCTCGAAACAAACTCATCGCAGCATGGCCATGAGCATTAATTAGACCAGGCATTATAGCGTGTTGATTTAGTTGGTATTCATGTTTAGCTGTATAAAAAGATGAAACTTCCTCAGTGGGAAGAACTGCAATTATTTTGTTTTCAAGTAAAGCGATACTATGGTTTTCTAATACGAGACCTTTAGGATTTACAGGAATAACATAACGAGCATGAATAAGTGTATCGACAGCTAGAGTCTTTTTCTGGGTGTTCATGAAATGTCCTTAGTTAGGGGCTTGATGGATATCCGGTGTCTTCGGTTAAGCGTTAGAGTATACCTGTGTAATGGCCTGAATTTATAATGCTAATTCAACAAATGAGTTGTACAAAAAGTATACAAAGTAGAGGCTCTCAACTATATTTAATACATACTCCCAACATAATAAACCTTAAATGTTCATTCGTTTTATTAGAATAATGCTCATTATTCTATGTGAGGTTAATGATGAAACACTCGTTGCTTTTTAAGTTATTATTACCCGTATGTATCGTTTTTGCTGTAGGAATTGTGGGGCTATCTTTCTGGATACCAACCTTGCTCGAGCGAAATGCAATTGAAGTAGCAGTGAAGGATGCTGAGAGAACAGTCCAACAGTTAAAGGTATTGCGAGGATATTATGCAAAAAATGTAATAAAGAAAGTGCTCGCAAATGGCACGATAAAACCTGCCGTTGACCATCAAGGTAAAGCTGGGTTTATACCGCTACCCGCGACGTTAGTACATGATTTAAGTGCCTTGCTTGAAAAAGAAGGCACCTCAATGAAACTCTATTCTGAGTATCCATTCCCTAATCGATCAAACAGAACTTTAGACGATTTTGAAAAACAAGCCTGGAAAACAATTATTAACCGCCCCGATGAAGTTTTTTATCGTGAAGAGGCGTTGGCTGGTGTGCCAACAGTTAGAGTAGCTATTGCAGATAAAATGGTAAGTCCGGTTTGCGTAGCATGTCATAACTCTATAGCGGGTAGTCCTAAAACAGATTGGAAACTAGGTGATGTTAGAGGGATTTTGCAAGTGAATGTTCCCATTGATGTGGTGCTAGCAAAAGGACAAGCGCTCAGTAATACGATTACGATCAGTTTAAGTGCCTTATTAGCTATATTATTAGTCTGTTTGGTGTTTATTTTTAATCGGGTTGTGCTATCCCCATTAAACAACCTTTCTCGAGCATTTCAAAATATAGCTGAAGGAGAGGGGGACCTTTCACTGCGCTTAAATGAAAGTAGCCAAGATGAAATTAGTTTTGTAGCGAAATGGTTCAATATCTTTATTGCTAAGTTGCAAGGTGTTGTTAGTGATATCTCAGCGGTATCAACATCGCTTAATGAGTCGTCAGATCAATTAAAGTTTATATCAGGTGATGCTCGTAGTGGCATTTCAGAGCAAAAAAATCAATCTGAGCAACTTGCTTCAGCAATAACAGAAATGTCAGCATCTTTCAACGAAGTAGCAGCTAGTGCTGGTACAGCAGTAGAATTGGTGAATGAAACGAGTAATCATGCATCAAATGGCTCACAAATAGTGAAACAAAGTATCGATGCAATCGCTGCTTTAAGTCAAGATGTTGGCAAATCAGTAGAGGTATTAAAGAAACTGCAAAGTGATAGTGAACAAATTGGTAGTGTATTAAATGTCATCCGCGGCATTGCTGAACAAACAAACTTACTTGCTTTAAATGCTGCAATCGAAGCTGCTAGAGCTGGAGAGCAAGGTAGAGGGTTTGCGGTAGTTGCTGATGAGGTTAGAAATCTTGCCAGTAAAACCCAAAGCTCTACAGAAGAAATTGATAAAATGATAGAACAGCTTCATGGCGGGGTCGATGAGGCAGTTAATGTCGCTAATATTAGTCAGGCGAGTAGCTTGCAGTGTGTCGAGTTAATTACAGAAGCAGGTGGTGCGTTAGATCAAATTGATAGCTCAATGAGTGAAATTAATGATATGAATCATCAAATTGCTAGTGCAGTAGAAGAACAGGCTGCGGTATCCCAAGAAATCAGTAAAAATGTCACGGCGATTGACCAGAGTACTGAGGTGTTATTGAATAGTGCAGAAAACACTCACCAATCTAGTTCAAGTATTAATCACTCTATTAACGAACTGAATAAGCTTGTATCACAGTTCAAAATATAAAGTGAATTGCTCTTAAATTTGAGCGACTGAGTATTTTTAGTACTTCTATAATAAAGGAGCGGTTACGGTAGTGCTTTAATCAAATTGGAATAGAATCGACGTATAAAATCTGCTAGCCTGTTTTTTCTCAATTCTAGGTCTCCGTTATGACTGAAAAAGATGAAAAGCCTACATCAAAAAACTCAGAGCCGACTCAATGGTGGCAGCAAGAGAAAGTTAAGCTGGCCAAAGGTGATGCTTTACGTTTTTTGCAAGAAAATAAAGAGCGATTAGAAAAATCAATCGCCTCAATCCATGAGCGCAGTCTGGCTTATCGGGCAACAAATGTTTTGTTTACCTTCTTTTCAGCCATTGCTGGTTTATTCGATAAGTTAAAAGACTTCATTGTTGGTATTGTTCTAAAAATACCAGCACCTCAAGGGTTAAAAGACTACCTTCACTCCTTGATTAATGTTGTCAATTTTCAGGGGATTGTAGGCTTTTTGACTGCAAAATTTTACTCCTTTAAGCAAGCCCCACAAAATGCTCGTGCAGTTCAAATGATGGATGACATTATTGCTTTTGCCAAGCATGATGGCTTGGATGTAAAAAAACATTTTCCTGATATAGCTAAGAAATTCCAAAAGCGTAAAAACCAACTACTGCAACACAATTTTTTTACTGAATTTTCAAAGTCAGGCTTAGAGCGATTTTTAGCGACTCCATTCTCGTTCAATCGTTCGATTTATCCAGTCTTACCTGACAGCACTATGTGGCATAAGTTCTTTGAGTACCTTGAAAATAAAAATGTTAAAGACCTCGTGCTTGTGGGTGAGCATGGACAAAGAGTTTCTGTTGAGCATGACAGTAAGCATGCGATTGGTTCATCCCAAGTTGTGCGTACTCTATATCAGGCGTCAGTACTAAAAGCCTCTGGGCATCGTATTTTTATCATAGGGCATCATGAGGGCTATGTAGGGCCGTACATTGTTCGTAGCGTTTTACGACGATTAGGGTTTGATAATCTAGCTGCAAACTGCAATACAGTAGTCGGGCCGCGTATGTTCTCAAACTTAGTGCTAAAGAATGGGGCAAGAAACGTCGGGAATTTATTTTTAACGCTACCTTCGCAAAAAACAACAGAAGTGAAACATAAAGGCTTAGCGGAAGCTTTACTTAAAAATGGACGACGCTCGCAGTTTTTAATCAAGATGCCTAATGCGGGTTTAAAGTTAATTGAACAAATGTCTTATACCGACTTTATGAATAAACTAGTTCGATCTGATGATCAGGGCTTTAATCAAGTTAGTGCTCAACTTCAGAAAGAAGAACGGGAGGAATTAGCGGAATACTTATCTCTTGCTAGGTTGAATAATGCGCTAGAGGAACTCGATCGAGCTGACTATGACTTGTTCAAAAAGATTATGAACGAGCCTTTTTTGATTTTCCCAGAAGGATCTCGATCGTACACAGATAATGAAGGCAACGTCACCATGAAATATGTTAATCCACGTTTTATGGAGGCCTATTTAAGACCTGGTGATATTATTTTACCAATAAACTTGGTTGGCGGGTCAGATATTACAACAGGGTGGCGCTTGAGCCCTGCGACCTTGGGGTTGTCAGTAGGTGAGCCAATTAGCGTAAGTGCTGAAATGATTAAAAATTATGCAGTTGAAGGTATCAATGTGATGAAGACGATTGCTGCACTTCCTAATATCAAGCAGGTACACTTTGATGAGAATATTCAGGCGGGAAAGAAAATTAAGGATAAAGCTGCTTAAGTTTAATACAAAAATATTTTTTTTGTGTAAGTTTAGGCTTTTTCCAATTGTTGTCTTTGTTGCTTACCTGAAACTGGGTCGTGAGTTAACTAAGCCGAGATTTAATCCATTGTTTTTTGTCACAGTGAGTGTCTTTATGTGTATTACGTGGCTTTTTCAAGATGACCTAAATTCTAGATATATAGTCTAAGGTACTGAATTAATTATACTTGTCTTATAATTCAGTATTTAGTCTTTTGATAGTATTCATGTTATTTATACCGGAAATAGAATAGATATATTTTATTTATTGTCTTTTATTCATTAGAATTCGATCTGAATTTATAACTCGTTTCTTTTATCGATCAATTTGTACTTAGATTTATAAAAGTAATTTTATACATTAAGAAGGATTAATAAATGTCAGCTTATCAAGACAGCATTAAAGCAGTTTCATCAGTAATTGAAGGAAACGGCGACAGCTGGGCAGCAATCAGCCCTGAATCAATTGCTCGCATGCGTGCGCAAAACAAATTCAAAACTGGTCTAGACATTGCTCAATACACCGCAGACATCATGCGTGCAGACATGGCGGCATTTGACGCTGATACTTCAAAGTACACACAGTCTTTAGGTTGCTGGCACGGTTTTGTTGGTCAACAGAAAATGATTTCTATTAAGAAGCATTTTGGTGGAAAAACTGATCGTCGTTACCTATACCTTTCAGGTTGGATGGTTGCAGCTCTACGTTCTGACTTTGGTCCACTTCCTGATCAGTCAATGCACGAAAAAACTTCAGTTGCTTCTTTAGTTGCTGAGCTTTACACATTTTTACGTCAAGCTGACGCACGTGAACTAGGCGGTCTTTTCCGTGCACTAGACGCTGCTAACGAAGCTGGCGACTCTGCAGAAGTTGCTAAAATTCAAGCAGCAATTGACGGACACGTTACTCACGTTGTACCAATAATTGCTGATATCGATGCTGGTTTTGGTAACGCTGAAGCGACTTACCTAATGGCTAAGCAGATGATCGAAGCGGGTGCTTGTGCACTACAAATCGAAAACCAAGTTGCTGATGAAAAGCAATGTGGTCACCAGGACGGTAAAGTAACTGTTCCTCATGCTGACTTCCATTCTAAAATTCGTGCATTGCGACATGCTTTCCTAGAGCTAGGTATCGACAACGGTATTATCGTTTCACGTACTGACTCTGAAGGAGCTGGTCTTACTAAAGAAATCGCTGTTGTTAAAGAACCTGGTGATCAAGGCGATAAATACAACTCTTTCTTAGATGTTGAAGAAATCGATGTAGCTGACATGGCTGAAGGCGATGTATGCTTCAACCGTGACGGCAAGCTTGTTCGTCCTAAGCGTTTACCTTCAGGTTTATATCAGTTCCGTCAAGGTACGGGTGAAGAGCGTTGTGTATTCGATTCTATCGAAGCTATTAAAGCTGGTGCTGACCTTCTTTGGATCGAAACTGCGACTCCAAATGTTCAAGACATCGCTGATATGATGAACGACGTTCGTAAAGAGATTCCTGATGCGAAACTAGTTTACAACAACTCTCCATCGTTCAACTGGACACTAAACTTCCGTCAGCAGCAGTTTGATGCAATGGAAGCGGCTGGTGAAGATTTATCTGCATACGTTCGTGCTGATCTAATGAAAGCTGAGTATGACGAAACTGAATTGTCTGCACGTGCTGACGATAAGATCCGTACTTTCCAAGCTGATACTTCACGTGAAGCGAACATATTCCATCACCTAATCACTCTTCCTACTTACCACACAACAGCATTGTCTGTTGATAACTTGGCGAAAGAATACTTCGGCGAGCAAGGTATGTTAGGTTATGTTGCTGGTGTTCAGCGTAAAGAAATCCGTCAGGGTATTGCATGTGTTAAGCATCAGAACATGTCTGGTTCAGACATGGGCGATGATCACAAAGAATACTTTGCTGGTGAAAACGCGCTTAAAGCAGGCGGCGCTAACAATACTTCTAACCAGTTCGGCTAAATTGAACTCGGTTACTTAAGCCTTGACTAAATAAGGCTTGGGTCGAAAGTGTTTCAAAAGGCGACCTCTTGAAAAAGAGTGTCGCCTTTTCTTTAGATTTAATACAAGAATTTATAGAGTGAGATTGATTATGACGAATATCCCAAGCAACTTACAAGATGCAAAATATTTACTAACAAAAAATGGCTTTAAGGTTGGTAGTACTTGGTATCACGGAACCTCGTCAGCATTAGTCGCATCGATAAAAGAGCATGGATTAAAGCGTTCAGGTGATAAAGCTTTAAAACAAACAGCAAAACAAATTATGGCTACGATTGGTAATAGTTATACAGAATCAATCGAACCTGTTTTCCTAACACAATGTAAAGAACTCGCTTATTATTGGGCAATGCAAACCGTTAATGAGCGTGTAGTACATACAGGTATTGATGAAACACCTGTTGTATTAGCAATCAAATTGCCTGAAGACATAGATAATAAAGTTAAACCTGATGTGGGGGCTGCAAGCCTTTTACTCGTTGAAGGAAATGACTATTTAGAGCACTTAGGGAAAATATATAAAACTCATGGTTGCGAAGAACCTGTGATGGATCCTGCTAAATCAGATCGTTTAGATTATTTAAATAAGCTTGGTATGGCATATATTAATGCTGATATTGACGTAAAATACGTAGAAGTATTGGTTTAATTTAAGCAGGGCTGGTTACTTGTAACATTTGATAATTATTCGTCAGCTCAGTAAATGAAAGAAGATACTTGATTGCGGCCAAATGCTTTTGCTTCGTAAGCTGCATTGTCGGCACGTTTAAAAAAGTCTTTAGCGCATGCAATATCTTTATTGAAGTCAGCAACACCTAAAGACCCGGTGACTGATATTTTATCGGTTTCGTAGATAAAGTGATGGTGTTCGATTAAGGATCTTACTCTCTCAGCAATGCCCATTGCTTGAGTAAGGTTTGTTTGGGGAAGTATTATAACAAACTCCTCGCCACCATACCGGGCAAAAATATCCTGATCTCTGACACCTTCAACACGAACAATGTCAGCAATCTCTTTTAATATAAAGTCACCTGCATCATGACCGAATTGATCATTTATATTTTTGAAATAGTCTAGGTCTAAAATGATGAGTGAAAGTGCTTGATTAGTTAGACGAGCATTTTTGAAATTTAGGTCTAATTGCTCGTTGAAATAGCATTTTGTATAACACCCTGTATGCCCATCAGTATTCGCTATGTAGGTTAGCTTGTCATAAGCGAGTCGTTCACTATCTCCTTGTGGTAAATATTTGAAGGCTATATTGAGCACTTTAATAATATCGCCTCTTTTTAACTGTGTCGGTGCGATGATCAGGCTGTTGTTAACATAAGTCCCATTTTTAGACTGGGAATCTTGAATAAACCATTCGCCTTTTACTTTAAAAAGTTTGAAGTGAAAACGTGAAATAGAGGTGTATTCTAAATGAATTGAGTTTTTACTACTCCTTCCCACGGTCATTTCGGTGCCTTTGAGATCAAATAAGTTCCCATTGAGAGAGCCACCTATTGCAAGCAAGGCGCCTGGTAGTGTTTTAGCTTCATTTTCAGTTTCAGCTAATCCTTTTTCTAGTACTTCGGCTTGAATGATGACAGTCGTATCATTAGAGCTCGATTTTTCATCCATTGAATTTACGCCTGATTAAGTGAATAGAATATAGGAGGTACGCGCTAGTTTGGTCTAATTTATGGCTTATTATGAGGAAAATAAAGTAAAGACCTTCTTCACTCTTGAAGAAGGTTAGTATTGAATCGATTAACTGTCTATATATTTTTAAGCAACGTAGGGACCCGTTCCTTAAAAAGTGGTATTACCGTTGAAATGGTCTGAAAGATTTTTATTTTTTTATTTGATAACCCGTCTTAAATATCCACCAAACAGTGACCATGCATAAGGATAAAAAGCCTAAAATTACAATGACACTGGTCATAAGACTGACGTCTGATATCTCATAAAAACTCCAACGAAATCCGCTGATTAAATAGAGAACAGGGTTGAATAGGGTGACGGTTTGCCAAAACTCAGGCAGCATATTAACTGAATAAAATGTACCACCTAAGAAAACTAAAGGTGTAACGATTAACATCGGGATAATTTGTAGTTTTTCAAAATTGTCAGCCCAAATACCAATGATAAAGCCAAACAAGCTGAATGTAATGGCGGTCATTATCATAAAGAAAAGCATCCATATCGGGTGAGCTATCTGTAGGGGTACAAATAAGCCCGCTGTGGCTAGAATGATTATGCTCAAGATAATAGATTTTGTTGCAGCAGCGCCGACATAACCTATAAGAACTTCATAATAGGATACCGGAGCAGAAAGTAGTTCGTAAATGGTGCCAGTAAACTTAGGGAAGTAAATGCCAAATGAGGCATTAGAAATACTTTGCGTTAATAACGAAAGCATAATTAAGCCAGGGACGATAAAGGCTCCATAACTAACGCCCCCAATTTCTGTAATTCTAGAACCAATTGCTGAACCAAATACTATAAAATATAGAGAGGTAGAAATAACCGGAGAAACAATGCTTTGAAAGATAGTCCGTTTTGTACGAGCCATTTCAAATTTGTAAATGGCCGAAATAGCGTAGCGATTCATGCGGATTCCTTAACTAATGAGACAAAAATATCTTCCAGAGAGCTTTGATCTGTTTTTAAGTCAGTAAATTGAATACCAGATTCAGATAGATGCTTTAATAATGTAGCAATACCGGTATGTTCTTCGCTAGTATCGTAGGTGTAGACAAGCTGTTTTCCCTGATCCTTTATTTGAATATCAAAACCATTAATACAATCAGGAATGCTTGTTAATTTGATCTTTAAATCGAGTATTAATTGTTTTTTCCCAAGCTTTTCCATGAGCTTAACTTTGTCTTCAATCAGTATTAACTGACCATTTTTAATGATGCCTATACGGTCAGCAATTTCTTCAGCTTCCTCAATATAATGCGTGGTTAAAATTATAGTGACGCCATTACTTCGTAATTGGCGAACAAGCTGCCACATATCTTTTCTTAATTCGACATCTACACCGGCCGTGGGTTCATCTAAAAACAAAACTTGAGGTTCGTGGGACAGCGCTTTTGCAATCATGACTCTACGTTTCATACCGCCAGATAACTCCATAATGCGGTTATCCTTTTTATCCCATAAAGACAAATCTTTAAGCGTTTTTTCGATTAATTTCGGATTTGGTTTATGACCAAACAAGCCTCTACTAAATGACACGGTATCCCATACCGTTTCAAATGAGTCGGTTGTTAGTTCTTGTGGGACGAGACCGATGACTTTGCGTGTATGGCGAAATCCGTCGATAATATCATGCCCATCAACCGTAACACGACCGGAGGAAGGGTTGATGATACCGCATATCGTGCTTATCAAAGTTGTTTTTCCAGCACCATTAGGGCCAAGAAGTGCGACGATTTCAGCCTTATTAATTGATAGGTTAATATTATCGAGCGCTTGGAAACCCCCAGCATATACTTTTGATAAATTGTTGACTTTTATGATTGGTTCCAAAGTATATGTTCCATTATGGTGAGGAAATTGATTATAGAGTGTATTAAATCATGAGTAGAAATTAATAACACAACACAAGATTTTAAAGCCTATATAGTAATTACTAATTTAACCGATTTTCTTCATGGTTGACTAGACCGCAAAATAGAACTCTGTTATCTGTTTATAAGTCGCTAATAGATTTTAAAATACTATAGATAAAAAGATCTGCTTTATCTTCATTTTTAAGGGTGAATTAATTGCTTTCTACTAACGTAAAAGAGTTGAATTGATGTATTCACTTACTAAAAATTATATGATTCTTTTGATTAACCTCATGGTATTGTTCGTACATAGGAACTTTTTAAACGAAAAGTGGTCTTTAAAGTTTAACGGTTGAATAAGGCTCTAAATCATAGCGGCCTTCGATAATGAGTTAATCCATTACTCCCGCGTTATTTATTAATTTACTAGGGTGTGAGTGGGTGCGGTAATTATTAAAATCAGGTAGGGGAGAAGTAGATATGGTAGAAGAACGAGCTGTTTTAGCTGGCGGTTGTTTTTGGGGGATGCAGGACCTTATTAGAAAACTACCTGGTGTTATGACTACCCGAGTTGGCTATACGGGTGGTGATGTGATGAACGCAAACTATCGAAATCATGGTAGTCATGCCGAAGGTATTGAAATTTTATTCGACCCTTCTATTACTAATTTTCGGAATATATTAACGTTCTTTTTTCAAATACATGACCCGACCACTCGGGACAGACAAGGAAATGATAAAGGTTCTTCATATCGATCAGCTATATACTATACATCTAATGAGCAATACCAAGTAGCTCTTAAAACAATTGACGACGTTAATCGTTCTGGATTGTGGCCTGGCTTGGTGGTCACTGAATTAAATTCGGTTGGCGATTTTTGGGAAGCAGAAGCCGAACATCAAGATTATTTAGAGCGAATCCCACAGGGTTATACCTGCCACTTTCCAAGGGCAGAATGGGTATTACCATCAGGAGAGGCTTGATCGTGACTGATACAAACTACGATGTCGACTTCCATTTCGATAATAGCTATGCAAGGCAATTAGAGGATTTTTATGTCCCTTTTGTTGGGGATGCAGCACCAGACCCAACACTCATAAAATTAAATAAGTCTTTAGCTAGTCAGCTCGGTTTAGATTTTTCTAAATTATCGTCTAAAGAAATCGCAGCAACTTTATCTGGAGGGATTGCATTAAAGGGGGCATCACCCCTAGCTCAGGTTTATGCTGGTCATCAGTTCGGCGGATTTAGTCCAAGGTTAGGTGATGGAAGAGCTTTACTATTAGGTGAGGTGATAGACCCAAATGGAATTAGGCATGATATACATTTAAAAGGCTCCGGTAGAACGGTCTATTCACGAGGCGGCGATGGCAAGGCTACGTTAGCTCCTGTGTTGCGAGAGTATATTTTAGGCGAGGCAATGCATGCGCTAGGTGTACCAACAACTCGTGCACTAGCGGCTGTCGTCACCGGTGAAAAAGTTTACCGCGACGCGCTATTGCCAGGCGCGGTATTAGCGCGTACCGCTTCGAGCCATATCCGTGTAGGGACGTTTCAATTTTTTGCAGCGCAAGGTCAGAATGAGAAAGTAAAACAATTAGCTGATTATACAATGGAACGACATTTCCCAAATATAAAAGGTAAAGACAAACCTTATCTTGAACTATTACGAATGGTATGTGAACGGCAAGCGATACTACTGGCGAAGTGGATGCAGATTGGCTTTGTTCACGGTGTAATGAATACTGATAACATGACTATTTCTGGCGAAACAATCGATTACGGACCGTGTGCATTTATTGATCACTATGATGCTTCTGCAGTATTTAGTTCGATAGATCATCAGAGGCGATATGCTTTTGGAAATCAAGTGAATATGGCTCAATGGAATTTAGCACGCTTAGCTGAAACTTTATTGCCTTTCATCGATGAGGAACCCGAAAAGGCAGTAAGTCTTGCGACAGAAGCGATAAGCGTTTTTTTAGAAACCTACCAACAAAATTGGTTAAAGGGCATGTGTAAAAAAATTGGCTTTACCGCTGTACAAGTCAATGACTTCGACTTAATTCAGAAATTACTTAACCTAATGCAGGCTGAAAAAGTTGATTTTACGTTGATGTTTAGAGCATTGTCTGACGCAGTTAGTGGAGAGCATGAAGTACTTCGAAATTTATTTAATCGTTCTTTGAATTTCGATGAATGGATTTTGCTTTGGAAACAGCGTGCTGCAAAAGAAAAACTAAACCCTGAGAAGCGCACTGAACTAATGAATTCAGTTAATCCAATATATATACCGCGTAATCACCTCGTAGAGGCGGCGCTTCAAGCCGCAGAACAAGACTCAAATTATGAACCTTTTGAAACGCTGATGATGGTTTTAGAAAAACCATTCAAGAAAAGGGAGGGGCTAGAAGAGTATGCTGAACCAGCACCTTTAGAGTCTGGGCCATATAAAACATTCTGTGGAACTTAAATTAACCTTTTAAAAAAGGTCCTAGCATTCGAGAGGGCCTTCCATTCATTTTTTTACAAATTTATGTATAAAGAATAACACTGCACTTAAAAGTAAGAGAGTAGGAATTAAAGAGCATATATGTACCTTTATAAATATTTGTACTAAGCCTAAGTGATTAGAAAGTTACCTGAAGCTGTACTAATCTGCTATAAAGAAGTACTTCATGTTGGATCTGGCTTTTATGGACAATCATTCCTTTATAAATAAAATATTTAGTGTTCGTTTTATAGCGTTTGTATTACTTTTTTATTGTATTTTATTGTTTACCTTTATCGCGTTGCTGAACACTGAATATCTTAATGTAAAATTTATACTGCTATTTCTAATAGTTTTCCCGCTAGCTTTTCTCGTTATTTTTTATCGAGAAGTTATTAGGCATAGCAATTTTTCCTATGCCGCAATGAAATCGATGTCACCAATTATGGTGACCAATGGCGATGGAGTAATACAGCAAGTTAATGAATCATATTATCTAATACATGAAACGAATCCATCTGAATGTATTGGTCGGCCAGCCTCATTTTTTGATCCAAACATGGAGGATACTGATCGTTATAATATGATATATCAATCATTAGACGCTTCGGGGGAGTGGCGTGGTGAAGTTCCTCGACAATCTAAATCAGGGAAAGAATTTGTTGATTATATTCAGATATCTTCATTGAAAAATTTTAAAGGATTGACGAAAAAATTTATTATATCATTTGTTGATATTACTGAAGAAAAAAAGTTGAGGCATGAATTAGAACTGTTAACCGTCTTAGACCCTTTGACGGGGTGTAAAAATAGACGTTTTTATAAAAATGCGGTCGCACATCAGTTTGAAATTTTTAAGCGTTACCCTGAGCAAGTATTTTGTTTAGCATTGATCGATATTGACTTTTTTAAGCGTGTAAAGGATGAGTTTGGGCATGATATTGGTTATCAAGTCATGAATTCCTTTGTCAGGGTGCTGGAGTCCAATGTACGTACTATAGATATAGTGTGTCGTATGGGGGGGGATGTATTCACGATTATCTTGCCAAATACTAACGCTGAAAACGCATTGATTTTACTCGAGCGTATACGGAGTTCTGTTGAGTTGAGTCATGGTCACCCAAAAATTTCATGCAGTATTGGTTACACTGATTGCTCTATGCGTGATACTCATAATGAATTGTATAAGAAAGCCGAATTTGCGCTTAAAAAATCTAAAAGTAGTGGTCGCAATCAAGTTCACTATAGTTCAGCCGAAGTAAAGATTAATAGAGCAGTCTGAGTTGTGTTTTATACTTGACACTTTTTAATATGTTTTGCTTAGGAGGGGGCGGTCTAAGTTTTATCTGCTTAAGTAGTTTGATTATTGTTACTATTTGCAAATGATTCTTATTTGTAATATTATGCTTCATATAATTTGAACTAGATCAGAAAAATTGAGGCTTTTTATGTTGGTGTGTATTTGTAAAGGGATTAGCGATAAAACAATCGAAGATCAGATCCACAGTGGTGCATCAAGTTTTAGTGAAATTCGTAGGAAACTAGGGTTAGGGAGCTGTTGTGGTCAGTGTGCATCCTATGCGAAAGAACTGATATCAAATACAATTGGCCAACTTAAGTTAAACAACAATGCACATTTAGCTTTCGAAATTAAGTGTTAAGAAATTAACACCTCTCACTCCCTACATATTATTTTTTTATACCTGTAAAAAAACCTCTCTTTTTATTGCCACTTAGACTAAACTTTTGTGAATATTTATTCTAAAGAGGAGGTCCTATGCAAGGTGATAAAAAAGTCATTGAATTACTCAATAATTGTTTAGGTAATGAACTTATAGCGATCAACCAATATTTTCTTCATGCGCGCATGTTTAAAAATTGGGGGCTGGGTGAGCTTGATCATTATGAGTATAAAAAATCCATCAAAGATATGAAACATGCAGATAAATTGGTAGAGCGTGTACTTTTCTTAGAAGGTATTCCTAACCTTCAAAAACTCGGGAAACTATTGATCGGTGAAAATACTCAAGAAATGCTTGAGTGTGATATGAAGCTTGAAATGATCACCTTGAATAATTTACGAGAAGCTATCGCCTATTGCGAATCTGTCTCAGACTACGTTAGTCGTGACCTGCTAGGAGGGATTTTAGATTCTGAAGAAGAGCATTTAGATTGGATTGAAACACAATTAGCGTTGCTTCAAAAGATAGGTACTCAAAATTATTTACAATCAATGATGAAAGATTAATCAATGGCTTAAGCAAATTCATTGTGGGGAAAGAGCATGAAAGGCAAGCAAAGTATTATTGATGAGTTAAACAGCTTATTGGCTGGAGAACTTTCGGCTATGGATCAGTATTTCATACACTCACGAATGTACGATGACTGGGGCTTATCTAAGCTCTACGAGCGAATCGGACACGAAATGGAAGACGAAACCGGGCATGCTGACCAAATGATTAAGCGCATCCTTTTTTTGGAAGGCATGCCTAATATGGTGCAACGAGAAGCGCTGAATATTGGTACAACGGTACCAGAAATGCTTAAAAGTGATCTTGACCTTGAATACTCAGTTGTCAAAAACTTAAAAGCAGCCATTGCGCTCTGTGAAACCGAACAGGACTATGAAACACGAGCAATGTTGGTTCGGCAGCTAGAAGATACTGAAGAAGACCATGCGTATTGGCTTGAACAACAGCTTGGTTTGATAGATAAGATCGGCTTAGAAAATTATCTTCAGGCAATGATGTAATTGTTTATTACACGTTTAAATAGCAAGCTAGATGCTTGATTGTTGGGGAAGAAGGCTCAATTAGATTAAATTTATTTGTTTGCTTGTTAACTTTAAAAAGGATGTTCCTAAAAAGGTAACAATTCCATCGACGATAGGTTCAATTTGTCGGCTTATGTACAGCTCGTAGTCTAGAGGAGATTTCAAATATTCCTTTGGCTCGGGCCCTTGAAGAGTATAAAAGTATTCAATCCAGCCACCGTTTGCATATTGCGGCTTCTGTCCAGCCTGAAGAGCAGCTTTATCGGCTTTACGTGCCGCTTGAACGTGAGGCGGGATATTTCGCTTATATTCGCTTAACGTGCGCCTCAAGCGTTTTCGATATACAAGCTTATCATCCAGCTTTCCATCCTTAAGCGCAGCGATCACTTCATGGATATAAGGCTTGAATTCCTGATTTAAAAAAATCTTATTGTATAATGATTTCTGAAATTCTCTGGCAAGTGGCGTCCAGTCGGTTCTAACCGCCTCCAGCCCTTTAAAAACTAGCTTATATGTGAGAGGGTCTGGATGGTCATAAGTAAAGCCTTTCTGACAAACAAGGCCCGCGTACCTTTTTTTCGAGCCTTGTTCAGAGCCTCGAATAGTTGGCATTAAAAATCTAGAAAAGTGTGTTTCATACTCAAGTTCTAATGCGCTTTGTAATTGGTATTCTTGTGCTAAGTACTCTTGCCACCACTGAGTAATACAGAATGCTAGTTCTTCACCAATTATATCCGCTTCCTTGACTGAAATGTTTTTGTTGAGCCATACAAAGATTGAGTCAGTATCGCCGTAAATAACTTCATGGCCTTTTTCTTCTATTAGCTCGCGCGTACGTAGCATTATTTGATGCCCTCGTAAGGTAATTGAGCTAGGTAAACGAGCATCAAAAAAACGACAACCAGCTGTACCCATTACGCCGTAAAAAGAATTCATGATTATTTTGATTGCTTGTGAGAGTGCTTCGTTATTATCTTTTTTCGCTTGATCGCGTGCCGTCCACAAATTTTCAATGAGGGTCGGTAGAATACTATCCTGTTTTTTAAAGTAAGCCCCGTTAAAGCCTTTGGAAAAAATTTTTTTATCGTATTGTTCAGTCGTATCTGCATTTCTAGTATTGTTTGTATGAATTGAGCCAAATAATCGGTCGCCTTCAGTAAGGCCGTAAGGGTCGATTATGAAGCTGCGAATAATGCTCGGATATAGGCTTTTGAAATCTAATACCAACACATTATTGTAAAATCCTGGTTTGGAATTCATTACATAACCTCCAGGGCTTCCTACACCTCGTGGATTGATTGGTAGGTTTGGAGCAACATAACCTTGTCTGTGTAAGCGAGGGAGGTATTGGTTTTCAAATGCGGCAACAGAACCGCCAACTTTATCGAGCGGCAAGCCTGTCAGTCTGGCACGTTCAATAGTAAATTCAATTAGCTTAGCTTTTTTGAATATTTCCCAAACGAGTATGCAATCCTCAATATTGTACTTGATGAACGCGCGATGATCTTCTTGGTAGAGGCGTAATATCTCATCTGCTTTATTTATTGCGTTATTTATTAATTTCCCTCTTCCTAGCATCTTGAAAGCAACAAAATCGAGCGCATAACTTTCAAAATTAAAGGTGGCAGATTTAAGTGTGTCGATACCGTCTAACACTGCTCGCCCTGGCACTAAAACAAAGTAATGTTCAGGTCTACTATTCGTTGAGTTGTTGTTTGCACTAGTCCGCCATTCAATAGCTTCATTGTTACGGCCAATATTGAATTTAAGACCTAGCCTTTGACAGGCATTGTGTAAGAAGCGAAGGTCGAAATTTATACAGTTCCAGCCAATTAATAAATCAGGATCATAGTCCTGAACCCATTGGATAAAAGCGACTAAAAGCGATTTCTCATCATTGAAGCCTAAACAATGTTCTTCAGATGATGACCCAATCATGAATACAAACGCGAGATCCTCCCCATACACAGCAATCGATAAAAGAGAGTTTTTAATGTAATTAGTTTCAATATCAAAAGACACTACTCGAAAAACAGGTGTGAAATCTGTAGGTTTTAGTTTTGCATTATAGATATGGAGATGCTTGGTTTTAGGTGTTAGTTGCGTTTCTGTAGTTAAAACTCCTGTTACTGACATCGTGCTAGTAATAAATCGTTCCATTAAGTAGCGATCTACAGTTCTAACGTCGGCTTCAAGAGGCGATATATTGTGCTCTTTGAGCCGTTGGGCAGCCGTGCGAAGTTTTTTTTGGCTCGTAAAATAAAATCCGGTAACAGCTTGTTGCGAGAATGACTTTAAAGCTAAAGAGCGAGAGCGGTGGTAATAGTTTCCTATTAAGGTTAAGGCTTGGTTTAAATGGGGTTGTTCAACGAAAAAGATACCCTCTTGTGATGTTTGTTCAACAAGCAAGGGGCCCTCATCAGTATTAAGCCAATATCTTAGTAATAAACCTTCTTTGGACTCTCGCCATTGGCGGCTAATTAAAAAACCGTTGAACTGCTTCACTGATGACTTAAATCCACAATTTAATTTATGTAGGGAGCATTATTTTAACATCAAGCGATGTTAAAATAATATTAAAGGCATTTAAGCTGAGTTAATGACATTGGTTTATAATATAAATATCCCTGAGCTAGAGCACAATTATTCTTCTGTAAAAAGCTCGCTTGGCTATCAGTTTCAACCCCTTCAGCGATAACTTTCATATTAAGTTTCTGTGCAATCGCAATGATTGCAGTAACTATCGCATCATCACTGGTATTACTAGAAAGATCTTGTACAAAGGACTTATCGATTTTAAGTTGGTCTATAGGGAAGCGTTTTAGATAACTTAAAGATGAATAACCTGTTCCAAAGTCATCTATAGAGAGACTTATTCCTAAAGACTTTAAAGTGTTAAGCGTTTCAACTGTACTGTCAATATCTTCAATCAATGTGCCTTCCGTAAGTTCTACGGTAAACCTTTCTGCTGAGCAATTAGGGTAAGTTTCAATCATGTTTTGTATGACAGAGAAAAGGTTGTTTGCATGTCTAAATTGATAGGCAGCAACGTTAACGGCCATTCTTGTGTTTTTGAAGCCTAACTCATAAAGTGTTTGCCAATCGTTGAAAGCTTGTTTAATAACCCAGTCACCAATCATCTCAATTAGACCTGTTTCTTCCGCTAATGGAATAAACACTTCAGGAGATATCTGGTTTCCTTGAGGGTCTTTCCACCTGATTAAGGCTTCGAACCCGATGATACTATCATTAGTCATATTGACTTGTGGTTGATAGAGCAATTCAAAGCTTTCATCTTTTACTGCCTTTCTTAGTTTGTTTTCAAGTATTAATCTTCCCTTCGCTTTGATATTCATTTCTTGCTGAAAAAATTGAAAGCGATTTTTACCCGCGGCTTTTGCGTGATACATCGCTAAATCGGCGTTTCTTAAGAGCGCATCTGGTTTGGTACCATCTTGAGGGTAGAGAGCTATACCAATACTTGATGAAACCACTAACTGGTTTCCTGATAAGAATACGGGAGTCTCAAGTTGACTTAATATTTTATCAGCGATATCAATGACACAAGATTCTCCTTTGATTGCGCTAATGACAACCGTGAACTCATCTCCACCTAAGCGCGCAACCGTATCTTCAGCGCGTACATACGATTTCAATATAGTCGCAATATGTTGTAATAACTGGTCGCCATGATCATGGCCTAAAGAGTCGTTTACCGTTTTAAAATTATCCAAATCAAAGAGTAGAACAGCAACCTGCTCTTTGTGACGGTGAGCACTTATGATAGCTTGATCCAATCTATCCATTAGTAATCTGCGATTGGCCAGTTTTGTAAGCGGATCATAAAATGCAAGTTGTTCGATGGTATCTTCAGCTTGCGCTTTGAGTTTAGCTTGGTGCATGTTAAAAAGAGCGGCACTAATATCATCACTTAAACTACTTAAAACCTTCGTCATTTCTGTATCGAATACATCTTTTTGAGAGGAGTAAAGTGTAAAAATAGCGATCAGTTCACCGTCAAAAAAAAGAGGCACAGCAGCCAGCGCAGCATAACCCCTTTCTACAGCAGCTCTTCTCCAAGGCCAAAAATTAGGATCTTTAAGAATGTCATTTACACAGGAAACCTGTTTTGTTTTTGCTGCAACGCCTACAGGTCCTCTGGACCATTCAGAATCATCTATTCTCATTTGAGTTTTTTGTAAATAACCACTTTCAGAGCCTGCAAAAAACTCAGGCTGCACAATATGCTCGTTAAAAGAACCAATCCAGGCCATTTTTAAGCCACCATGGTTGACCGCTATTTCGCAGATGTTTTGAAATAATACTTCTTTATCTTTAATTCGAGTAATGGCTTGGTTTGTATGACTTAATACTCTGTAAGCACGGCTTAAGCTTGCAAATTGCTCTTCAGCATTTTTGCGTGTCGTTATTTCACGTATCGCATGCATCATAGTGGAAAAACTTTCACCTAAATGTAAAGCTGATAACGTTGCCTCATACCATTTAAGGTTATCTTCATCATAAAACTCATAATCCTGAAGCGATTCTTTTCGAGCGATAGATTGACAAATAGGGCATTCTGTTTTTGAAATCGAAACCGAGTGGAGAAGGTCATGGCAATGCTTTCCAACTACGCTTTCTTCATACATATCTCTGACAATTTTATTCGCCTGCTGAATAACGCCGTACTGGTCAATAATAACGGTAGCTTCACTGACTGAGTCATAAGATTTTACGACACGCGATAAACTCTCAAATGGGCGTGTTAAGGCTGATTCTATAAGGGCTTGGTAAATCGCCCAAAACGATAAAAACTTAAAAATATGGCCGATGAGAAAGGCTGGAGCACTAAAACCACTATAAATGGTAAAACAAAGTTCAGCTAAAATGGTTAAGGTAATGGAAATTAGAAGTAAGTTTTTTGTGCTTTCGCTAATTTTGTAACGCTCAAGTCTTAGATGGAATCCGGCAAGTATCAGTATTGTAATAATTATGTATTCACTTATTATTTTTGTTGTCGATAGCCCTTGGCCTTCAATAAACATTTTGGGGAATTGTTTACTGAAAATTAGTAATGTTGCTATTAGGCTAATCAGGCCGATACAAAGAAAGATGGATTTAGGATTAACTTTCTTAATAAGGGTAAAGGGCGCAATTAAGAGAATTAACGCTTCAAGGTATCGTCCGACAATCCAAAATTGAATGGTAGCTTCGGTGTCTAAAGAGCTAAATATTTCTAAGCCTTGAAAGCTTAAGGTATGAAATAAATCAACGAGACCAACCCAGAAATAACCACAACCCAAATATAATAAGAATTGATTTCTTGAAAAAGCAAAGGTATTCCACGACACAACAAAGCTCATAATGGCAATGCCAATTGCAAAGAGTTCGATTAGGGTGTGGAATAAGGTAGAGTTAAATGTGCTGCATATTAGAAAAGAAATCGAAATATAAAGAGGGATTCGCCAATGGTGCTGGAGAGTCGTTGCAATTTGTAAGCTGGGTAGTATTTTACTACCCAGTTGATTGATTTTTTCGTGCTTAAGGTTCACGTAGTAAAATAACTCATATGATTTTTAAAAAAATAGTGTTTGTTAGTCTAAGTATAGTGAAGCTTTGTCGCAACGCTATCCCTTAAGAATAAAAATGGAACAATGTTAACAAACATGCTTTGAGGTAAATAAGTTGGTAAAAACTAATAGACTTTAGTATTTAATCAGCGCTAAAGTATAAATAAAGAAAATTGATTTTTCACCATTCCTTTTTTTATAACTACGTCCTAGAATGAATAAGTAAATCATAATAAATAAAGAGGTTCTTATGAAGTTTGACACAGACATATTACAAGAAATAAACGTATTGAAAATGTTTGACCTTTCCAGTTCCCAGCTAGGCATTAAAGTTCATCATGATGCTGAACCTGAAGCAGTTCAAGCGACACAAAGGTTATTTGATAAAGGCCTGATTACACAAACTGATGGTGGCTATTTAACAGGCTTAGGTCGTGATGCAGCAGAACATACTAGTAACCTACTCACAATTTTAACAACGGCTTAACATAGGTTTTAAATGCATCCAAATGACTCAGTAAACTCAACCTTACTTGAGTCCTTATTAGCAGGTGCTTATTTTCACAATGTGAACTTAAGTTGTGTTTTTAAAGATGCAGGCCTAGACCCTGATACACTTCAAAAAAATGATCGGCTTCAATTAGATCACGTTGGCCCATTACTTAGAAGCTTATGGATGGAAATGGGGGATGAGGCGAGTGGTTTTTTAACAAAACCACTCAAATTAGGCGTGTTCAGTATGATGTGTCATGCACTCATTACATCTGGAAATCTTCGACGTGGGCTGTTGCGTAGTGCGCGTTTTATCGAGCTGCTTAGTGACGATTTATCACTGGAGTTAAAAGAAACTGGGGATGAAGCGCATTTCATCATTCATTACCGAAACCCACATAATCTTGATACCACATTTTTTGTGACCTCGTTATTTGTTATTTGGATACGGTTATCTTGTTGGTTAATTGATCAACCTATCATGCTAGAGCGAATTCAGTTTGAATTTCCAAAACCAGCTTACAGTGATGAGTTTTCATTAATGTTTCCGTGTCGGCATAGTTTTTCTCAATCCTCAAACCGAGTCGTTTTTAACAATAGGTTACTATCGATACCGATAAAACAAGATAGCGAAACGTTGAGTACCTTTTTACATAATGCACCCGAATCATTGTTAACTCAATTTAGGTCCGATCACAGTTCAACTGCCCAAATTAAGCGCTTGTTATTGCATCGTAATGGAATGCGGACTGAAATAGAGAACATGAATTTTGAACATGTTTCTTCAGAGTTAAATATGACAACACATACTTTAAGGCGTCGACTAAAGGATGAAGGTAATAGTTTTCAAGAGATTAAAGATAGCATACGTAGGGATAGGGCGATGATGTTACTCGATAATCCATCATTAGCGCTTCATGATATTTCAATAAAGCTAGGATTTTCCGAGCCCGCTGCGTTTAATAGGGCTTTTAAAAAATGGACAGGACTAACGCCAGGATTGTTTCGAGAAACTAGTCGATAATATAGTTTTTATTGTAGTATAGGCAAAATATTGTACTAGTGTTTATTTATTATATTATTCTTATGTGATTATTCCTAATATACTATGTTTAAATTAAACCAATAAGAGTCTTTGCAAACATGAAGCTATTCCAAACTGTATTTAAACTACTACCAGTAATCATATTATCTTTTTTTACTTCTACTGTATTTTCAGCGCTTAATGAACCCGTGACAGAATTAAGCTTTTCTGTCATTAAAACTGCAGAATCCAGTGGCTCACTCGAAGCTATGGTTGTTGATGAAGGTGGTTGGTTTACAGTTAGAAACTTAGTACATACGGCTGTTTTAGTGAGACATCCGAAAGGTGATTTTTTATGGGATAGTGGTATTGGTCGTGAAGTCGATTCACAAATGGAAGCGTTCAATTTATTTGAATCACAATTGTTTAGCATCAATAACGTCAACCCCGCTAAACAGCAACTTAAAGCTGAAGGTTACCCTATTAATAGCCTTTTAGCGATTATCCCTAGCCACATGCACTGGGATCACGCCAGCGCACTTGAAGATTTTGACAATACACCAATCTGGGTGCAAGAAAAGAGTTTAGAAGAAGCTAGGCAGGGTGAAGCGCCAGCTTTTGTATCATCTCAGTTTGATCATCCCGATCTAAAGTGGCATGACCTGAAGTTATTAAATAAACCATTCATGGGCTTTGAGAATAGTCTCGATATTCATGGCGATGGGGCAGCGGTGCTTGTCGATTTGAGTGGCCATTCAGAGGGTCACTTAGGGTTAATTCTCACACTTCATAATGGTAAACAATATTTCTTTATTGGAGATACTACTTGGGCTATTAAAGGAATAGAAGAGAATAAATCAAGACCTTGGATTACAGATACCCTAGTAGGGGTAGATACAGATATCGTTAAAAATGCCAACGTTATTGATAAGATACACAAGCTATCGAAGGAAAAACCTAATCTTTTTATTGTACCAGCACATGACGAATTACAGTTAAAGCACCTCCCTAATTTCCCAACGTTTAGTGAATAAAGTGATAGAAATATCTTTACAAGAAGGTTAAGGATAATGGACTTACGTAGTTTGAAATATTTTGTAGCAACAGTAGAAAAAGGGAGTATCAGTGCTGCTTCTACCCAGTGTCATGTTGCTCAGCCTTCTATAACAATGGCGATTGCGAAGCTTGAAGATGAATTAAACTGTAAATTATTTGACCGCCACCGGAAGGGAAGCTCTCCGACACCTGATGGTGAGCGAATGTATTTAATGGCCACTGAGCTACTGCAACATGCAGACAGCATTAAGCAGCAGTTCTCAACGGTTGAACACATTCATAAAATCACGTTATCGGTAGACAGAAATATAAGAATTAATACCTTGGAAACGCTACTGTCAAAACCTAAGTGCGAACTTCATACTTATCAATTTGAGATACTAAGTGATGCAAGTGTTAGTGGAGGGCCTTTAAAAAATAAAACATCAACACAAGCAGACTTGCGTCTAACAACTCGAAATCAGTGTGATAAATCAGAAATCTTTATTTCACTTGGTTTCGAAGAGTACGCTTTATTGATTCCAAATAATAACTTACTCGCTTATCAAAAAAAATTAAGCTTGAATGATTTAAATGAACAGAATGTTATCGAGCGGATTTACTGTGAAAATCAAGCGTTATTTGATCAACATATTTCTAAGCTAGGGTTAAATATCCACACCGTTGCAAGGGTTGAAAGTGAAGAGTGGGCGCATGCATTAGTTGGCTCTGGTTTAGGGGTAGTTTTTGCGCCAGTGCCGAAAGATTTTATTGATCCGCGTTTTACAGTTAGATTTTTATCAGACTGGTTATCAATAAAAGCGCCGACAAGAGAAGTTGGCTTAGCTATTCAAAAAACTAAAATGGCAAAGTTGGAAGCTATTTTGCCAAGTTTAATACTTTCATAATAAGTATTGAAATTATTAGTGACGAACCGATTAGCCTTTTAAGAAAGGGAAGTGAATGTAATACTAGTTGTCACTTAGCCTAGGCATTAAAAGCTCGATCATATAGCCATCAGGATCCTTCACGAAAGCAAGTATCGTACTGCTGTGCTTCATTGGTCCAGCTTGACGAACAATTTCACCTCCCTTCTGTTTGATTAGTTCGCAGGCGAGATAAACATCCTCAACTTCAACTGCTAAATGACCAAAACCAGTCCCTAAATCGTATTCCTTAGTTTCCCAGTTGTGCGTGAGTTCAATTGCTGTATGTTGAGACTCATCACCATAGCCTAAAAAAGCAAGCGTGAACTTGCCTTCAGGGTAATCCTTCTTGCGTAATAAGTTCATACCTAGAACTTCGGTATAAAATTCAATAGACTTGTTTAGGTCAACGACCCTTATCATTGTATGTAATAAACGCATAGTTAGGTACCGACTAGCAGATGAAAGTTACTCTAAATGTAATATAAGACATTATGGGTACATCGGACGTAAAGATGATGTATCCGCCGTCTTATTGCTTCCTTTTACCAATACTTTAATGTGTTGTAGCAATAGTGCTTTGTCATAGATGTTTTGTTTACTTGTACTTTTTCCTGCATATAATTGGGCTTCAAAAGCCTTTGCTTGCATGTAAATCGTATCATTTAGTTTTGACAAGTCATGTAAGCTTTGTATCTGTAAATCAAGATTTGTAGACTTACAAAATGTACTTGCCCAAATGATGAGGTGTTTGGGCATTTCGTGGTTATCTTTCTTTATGGCTTCGCTTAAATTCTTATAAAGCAGGGTAAGTTCTGGTTCTGCGATAAAGGTTGCATTCAGGCTAATGGGCGTTGCACGTCTTTTAAGCAATAATAATGTGGTACAGATCCACCCGAGTAAAATTAATACAATAATAGTGTACCAAAATTGATTGTTTGGAGACGCTGAAAACGTTGTGCCGGTTTTGATTGAATCAGAATTCAGCTGTTCTGATGTGATTAAAGCTGATGGCTGAGTTTCAATAGTTTGTTTTGGTAAAGTTTGAGGTACTGGTACTACATTTTCAAGTTCAGGGTTAACCGTAATAGTAAATGTATGAGCAGGTATCACTGCGACGCGCTCAACATCATTGAGTGTATCCCACCATGGAATACGTACCTCAGGTAAGGTAGCTTCAGTTGGTGAAACGGCAACGAGCGCAATAGACTCTTGTCGAATGGACTGAGCACCTGATTCATGTTGCTGTGATTCAACGTTAGGCATATCAGGATAAACTTTCAAACCTGATATTTTATCAACTCCCATTGGCGGTAATGCCGAGCCTAATAAACCGAGTGCTTTAATTTCCAATGTGCGTGTAATTGAGTCCCCAACCATTAAATTGTCAGGATCTGTATCCCAATTTTCACTGAGATATAAGCTAGTAGCGGGTAACCAGGTATCACCGGTAAAACTGGTAGGTGGAGATTTAATGTCGATGCTCATAGGCTCAGTAAATTCTCTAACTCTTACGCGACGTCTATTTTGGGTATCAATTAATAATCCATTGAAAGTTTGAGCATCTATCGTGAGTTTTCCGCTTTTTTGTGGAAACACAAGGTATTGTCGTTCACGCACCTCATAGCGTCTATTGTAAGCCATTCTAAAGTACTTTTTGGTATCGCCAAGGGCTTCGATAATCGCATCGTTAGACTCGGGTACACTTAATTCGCCACTCGCTAAGCGATCAGCTGAGTACAAACGTAATGTATAGATCACTTGTTCTTGTACGTAAGCTACTGTTTTGTCGATTGTTGCTTCAATGAACACCTGTGGGGGATTATTCGCATCTTGTGGGGGTTTTCCCTTCAGCACATTTATGGTTAACACATTGGATGCTGCGTCTTTATATTTAACTGATGGGATTTCTAAAGAACCTGTACGCTTTGGAGCAAGACTATAACTCCAAGTAACTTGCGCTTTTGTATCACCATTGATTGATTGCATATTATAACTTTGCTTTTGATCAAGAATCTCAAAGTCCATACTAAGGTCATCAGTATTAGGTGCTTCTATTTGACTGCGTCCAAAATTCATAATGCCGCCAAGGCTGAAGTCCACTTCAATATCACCCATAATGATTAAATTCAGGGTGTCTGACTCATATATTTTGTTTCGATCAACGCTTGCAGTGAGTGTAGTCTCGGCCATGATGGAAAAAGCTGATGCCATTAGAAATATAAGTATTAAACAACGGTGCATTAAATTTTTTACCTTTATAAAAATTGGTTCCAGAAGGGTAATTTTTAAACTGTCTTTGAAACGTTCGTTAAAAAAAACAGAAAGTTTAAAATTATTTACCATATGGGTTCACCTGCTTCTCGTGTGTTTCTGTTTCTGTCTCTTGATTGTCGTTCAAACTTTCGTCTTAATAAACCACCGGGATCATCAGGTACACGACGCATCCATTGCTCATAAGATTGTTTTTCTTCATCCGTTAAGTTTTCTGGTTTGGGCATTGTAGAGGCTTGAGCCTCCTTTTCTTTCTCAGCTTCTTTTTCTTCTTCAGACTTAGCCTGTTGAGCTTCTTTGTTTTTTTGTTCCTGCTCTTCTTCTTGCGTTTGTTCTGATTCTTGTTGCTGGTCTTCATTTTTGTCAGTCGATTGCTCATCTTTATTTTCTTGATCTGACTTATCTTGTTGGTCTTTGGAATTTTTGTCGTCTGAGTCCTGACTATCCTGATTTTGTTGATCTTTACTTTTCTGATCTTTACTTTTCTGATCTTTGTCTTGTTGATCTTTGTTTTGCTGATCCTTATCATCAGAGTTTTGGTCAGAATTTTGTTGGTCTGAAGATTCAGGTTGTTGTTTCATGAATTCTTCGATTAAGGATTTATTATGCTGAGCATCTTCGTTATCAGGGTTGATCTCAATTGCCTGTTCATAGGATTTAATTGCTTCTTCAAATTTTTGTTGTTGAGCCAGTGCATTGCCTTGATTATAAAAATGATTCACACTTTCTGACTGTGCATATTGCTCAGAAGCTAGTTCAAAGTTCTTTGCTTGGTAATTTGCGTTGGCTTTATGTTCGAGAGACTCAAAACGCTCAGCTGCTTCAGTAAGTTTTCCATCATCTAGTAATTGTTGAGCTTGCTGGTCTTGTGTTTGCCATAGGTCGTTCCACTCAAAAGCGACGCTATCTTCAACGGGTAAAACAAACAATGAAAGTAATAAAGAAGCTTGAAGCATAACTCCCTGTCGATGTACTCTTAATGCGAGAGGAATCATAAAAAGGACGAACAAGAATCCCATATCTTCCCAAGCATCAAAACCTTTCTCTAGTATTGGTTCATCTTTTTGAGGTTGGTTTAAGCTTAAACTACCTTCGATATCTAATCGGTCTAGATCTTGGTCATCAAGTGTCATGCGTAACATTTGACCACGATTTTGCTTCGCCAGGGTTGCAAGTGATGTGAAATCTGTTTTGGGGATGACCACACTTCCTTCATCTTTTAGGTAGCCTTTTTGGGGTAATTTTATTGGTCCACCTGCAGCTGTACCAGCAGCGAGCACATGTAAGCTTGTATTGGTACCAGCTAAAGTTTCATTAATGCGTTCAATGTGGTGGGCTTCAACACTGTCAGTGAGTAAAATGATTCGACCCTGATTGGCTTTACCCTGCTTTAACAGTTCAACGGCTTGCTTTACCGCTAAATCGGGGCGACTACCAATAACAGGCATTATAAAAGGGTCAAGAGCGGGTAGGTTAGCCAAGATCGTTTTAGTGTCATCTGTTAAAGGTGTGACGACATGGCTATCACCAGAAAATGCGATTAAAGCGGTATTACCTTCCTTTCTGAGTTTTAATAAGTCCTGAAGCTTTTGCTTCGAACGAGTCAGACGATCAGGCGTTATGTCAGTGGCAAGCATTGATAATGATAAGTCGAGTATTACTATCATGTTGTCCGTTAATTTTACAACTTCTTGAGGTTTTTCTTGCCAGGCTGGCCCTGCCATTGCAACAAAAGCAAAACACAGCACAGCGATCATTCCAAAGTGACGGCTTTGTTTGATTTTCTGCTGATTGCCAGGAAGTAAGTGTTTCAAAAGTGCTGGGTCGATTGCGCTAGACCAATCACTATTACTTAAAGCACGCTTGCGCATAGCTATATATATAATAGGCAATACAAGCAATCCTAATAACCATAAGGGGCGAAGAAAGTGAAAATTTTCAAGGTTGTCAAAAAAGCTCATTGATTACCTCTATCAAATACTTTTCCTGCTTTCGTATCATCTTTTACATGAAGAATAGTTCGGTATAATTTAGTGAGTGCGTTATGTACCACTAGAACCCCGTAAGCAAGCATTGAAAAACATAAAAACCAGTAAAATAATGCTTTTGTGGGGCGGAAACTACGTGTTTCTTGCTCAACAGGTTCAAGCTCATTGATTGCCTGGTATATGGAGGTGAGTTCTTGAGAGGTTTTTGCACGAAAATACTGTCCCTTTGTTAATTCGGCGAGTTGCTTTAGCATCTCTTCATCTAAATCTGCCGAAGGGTTTACCTTACGGGAACCAAAAATATCTCTCTGAATCATCTCGTCAGCGCCGATACCAACGGTGTAAATTTTTATATTTTCTTTGGCCGCAAATTGCGCAGCTTTTTCTGGAGGAATTTCACCCGCGGTGTTTGCACCATCTGATAATAAAATCAAAACACGACTTTGTTCCGGTCGTTGTCTAAGGCGTTTAACACCTAGCGTCAGCGCATCACCTATTGCTGTAGCGTTGCCGGCCATACCCAAATAGGCCTCTTGTAAAAGCGTATTTACGGTGACAGTATCGAATGATAGTGGAGATTGAACATAAGGTTGTGAACCAAAAAGAATTAAACCGATACGATCACCAGAGCGATTTTCTACAAACTCACTGACCACCTTTTTAACTACCTTTAAGCGCGTAACACGAGCCCCCTTAATTTGCATGTCTTGTTCTTCCATGCTGGGTGAAATGTCAATAGCTAGCATTAAGTCACGACCAGAAAGTGGAATATCTACTTGGTCGCCAATGTAAGTAGGTCGACATACTGCGATGACTAAGGAAACCCATGCGAGTAATAATACGATACTTTTCCACGTTGAAATAGACTGGTTATGATCAACCTGTCCAAAGCCAAGTGACTTAGCGGTTTCAAATATTGGTAGGTGAGGTGCAATATAACTAGGCGCTTCAATCTTACGTTTAAATGTAACAATCCAAGGTAAGGGTAGTAGCAATAATAGCCAAGGCCAATGGAGCTCGAAGGCTGTGTCACCATTAAGTAAACTCATCATGATGTTTTATTCTCAAAATTATCGTCAAGATTAGGTAGAGCTACCGTAGTTTGTTCTTCATGTACTCTGCTTTGTGTAGGCGTTTTTTCTATTTCACTTTGAATAGTTTTATTTGAATGAAACTCTCGCTCAAAAGGTTTTAGGGTCTTAATCCACTTTCTAATTCGTAATAATGCATCATCATTAAGCTGATCAAATTTAGCTTGATAATGATCAAAGCAAAGTATCTGTATTTCTTGATCCTTTAACGGTGTTTTCGGCGTTTGTAGCTGGTTTTCCCATGACGCACCCGTCATTGAGAGTATATGTGAATTATGATTTATACTGGCAGCGCAACGTTTTAATAAGCTTGAAATCTCAATAAGCAATTTTGTCGATGGCACTTGCTGATACGTTTGCTGTAATAGTGCGTATTCTTTCAATGCTTCTCGTCGCCAAGTATTGGATCGATACCAGCGAAAGGAAATCCAAACAATGGTGACTAAAGAGATACTAACGAGCAAAACTAGTAATATCCAGCCAATTGCGGGCGGCCATGTTCCAATTGTCGCAGGGCTATGTACATCTTTGAGCTGTTCTAAAAGACTCGTTGGGTCCATTAAGATTTCCTCATAGAAAGCAGCATGCGTTGCAGGGTATTAATTGGCGCTTCTTGTGTCGATACCTCTAGGTAAGGTGCTTTTAAACGTACACTTAATAACGTTAGTGCTTCTTTTTGCTTTTCAGCCCAGCGCGCATAGTTCTGGCGTGCTTCTTTAGATTGAGAATCAATAACCAGTGTTTCACTACCATTAGATACAGGATAAAAGCCAGGCGGGGGTAATTGTTCTTCAATCGGGTCTGAAGTGCGTATCATTAGCAATTCGTTGTGCTTCGCTAGCTTGGTAAGAAGTTTTTCACTATCTTCATTAATATGCCTGAAATCACTAATGATGACGAGCAAGGTGCCGGGTTTAGCAAGGCGAATTGTTTCGACAAGTGCATCATTAAAGTGAAATGCCGATTCATTAGTGGGTTCACTTATATTTAAAGCTTGGTTAAAGTCACTAATGCCATTAAGCAGACGCATGATACTTTTTCGGTTTCTTGAAGGCTTAACTTCTTGATGACCTTGTTCTGAAAATACAATACCACCAACTCTGTCGTTATGGTCTAAAGCTGTCCAAGCAAAGAGTGCGGCTGTCTCAGCTGCACGAACAGACTTAAACGTTAAATGACTACCAAAAAATTGCGACTGACTTTGGTCACATACAATGAGTAGAGGGCGTTCACGCTCTTCATTGAATAACTTTGTGTGTGGCTTCTGACGCCTAGCAGTGACGCGCCAATCGATACTACGTACGTCATCTCCAGGTTGATACATTCTAACTTCAGAAAACTCCATACCTCGCCCACGAAAACGACTGTGGTGTAATCCAGATTGCGGGCGGCTTGCTCTTTTTGCTTTAGGCAAACTTATATTTCGAACTGACCAGCGTAGTGCCATCAGTTGCGTTAAAGTACAGTAGGGACCGGTGCATCCTGTATTGAATACTTCAACGGGGTCGTTTTGTATTTGAGCGCTTGCTGTTTTACCTAAACTCAAAAAATCACTAACGCGTTTTAACATTAAATAAACTCGATAATTCAAAAAGTTAGGCTACAGGTACGCGATGAATTAATTCATTAATCACTTGGTCGGTTGTAATACCTTCTGCTTCTGCTTCGAAGGTTATAAGAATGCGATGACGGTAAACATCATGCAATACTGCACGAACATCGTCTGGACTAACAAAGTCTTTTTGTTGAAGCCACGCATAAGCTCTAGCGCAACGATCTAAAGAAATTGTACCTCGTGGGCTTACTCCAAAGTCGATCCACCTAGCCAAATCATCACCATATTTAGCAGGCTGTCTTGTGGCCATAGTCAGGTGAATGATGTATTCCTCAACAGCGGGACTCATATGGAGTTTATTGATTTCCTCGCGGCCTTCAAAAATAGCTTGCTGTGAAATTTTTTCAAGCGTTTCTTTAACTTTATCGTTTTGAGATTGCTCTGCACGTGCAAGTTTTAAAATACTGTGTTCAGATTCTTGATTAGGGTATCCAATTTTTACATGCATCAAAAAACGATCTAATTGAGCTTCAGGTAAAGGATAGGTACCTTCTTGCTCTATAGGGTTTTGTGTTGCCATCACTAAAAATAACTTATCTAAAGGGAAGGTTTCCTTTCCCACACTCACTTGTCGTTCACCCATTGCTTCGAGTAGTGCCGATTGTACCTTAGCCGGAGCGCGGTTAATTTCATCAGCAAGTATTAGATTGTGAAAGATAGGTCCTTTTTGAAAATGAAACGCGCCATCTTCAACTCGATAAATTTCAGTCCCGGTAACATCCGAAGGTAAAAGGTCAGGAGTAAACTGAATACGTTGAAAATTGCCTTCAATACGGTCAGAAAGTTCTTTAATAGCTTTTGTTTTCGCTAAACCTGGTGCACCTTCAACTAATAAATGTCCGTCAGCAAGTAATGCGATTAATAAACGTTCAACTAAATGATGTTGACCAATAATTGTTTGGCTCAATGAATGATTCAATTCTTTAAATGCACTGCTTGAAGTCATGCCGATAAACTCGCTTATTTCTTTAGTAAAAGTATTGTTTCTATTTAAAACTTTTTGGGGATTACCCAAATGAGCGAAGTAAGTTAATCGATTGATTGTAAATAAGCAATTTCCTAACAATGAACTATTCTTAATTGAATAACGTTTAGCGCCTTTTTTAGCAATAAAAATAACTTTCAATTTAGTGGGAATTATCAATGAATTTAGTCGACACTCAGGACAGATCCAAATTTGATGCGCAGATACAAAAAGCAATTAAGGATGCACTGCCAAAAAAAGATGCTAGTTCCGTTATTTTATTTGCAGAACAATTGTTTACAAGTTTATTTTTAGATGAATTTAAAGGCCGTAGAGTTACTGATATTCTTGGACTGATCATTTCTGCGTGGAAATTTGTCAGTAAATTTGATGGTAAACATGCAAAGGTAGAAGTATTTAATCCAAATCTAGAAGTGTCTGGCTGGCAGTCTTCCCATACAGTATTGATGGTATTACAAAAAAGCGTTCCTTTTATTGTAGATTCGGTGCGAATGGAATTAAGCGCAAGAGAAGTTAAAACGCATAGCATTCAGTATTCAACTATTCGCTGTAATCGTAATAAGAAGGGAGAATCAACGGAGTTCATCGATAAAAAGGAAGGTATTCAAATAGAAGAAGAAACCTTGGTTTTTATCGAAGTCGATAAGCATAGTGATAAAAAGGCGTTAAATAGTCTTCGTAAATCGATTATATCAATTATGGATGATGTCACTATCACGGTTAATGACTATGAAGAAATGCTGTCACATACCATGGAATGCTCAACACAATTGTCGACCACTAAAAGCAAAGTAATTAGCGCTTCTGATATGAAAGAAGGGGTCGATTTTTTACAATGGATTAAAGATGATCGGTTCACTTTTCTTGGTTATGTTGAATATAAATTATCTGGGACGGGTAAAAATAAGCAACTAGAGCACATTAAAGGAACTGAACGGGGTATTCTGAGAAAGCATACTGATCAGCTGACAGGTATTAGTATGAGCTGTATGTCTCCTGAAAAGAAACATCAGCTTTTATCTAAGCAGTTAATAACTTTTGCAAAATCATCAAAACGCTCTAGTGTACATCGTCCTTCATATCCTGATTATATTGGCATAAAAAAGTTTGACGAAAATGGCCATGTAATAGGTGAACATTGCTTTCTAGGTTTATATACAGCTCAGGCTTACCATGAAAACCCAAATACAATTCCGTTATTACGACAAAAAACTAAAAAGGTCGTCGAGCGTTCAGGCCTGAATTCTCGTGATTATAGAGGCAAAGAGTTAGCAGAACTGCTTGCCGTTTATCCGCGCGATGAATTATTTCAGGTCGGGGCAGACGAGCTTTACGACGTTGTCATGGGCACGCTTTTTATACAAGAACGAAGGCAGACGCGATTATTTATGCGAAAAGATACGTCTGGTCGATTTGTAAGTTGTTTAGTTTACGTGCCACGGGATATTTTCAATACGAACTTGCGGATTAAAATTCAAGAAATTTTGATGAGTAACCTGAATGGTTTAGATGTTGATTTTAATACTTACATTTCCGAATCAGTTTTAGCTCGTACACAAATTACTATTAAAATTGACCCTGAGGTATGTCGTGAGTTAAACGTTGAAAAACTAGAACAAAAAATTATTGATGTTGCACAATCCTGGGAAGACGACCTCGAAATTTCTTTATTTGACACATATGGTGAAGAACACGCTAATCATTATATTAACAAGTACCGTGCGGCTTTTTCTTCTAGTTATCGTGAAGAGTTTTCACCACGACGAGCAGCGATTGATATTGAACACATAGAAAACGTCACCAATGATAATCAGCAACTCAGCATGAGCTTCTACCGTTCTTTAGATGAAAATGATCAGGTTGTTCACTTTAAGTTGTTTCATGCAGACCAACCCGTACCCTTGTCGGATGTTATGCCTATTTTTGAAAACATGGGCTTTAGAGTAATTGGTGAACGCCCTTATGAGGCTGTTGATCGTGATGGACACACCGTTTGGTTGCATGATTTTATGTTGACCACCAAGACACGGCAATCGATTGATATAGAAAAAATACGGACACCCTTTGAAGAACTCTTTACCAAAGTTTGGTTAGGCGAAGCAGAAAACGATAGCTTTAACCGAATGGTGATTGCTTCCTATATGAATTGGCGTGAAATCGCAGTATTACGATCTTATTCACGTTATATGCGCCAGATTCGTATTAGTAACTCTCAGGAATTTATCTCAAATACAATAGTGTCTAACGTAGAAATATCCCAAATACTTATTCAGCTATTTGAGTCTCGGTTTAACCCAGAGTTGAATACACACACAAAAAAGGAAAGTACAAAACAAGAGGCTCAAGAAAATGAATTCTTTGAAGCTTTAGATAAAGTTCAAAATCTAACTGAAGACAAAATATTACGGCTGTATCTTGATCTAATTAAAGCGACAGTTCGAACCAACTATTATCAGAAAGAAAGTTCGGGTGAAGACAAAAGCTATATTTCTTTTAAGCTTCAACCACGTTTGATACCGAATGTACCTTTGCCTGTTCCTATGTTTGAGATTTTTGTATATTCACCTCGTATTGAAGGTGTGCATTTAAGAGGTGGGAAGGTAGCAAGGGGAGGTTTACGTTGGTCAGATCGTTATGAAGATTATCGCACAGAGGTACTGGGCCTAGTCAAAGCGCAACAAGTTAAAAATGCTGTGATTGTACCCGTAGGTGCAAAAGGTGGCTTTGTTGCTAAAAAACTCCCGACAACAGGTCGAAATGATTTTATGAAAGAGGGCATTTCATGCTATCAAACTTTTATTACAGGCCTCCTAAATGTCACAGATAACTTAGTCGATGGCAAGGTGATTAAACCGGATCATGTTGTCTGCCATGATGGAGATGATTATTATTTGGTGGTCGCGGCTGACAAAGGTACGGCAACCTTTTCTGATATCGCAAATGAAATATCCTTAGAAAAAGGTCATTGGTTAGGCGATGCATTTGCATCCGGCGGAAGCGTGGGTTACGACCATAAAAAAATGGGGATCACTGCTAAAGGCGCATGGGTTTCGGTAGAACGTCATTTTAGAGAGATTGGGCTTAACACGAAAACTACACCTTTTACGACCATTGGTATTGGTGATATGGCAGGAGACGTTTTCGGAAACGGCATGTTACTCTCGCCACACACAAAGTTGGTTGCAGCGTTTAATCATATGCATATATTCTTTGATCCAAATCCTGATACCGAAAAAAGTTTCGAAGAACGCCAACGTATCTTTAACTTACCCAGATCTAGTTGGGAAGATTACAGTAACGATCTAATCAGTAAAGGAGGGGGTATCTACTCGCGAAGCGCAAAATCAATTCCATTAAACGCTGAGTTTCAAAAGTTTTTAGGTACCACTTTAAAGAAAATTTCACCTAACCAACTGATTAATCTTATATTAAAAGCACAGGCAGACTTACTGTGGATTGGTGGAATCGGAACTTATGTGATGGGCAGTACTGAAACCCATGCTGATGTCGGTGACAAAGCGAATGACGCGTTGCGTATTACCGGTGGTGAGTTAAATGTAAAAGTTGTCGGTGAGGGTGGAAATCTCGGTATGACACAACTGTCCCGTATTGAATATAGTCAGCATGGCGGCAGGCTTAATACAGATTTTATTGATAATGCTGCTGGAGTAGATTGCTCAGATCATGAAGTAAATATTAAGATTTTACTGAATGAAATACTAATGAACGGTGATTTAACTGAGAAACAGCGAAATAACCTTCTCGTAAGTATGACAGACGATATTTCTGATTTAGTCTTAAAAAATAATTACCGACAAACGCAAGCGATCAGTATCGCAACAAGCGAAGCACTATCACGTACTGAAGAATATCGCCGCCTTATTAACTCTATGGAAATAGCTGGAAAACTCAACCGGTCTTTAGAATTTTTACCTGCCGATGACATCATAACTGAGCGAAAAGTGAAGGGTAAGGGCTTTACACGACCAGAGCTTTCAGTGTTAATCTCATATGTAAAAGGAGACTTAAAAGAAGAGCTTATTAATTCAGAGCTACCAGACAATGAAAGTTTAATTTCAGAAATTGAAGATGCGTTTCCATCAAAATTGGTAAAGAAATATAAAAAAGAACTTCATGGACATCGTCTTCGTAGAGAAATAATTTCGACTCAAATAGCCAATGACCTAGTTAATCATATGGGGATAAGTTTTGTTGAGCGGCTAAAACAATCTACAGGCGCATCCACATCTGCAATTGCTCTAGCTTATATTATTGCTCGAGATGTGTTTAGACTAGATCATTGGTGGGAAGTGATTGAATCGTTGGATTATGAAGTCTCAAGTGATTTACAAATTAGTATGATGTCGGAATTAATGAGTTTGATGAGGCGTGCTTGTCGTTGGCTTATAAGAAATAGGCGGAGTGAGTTAAATGTTGCTGGTAATATGGACGCCTTCGAAAAAGGGATCGCTCTAATTTCAAAAGCACTACCAAATTATTTAAATGGCGGAACTAAAGAAGTATGGCAAAACAAGTATGACTTGTTGGTAAGTGAAGGGGTGCCAAAAGAGCTGGCTGCAATGGTTGCAGGTTCTAGGCATTTATATGCAGCATTGGGAATTATAGAAGCGCGCGAATCAAGTGAAAGTACACTTGATAACGTTGCAAATGTTTACTACGTTCTGGGTAACCGCCTTGATCTGACATGGTTTGGCCAACAAATAAATTCGCTTACACCTTTAACACATTGGCAAGCTCTCGCTCGAGAAGCATTCCGTGAAGATCTTGATTGGCAGCAACGAGCATTAACTGTTGGCCTGCTAAAGCTGAAAGACGCGCCTAAAGACATAGAGCAAAGAATCGATATTTGGATGGAACAACATAAAGATCTCGTTTTAAGATGGACACAGACTCTAACAGAGTTCAAAGCAACTGAAGAAGCCGAATTCTCAATGTATTCCGTCGCACTAAGAGAGTTATTAGATCTCGCGCAAAGCACTGTACATGCAGGTTCATAAATAAGAATTAGCACCTGAGTTATTAGATAACGACTCAGGTGCTAATATCTGATCTGACATGTAAATTAAACAATAGAGCGCTAGGAATGGTTAGTTTATTTTTGATTAAATTTTTGAACTAATGTTAAATAAATATCGGATCATAAGGCCCAAACCGGGTAAGTTACCAGGGTAACTAATTGAATATTTAGAGTATTTATACTCAGCTGTTTTCTTCTTTAGTTTCCCAATAAACTTCAAGAAGAAGCTTTTTGGGGAACGGGGTGTATGTAAATAAATCTAAGGTACTGATTATTATTGAAAAATCATCATACTTAGATAGTATAGGTATAAAATTTATAGGTGTATTTATGGCCTATAATTAACTGTTAACTTTCCAAGGGTTATATTGAAATGCAAGATAAGGTTACCGTAATAGTGGATTATCTGAACGAAGTGAAGACTCGTTGCACCTACACTGCAGCGGCTAAAGCGTTGGGGATTACACCGCAGGCACTAAAGAAATTGTTGGGTGAGCGTAGGCCTGAAGCGTCTTGGCTTGTTAATGTTGGGTCCGAAGAACCTGCAGGGTATACGGATGAAGAAAAACACCCAGAGCTACATCGTACAAAGCGCATTATTAAATCAGCGGAAGTCTTAACACGAAACCTTGATTTATAAAAAATTGCTCATGGGATTAACGGCTGGAGAGAAAAGGGGATTTAATTATGGAGATAAATGGAAATCCGCTACCTACATTGAATAATACTCCAAGAGTTAGATTTTACAGGGATTTAGGATGCTTAAACAAAAAGGCTGGGAAGCCAATTATAGAAAATTGCCGCCGTTTGATTATAGTGATGAATATTTAGTTGTCCTGATAGTAAACCAGAGAGCCATTCAGATTTTAAAAGATTTCGATGTTGGAAAGCAGCAATTAATTAAAACAGGAAGATTTTCAGAAATTAGAAGAAAATAGGGATTGGTAAGTGAACATTTTAATATAAATTCTGAGCTAGGCAAGGGTAGCAAACACTGTATTCTAATAGACAAACCGCTGAATGAGACATATGAACCTGATTAAATTCAAAATCTGTTTTTGTAATGGTGATAGCGAAAACAGAATTTTATTCTTCACTATAAGATAAAGAGCATATTATGAGTAAAGGTACTGTTAAGTGGTTTAACGCAGATAAAGGCTTCGGTTTTATTACTCCGGAAGATGGTAGTAAAGATCTGTTTGTTCATCATTCAGAAATTCAAGCGGGCGGTCAGTTCGCAACATTGAATGATGGCCAAGCTGTTGAGTTCGAAGTGGGTCAGGGACAAAAAGGACCATGTGCCAATAACGTTCGTCCTTTGTAAGGAAAAAACAGATAACCAGTCCAGCAAATTACGCTGGTCTGGCCTGACCTCATTAATGTTGGCAAGCGTTATCTTTAAAAAAACTCAGTTCACAAACATCTATTAATATCAATCAGCTTTCTCTTATCAGGCAGAGGCACTACGCTAATCAATATGATGGAGGATGATTACGAATCTACACTTGTCGTGATTAATTATCTAGAACAACTACCAGTCGCTACCTTCGAATATACCATATTCTTCTCTGTCTAAATTATAAAACTGATGATGCTGTTGGTAGACCAGCTTATGATTCCGAAATTTTTTTAAACATGCAATTAATACGCTTGATAAGATCGCGCATAAAGTAGAGCGATACCTGAAATTCAAAAATGGGCTGGTGCAAAAGACCTAAGGATGTGAAGAGATCCTAACGTTTTGGTAGAACCTCCCTCATGAAGAATATAATGAAGTAGACTATGTTGAGCTAAACAGCTGACAAGAAAAGGCAGAGATTCACCCTCTACTTAAACGGCACTAAGACCTAACTAAGGGCGAAATACCTCATGCCAAAAGGCAACAAATTACCTTAAATTTGTAATACTCACTAAAGTCGTATTCAGTAACTGGATAGTGCGCCCATTGAAATACACGTCGATTTCTTGCACTTCTTTTTTCTACCCCAAAGCAGGGCAGTTACCCCAAGTGAAAGCAACGCCAATGAACTAGGCTCAGGTACTTTATGAAAAGTGACTAGCGTATTACTTGGACCACTGCTGTATGTTGGGTATAAGGATTCACGTATACCTGATTGTGTACCGCCTGCAATCCAACCTGTGTTGCTATAGGGACCTCCCATGCCAACAGCGCCAATATCTTCAAAATCATGTACTAGTTCACCGGTGGCGAGAGTGTGTGTATCATAGGTGTCAGGTAAAGTCAGTATACAAACCTCAAAGTGCGTGCACCCGTCAAAATAGTTGAACTCTATGCTACCTTGGGCGAGGATAGCATCTAGTAAAGCTGCGGATACGGCATTAGCTTCTGCCGTGTAAGTCGTATCCCAATCGGCGTGATCTGAGTAAACTTCGGAGTAAATGCCATCGCCAATACTGAGATCGTAAAAGCCATAACCCTCGACTTCAAGACCACTAACACCACTTTGGGATATGATATAGGCATTGGCTACATTGGCGAGTAATGAACAGGCGACAACAAAAAGCCATTGTGAAATGTTTAATCTTTTCATGATTTTCCCCTATAACTGAATCGTTTTATTTTTATGGATAATTAGTATATATAGAATACTAATAAGAAGAAACTGCAGACTTAAAGGTACAATCGTCCCTTTGGGGCTCGAGCGCGGCACTGCGTGCTTCACGGCCGGTGCTGGCGAATGATATTTTTGTATATATTAGAGTCTGAAAATGAATTTGGAACTTGACCACATATTTATTCTTGTTGAGCCAGAAGCGAAGGTCGCAGACTTATTGTTATCGCTTGGAATGGTTGAAAGTTTTAGTCGGGATCATCCAGGGCAAGGGACTTCAAACCGTCGATTCGAGTTCTCAAATGGTATGTTAGAGTTTTTGTGGGTTCGTGATGCTGAAGAAGCTATAAATGGGCCTGCGCGTGATTTACTTTTTTCTAAACGTGTAGAAAACCGTGCTTATTCACCATTCGGAATTGTTTTACATAGAAAAGACGATACCTCACGAGACATGCCATTTTCTGGATGGAAGTATCAACCTGAATATTTTAAACCTCCAATGGCGTTTCATATTGGTATGAATTCGACTAACTTAATTGAACCATTGTGCATTTATGTACCATTTGTTGAACCTTGCATTAGAAAAAATGAGGAAGGAATCTTCAAATCACTTAGTAACGTGAAGATTTATACAACGGTGGAGAAACCTTCGGATGTATTAGCTAAAGTACGCTCGGCAGACAGATTATCACTTGCTTATGGTGCTCAGCATTTAATGGAAATTACTTTTGATGGAAATAAGCGTGGTTTATTTAAGGACTTTCGGCCAAATATTCCATTAATTATTCATTGGTAACAGATGATGTATTTCTAATCTGTACATTTTTCTTTGATGACATTTCGTCGGGCCCAATCGTTCTAAACGAAAAATTGAAAACCTCACGAATAAGTACTTACCCTAATGAATACGCTAATCATAATGTTTTAAATACCGTTAAGACTCTCCCCGTTAGCTCAAACCGTGTGGAAGATAAGTGGGCAAGTGAGGTCGTAAAGTTACAACTGGTCGAAGTCTCTCAAGCTTATAAAGAGAATATTCGCTACCCAAAATACTCTAAACCACTGCATGGAAATGACTGGAGCCTACTCAGGTGCACGTAGTATCTCAATGCAGCCAAATGATATACCGTGTTTACGCTTTTCAGGTAGTGGTGGCAACACTAACCCTTTGAAGCTTCTTTTTTCTGGGTATAGCGATGGTGTTGTGCCTGCATCCTCCTCATGTGCGGCTTCATCTCCAGACGGAATCAACAGTTGTTCAAACTCAATCGGTTATAGTGGTGTGCGTGAATGCAGAGATGGGCCCGATGGACTATTGCATAACCACTTTCTTATATTAATGTCTAAGCATTATGATCATGGCGGACTAAAAGATGATTCGCACCGCGGAACGGTTACGTATGTTCAAAATAATTTTAATGCGGTATTAGATGTTGATTTCTCTACCTATACGAAAAAAGTACCTTGGTGGAAATTTTGGGCTGAGACCGGTACTTTCCAGTATGTTTCTGGGTCAAATAATCAGTCTATGTCATCGCTGGTTTACAATACTTTGAATAATTAATTTACGTGATATTTTAATAAAACTTATAACAAATAAAGAACTAGAGCTTTTGAGAGCTCTAGTTCTTTATGTCTGTTCGTAGAAATTATAATATTTTGGATCTGAAGTAAGTTTGGATTAGAATGCTATAACTAATTATCACTTAAATCTCAGGTCCTTTATCTTGAGGACGATTTCTTTTCACATGCTCTGCTCAGTCTTGTAATGGCGGAGAGCCAAAGGCCCCAACTATTTCTCAAGTGACTCTAATGCATCCGTCGTGTGTGTTACTAAACGTTGGATGCTCGGTAGTGATTCACGACAAGCGGTAAAGACAAAAGTGATTTTATCAGCATAAGTGAACAATGTAATATTTAAGGCTTGGCCTTGCATGACAAATGAAATCGGGTGTACGCTGAATACTTCGGCGCCATTTAAATAGCGTTTTTCGCGTGGACCCGGCACGTTTGAAATGACCACGTTATACATGGGCCGATTGCTGCGGTTCCCAGCACCTGTCATTTGTCCGATTGTAAAGGGCAAAGTCATTAAAGCGCTGTAGGCAGTTATTTGTGTAGCATTCATGTTAGCCAGTAGAGTTTTACTTGCCGACATGGAGTTTTTTACTTTATTGAAACGGGCCAACGTGTCTGATTCATCTGTCCCTAAAGAAGCTAGTAGCATGCCAATTGCGTTACCTCCATTTGAATCGTTCTTTTGCCTGAATGAAACGGGCACTTGAGCAATGAGTGACTTTTCGGGTAGAGCATCTAACTCAATAAGATAATTACGAATCGCTCCACCGCAAACAGCCATCACAACGTCATTCAGTGTACCGCCGTGCTGTTTGCCAATATTTATCAATCGCTCTATGCTGTATTCAACAGTACTGACACGACGTTGTGGTCCAACGGCTGTATTTAGTATTGAGTTTGGCGCGCTGTAGGGCGCTACTAGGTTCGGGGTAATAAAGCTGTGAGGTCCAAGAATACTTTGTAAGGTTGCACTGAACACCGTGGAAACAGATTTTATCGGGGCGGTTATTTTAGTCAGTAGGCTTTGCGAGTAAGGCTTTGAAGTTGGCGTTATTGCAGTAGGCGGCCGCTGTCGTTTGGGTTGCGGGACAGCCCAGAATGGTAGAAAGTTTGACTCAATTTTAGGTTCAATTTGTCCCATCCAGCGCGACATTAAACGCGCCCCAGCAACACCATCAATTAATGCATGATGCATCTTGCTATAAATTGCAAAGCAGTTATCTTCCAGCCCTTCAATGATGTGGCATTCCCACAAAGGTCTACTGTGATCAAGAGGAATACTGTGTAGCCTTGAAATCAGTACAGCCAGTTCTCGTTCGCCACCAGGTTGTGGAAGAGCAGAGTGACGTAAGTGATAATTGATATCGACTCTATCAACTTTTTCCCAGGCATACATTGGACTAGTGGCTGAACGCGGTGCAAGTTTTAGGTTGTAGGGAGAAGCGGTGGGTTGGTATTTTCGAAAGCCTTCCACCAAATTTAAGATAAAACTTTTGTCAGAGCCTTTCGGTACCTTCATACGAGCTAAAACACCTATTTGGCTTGGCGTTTTTTCACTTTCAATTAGCAAGAAGAAGGCATCTCCTGGTGCTAGGGGCTTATTCTTGATCATGGCTTGTTCCCTAAGGTTTGTAATGGATGCGAGTCTAGTATATTTACCAATGTTTTTCAGTAGTAATTGGTGTGGATCATAACTGGGTGCAGTTAAATATTTAACCAATAATTCGTGACTTCTTACTATAAGTTCCACAATTAAGTATCACTTGTTTTGATATTAAGCGTATAAACGTATGATTCGTCGGGTTTGAGTGATGCTGTTAATTTGTTCTTTCAATTTATATGAAAGGAAAGACATTATGAAATTAGCGATAATACTAAGATTTTTTTCAATTTTATTAGTCAGTCAGTTTGTTTGTGGCGATTCAGGCTCAAGCAAATCAGTAGTGTAATTTAATGAAAATTAAAGATTAACTTTAAGCGGTTAATTGTCGTAATGATTATTTACAAGCTTAAGATGGCGGATTTCTAACTTGTCCTTTTTGAAAAAATCGATGACTCTCTTTGGCAAATTAGCCAGTCATGTGGTGTGAGTGTTGAGCATATTGTCCGACTTAATAACCTTGGTGGTGATATTATTCTTACTAAACAGAGTATTAAAATTCCTAATGTGCTTACGGATACTCATAGCGATATTCATTAGTGTCAGTCAAATGAATAAGGAAGTCGTTTTCATAAATAAATATATAAGCCAGCGATTAAAAATGGCTATAAAATAAATCACAATATGGAGGTTGAGAATGCTATTTATTACAAATAGAGAACCACAAGGATCTATACAAACTGAATTAGGTCGCGAATATAAATTTGACTTGACTAAAAATTCACCCTCAAATTCTATTTACTGCTGCGAACGTAAAAATAAAGATAATTACATTGAGATTGGATCAAGCCAATTGATGTCAAAATTGAAGGTGTCAAATGCAAAGCAAATATTGTTGTATGTGCATGGCTTTTCAAACTTACCAGAGCCGGATATTTTTCCAAGAGCAGAAAAACTACAAATTTTTTTCGATTTAAAAGAATCTAACTTAATTCAAGTAGTCCCAATAATATGGCCGTGTGACAACGATAAAGGAATTATTCAAAATTATTGGGACGATCAAAAATCTGCCGATAAAAGTGCTTATTCTTTTTCGCGTGCCTTGCAGTTTTTTATGGCATGGAGAGATAATTCACCTGAAGAAGCACCATGCCTAAAACGCATCAATTTACTTGCACACTCGATGGGGAATCGGGTGTTTAGAGAAACGCTTTCAGTATGGAATAAATATGACTTAGCGAATGGGGTTCCATTACTGTTTAGGAATACAATTATGATGGCAGCCGATGTGGTAAATGAGTCGCTTGAGGAGGAGCAAGAAGGGCGTTTAATAAGCCAAGCATCTAGAAATGTGTCGGTCTATTATGCCTCGGACGATCTAGCGCTGAGATCTAGTAAAATATCGAATTTAAAAAATAAAGTAGCTTCGAGAAGACTAGGGCATACTGGGCCTGAAGATATGAAAAAAGTACAATCTAATGTCTACGCAATTGATTGCGACAACGTTAACAATAAATATGATTTTCCAAGGGGGCATTCCTATTTTTTAGATAACGGTCATGATAAAGCGGGTGCGGTTTTCGAACATCTTTTTAATACAATACAAAGCGGCAGGGTTTCTGTCGATGATAAACACAACCGTAATCACATTTTGTAATTAAATTCTAACTAGGAGAGGTGATATTTGTTTTAAAGGTCAGCAATCGAACTTGAAGATAAATATGCTTTACTTATAGTATTGGTTTATTATTTTACTATAAAGACAAGCATATACATTTCAGGTTGGTTTTTTGGGGGGGCTATGGTGATTTTATATCTCATCTGATTACCCAAGTATAACTAGTGATAAAGTTATATGGATTGAAAAAAAGATTAATTTTATTGTCGACAAACGCTCATGGTTTGTAACGCTAAACATCTCATAATGGCTATTAATAGCGCAAAAATACATCGCTAAAGATGAATTGATTTGTGTTCATCAGATAACAAAAATAAATGTGACCTATTTATATTAGATCAACTTTTTAGAAACCATGATTTAAAATGAAAGCTCTATATCTCATAAAATATAAATATTACAAAGATGGCAGGAAGGTAGATTGATAATAAGGTCGAGACGTTTCTTAAGCGCTATGCTTATATACACATTAGGTGTAGTCGCCATTGCTACCATCACATATTGGCTCGAGCAACAACGCTATCTTATTGATATAGACGCCCGCTTATTAGCAGCGGCAAATAATATTCCATCGATTCTTCCTGATGGCTTCCACGACAAAGCTCGCTCTAAACATGCCATCTCGGAAATGCAGGACAAACATCATCTGGAATTAATGTCACAGCACGCGCGCTCAGGCGATCTTACTTACCTCTATACCTACGTCATGGATGAAGAGGGCAAGATTTTTTTCACCTCCTGCAACTATACGCAAAAAGATATTGAAAAAAATCAGGTGGTAACCTATTGGACCTCCTACCCAGAAGGTGCTCCTGCATATTTCTCCGCGATGACAGCCGCCAAGCCGGTGTATGTGACTGCAGGTGATCGCTGGGGATTGTTTCGAACGATCCTAGTTCCTATGAAATCTCCCGGAGGTCTTTCATACGTTGCTGCAGCTGATATGGATATTACCGTGATACAACAGTCTTTATTGAGCAGAGTATTCTGGGTTTTGCTTATCTGTTTATCCATGCTGTTGTTAGCTATCCCGATTGTTATCGCTTACCGACGCACCTATACAGAAATGAATGGTGAATTGCTTGAACTAAACCAACAATTAAAAGTAGATATTGGTCGGGCATTGGACCTGGAAAATAGCTTACTTGAAGCAACTACCAAAGCAAATACCGCGAGTGAAATAAAAAGTCAGTTTCTAGCCAATATGAGCCATGAATTACGTACGCCTATTAACGGAGTGATCGGTATGAATGACCTCCTATTGGCAACCAAATTATCGGAAGAGCAACGTGAATACGCCCAACTGAGCATGCAAAGTGCGGACATATTATTAGATACCGTGAATCAAATTCTAGATTTGGCCAGCATTGAAGCTTGTGGTATGAGGTTAAAACCAAAAATCGTTGAAACCAGTACGTTCTTTAATGATATTATTCAAATTTTTTCCTCGCACCTCGCTGATAAGCAACTGGACTTGGTGATTCATCTTGATGACTCACTGCCTGAAGCGTTTCAGGTCGATGCAGTACGCTTGCGACAGGTATTGATCAACCTTATTGCCAATGCGATAAAATTCACGGATTACGGCGGAATACAGCTATCTATTAGCTGGAAAGACGAATTACTGTCTGGCTATGTAGTGGATAGCGGTTGTGGGATTCCAAGTAATGCGCAGGCGCGTATCTTTGAAATATTCCAGCAGGTGGATAACACCTCAACACGAAACTACCGTGGAACCGGCTTAGGGTTACCTATATCTCGACAGATCTGCCAAGCGATGAAGGGGGATCTAGTTTTAAAGCATTCGGATGAAAAAGGCTCAGAATTTTCTTTTTATGTTGTCGCACTGGCTCAGTCCGACAAAGCCTTAGAAAAGGAAATTATACCTACCGAAGTCAAGGCAATAGCCTTAACTGAATCTATAATACTGGGGCAATGGTTAGAGTCTGAATTTCATTCTGGTCAATCAGACTGCCATTTTGCTCATAGTATTAGTCAAACTATTTCTGAGTTAAAAGCATATAATCTTATACTGGTTGATTCCACGCTAGGTCTGAATGTTTTATTGCAGTTGAGTGAAGTAATGCATTCAGCGCATCAACGTTTGGTTTGGCTGGCCTGGTCAGGCCAACAGTTACCAGAAATATTAAGAGATAAAGTAGATATTGTGCACAAGCCATTAAGCCGTCAGCGCTTAAATAATTTATGTCGCTCAAACTCAATTTCTCTAGACACGGCCCTGCCACTGCTGAAATTAACTGGTCGTGTACTCTTGGTCGATGATAACCCTATCAATCTGAAAGCCATGTATGAGCAGTTAAGCAATATGGGTTTGCTTGTGGATCAAGCAAACAATGGTGCTCAAGCTTTAAACCTATGTAATGAGCAGCAATATGATCTGATACTAATGGATGTGCAAATGCCGGGTATGGATGGGCTTGAAGCCACGCGCCGTATTCAAAAACTACTACATGACCGGGCGCCACCTATTGTTGGTGTTTCGGCACATGTCATGGAAAGCGATATTGGGAATGCTAGACAGGCTGGAATGGCTGATTACTTATGCAAACCCATTATTAAAGCGGCGTTTGAATCAAGCTTACGTAAATTTTTGACATAAAATTTGTCTGTCTCAAGCTGGAAGGTAATCTATTCATTCTCCGTAGTAAGCAACTCAGAGGTTAAAAACAAACATCTTGCGACAACTCTTTTGGAGCACGCGGTTACCTAGCACTGCACAAGATGTTAAGGCGAATTCTATAGTATGACAACTTTATTTCTTCCTGATTCTTTTGCGCTGTAAAGTGCTTGATCCGCTCTTTTAAGCGCGCAGGAAAATTCAGAATCAGCTTTAATCACTTCAGTTAGCCCAATACTTAGGGTAATGTTAATTTTCTCGTGTTCTGTTTGGATCGTCGTGCTTTCAACAGATTTACGCAAGCGTTCTGCCACCAATGATGCTCCTCCTAGTGACGTGTCTGTGAGGCATACAGAAAATTCCTCTCCTCCAAGTCGACCTATAAAATCAACATCTCTCAACTCAGAAAGACAGATATCTGCTAGTTTGGTTAAAACCGTATCTCCAGCGGCGTGTCCATATGAGTCGTTTACATGCTTAAATTTATCAACATCAAGCATGAGCAAAGAAAGTGGAGATCCATGACGTCGAGCACGTGACATCTCTTTTTCAGCTTGCTCAAGATAGAAGCGACGATTATAGACAGATGTTAGTGCGTCAATCGTTGCCAGATGTTTAAGCTCCAAAGTATAGGATCTTAGGGATAACATATTGCGAACACGAATAATTAGTTCCATCTCGTTTACAGGCTTACTCAAGAAATCATTTGCTCCGGCATCAAGAGCTGCCCACCTAATATCAGTTTCGTCTATGGCGGTAATCATCACAATGGGTACACCAAATTTTTCGTGGTTTGCTCTGACAGTACGTACCAGTTCGAGCCCATTTAGTTCTGGCATTTTATAGTCGACAAGAATCATATCGACATCTTCTTCCTGGCAATAGGCCAAACCTTCAATTGGGTTCGTGAAAACGACGGAGTTTATATTATCGAGTTTATTTATGTATGCTGAATTTACCTTAGCATTCACCATGTTATCGTCAATGATTGCGATATTCATATTATCTCCCTTTAATATTCACAGTAAACTTTGCTCAACTATTTTCTATCGCTCTGTGAGATTTCAGTTGACCGTAGGCCTTTAAAGTATCGGTTAATCGTATCTTTAAAAGAGGTATTTTTTCCTTAACCTCAAATATATCCTGCGCATTTTCTATTTCTTCTGCTAATTGGGTTACTGATATGGCTTTTAGTTCTCGAGCTGAGCCTTTGAGACAGTGGGCTATCTCTACGATTGACAACATGTCTTTTTTTACCAGATTAGTTTCAAACGATTTAATACTACTTTCGCTCTGCTGTGAAAAGTCACCAATAAGTTCATCAACAAGTTCATGACCTAATGATTTTTGCAAAACTTCTAAGGCTTTTATATCGATTAAAGATAGTTCCTCTTGATTTGGTTTAGTTTTAGTAGGTACCAATTTTATAGACTCAGATTTGGAAGAAGAGCGTAGACCGAATATTTTGACTAAAGCACTGTTTAGCTGAGATAGTTCAAATGGTTTAGAAATGAAATCATTTGCACCGGCACTTTCGTACTCTTTTTTTGACTTAGTTACCGCGTCAGCCGATAACATGATGATAGGCGTTTTTGCCTTATAATTATCTAATGTACGAATTCTTCGAGTTGCTTCATAGCCATCCATATTCGGCATATGTACATCCATAAATATTGCATCAATCTTGTTTTTTTCCAAGACGTCCAAGGCTTGTTTGCCATCAAGAGCGCTGAGTACGTTATGATCTTCGGCCATAAGCAAAGCTAATGCTACTCTCAAGTTAACAGGATTATCCTCGACAACTAAAAGACGAAGGGCCGGTGGTTGCGCATCTATTTCATATGGGATTAAGTTGGCTGCGTCTAGGTTTGCTTCTTCGAAGCAGAGCGTGCACCAGAAACGGCTACCTTGGTCGGGTAGGCTCTTAACGCCAATATCACCATCGAGTAGTTCGACTAATTTTTTACAAATCGATAATCCTAGACCAGTTCCACCAAAGCGGCGGGTTGTTGAGTTGTCTGCTTGCACGAAAGGTAGAAATAATTTTTCTTGTTGCTTCATTGTCAAACCACAGCCCGTATCACACACTTCGAATAGTAAGCAGACTGTTTTTTTTTGTGGTTGCTGATTGGTGACACGAACTAAAACATAGCCCCGCTCTGTAAATTTGATGGCATTATTAACTAAGTTGAGCAAAATTTGCTGAAGCCTAATCGGGTCGCCAATTAGTACGTCAGGAACATGGGGGTTAATATCCAGTAGTAGATCCAATGATTTCTGTCTTGCTTTTGTTTTTAAGAGCGCAATAACGCTTTCCATCACTGAATGTAGAGTGAAAGGGATGAGTTCTATATTCAATTGTCCCGCTTCAATTTTTGAAAAATCCAAAATATCATCGATAACCGATGTGAGCATGACAGTGGAATCACGCAATATATTGACAGTTTCTTTTTGCTCGTTATTTAAATTACTTCGTTCTAATATTTGTATTAAACCAAATGCTCCGTTTATCGGTGTGCGAATTTCATGGCTCATATTTGCCAAAAAGGTAGACTTAGCTTTGTTAGCTGCTTCAGCATCCTCCTTCGCTGTTGTTAACTTTTCGGCGGCTTTTTCTCGCTCTACTACACGGCCAAGTTGAATGCCTATATCTTTCATCGCATCTAGAAATACGGTATTTAGTTTCGATCTCTCCGGCGAAAAAAACTCAAGTACTCCGACCACTTTTCGACGTATAAAAATAGGAAAAGTACAGGCAGAAAGGATATTCAATTTTTCTAGCATTACAGTTCTTTTACAACCATTATAAATTGTAAGATCGTTGATCCAGATAGGTTTTTTACTTGCCCAAACTCTTCCAGGAAAACCTTCGCCTCGCTCAAAGGTCAAGGACTCAGTCAGGTGTCGAAACCCATCATAACGTTCATGATCTTCTAGGTACCAAAGGCGGGTCGATGTTAATATTTCGTGATCGTTTTTTGTTACAATATACGCATGAGCAATCGGCCAATTTTTAGTACGGCTAATGGTTAATAGTGTGTGATGAACGGCTTCTTTAAAGGACTCTGCCTCATTAGCAATAACGACTATTTGTTTTAACAGCTGCATAGTTTCTGTATTTTCTTGTAGGGACTGCTCAATTCTTTTACGTTCTTCAATTTCAGTTGCAAGCAGGTATGTTCTAGACTTGACCCGATCTTCCAGTTCTTCATTTACTGACTGCAAAGCTTGCTCTGCTTCTTTACGTCTAATAAGGTGCTGATCAACAGCGGATAAATACTGATTGGCAATTTTTACCAGTAGACCGAACTCATCAAATTTATGTTTTTTCGTTAGGGTTAGGCGTGCTTGAGACGGCTTGTCGGGATTAATTAAAGATAAACTTTTGCTTAAGTGTGAAAGCGGGTTAGTAACGCTGTAATAGAAAAAGAATAGTACGATTATGGCAAATAAGCCTGTGCGAAAAATACCAAAGACAATGACGTTAAGGGACCTTTCTATAAATGTATTTGCTACTTCGTAGGGGTCTACACTAATGGTTAGTATCCCTACGGCTTGAGCAGAGACATCCGTTAGGTATAAAGGAATTTCACTAGTTTTCAGTTCTCCGAACAATAAAGTTGATAACCATAGATTATCTCGTGTCGGTAAAGGGCGATTCATCTCAACTAGGTTGTGGATATGTTGGTTGTCGCCAATGTAACCGACTATACTCACATTCGTAATGGGTGAATATTCAAATAAGCCTTGGCCGACTTGATTAGCTAAATTCGGGTCGAGATAAAAAGCTGCCTCGGCAGCAGGTTGTTTCATGGTACTAACGACCTGAAAAATCGTATTTTTTAGCTCGTTGGTTTGATTTAAATAGTCGACATAAATTTGCGATAAACTGAAAAGTAAACCCAGCCCAAAAGCAACTAGCACGACAAATCGAGTTTGCTTAAAGGCAATTCTATTCTTGTAAGGAATGCGTGTATTTTTGTTAAAATCCATTTTTTTCAACCTTTTATTACCTATAAGAGGCATGTATGCGTTTATGAGTGCCGTCTTTCCTAATTGCTGCCAATCCTTTATTAAATTTATTCACTATTTCTTCTATACCAGGCCATTTCTTGCTGAAGCAAACATGTAATTTCTTTTCTTGGATTTGTATCGTGTCTATTTTTTTGGAAATGCCAAGTTTCATGGCGCCGTATCCGGAGGATTCCAAAGATAGATAAGCGTAATCAATAATCCCTTTTAAAAGATCTCTAAATACTAATTCTTCTGTCCTATAAGCCACAAGAATGGCTCCGGCATCCTTCATAGTGGCTGCCATTGCCCATCCAAGTACAGACCCTACTCTGAGCCCTTTAGAGTCCTCAAGCCTAGTTGGTTTGAAACCGGTAAAGCCACTTCGGATAAAAAACCCAGGAGATTGTTGGCTGATAGAAGATGAATAAATTAAGAACTTTTCTCGTTCTGCTCTATAACTACAATTGAATATGCCCGCGTAAAGGCCAAGTTTGGTCTCTTCTATCGCTCGTTTCCAAGGAGAAAATTTAAACTCTGTTGAAATTTTAACGCGTTTAAAGGCTTCATCAATAACCTCTACATCAAAACCCCGCAAGCCATCTTCCGGTACTGCAAATATATAGGGTGGATAATCCTCGGCGATGAGTACAATAGATTCGGCGTAAAGCCTAATTGAGGTCGACATTATTAGACATATCAAGAGAGTAGGGGGCAAAATTCTACCTATTAATCGTTGCATTTTTTGACCTCCAGCGTGAGCAAGCTGCATTAATTTCTTTATCGGTACTTGTTATGAATTTTTTGGTAAGAACCGTCGGTTCTTAAACGGGCTAGGCTGCCATTAAATTCACTTAATAATGTTTTCGAATCTGGCCACTTTTTACTAAAGCAAAGGTGATAGTCTTTTGACTTGTAGTGATGGAATTTTATTTTTTCTGAGACATCCTGTTGATGTGCAATAAATTCATTACCCTCCTTAGCGCTATAATAGACATCGATTCGTTTTCCAATCAGGATATTAAGGGCGAGCTCTGCTGTGAGCACTGAAGTATGATCAAGATTAAGGTTTTGCAATTCCAGTTCCAGTTGTGTTGTATAACCAAGCACAGCTGCAATTTTTTGTCCTCGTAACGCTTCGATAGATCCAAAATTAGGATCAATATAACCTTTACGCAAAAAATAGCCGTCAGTGCAAACCCTTATAGGGTCTGAATAATATAAATATTCGTCACGAGTTTTATTGTGAGCGCAGGACAAAAGAGCCATCGCACCGCCGACGTATGTTATTTTGACTGCGCGTAACCAGGGAAGAAACTCTACTTTTGCTGGTTTATTCAAACGATTAAAAACAACTTCTATATCAAATCCTTTAAGCTCGATATTGGAAGAGGAAAACTCGTAAGGGGGGGGATGTGTGGCGAGAATTTTGAATGGCGGTTCAACCCCCCAAGCATTAAGCTGCCCTAAGTAGAAAATTACGATTACGAGAAGTAATTGGACAAGTTTCGATTGAAATACCATATCCTACTCACCTTAGGGTTTGAAGACTGGAATCGAAGCTGCTATTCGATATTATTAAGCTGCCACGTTTTTAATTATAGATCAAAATCATGAAGCTGATGTAAAACTTAGTAATTAGAAACCGCTTGTTTAGAAGGAAAATGTTCATATATTTTTTATAAATGCATTCAACATAAATATGTGTCTGTTGAACGTTAAAAATAGAAAATGTTTAGAAAATAACGAAAGAAACAAATTAGGTAGACACACCTATGCTAACCAAAAAACTTAATCTTGATACCAGTCTCTTTACCATAAAATAGTTCTAATGCTTCGAGTGTAACTTTTTGGTAGCTTTTCATTTTTTAATCGTACTTGCAACACGATCATTTATCGACTAATGATATTAATATGTATGGACTTAATCATTTACCGTTGACGTTTTTATTGTACTTAAAAGTGGTTATATATTCTCAGGATAAAATAAATTAGTTAGTATCGAAATAAAGATATTTGTTAAGTATCAGGCACTACGTAGTACGAAGCTTCCTTAGGAGATAGATCTATGTTTGATTGGTTGCAGGTGATATTTTCAATTGACGGTTTTATGCCTCATGGACATTGCTATCTATGGAAACCTCAGTTATTGGTAATGCATGTGGTCTCGGATGCAACTATATTCTTAGCTTATTTTATTATTCCAATCACCTTATTTGTGTTTGTAAGGAAAAGAAAGGATCTTCCGTTCAGTTGGATGTTTTTATTGTTTTCTTCATTTATTGTTGCCTGCGGGCTTACCCACCTTTTGGCGGTAGTGACCGTTTGGTATCCCGCTTATTGGGTTACGGGGGGAGTAAAAGTTATCACAGCTGTAGTTTCAGTACTCACTGCAGCTGCGATGTTTCCCTTAATACCTAAAGCGTTAGCGATACCAAGTCCTTCTATGTTGAGAGAAGCTAACAATGAGTTAAGCAGACAAATTGATGTTCGACATCGTGTGGAAATTGAACTTAATGAAAAAAACGCTGAGCTGGTCGCTGTAAACCGGGCGTTAACGGAATCAATGACAAATTTAAAACAGACTCAAGAGCAGTTAATCGAACAGGAAAAAATGGCTTCACTTGGAGGACTTGTAGCGGGTATATCTCATGAAATTAATACACCGATTGGAGTAGGTGTGACTGCAGCCTCCTTTTTAAATGATAAAACCCATGAACTAATAAATATGCATCAGAGCTCAGGAATGAGTAAAAGTAATTTTGAAAATTATTTGGAGGATATTAGTGAAGCATCAAATATAGTGATGACAAACTTAAACCGTGCCTCTGACCTTATCACAAGTTTTAAACGTGTAGCAGTGGATCAATCTAATGAGGAAAAACACAGCATTATCATTAGAGAATACTTAAACAGTATTGTGTGTAGTTTGGCACCAAAGCTAAAGAAAACCAGACATACCATTTCTATAAACTGTAGTGACACATTAGAACTCAACTGTTTTTCTGGAGCATTTACACAAATTTTTACCAATTTGATTATCAATTCTCTATTACATGGTTTTGAGGGTATAAATGAAGGTGAGATTACGATTGATATTGAAAAAACTGAGACCCAGCAAGTGTCGATTAGCTATCAAGATAACGGTAAAGGAATTCCTGCTGAGGATCAAAGTAAAATTTTTGAACCTTTTTATACGACTAAAAGAGGCCAGGGCGGTACAGGGTTAGGGTTACACATAATTTATAATCTTGTGACTCAGAAAATGGGCGGCACTATAAATTTAGATAGTACAGTTGATCAAGGAGTCGGATTTATTATTAGGTTGCCGAACGAATAAATTAAAGCCTTTTCTGGAGTTAATTTAATGTTTAAATCAGGGGTTGTTTATTGCATTTTAATGGGCTGTTTACATTGAGGGACAGGTTCGGTGCTTAAAAATACAAATAGCATATATTTTTACTTCAAGTTTACAGTCTCACTTTTAGTGAAACTACCAGGAAGGTGCTAAGTAAATGAAAGCAATACAATTATCAACACTAGCAGGCTTGGTTTTCTTACTCTTTCTTCCATTAAATGCGTCCTATGCTCAGACTGAAACTAAACTCGTATTTTCGACAATTGAAAATTCCATCAATGCTGAAGTGAGTAGCATAGTCATGGCTGAGGCATATAAACGTATTAGAATTGAGATTGAAATCATACCTTTACCTGCAAAAAGAACCTTAATTGAATCAAATAGTGGAAGGTTTGATGGTGAGCTTTTTCGTTTAAAAGGCATTAATAAAAAATGGCCAAATCTCATACCAGTAACGATACCAATTAATTATATGGAAGGTGTCGTAATAACCAAAGGCGTTAGCTTTGAAGTTGACGGTTGGAAAAGTTTACAAGCTTATGATATTGGCATCAGGCGGGGTATTCGGTTTAGTGACGATGGAACTTTTGGGATGAAACGTCAAATTGTAAATTCCAATAAGATCCTTTTTAATATGTTAGAGCATGGTAGGTTGGATATTATTGTCGTTACACGGTCCAATGGGCTGAAAGAAATGAAACTATCGAGTTATTCAAACTTCAAAATGTTAGAGCCTGCAATAGAAGTCTACCCGCTATTTCATTATTTGCATGCTAAAAACAAAGAGCTGATTCCAAAGATTGAAGCTGCTTTACTAAGTATGCAGAAAGATGGTTTCCTCACGAAAATAAGAAACCAAGTACTTAACGATTTGATGTGAGCTTCACTTAGTTGACCTCACTTCTCAGATTAAATGTTTTTAGGCCCTAAAAAATATTACTGCATAATTTAGGGAACGTGAATAAATACAAGACAACATAAGCTTAGTCTCGATACAAAACATCTTTACCATAACTTAATTCAAGCGCTTCACGTTCAACTTTTTTTAGCTTTTTAACCACCAAAGTGTATGAGTGGTCAATCATACGTTCAATTTCCCCATTAGGAATAGAGTCGTCTAATATCACTGTGTTCCAATGCTTTTTATTCATGTGGTAACCTTCAATCACCGCTGGAAAAATATCTCTCAACTCAAAAGCATGGTTCGGCTCACATTTTAAGTTCATGTTTGCCACCCCTTTATTAAAGCTTAAGGTCGCAAACATTTTTCCTTTAATTTTAGGAACCATTACATCTGCGCCAAAAGGATAGTCTTCTATCGACTCGGGCTTCGATAAAAGATATTTTTTAGTCGAATTATAATTCATCCTTTGTATTACCCATGTTTTAAATTAAAGCACTTCATAGCATATATTATATTCTTACTTATTGATTAGTCGAGCTAATTAGGGAGTGTAGCAATATCCTCCTTATCGTTATTATCGTTATTAACGTTAATTTTTTTAATATGTTTAAGTGTTTTGTGGTGGATATAACTTATGTCACTCACTTTGGTTTTAGAATTAAATTTACATATTAACTCAATCTACCGACAACATTAACCTGCATGAAGATAGGTTGAGGCAATCAATTCTAGCTAATGCCGTGTTATTAGGAGAGCAAGGCTTTGGTTACATAATAAGCAGAGTATTTCTTGACATAAATTTAGCACATCTATACAGTCCGGCGCTTATTAAAGGTATCTTGATGATACTTTATGTATTTAAAGTATCGAAGGATTAAAGGGAAATCGGTTAAATTCCGATGCTGCCCCCGCAACGGTAAATGATTTAAGCAAAACACCTAACTTAGAATTACATTTGGTTTAGTTTTTTGTCGTCATAAGCCCGGAGACCTGCCTTAATAATTAGTTTTCAAAGTGTTGCGGAGGGCGATATTTGGATAGTCGCTTATCTATGCGTCTGTTTTCACTTTCCTTCTTTTGCTTCACCATTTTTTTTGCTTTTTTCTGGTGACCAGTGAATAAAGTTTTCTTCTTGATTACATTGATCGTTTTTATACCGATAACTAGTTTTGCGCAAACTGCTGTGCACGAAAAACAATCAGCACAAACAAGTATTGCGAAAGAACAACTTCCTACTGTTATCGTTACAGCGCAGCGTATATCTGCTGACGATATTGATACAGATTTCCAGACAGGACATGTTACTGTTATTTCGCGTGAAAACTTTAAGGGTGATGTTGCGACAGTTGCTGATGTATTAGGTAAAGAAGCGGGTGTTCAGGTCCGACAGTTAGGTGGACTAGGGTCCTTTTCAACAATCAATATTCGTGGAGCAAGTGGAGCTCAAGTAAATGTATTTATTGATGGAGTCTTACTTAATAGTGCATACGGAGGGGTAGTCGATCTTAGTCAGTTCCCATTAGGTAGTGTTGAAAAAATAGAAATTTATCGTGGTAATGTACCTGTCCAGCTTGGAGTAGCAAGTATTGGAGGTGCAATTAACATTAAAACTCTTAGGTCATCTCATAAACCTGAAAAGACATTAGAAGTTGGTTATGGCTCTTTCAATTCGCGTAAGTTAGCTTCATCAGTGAGCGATAGCTACAAGAATTTAAATTATCAAATATCGGCTGAGTATCTAGCAAGTGATAATGATTTCGAAATAATTAATAATAATCTAACACCAGATTATACTGGAGATGATCGTGTAGAAAAGAGACAAAATTCTGATTTTGAACAGTTTTCGGCACTTCTCGCAACAGACTATCAATTAGATGATTCTTTCTCCTTACAAGTTATCAGTCAAATAACAAAAAAAAATCAAGGCATTCCTGAACTTCAAAACAACCCGTTAACTCGGAGTGACCTAGAAACTTCATTCGCAAATATGCAATTTAAACTTAACCATTGGGTTAATCAAAATACGACGTTCGCTTATAAATTTTTTACTTCACATAAAAATGAACTCTTTGATGATAGCCAAAACAGAAGCGGGTTAAATATTAATAAAGAAGAGGGTTTAACTAAGACCTACGGTATTGGTGGGCAGACGTCTTACAGCTTCCAAGAGCATCTTATTAATATCAATTTAGAGACTAAATATGAAGAGTATCAAAATAAAAATCTACATAAAAAGACTTCTACTAGTTATAAAAGAACGAGCACAACTTTAGGAGTACAAGATGATTGGGTTAACCAAAACGCGGATCTATTGATCACCTTTGGAGCTCGTTTATATCATATAGATGAATCGTCAGGTGATTTTGGCATTTCAAGTAATAATTACCATAATAGCTTCCAAACAGGCGTAAGATTTAATGTTAATGATTTTATCAGCTTGAGGGCTAATGTATCCCAAGATATCCGTGTTCCACTCGTAGAAGAAAGGTTCGGTGATAGGGGGTATTCACAAGGTAATGAAGAGTTAAAGACAGAAAAAGCTATTAACGCCGATGTAGGTGTTGGATTCACACGAAATGATTTCAACGCATCTGTTAACTATTATTATCGTTTACTTGATGATGCAATTGTGACAGTTTTTGATCCTCAAGGTATTGGACGTTCTGAAAACGTATCCAAAGCAAAAGTGTACGGTTTAGAGTTAGAGTCTAGCTTCTCTGGCACTGAGTACTGGTCAATTTTTATGAACAGTACAATTCAAAATTCGAAAGATATTTCTAATTCAAGTAGTGCAGGTGGTAAATCATTGGCTGGTCTTTACGAGTTTGAAGCATTTATTTCAAATACGTTCACGCATAAGAGTTTGAAGTTTTCAATTGAATATCAATACCAAAAAGGTGGGTTTTATGACTCATCCAATACATTTAATGCTGAATTACCTAATGTAAAGCAGGCTAATTTTATTATTGGTTGGCAAGAACGTGCCAAAAGTATTGAGGTTAGGCTCGATAATATCTCTGATCAGCGTGTACAGGATTTTCATCGTTACCCTGGCCCAGGTCGAAGTTTATTTGCAACCTATACTCAAAGATTTTAGAAATTCAAATTTAGTTAATATAAGGAAAATTATATGTTCAAAGCTAATTTCAAAAAAAGCAAATTGTTGCTTTCTTTTATAATGATAGTAATTACTGTGAGTGGCTGTAGTAGTAATAATGGTGATGGAGGAGAAGAGAATTTAAATTCTTTTATCGATGATTCAAGCAACCCATATGAAATGTTGTTTGTGAGTGATGAAAAAGCATATATTCTTCGTTATGGCTCACCAGATATTTGGATTGTTGATCCTAGTGTATCTGCTGCTGATAATGAAGGATTTAAAATTGGAGAAATAAGCTTAAAGGCCTATGATTCAGATAATATTCCTGAAATGGTTTCAGGCCTGATTCATGATAATAAATTGTTTGTGATTATGCAGGCAATGACTTCTGAGTTTGTACCAGGCGATGCTTACATGGCAGTAATTGACATTACAACTGACCTTGAGATTAATATTGATTCTAATCCTTTAAAGGGCTTAGCTTTAGAGGTTAAGAACCCGATTGACATAGACAGAATTGGTAATTCAATTTATGTCACAGGTCTTGGTCGTTACGGAGATGGTGGCTCAAGAGCTCCTGAATATACTGGCGGAATTGAGAAGATTAATTTAACTGATTACTCTTCAACTTTATTAATTGATGATGGTAATGATGTAACTCATCCTTATGGGCAGATTTCAGGTCTTTCGCTTATTTCCGAAACTCAGGGTTACTTTACTGGTTATGGCGCTTGGCAAAGTGTTTCGCTCTTTGAATTTAACCCATCAACTGGTGTTGTTTCAGGGGCTGCGGTTAATAACTATGACAGTGTAAATATCCAAACTATGGAAGTAAGTCCAGCTGGTGAGCTTTGGTTAGGTATTGGTGACTTCGCTAACCCTGAAATCCGAATCGTAGACCCAGCTGATAATTCTTTAATTGATACTATAACAAGCTTGGATATGAATCCCACGCAGATAAAATTTAATAGTACGACAGCAGCGATTGTTGGAGTTTCATCGGATTATTCTTCAAGTAAAATTTATCTTGCAGATGCAGTAAGTCCTTATAATGCAGACTTAGGTAATGCCGAACAAGATATATCGGATATCGTGGCGGCAATTGATGAAGATAATTTCTACCGCTTAGGTCGGTTTGGTCAACACAACGTTACTCAGTATAGTTTAACTACCCCTTCTGTTGTTGAGTGGCAATTCTCAACAAACCCTTAATGATTTAAAGAAGGATTATCTTAACTCTAATTCTTATCCATTCGGTTGTTAGGATGAGAATGAGAGTTTTAATGTTTAATAAGAGATTTTTAACATTCCATGAAAACCTTAATTCTAGGTGGCGTTAAATCCGGAAAAAGTCGTTACGCTGAAAAGTTAGCAACTTCTATCTCTGAGTCAGTTACGGTCGTTGCAACGGCAACCGTGTTGGATGAAGAGATGGCACTCCGAATAGCGCGTCATCAAGAAGATAGGCCAGCTTCATGGGTAACGATTGAGGAGCCTATTCAATTAGGGCAGGCGCTTCGATCGATTACTGATGCTGAAGTTGTTGTAATAGATTGTTTAACGCTTTGGTTGACGAATTTACTGATGGATCAAGATCCCGATAAATTAAATGTTGAAATCGATGATTTCGAACAAGCAATTAAGACGTTTAGCAGCCCATTAATTCTTGTTTCGAATGAAACAAATATGGGAATAGTGCCCTTAGGTGACCTAACACGGCAATATTGCGATCAAGTAGGACTATTGCACCAAAGGCTGGCAAATGTTTGTGATGAGGTAAAACTCATCGTTGCTGGTTTGCCTTTAATGTTGAAAACTTATGGGTGATAAGAAGTTACTAACCGTTGAAAACTTAACATGGCGTATAGAAGATCAAGAGATTCTAAGCGATGTTAATTTTCATATTAACCAAGGTGACTTTGTTGGCCTGATAGGGCCGAACGGAGCGGGAAAATCCAGTTTAATGCGCTGCCTTTATCGGGTCAATAAACCTACAGCAGGCTCCGTCGCATTTGATGGACAAAATATTTGGCAATATACGGCCAAACAGAATGCAAAGAATATAGCCGTTATTCTCCAGGATCATACCGAGCAGCTCGGGCTTACGGTTTCAGATGTTATTTCACAAGGACTTACACCCCATAAACATTTGTTAGAGTGGGATACACCTGAAGACCGGCAACAAATTGAAAATCTTATCGTTGAGCTAGATTTACACCAACTACGAAATTCTCCGTTTAGTCTACTCTCGGGCGGTGAGAAACAGCGCGTCATGCTGGCAAGAGCCATGCTTCAAAGTCCTCAGCTATTAATTATGGATGAACCCACAAACCATTTAGACGTGCATTATCAAGTAGAGTTGCTTCAAAAAGTTAAAAAGCTAGATATGACGGTGCTTGCTTCATTCCATGATCTTAATCTTGCGGCTGCGTTTTGTGATGCTATTTTATTAATAGATGACGGCAAGTTATTAACCTTCGGAACCCCGGAAGAAGTGATTACTGAAAAGAATTTAAATGAGATATTTAATACGCAAGTTGTGGTTGATAAACACCCTTTGTATGCACACCCTCGCATTACGTATGCTTACCATGAGTAGGTTAATGGTTATGAAACACAAGCCTATGAAGCATCTACTAATCATTCCTATCGCTTTATCACTTTTAATTATTAGTCCATTGTTGTCTATCTGCTTTGGCGCAGCAGACATAAGCTTTAGTGATGTTTTTGCAATTATTTATCGTGTATTCGGTGGCGAAGCTGAAGTGGATGCGATTAAGGAGCGAATTGTTCTAGAGTTACGTTTTCCTAGAATTATTCTGGCTTTTCTGGCGGGTGCAGGGTTATCGCTGTCAGGTGCTGTGCTTCAAACCGTTACACGCAACCCTCTAGCTGATCCCTACTTATTTGGCATTTCATCGGGTGCTTCTTTTGGTGCCGTATTAGTCATTGCTTCAGTAGGTGCAGCAAGTAGTATGGTGAGTATTACAGGTGGTGCCTTTTTAGGTGGTGCCTTGTCTGTTTTATTAGTGGTAAGTTTGGCGGGTATGGGGGTTCAAATAGAGCGAATGTTATTAGCGGGCGTTGCGGTTCAATTTATGTTTAGCTCTGCGACTAGCTTAGTATTGTATTTGTCAGACCCGCAGGCAGCAGCATCATTGTTGTTCTGGATTCTGGGTAGCTTTACGCGCGCCAGTTGGGATAACTTATTGCTACCCTTTGTAGTAATTACTTTTTGCTTAGTCGTTTTTCTGGCATTTACAAGACCACTCAGAGCCATCTTAGCGGGCGATGAAAGCGCTAAATCGCTGGGTGTTGAAGTGTATCGATTGCGCATTGGTATGTTGCTTTTAAGCTCTTTACTAACAGCCACCTTGGTCGCGAGTTGTGGAGGAATTGGTTTTGTTGGCCTAATGGTGCCCCACATTGTTAGGCGTATATTAATCAATCAGAGTCAATACATCTTGATTGGTAGTGCCATTTTTGGCGGTATTTTCATGATTTGGGTGGATGTACTTGCGCGAATGCTGATGGAAAATAGTGAGTTACCTGTTGGGGTTATAACTGCCGCGATGGGGAGTATGTTTTTTTTACTTGTGCTAAAAAGAAGAACGAACAGTGCATAATTTAAGGGTATTTCTTTGAAGTGTTTAACATATTTTCTAGGTCTCACATTTTTCTTAGCGAGTTTTTCATCTGCTGAGGAAAAGCAGTCAACATCTATACAGCGCATAATTGCTTTATCACCCCATTCGGTTGAGATGCTTTTTACTTTGGGTGTTGGTGATCGAATCATAGCGACGACAAAGTTTTCTAATTTTCCTCCTGAAGCTGAAAGTATCCCTAGAGTAGGGGGGTATAACGGTATACAGATTGAAAAAATATTATCGTTAAATCCAGATCTGATTATTGCTTGGATAGACGGTAATAAAATTGAAGATATCGAAAAAATGGAGAAGCTCGGTTTAAACGTGTACCGCAGTAAAACTCGTTCTCTAGACAATATACCAAATGAGTTAATATTGTTTGGTGAAATGCTCGGTGTTCAAGCGTCGGGACAAAATGCAGCAAACGCATTTAATGCACGCCTTGAAAAAATCCGTACCGAAAATAAAACGAAGTCTTCGGTAAGGTTTTTCTATCAATTGTGGGATGAACCATTACGGGCTGTGGCGGCAGGTAGTTGGATTAATTCTGTCATGCATGCCTGTGGCGGTGCCAATGTATTTAATGATCCAAACTTTGATTACCCCGAAGTCAGCATTGAGAATGTTTTAATCTCTTCACCTGAGGTGTTTATCATACCTTCTCACCACGGGACTTATACCGCCGGTGTTGAAAAATGGAGAAAGTGGCCTGAGATTCCAGCGATAAAAAATAATCAAATTTATTTTATTGATGGCGATCTTTTACACCGATTCTCAACTAGAATTCTTGATGGCATGGATCAAGTTTGTGACGCTTTCGATAAAGTTCGCGCGAGTAGATTGGGCGCTTTGACTAATTTAAATATTAATTGAAAAGAACAATAAGGATAAGAGTATGAGTGAAAAAAGCAAGAACGAGTCACATAAAAAAAAGATGAAAAAGCAGAAAGAAAATGTGGATGCGCATATTGCTGAAGCGACGACTGATCGTGGCGTGCTTATTATTCTTACAGGGAACGGCAAAGGAAAAAGCAGTTCAGGCTTTGGCATGGTTTTACGAGCGCTTGGTTACAACCATACAGTGGGTGTCGTTCAATTTATTAAAGGGGTACAGCTTTCTGGCGAAGAAATTTTCTTAAAAGAGAAAATGCCGGAAGTAGATTTTTATCAAATGGGTACTGGCTTTACTTGGGATACCCAAGATAGAACGGCTGATATTGACGCGGCTGAAAAGACATGGGAAGTCGCAGAAAAGATGTTAAAAGATGACCGTTATCAGCTGGTCTTATTAGATGAGTTGACCTATATGTTTGCTTATAAATACCTAGATGAAGAAAAAATGATAGCGGCATTAAAAAACAGACCGGCTAACCAGAGTGTGATTGTTACTGGGCGTGGTGGAGGTTCAAAACTTCAAACGATTGCTGATACCGTATCAGAAATAAAAGATATTAAGCATGCTTATACATCGGGTATCAAAGCTAGACAAGGTGTTGACTATTGACCTTATGTCTTTAAAAAGCGATAGGTGATAATGGCGTTTATTTAAGCTTAACACCTACAAAACGTAGGGCTGGATAAATAGTACGAATCCCGAAAAACTTGGTGTTAGGCATTATGTAGAGATTATCTTCGTTCAGGGACAACCTACAAAATAGAATTGAATTGAACTTTTGAACTTTTGAACTTTTGAACTTTTGAACTTTTGAACTTTTGAACTTTTGAACTTTTGAACTTTTGAACTTTTGAACTTTTGAACTTTTGAACTTTTGAACTTCTTGAGGCGTAAAAAAGGTTAAGATCGCACAATATTCTGAATCTCATGAATATAACTATAAACATGAAATTCAGAAGAAAAATCTTAATAAATATTGCCTAGAAAGCTACCTAGAACAACACTCTACAACGAATCGTTCCAGAAACTGCTTTTAGTTTTTCTTGAGCGAGTTTGCTGTACTCTTTATTTACATCTACAACAACATACCCAACACCTTCATTTGTTTGTAAGTATTGACCACAGATGTTGATATTGTTATCTGAAAGCACTTGGTTTATTTCTGACATAACACCAGGGATATTCTGGTGAATGTGTAATAAACGATGATTTTCAGGGTGAGCTGGTAAAGCAACTTCTGGGAAGTTTACAGAAGTGATTGACGTACCTGTATCACTATATGTAGCAAGTTTTTCACCAACTTCAAAGCCAATATTTGCTTGTGCTTCCATTGTGCTACCGCCAACATGAGGCGTTAAGATAACATTATCAAATTCGCGTAAGGGTGATAAAAACTCTTCTTTATTAGACTTTGGCTCAGTAGGGAATACATCAATCGCAGCACCGAGTAACTTTTTGCTACTTAATGCGTCACACAATGCGTCAATATCGATCACTGTTCCACGTGCTGCATTAATTAGAATGCTGCCTTGCTTCATTTGCTCAAACTGCTTCGCACCCATCATGTCTTGAGTCGCTGAAGTTTCAGGAACATGTAGGCTTACGATATCAGCAGTCGCTAGAAGCTCTTCCATGTTATCAATCTGTGTTGCATTACCTAAAGGTAGTTTCGTTACTACATCATAGAAGTATACTTTCATACCAAGCGCTTCGGCTAATACACTCAGCTGGCTGCCGATACTTCCGTACCCGACGATACCGATACTTTTTCCACGAATTTCAAAGCTATTTGTTGCTGATTTAAGCCATTCACCTCGATGAGCCATTGCGCTTTTTTGAGGTACGCCGCGTAATAATAAAATTGCTTCAGCAAGAACAAGCTCTGCAACACTACGTGTATTAGAGTAAGGGGCGTTGAAAACGGCCACGCCTTTTTTAGTTGCTGCTTTTAAATCAACTTGATTCGTTCCAATACAAAAGCAACCAACAGCGATTAGCTTTTTAGCCGCATCAAAAACTTCTGAGGTTAATTGAGTGCGCGAGCGAATACCGACAAAATGCGCATCCGCTATCTTCTCAATCAATTCATCTTGAGCGAGGGATGTTTTTAGATATTCAATATTGGTGTAGCCTGCTTTTTTGAGTGTTTCAACAGCAGATTCATGTACACCTTCCAAAAGTAAAAAGCGGATTTTACTTTTATCTAATGATGTCGTAGTCATATTCGTATTAAACCTTTGAATTTCAGCATATTTCCTAAAAAGAGATACGCTAGTTTTTAAAAGAAAATATAGTCTTTGAAATATTGTGTCTGAAAAAGCCGCGTATGATACCATAATCCGCTTTTCTGTCGTTCAAAATATTGAAACTCTTTTTGAAATACATCCTATTAGAGTTTAAATCAGTAACTTATATTGAATAACTAGAAGCAACATTAACTAAATCATTACAGTTTGGCTAGGTAGAAACAAGTATGGCGTCAGCAGACCAGATAATCGAAGCACTAAAAGCAGTGGTAGAAAACGGAAAAGTAAGAACCGATGAAGAGTCATTGCTTTCTCACGGTAAGGATTGGACTAAAATTTATGCGCCTAAGCCGCTAGCAATTGTTTTTCCTAAAACGACGCAACAGGTTCAGTCAATTGTTAAATTAGCAAACGAACATGAGTTTGCTTTAGTACCGTCGGGTGGTCGTACAGGTTTAAGTGCTGGTGCAGTTGCTGCGAATGGCGAGGTTGTAGTTTCTTTTGATTACATGAATCAAATTAAGGAATTCAGTGCAAGTGATCGCTCTGTTCGTTGTCAGGCAGGCGTGGTAACGGAGAAATTACAAAATTTTGCTGAAGAGAATGGTCTTTATTACCCTGTCGACTTCGCTTCTGCGGGTTCAAGTCAGTTAGGCGGTAACCTATCTACCAACGCTGGTGGTATTAAGGTTATTAAGTATGGCATGAGTCGTGATTGGGTGCTTGGGTTAGAGGTTGTAACAGGTGCTGGTGAAATTCTTGAACTAAACCGCGACCTGCTGAAGAATAATACAGGTTATGATTTACGTCACCTTTTTATCGGAGCTGAAGGAACATTAGGTTTTATTACTGAAGCGACTATGAAACTGACGCGTCAGCCAAATAATTTGACGGTGTTGGTGTTGGGCTTGAATGACATAACGAATACGATGGACGTATTAAAGGCATTCCAATCGAAGCTCGATTTAACGGCGTATGAGTTTTTCTCGCATGAAGCGATGGGGCATGTTTTAGCTCATAATGATGTACCTGTACCGTTTGAAACAGAGGCGCCTTATTATGCTTTGCTTGAATTTGAATCAACTTCTGATGAAGTAATGGATAATGCGATGACATTATTTGAGACTTGTGTTGAAGAGGGGTGGGTTTTGGATGGCGTGATCAGTCAAAGTGAAACTCAGGCGAACAATTTATGGCGTTTAAGGGAAGGCATATCTGAATCTATCTCCGTTAGAACTCCGTATAAAAATGATATTTCTGTTGTTGTATCCAAGGTGCCTGAGTTTTTAACCGAGATCAATAATGTGGTAACGGAACATTATCCAGATTTTGAAATTATTTGGTTTGGGCATATTGGTGATGGCAACCTTCATTTAAATATTCTGAAACCTGACGACCTAAGTAATGATGATTTTTTTGCACAATGCATTAAAGTAAATAAGTGGGTATTCGATATCGTAGAGAAATACAATGGCAGCATATCCGCAGAGCATGGTGTCGGTATGGTCAAGAAAGACTATCTTTCTTACACGCGTTCTACTGAAGAAATAGCCATTATGCGCGGTATTAAGCAAGTTTTTGATCCCAAAGGTTTGATGAATCCGGGCAAAATTTTCGACGTATAATTTTGAGTTGCAAGTATCTTTATGTGGAAGCTGAGAAGCATTCCACATAAGCTGTTTGCTTATCTTGAAAGCTGAATGTTATTCACGTATGTTTATTTTACGTTAACACGAATAAAAAATAAGCGTCTAGAATTAATTAGCAGTATCTAGCGCTCATCAGTTAAAACACAATATTTCGAAAAACAAATAGGTTTAAATATGTCCTTCGTTAGTACTTTTTTTAAAATTCACTTAATAATACTTTTCTGTTTCCTAAATTTAATCGCTGTGAATGCTTCTGCAAATAAAACGAATTTGGACGTTGTCAAATTCTGCGTATGGGATCCTGTAGGTGGTAATGGACCATTCATTAGCTTTTTAAAACAAACAAAACTCAAAGCTTTAGGTTGGGGGATAGACCTGCAACTTGACGCCTATACGGATGAGAAAGTTGCGGCAAATGATTTTCGCTCTGGTGTCTGTGATGCAGTTTTCTTAACTAATATTTTGGCTAAGGATTTTGTTCCTTTTTCTGCAGCATTTGGTGCGCCTGGTGCTATTAGTTCTCTCGATGAGTTAAAAACGTTATCAGCAACCTTAAATAACCCAAAAGCTAGGAAGTTTGTCGTGAATGACAAGTATGAAGTATCTGGACTGTTTCCTATCGGAGAAATTTATACTTTTATTAGAGATAAAAGCAATGTAAGCATCTCTGCTATTAGTGGTAAGAAGGTTTCAATATTAAATGGTGACGTTGCAAGTAGCCGTTTCGCTGAAATTGTGGGCGCATCAAAAGTGCATACATCTTTAGCAACATGGGGTGGGCAGTTCAATAACGGAAATGTCGATGTGATGTTTGCGCCAGCTTTGGCTTATAACACCTTTGAACTCTACAAAGGCCTGGGTGAAAAAGGTGGGATTATCGATTACAACATACTTTATGCGGTGATGCAGATGGTGGTTAATCACGAGAAAGTACCTGATGGTTTTGGTTCTCATATGCGTAAACACGCTTTGTCTCGTTTTTATGAGTTGGAAAATACAGTGAAAATTGCTCACAGTGAGATCCCGCAAAAATATTGGGTAAAGCTGACGCCAGATCAAAAAAATGAATTCAATAACTTATCTAAGGATATTCGTTTATCGCTACGTGATGAAGGCGATTATGATTCAAAAGCGATTAGCATTCTTTGGAAAATTCGTTGTAAATTTAACCCCTCTGCAACCGAATGTGCATCACCTGAATAAGAGTATATGAATATGGCTTACCCACTTTTTTTTACTGATGGATCGCAGTTCTCGCATGTATTAGGGAAAATTGTATGTGTAGGCCGTAATTATGCCGAGCATGCAAAAGAGTTAAATAACCCCATTCCAACAGAGCCCATACTTTTTATAAAGCCTGAGTCTAGTGCTGTTTCTTTAAGTAACAACTTGAATATTCCAAGTGTCGATTGTCATTATGAAGCTGAAATCGCTGTTTTAATCGGGTCTAGTTTAACGTCTGCAAATGAAGCGGAAGCTGTGGCTGCAATTGTTGGGGTAGGATTAGGCTTAGACCTAACTCGAAGATCGCTTCAGTCAAGACTAAAAGAAAAAAGCCACCCTTGGGAGATTGCTAAAAGTTTTGATGGTGCTTGTCCTCTGACGGACTTTGTGAAATCTGATCAATTTTCGGATTTAACAAAGCTACAGTTTAGTCTGCATATTAATGATGAACTTAAGCAGTGTGGGAATAGTGAGGATATGCTTAACCCAATTATTCCTTTAATAGCTCATATGAGTACGTACTTCACTCTAAAGCCTGGGGATATTATATTGACGGGTACACCAAAGGGTGTGGGTGAATTACACTCTGGTGACTCGCTTGAATTTGATTTAATGGGCAAAATTAATATAAAGACCCAAGTGGTTTAAATCCAACAAAGCGAATGATTGGTATGTCATCAGAAAAACAAAGTAATAAAGCGATAACATCGCGTAGTGGGCGTTTTTTTAAGCTTGCTGGTATGACGGTATCTGTTGCCGGTAGGTATGCGGCTCAGAAAGTGCAAAGCGCTTTCACTGACGAGGAGCGAAGCAAGGAGCGCTTAGGTATAACCTATGGGAAAATGGCTGACGATATTGTTGGTACGCTCGGCGAACTTAAAGGCGCGGTAATGAAAATCGGGCAAATAGCTTCGCAAACCCAAGACTTCCTTCCCAAAGAGTTTTCCGAGGCACTTCAAAAGCTTCAAAAAGAAGCGCCTCCAGTCGATTTTTCAATTATCAAGAGTCAAATAGAGAAAGAGCTTGGCGCTCACCTTGAGGGCTTATTTCAAGAATTTGACGAAGAGCCCTACGCTGCGGCTTCGATAGGGCAGGTGCATCGCGCTATTTTAAATACCGGACGTGAGGTCGTGGTTAAGGTTCAGTATCCAGGTGTTGATCGCTCATGTGATTCTGATTTGAAGCAGCTTAGGCTTACTCTGAAGCTCGGTGGTTTGATAAAAATGCCGAAGGCCAGTGTTGATGCTTTATTCGATGAAATAAAGGCTCGATTGCATGAAGAGTTAGATTATGTGCAAGAAGCGCGTAATCTAACTCGATTTAGAAAATTCCATAAGCAACATGACTTCGTTATAGTGCCTGAGGTTATTAGTGAGCTTTCCACGGGGAAAGTCCTCACTTTGGAATATGTAGAGGGAGATCATGTAAATGAACTTAATGTGCTGGAATACACGGACGAAATAATAAATAAAATTGGGCACAACTTATTTAATATGTTGGCCGATCAGCTATTTGTCTTTAAGCAAATACACGGGGATCCCCATCCAGGAAACTTCGCTTTTAGGCCGGATGGCGCTGTCATTATTTATGATTTTGGTTGTGTGAAAGTGTTGAAACCAAAAATCGTTGAAGCGTATCGCGATGCGATCGTTGCTAGCATTGAGGGGGATTATTTAGCGGTTGATGATGCAATGCTACGCTTGGGTGCACGGGTTGCAGGGAAGGCATACCCAGGTAGTGATTATTATGCTGTTTGGAGAAATATCTTTTTCGAGCCATTCTTTTCTAATGATAAGTACGATTTCGAGAATGCAGACTTACATGTACAAGTTGCAAAAGAAATTCCACTATTCTTTAAGCATCTTTCTCATTTTAAACCGCCTATTGAAAGTCTTTATATAGATAGAATGATTAGTGGGCATTATTGGATAATGAAAAATCTGGGTGTAAAAGCTAGTTTTAGGTCTGATTTAGATCGCTATATTAGTCTTTAGCGCATAGTTTGGTTAGTGTATTTTTCGCAGCGAAATGAATGAAAAATATTGATTCGGTGATGGTCGTTATACCTGTTTCATTTTACGCGTGTTTAATTGATTTACTAGGAACTCGTAGCGTTTATATTCTCGGTGATGTTTGGGGGTATGTCTAACTTTGTTTAAATACATGTCAGCTTCATTTAATAGATCTGTCTCTTTAGTTGTTTTGTGTAGCTTTAATAAGACTTGAGCCAAATTCAAATTTAAAGAAATGTGTCTCGGGGTGAGTGGGACAGCTTTTCTCAGACTTATGGCTGACTGCTCTATATCGCCCTCTGAATATAACTTAATACCTAGTTTGTTTATTGATGCGGCCTCTTTTCTGCTTTTACTGGTAATGTCAGTATTGAGTTGCTTATAAATACTGGATAATAATTCGTCATCACCATTAGCGAGATCTGCAGCTCTCTCGAGCAAGCTTTCAGCGCTTTCTGTGTTTCCTAGTGTGGCTTGTGTGGCTGCAGCAATTTGAATAGATTCTGCATCAAGTTGTATTTCTTGGTTTGTATTGGAGGCCATTACTTGGTCAAAGAGCGACTGAGCTTCTTCCAAGTTTCCAATTGTGGCATGGATATTTGCTGTTACTAGTTTGGATTGTTCGTCTATATTTGTTTTTGAAGCGAAACGCTTGCCGCCTTTTTGTATGAGGTCAAAGGCTTCCTTTATGAGCGGGTTGTTTTCTGGTGTTTCATCATCTTTCGAAGTAAAAGCTAAAAAGTTTGCAAACTCAAAGAATTGTTGTGGTTTAGCAAAGACGGATTGGTCACTTAGTTTGACCATTTTTCTGAATGCACTAATTGCTTCTTCTTCTTGATTGTTTTGAATGCATAAATCAGCGAGTGCTTTCTGTCGTAGTAGTGTGTTTGGTGAGGAAGCTATTGCTTTCTGAACAAGTGCTTGGGCTTCAGGAATATTATTTTGTTGTTTGTATATTTCAGCTAATAAGTCCATCGCATCAAGCTGGTAAGGGTCTTTTGAGATGATATTCTTTAATAAATCAGTTGCGCAGCTGAAGTCTTTTTGTTTGACTGCAATTTTTGCTAGGCCATATTGCGCCCAAGTAAATTCATTGGCTTGAAGAATGCTTTCATATACTTGTTTGGCTTGGTCGTATTCATTTACTTTGGTGAGAAGCCAGGCTTTTGTTTTTAAGGTGCGAACTAAGTAGCGGTCTTTATCAGAAATTTTTCTATCACAAAATGAAATGGCAGCATGGTAGTCTTCTTCATCAATTGCTGTATCTATTGTGCGCATTGCATCTTTCATTTGAAGGGATTTTAATAAGCGATCTTTAAGGTCTTTGGGGGTAACGGGTTTGATTAAATAACCGTCGGGTTCATTTTCAATGGTACCCATTACTTTTCCTTTCTCCACTTCGGCGGAGATAATGAAAAATAACCCAGTGAATTTCAATAACTTTCGATGACGAAGCTCTTCTAGTAGCTCTTGACCGTTTTTTCCTTTACCTAGTTCGTAATTACAAAGCACAATATCGTAATTTATATTTTCAAAGCCGGTTACTACTTTCTGGGCAGAGCTTGCAGAATCTATCAGCTTTAAGCCGAGCTCCATTAATGTTTTTTTGGTCGAAAACCTGAATGAATCAAGTTCGTCGACAATTAAAAAGCGTTTTTTGGAATAATCTTCCAACGACATAGTTGCAACCTGTGGAGTGTTCTTTTATTAATTTATTCTTGATGTGTGTGTAAGTATAGCGGCCTTTCCATGAGGGGTGATTATTTCTAATGCTGTATTTTCGGTTGTAAATGCTAAATAATTTGGTTCTTTTTTTATGCACTAATTTGGTTCGTAAGTGTTTTTAATCGCTGATTTTTAACCTTGCTGAGTTTTATATTGCGTTAAATGTCCTACACTGTATGCGGGTTGTATTAAAAGTGCCGTGCAACATATTGAAGCATACGCTTGATTCTAAATAACCGGAGACTGAAAAGCTCTTGGCTATTGAGGATAAAACAGATTTTTGTTTGTATTTCACAGGCTTAATCCTTATAATTCCGCCCAAAATTTATGTATGGAAAAGCGTCATCATTTATATAAGGTAATTATATAAATGATGCTGGCAATATAATTAGTACATATAATTCTAAAAAGGTTGCAGAGTGTTGCGAAGCCATTGGTGACGTGAATAATTCTGTATAAATGATTCCTGCCAACTTGAGAGAGAGTAAATGAGCTGTGAACGATAAACGACCTGTAAATCTCGACTTATCACAATTTAGTTTTCCTCTACCTGCTTTAACGTCCATTGTGCATCGCGCAACAGGCATTATTTTATTTGTAGGTATAGCCATCTTAATGTACATCCTTGAGCTTTCACTCGCGAGTGAAGAAAGCTTTAATTCAGTAAAAGAGTGTCTAGATGGTTTTTTTGTTAAATTCATCATCTGGGGCATACTTTCTGGCCTTCTTTACCATCTTGTTGCTGGTATAAAGCATTTATTGATGGATTTCGGTATTGGTGAAACACTAGAAGCTGGTGTTTTGGGTGCAAAAATAACGATTGTTATTTCTGTTGCGCTTATTCTTTTAGCAGGAGCATGGTTGTGGTAACTAACGTAACTAGTTTGGGCCGAAGTGGTCTTTATGATTGGATGATTCAGCGAGTAACTGCTGTCGTTCTAGCTGTATATTCAATTTTTCTATTAGGTTTCTTGGTTCTAAATCCTGACCTTAATTTTGCGCAGTGGAGTGAGTTTTTTAATTCTACTTGTGTTCGCATATTTTCCTTACTTGCACTGCTTTCATTAGGTGCGCATGCCTGGGTTGGTCTATGGACGATTTCAACCGACTATATAAAGGCAATGGGTCTTAGGTTTATTTTTCAAGCTGTTTGTGGCTTGGTGATGTTTATATATGTGGTCTGGGGTACTCAGATCCTTTGGGGGCTGTAAGTAATGTCGAATTTAAGAACATTAAATTATGATGCTATCGTAATCGGTGGCGGTGGTGCTGGCATGAGAGCCGCGCTGCAGTTGACTGAATCTGGTGTTAAAACTGCTTGTATCACCAAAGTATTTCCTACTAGATCGCATACAGTTTCCGCTCAAGGTGGCATAACGTGTGCCATTGCAAGTGATGATCCAAATGATGATTGGCGCTGGCATATGTATGACACTGTAAAAGGTTCTGATTACATCGGTGATCAGGATGCGATTGAGTATATGTGTCAGGTTGGACCTCAAGCGGTATATGAACTTGATCACATGGGGCTACCATTTTCAAGAACTGAAGAAGGTCGAATTTATCAGCGTCCTTTCGGCGGTCAATCAAAAGATTACGGTAAAGGCGGTCAAGCAGCTAGAACTTGTGCAGCAGCAGATAGAACGGGCCATGCCTTATTACATGCGCTTTATCAAGGTAACCTAAAAGGTGGTACTACATTCCTTAATGAATGGTATGCCGTTGATTTAGTTAAAAATAAAGATGGCGCTGTTGTCGGTTCAATCGCAATATGCATTGAAACAGGCGAAACAGTATATGTACACGCTAAAGCAACTGTAATCGCAACAGGTGGCGCAGGTCGTATTTTTCAATCGACAACAAACGCGCTTATTAACACTGGTGACGGTGTTGGTATGGCATTACGTGCAGGCTTCCCTGTACAAGATATCGAAATGTGGCAGTTCCACCCAACAGGTATAGCGGGTGCAGGCGTTCTTGTAACAGAAGGTTGTCGTGGTGAAGGTGGATACCTGATCAACGCTGACGGCGAGCGTTTCATGGAACGTTACGCACCTAACGCAAAAGATTTAGCTGGTCGTGATGTTGTTGCTAGATCCATGGTACTTGAAATTCTTGAGGGTCGCGGGTGTGGGCCTAAGAAAGACCATGTATTACTTAAGTTAGATCATTTGGGTGAAAAAACTCTGATGGCTAAATTACCTGGTATTTGTGAGCTCTCTAAAACGTTTGCTCATGTTGATCCAGTTAAAGCGCCTGTTCCAGTGGTACCAACTTGTCATTATATGATGGGTGGTATTCCAACTAATATCGGTGGTCAAGCATTGACAATCGATAGTGATGGAAAGGATACAGTAATTGATGGGCTTTATGCTTGTGGTGAAGCCGCTTGTGTATCTGTTCACGGTGCAAACCGCTTAGGCGGTAATTCATTGTTAGATCTAGTTGTATTTGGTCGAGCTGCGGGTCTACATATTGAGAAATCTTTACGTGACGGCTTCTCAGTCGATGACGCAACTGAAGACGATGTCAATAATGCGCTTTCGCGATTGAATCGTTTGAATAATTCAACAGGTGGTGAAAGTGTAGCTTCGGTACGTGAAGATCTTCAGAGCTGTATGCAGCTTTACTTTGGTGTTTTCCGTGATGGCGAAGCAATGAATAAAGGTCTTAAGTTGTTAGATGAGATCGGTGAGCGACTTAAAAATACTTACCTTGAAGATAAGAGTAATGCATTTAATACAGCAAGAATCGAAGCACTTGAGTTAGATAATCTTTATGAGATTGCTTACGCAACGGCTATCGCGGCTGAAGAAAGAAAAGAAAGTCGAGGAGCTCATGCTCGTAACGACTATACAGAACGAGATGATGTGAACTGGTTGAAGCATTCTGTTTACTTCCCAGCGACTAAGAGTGTTGGTAAGCGTGATGTTAACTTCTCGCCAAAAACAGTTGAAGCATTTCCACCAAAAGTGCGTTCTTACTAGGGGAGAATTGAGACATGATAGTTAGTATATATCGCTATAATCCAGAAGTTGATAAAACACCATATATGCAAGATATTGAGATTGAAATCCCTGATGGGAAAGATCTTATGGTTCTTGATGTATTAGAGCTGTTAAAAGCAAAAGATACGTCTATTGCCTACAGACGTTCATGCCGTGAAGGTGTGTGTGGTTCTGATGGTTTAAACATGAATGGCAAAAACGGACTTGCTTGTATTTCTTCTTTATCAGAAGTGGGTCTAAAAGGTAAGAAGCTTGTTATTCGTCCTTTGCCTGGACTACCGGTAATTCGTGATTTGGTTGTAGACATGTCAATGTTCTATAAGCAATACGAAAAAATCAAACCGTTTTTGATAAATGATAATCCTGCGCCAGCTATTGAAAGATTACAGACTCCTGAAGAGCGTGAAAAGCTAGATGGTCTTTATGAATGTATTCTTTGTGCTTGTTGTTCTACAGCTTGCCCATCTTTCTGGTGGAATCCTGATAAGTTTGTGGGTCCATCTGGACTATTACAAGCTTACAGGTTTTTGGCTGACTCAAGAGATACGGCTCAGGCAGAACGTTTAGCTGATTTGGATGATCCGTTCAGCGTGTTCCGTTGTAGAGGTATCATGAATTGTGTGAGTGTTTGTCCGAAAGGATTAAACCCAACTCGTGCGATCGGACATATTAGAAATATGTTGATGCAACGTTCTACTTAGATCGTTTGTCGTTTTATTAAGCGCCTTTAGGCTGGGCGCTTCTGTTTTTTTAGCAGGAAAGTAAGCCAATAATTTTAATTATGGCCTCAAAAGCTTTTTTTGAAATTGTGTCTATAATCAAATGATGAAACCTTCTGGTGCGAATAAAAATTATTCGCCCGGAAACTTATGGTCTGCATTTATTAGCTCACAAGGCAAATTGCAGCACACTAAGATACTAACCACTAGGAAATCGGGTAACACCTGTATTATCTTGAGGCAGCAGTCATCAAACCCGTAAGGGTTAACGTTATCACTGGCCAGTCAAATGGTAGCCTAAAAGATAGTGCCTAGTATTCGCATTTACTGCTGACTAAGGCGAGTTTTTTAATGCAAGAAAGCATAATGGAACAACTCTGGCGGACTTCTCACTTGTCCGGTGGAAATTTAGTTTATGTAGAAGAATTATACGATTCCTATTTGGCGGACCCAAATAGTATTTCGGAAGAATGGCGCAGCTATTTTGATCAGCTACCTCGTGTAGATGGGCATGCGTTAAAGGATGTTCCTCACTCGACAATCCGAGAACAGTTTCTACACCTCTCAAAAAACAAATTAATCAATCAAAATCTTAATACGCCAGCTAATGCTACTAGCGAGCATGATAGAAAGCAGGTTAAGGTCTTACAACTGATTGATGCTTTTCGTATCCGTGGACACCAAGTTGCAAAACTTGATCCATTAAATTTAATGGAAAGATCTGAAGTTCCTGATATTGAACTTGAATATCACGGTTTAAGTGCTGCAGATCTAGATACTGAATTTCAAACCGGCTCTTTAGCGTTTGGTTCAGACATACTTACATTAAAAGAAATATTTTCGGGTCTTAAAAGCACTTATTGCGCCTCGCTTGGTGCAGAATATATGCATATCGTTAATACTGAAATCCGTACGTGGTTTCAGGAGCGAATTGAATCAGTAAAAGGTAAGCCTAATTATGAGTTTGATACTCGCTATCATCTTCTAGAGCGCTTAACTGCCGCTGAAGGTCTTGAAAAGTACCTTGGTTCACGCTACCCCGGAACTAAACGATTTGGTTTAGAGGGAGGAGAGAGCCTAATTCCTCTTGTTGATGAACTTATTCAACGTGCCGGTGGTTATGGCGCTAAAGAAATCGTAATCGGTATGGCGCACCGTGGAAGACTAAACGTATTAGTAAATACTCTAGGGAAAAGCCCAAAAGATTTATTTGATGAGTTTGACGGTAAAAAAATGAACCATATGGGTTCTGGTGATGTTAAATACCACCAAGGATTTTCATCAAATGTCATGACGCCAGGCGGTGAAGTTCATCTTGCGTTGTCATTTAACCCATCTCACCTTGAAATCGTTTCACCCGTTGTAGAAGGCTCTGTTAGAGCGAGACAGGAACGACGAAACGATCAAAGCGGTGAAACTGTTATTCCAATTATCATGCATGGAGATTCAGCTTTTGCTGGCCAAGGCGTCGTAATGGAAACATTCCAGATGTCACAGACGCGTGCCTATGGTACGGGTGGTTCAATCCATATAATTGTAAACAATCAGGTCGGCTTCACGACTAACAAGCGTGAAGATACTCGTTCAACTGAGTACAGTACTGATGTTGCTAAGATGATTGATGCGCCAATATTGCATGTGAATGGTGATGATCCTGAAGCTGTATTATTCGCTACTCAGATTGCCATTGATTTCCGTAACCAATTCAAAAAAGACGTTGTTCTTGATTTGTTTTGCTATAGACGTCGCGGTCATAACGAGGCTGATGAGCCTTCTGGCACTCAGCCATTGATGTATCAAGTCATTAAGAAGACTAAAACAACCCGTAATATTTATGCTGATCGTTTAATAAGTGAAGGTGTCATATCTGAAGAGCAATCTAAAAAGCTTGAAAGTGACTACCGTAATTCGCTTGATAAGGGAGAGCATGTTACTAAAAGTCTTGTGCTCAAACCAAATGAGTCAATGTATGTTGATTGGGCACCTTATATAGGTCATGAATGGACAGCTAAAGCCAAAACAGCTGTAAATATCAAAACACTACAGCGTGTTGGTAAAAAGCTTACAAATATTCCTGAAGGCTTTCCGATTCAAAAGCAAGTTCAAAAAATTATTCAAGATCGAAGCAAAATGACCCAAGGCGCGATGCCAATTAATTGGGGTTATGGTGAAGTCATGGCCTATGCCACTTTAGTTGCTGAAGGTCATGAAATTAGAATTACTGGACAAGATGTAGGGCGAGGTACTTTCTCTCATAGACATGTTGTTTTGCATAACCAAAATGACGGTTCTACGTATATTCCGATTCAGCACATCAAAGAGGATCAACCTAAATTTGATATTTTTGATTCTTTCTTGTCTGAAGAAGCTGTCTTAGCATTTGAGTATGGTTATGCGACAACAAACCCAGCTGCACTTGTAATTTGGGAGGCTCAGTTTGGTGATTTTGCCAACGGCGCTCAAGTTGTTATTGACCAATTTATCACCAGTGGTGAGCATAAGTGGGCAAGGCTTTGTGGTTTAACGATGCTTTTACCTCACGGCTACGAAGGGCAGGGACCAGAACACTCTTCTGCAAGGCTTGAACGGTATCTACAGTTATGTGCTGAGCATAATATTCAAGTTTGTGTTCCAACGACGCCTTCTCAAGTTTTCCATATGTTACGCCGACAGGTTAAACGGCCACTTAGAAAACCTTTGATTGCTATTACACCAAAAAGTTTACTTCGACATAAAGAAGCGACTTCAGCGCTTGATGATTTAAGTACTGGTAGCTTCCAAACGGTTATAGGTGATACAGAAAATGTTGATCCTCGTAAGGTAATACGGGCAATCATGTGTAGCGGTAAAGTTTATTTTGATCTTTTGGAGTACCAAAGAAAGAATGAAATAACCGATACAATCATTATTCGTATGGAGCAACTTTATCCGTTCCCAGGCGATGATCTTGAAGCTGTGTTAAAAGTTTATACCAAAATTTCTGATGTAGTATGGTGTCAAGAAGAGCCTCAAAACCAGGGTGCATGGTATACAACTCAGCATAGAATGCGTCGAGTTGTAAAAGAAATTAGTGAAAAAATTTACTTAAGATACGCAGGTCGAAAAAGCTCAGCTGCTCCAGCTGCAGGCTATATTTCGGTACATATTGAAGAGCAGAACGCACTTGTTAATCAAGCGTTTGGTGTTGAATAGAGTTTTATAAGGATTAGAAATGTCTACAGAAATTAAAGCCCCTACCTTCCCAGAGTCAGTAGCGGATGGAACAATTGCGACTTGGCACAAACAGCCAGGTGAACAGGTTTCTCGTGATGAACTTATTGTTGATATCGAAACCGATAAAGTAGTGCTTGAGATTGTAGCGCCAGACGACGGTGTGATTGAAAGTATACTGAAACAAGAAGGTGATATTATTCTGAGTTCCGAGGTAATCGGTACCTTTGCTGCGGGTGTAAAAGGCACGTCAGCAAGTGAAGCAGCTCCTGTTGAAGCCGCGGCACAAGATACACCTAGTGCAGGCGATATCATTATGAGCCCTGCTGCTAAAAAGATGGTCGAAGAAAATAATCTTAATCCACAGAGTATTACTGCAAGTGGTAAAGATGGTCGTTTAACCAAAGAAGATGTTATTAATCATCTTTCATCTGCACCGAAAGCTGCTCCAGTACAGGCAGCTGCGAAAGCGGCACCTGTTGCTCCTGTAGCCGACCTGGGTGCAAGAGCTGAGAAACGTGTTCCGATGACACGTTTGCGTGCAAGTATTGCTCGTCGTTTACTCGATGCAAGCCAAAATACTGCAATGTTGACGACATTCAATGAAGTTAACATGAAACCTTTGATGGATTTAAGAAAACAGTATAAGGAAATCTTTGAAAAAACACATAACGGCACAAAATTAGGTTTTATGTCTTTATTTGTTAAAGCTGCAGCAGAAGCATTGAAGCGTTTTCCTGCAGTAAACGCTTCTATCGATGGCAGTGAAATGGTTTATCACGGTTATCAAGATATTGGTGTTGCTGTATCTAGTGAAAAAGGACTGGTTGTTCCTGTTTTGCGTGATGCCGACACGATGAGTTTGGCAACAATCGAAAGTTCTATCAGAACATTTGGTGGAAAGGCTCGTGATGGTAAACTAACGATAGAAGAAATGACTGGTGGTACGTTCACTATTTCAAATGGTGGCGTATTTGGCTCATTAATGTCGACTCCAATTCTTAACCCACCACAAACCGCTATTTTAGGAATGCACAAAATTCAAGATCGACCGATGGCTGTAAATGGTGAAGTTGTTATTTTACCAATGATGTATCTTGCGCTTTCGTATGATCACAGAATGATTGATGGTAAAGAAGCTGTTCAGTTTTTAGTGACCATTAAAGATATGATCGAAGACCCAGCTAGGATTCTTCTTGAAATTTAAACCTGTAACTAGGAGTTATGCGTTAAATGTCTAATAAGTACGATGTAATAGTAATAGGTTCCGGACCAGCAGGTTATGTATCCGCTATCCGATGCGCACAATTAGGTTTAAAGACAGCTTGTGTCGAAAAATGGGTTTCAGATAAAGGGAAGCTTATTTTAGGCGGTACATGTCTGAATGTTGGTTGTATTCCATCAAAAGCTTTGCTTGAGTCTTCACATAAGTTTGAAGAAGCAAAACATGACTTCGACATCCATGGTATCAGTCTTGAAGATTTGAAGATTGACGTACCAAAAATGATAGAAAGAAAAGATACAATCGTTAAAAATTTAACGGTTGGTGTCGCCTCTCTTTTCAAAGCGAATGGTGTTATTTCAATTCAAGGTACCGGTAGATTACTAGCTGGTAAGCAAGTCGAAGTTACTGACAATGCAGGTACTGCTATAGTCTATGATGCTGAAAATGTAATTTTAGCAACTGGATCAAAGGCAATAGAAATCCCTCCTGCACCGTTAACTGAGGGTTACATTGTTGACTCAACCGGTGCTCTTGACTTTACTGAAGTTCCCAAGCGCCTAGGTGTTATTGGTGCGGGCGTTATTGGACTTGAGTTAGGAAGTGTTTGGGCTAGATTGGGTGCAGAAGTTACGGTACTCGAAGCACAAGATACTTTTTTAAGTATTGTTGATCAACAAATCGCTAAAGAAGCTTTGCGACAGTACAAAAAGCAAGGTCTAGACATAAAGTTGAAAGCACGTGTTAATGGTTCTGAAATTAAGCGTGGGCTTGTGAATGTTAGCTATGAAGATGCTAAAGGCGCTCAAGAACTTAAAGTAGATAAGTTAATCGTTGGTGTAGGGCGCTCGCCCGTTACAGACGGTTTACTCGCTGCGGATAGTGGTGTGAATTTAGACGAACGTGGTTTCATCTTTGTTGATGAAAAGTGTCGTACTGATGTGCCGGGTATTTTTGCAATTGGTGATGTTGTGCGTGGCCCAATGCTAGCGCATAAAGGCTCCGAAGAAGGCATCATGGTTGCAGAAAGAATTGCAGGCCAAAAAACACAAGTAAACTATGATTGCATACCAAATGTTATTTATACCAACCCTGAAATTGCCTGGGTCGGACAAACGGAAGAGCAGCTAAAAGCAGACGGTATTGATTATAACGTTGGTTCTTGCCCGTTTGCAGCAAGTGGTCGCGCAATGGCCGCCAATAACACCACTGGTTTTGTAAAAATATTAGCGGATGCTAAGACCGATCGTGTTCTTGGTGTTCATATAATTGGAGCAGGTGCTTCTGAGTTAATCGCACAAGCTGTTATCGCTATGGAATTCGGGTCAAGTGCCGAAGACTTAGGCTTAACTGTATTTGCTCATCCAACACTATCTGAAACTGTACATGAAGCTGCTCTAGCAGTTGCTGGTCATGCTATACATACAATTAATAAAAAGAAGCGGAAATAAATCGCGTAGGTATAAGGGAAAGAAAGGGTCATTACGTCCTAGCTATTTGTCTGAATAAACACGCTTTATTCAGACATTAATTAATCAATTAATTGATGGAATAAACTATGAATTTACATGAGTATCAGGCTAAACAATTGTTTGCCGAATACGGACTTCCTGTTTCAACGGGCTATGCATGTGACACACCAAAAGAAGCGGCAGAAGCTGCTGATAAAATCGGTGGTGATATGTGGGTTGTTAAATGCCAAGTACATGCCGGTGGTCGTGGTAAAGCAGGTGGCGTTAAGCTAGTAAAAAGCAAAGATGAGATTAAAGAATTTGCTCAAAACTGGTTAGGTAAAAACTTAGTTACATACCAAACAGACGAAAAAGGACAGCCTGTTACCAAAATTTTAGTTGAGAGCTGTACTGATATCGCTAACGAACTGTATTTAGGTGCAGTTGTTGATCGAGCTTCTCAAAAAGTTGTGTTTATGGCTTCTACTGAAGGCGGTGTTGATATAGAGACCGTAGCAGAGAACACACCTGAACTAATTCATAAAGCAGAGATCGATCCTTTAGTAGGCCCTCAAGCTTACCAAGCTCGTGCACTTGGCTTTAAATTAAACCTGACTCCAGTACAGATGAAGCAGTTTGTTAAAGTCTTTATGGGTTTAGGTAAAATGTTCACGGACTATGATTTTGCACTACTTGAAATCAACCCGTTAGTTATTACCGATGAAGGCAATATTCATTGTCTAGACGGAAAGATAGGTGTTGACGGAAATGCACTTTATCGTCAACCAAAAATTAAAGAAATGCATGATCCTTCTCAAGAAGATTCACGTGAAGAAGAAGCGGCAAGATGGGAACTTAACTACGTAGCATTAGACGGTAACGTAGGTTGCATGGTTAATGGTGCAGGCCTTGCAATGGGTACGATGGATATCGTTAATTTGCATGGCGGCAAACCTGCTAACTTTCTTGACGTTGGCGGCGGTGCAACTAAAGAGCGTGTTGCCGAAGCATTTAAAATCATCCTTTCTGATGAGAATGTGAGCGCAGTATTAGTTAATATTTTTGGCGGTATTGTTCGTTGCGATATGATTGCTGAAGGTATTATTGGAGCAGTTAAAGAAGTCGGTGTAAAGGTTCCTGTTGTTGTTCGTTTAGAAGGTACCAATGCTGAATTAGGTCGAGAAGTGTTAGCAAATTCTGATGTAGACATCATTGCCGCTTCATCATTAACGGATGCAGCGCAGCAAGTTGTTAAAGCTGCGGAGGGCAAATAATAATGTCTATTTTAATCAATAAAGATACAAAAGTAATTTGTCAGGGTTTTACGGGTGGTCAAGGCACCTTCCATTCAGAGCAAGCGCTTGAATATGGAACGCAAATGGTTGGTGGTGTTAGCCCAGGAAAAGGTGGACAAACTCATCTTGGTCTTCCTGTTTTCAATACCGTTCGTGATGCTGTTGAAACAACTGGTGCTACAGCATCAGTAATTTATGTACCTGCTCCTTTTTGTAAAGACGCTATCTTAGAAGCAATTGATGCTGGTATTCAGCTTATTGTTTGTATTACAGAAGGTATTCCTACCATCGATATGATCGATGTTAAGGTTAAGTTAGATACTTCTGGTGTTCGTATGATTGGGCCTAATTGCCCAGGTGTTATTACACCAGGTCAAACAAAAATAGGCATTATGCCTGGGCATATTCATAAGCCAGGTAAAGTTGGTATTGTATCTCGTTCAGGTACATTAACTTATGAAGCGGTTAAGCAGACTACTGATGCAGGTTTTGGTCAGTCTTCTTGTGTTGGTATTGGTGGTGATCCAATTCCTGGTACAAACTTCATTGATGTTTTAGAAATGTTCGAAAATGATCCACAGACTGAAGCGATTGTGATGATCGGTGAAATCGGTGGTACCGCTGAAGAAGAAGCTGCTGAATACATTAAAGCTAATGTAACTAAGCCTGTTGTTTCATACATTGCGGGCGTTACTGCTCCTCCTGGTAAGCGTATGGGTCATGCTGGCGCTATCATTTCTGGTGGTAAAGGTACTGCAGATGAGAAATTTGCAGCGCTAGAATCCGCAGGAGTTAAAACAGTTAAAAGTCTAGCCGATATTGGTATAGGCTTAAAAGAAATTACTGGTTGGTAGTTTTTTTTGATCTGAAAACAATAAAAAAGAAGGGCATTTGTCCTTCTTTTTTTGTTTTTAATAGAGTCGTTTCATTAATGTAAAGTTTCATTTAAATGCAATTGGCTTAGTAGTTTAGCTAAGCTTTGAAGTGGGTATAAAGTATAATCTTTATGCTGGGAAGTAATGATGATGGGATATTTAGAGCAAAAAAAAACGGCATCAAGATAATATATATCTTGTTACCGCTTATACTGGAGATTAACAATATTGAGATATTCAACGGCCTGAAGGTCGAATGCCTCAAATTTCAATAAAGTAATTTTAATGTTTTAGGGGGCGTAGTGTAATCGTCCATAGGGCGTAGTTCATATATTTGTTGTGCTTTTATGCAAATTCTTATGAGGAAAAAATAATGAAACTAAAAATACCCCCGCCAATTCAAACACTTATCGCAGTATTTGCTATGTTAGGTTTAGATACTTGGATAGAAATAAGTATTCTTGAATCCAATTTAATACTTATAGCGGTGCTTGTTAGTTGCATATTAGCTGTTTTTTTTCTTATATTTGCTGTATTAGGGTTCTTAAAGTTCAAAACAACGGTAAACCCATTAAAGCCCGAGTCGACAAGTTCTTTGGTAACAAGCGGGGTATATAAATATTCTAGAAACCCGATGTATGCAGGAATGGCTTTATTTCTTTTCGCCTGGTTACTGTGGTTATCAAACCCATTAAACATAGCAATATTTGCTGCCTACATAGCGTATATTACCCAATTTCAAATCAAGCCTGAAGAAAAGGCATTAACCAAGATTTTTGGTGAACAATTTCATTTATATTGCCAGAATGTCAGGCGATGGATATAAATAAGATTCTTTTTAAGGGCTAGCTATGGAGAGTCCACATCCTATTGAGAAGTTTGTATAAATTAAAAGTTCAGGTATCTAAAACATTAGATCTAGCTCTAATGCTCAGGCATAGTCAGTCTAGATTAGATTTTATAAGAAGTTAGAATTAGACCAAGCTTGATGCTGAGCTACATTTTTTCTTTCAATTGCTGTATTTCTGATATTACATTTTGCATTTCTACATCAAATACCTGTAATGCTTCGTCTAAAACCTCAATAGGTAGTGAGCTAGTGACAGTCAATTCAATCGCGATGCTCGCCAACCGAAAAGCTCCAATTTCGTTAGCCGCCATGTTAAGTTTATTTGCGAGCATATCAATTTCTTGGAGTTTTGCTGATTGTACTAATGAACGAATAATCTTGTTCGCTGTGGAATATTGCTTCACAAATTTATCAGCAAGTAATAAATATAGCTGATTAGTCTCACTGTTATCGTCATAATCTTCAGGTAAAATTAAATATTTAGTTTTCTGAAAATCGCTGGATTCTTCAATCGCTACTTGACTTGTATTTGTTTCAGAAACTTCTGGCTCTGGCTCTGGCTCTGGCTCTGGCTCTGGCTCTGGCTCTGGCTCTGGCTCTGGCTCTGGCTCTGGCTCTGGCTCTGGCTCTGGCTCTGGCTCTGGCTCTGGCTCTGGCTTAATATTTAATTTCTCTAAGGGGTTTTCTGATAATTCATCGTTGTTTATGAGTGATAAGTACTCTTCGAGAGGTGCTAGGTTCGTTTCTTTTGTGTTCGCTTCGATCGTTAATGCCTTATCGTTCTCGTTTGAGCTTGAATCAATTATATTGGCATTTTTTGTGTTCTCAGCAATACTGCCATCAACAGCATCAACAGCATCAACAGCATCAACAGCATCAACAGCATCAACAGCATCAACAGCATCAACAGCATCAACAGCATCAACAGCATCAACAGCATCAACAGCATCAACAGCATCAACAGCATCAACATTATCGAGTGTTTTTATACCCTCGACTTGTCTAAGGATTGCAGAAAATAATGCATTAGGATTTATTGGTTTTGTTATGTAATCATTCATACCCGCATCAAGACATTTGTTTTTATCCTCGACCATTGCATTCGCGGTCATCGCAATAATGGGTAAATTTTGGTTAAACTCACGTATCGCAATTGTTGACTGACAACCGTCCATAACAGGCATCTGCATATCCATTAAAACTAAATCAAAACTCCCTTTTCGAGCCTTATCTAAGCCTTCTAGGCCATTATTAGCGATAGAGACGAACATCCCTTGATTACTTAATATCTCTTTTGCAAGCTCCTGATTCATTACTACATCTTCGACCAATAAAACTTTTAATTTTGAGAAGTCATAAATCTTTCTCACATCTTGGATATTAGTGGTCGTTTCTAGCCCGATAGATGGGTTTAGTTCTTTTATAGATTTACCAAAAATCTTATCCAACTCTCTTGATAACACGTCTTTATTTATAGGCTTTTCTAAAAGACTATCAAAACCATGATCAATTGATTTTTGCGCCAAACCTTCTTCATTATAAGCCGTCACCAAAATTGTTTTAGGGGTTGAGACACCTAATTCTTTACCAATCAATTGACGGCATTCAAAGCCATCTAGATCAGGCATAAGCCAATCAATTAATATTAAGTCGTAAGGTAAGTTTGTTTTCTCTTGTCTGTGAAGTGTTTCAATTGCTTCATCACAATTCGATACGCATGTAGATACAAAATTTAGAGAGTTGAGAACACCTTGAAGAAGTTGTCTTGAGTCAGGATGATCGTCAATAATCAGTATATTTAAACTACCTGGTTTAAGAGCAGACCCTCTTTTCTTTGTTCTACTTTCCAAACGACAAGCAAAGCTAAATTCAAAGGTACTGCCTTTTCCTTCTTCACTTTGAATACCTACTTTGCCTCCCATCATCTCAACTAATTGTTTTGAAATGCTTAAACCTAGGCCTGTGCCCCCAAACTGTCGTGTCGTGCTTTCATCTGCTTGTGTAAATGAAGAGAATAATGTTTTTTGTTTTTCTTGTGAAATACCAATACCTGTATCAATGACTCGGCCTTCTATTTCAATGCTGCCACTAGTTTTGTCAAGTTCAACTAACTCTAGCTCTATTCGTACTTCTCCTTGCGCTGTAAATTTGACTGCATTATTAGTTAGATTCACCAATACTTGATGAATGCGAAGTGAGTCGCCAATTAGGGCGTCAGGTATATCCTTATCAACGTCTATATTAAGAGATAAGCCTTTAGACTCGATATTACTTGCAACTATATTACGTAAATTTTCTATAAGCTCATTTATACTAAAAGGAGCATACTCAATATTTAACTTTCCAGCCTCAATTTTAGAAAAATCCAAGATATCATTAATAATTCCTAGTAAATTAGACGATGCCATTTTTATTTTACGTAGAAATTCACCGCGCTTATGATTTTCATCACTATTCATAGCTAAGTCGGTGAAGCCGATAATTGCATTCATTGGTGTTCTTATTTCATGACTCATGTTTGCAAGAAACATACTTTTGGCTTCAGTCGATGCTTCAGCCATTCTGCTTTGCTTTTCTGCTTGCTCTCTTTTTTTTGTTTCTGTTATGTCTGCTATTGAGCCTTCATAATAAAACTCACCCGATGATTCATTCACATTTTTTTTAATTGCGATTGAAACCCAATGTGTTTCATCATTTTCAACAAAGCTAATTTTAAAATCAGAGATATTATTTTTTGATTTTAAAATTGCTTCAAGCTTTTCAGCTTCATTCTCGGCTAGAAACCCAAGTGTGTAGGATTTCGTTTTAGAGCCCATTAAAGACTCAATTCCTTTTTTTCCAATTATTTGTGCGAAGGCATTGTTGGCATTTGAAAGTAGACCGTGTTGATCCATTTGAAAGATACCCTCAAGTGCATTTTCGAAAAGTGACCGATATTTTTTCTCAGCACTTTCTAAGGCCTCTATTGATGCACTTTGTTCAAGCTCATGCGCTTTTTTCATTTGAATAACCCGATCGGACTGGGCAAAAGTGAGCAAAACACCTAAAAATATGAAACTAATTTCCTGGCACCAGGTAGTAAAGAAATTTGCCTCTATCAGTCCTGATGCCTTTAAACCGATTGTTATAAGACCAATTAAAAGGACAACCCAGCCTATGCAGTAATAACGGGCAATGATTCTTCCTTTAAATAAGAAAATTATACCGACAATTAGACAAACTAATGATAAGAAAATCGAAAATACAGAGCTTAATCGAATGACAAAGCCATAATTTAGTAGCGGTGAAAGAAGTGCTAAAATACAACTTAAACATGCAAAGAAAAGGAGTGTTTTATCCCATTTAGGCGAGGTGTTTTTTAAGTCTAAAAAGTTACGGCTATAATTTAATATACAGAAAAAAGCGAGATTCATTGAAATTGGAACGGCGATTGTCTGAAACCAAATATTATTTGGCCAAAAATATTGAAAAGACAGTCCATTTAAACTAAAAGAGAAAAAAAACTGTCCAACAAGGGCTAAACTTACCCATAGATAAGATATATCTCTTAGAAAAAGAGCACTCATTAAGTTGAAAAATGCAGTTATTAAAACAATGCCATAAAAGAATCCGAAAGCCATTTTCTCAGTGTCAATGGCTTCAGTGAAAGTGTGCCCTGGCCACTTTAATAAATTAATCGTCATAGAACTGGCTGTTTCTATGCGCATATAATAGGTAAGGTTTTGCAGTGGAGGGGAGGTGAGTGAAAAAACTGGATTTCTATATTTGATATCCCTGTTTTCAAAAGGAATGTGGTCGCCGGCTAGTTGAGTTGTATATAAACCATTGCTCGTTGGTTTGAAGAACTCAATTTTATCTAATAATGAGTACTCAGATTCAAGAATCCATTTGATTTCAGAGTTTGTAATATTTCTAGTAGTAAATCGTATCCAGTACACAGATTTTGTAAATCCGCCTGTAATGCTATTCCCAGTGACAGATTTCCAACCTATAGCTTGTTCTCGTACATCAATTGAAGGAAGTTCGCGAACCGTGTCGAATGTTAAATTTCCGGTTTTATCTTCAATAAACTCCGAGTAATGACCTAAGGGCTCGGAAATATTACGATTATCTAGAATAACGCTTTCTCTAGCCTGCAAGATGCAGCTACTAAAAATAAAAGTTAGTACTACACAAAACAGTATTGGAAACCTTAAACTTATGGTCATAAAACCTAGCTCTTGTTATTAATTAATGTCTTATATCGTCTGGAGTTTTTTTATAATGTCTTTTATCGCGTTATCAATCTCAGCACCTTTTTCAACATGTGTTAATGTTTCATTCACTCCATCTTGAACTAACTTAACTAACATTTCTTCTTGATCATGTAGTAAACCTAGTGAATGAAAATTACTTTCCAAACGTTCTAACAGCCTATCAGCTATATTTTGTGTTTCTTTTTTATGCTCACTCTGCGTTTCTGCTATTTGTTCTAGTGCATAATTTGATGTTAAAACAAGGGAAGATACTTGCTGACTTACCATTAGAGACTGTAGTTTTGCGTTTGCACCATCTAATAAAATTGCAATGTAATCACGAATACGACCCCATTTCTCTTCATCGGAACAAATAGTTTTCACTAATAAAGAAATACCTCCGAAATTAAAAACTGCTCTCTGGCCTTTCTCTATTAGTTTATTATGGTCTTTGAGTCGGGTAAGGAGTTCTTTTTCAAGGGGGACGATGCATTTATTGCTTGCTTTATCAATGATTGTCGCATCAAACCGAAGCTGTACGGCATTATTTAATTGATACTGATCAATTGCCGTTACGATTAATTCAGCTAAATCTTCAGGTGTTTTTACTAAGAAACTCTTTCGAAAAAATTCAAGCACTACACCTTGTTCACCAGCACTATCCATTGCGGTGCGTGCGATCTTTTCAATATTATTTTTTTCACTAGATATGTCATTTCTTTTTATACGGTTATCTACCGCGATTTTTATTTTTGATCTGAGCTGCAACGGTTCGATAGGTTTTGTTAAGTAGTCCGTACCGCCCGCTTCATAGCCGGCTAAAATCTCATCTACTGTGTCGTGTGCAGAAACAAAGATAACATCAATATCTGCGGTAGCAGGATTAGACTTAAGTTTTTTGCAGGCCTCATAGCCATTCATCTCCGGCATCTCAACATCCATAAGAACGACATCAGGTTTGGGTATTTTAGCAGCTACCTCAAGGGCAGTTTTACCGCTAGTTGCTGCTAAAACTGTATATAGGTCTTTGAGATTTTCGTTTACGATACGAATATCTCCACGAGAATCGTCAACAATCAAAACTCTTGGATTACCACTATGCATTTTAATACTACCTATTTAAATTTTAAGACTTAATTCTTCAATTGCTTTGGCTGCATTTTCGAAGTCAAAAAGATCGAGTAAATCTGAAATATTACTCAATAAGGGTTCATGTTCTGGTATAGGCCAGCGATTTTTCATCGATTCCGCTTCATCATAAGCATCCATTTTCTGTTCTCGTACCATTGAAATGAGTGTCTGAAGTCTTTGTTTAAGTTCATTGATAGCAAACATTGTTTTGACTTCTGTTTGCTCAATAAATTCATCTGGAGAGTTCTTGACGGCTATTTTCATTTCATGGGTAACTGCACTAAGCTCTGTTTCAAAAACCTGCAACGAAGCGATTTGTTCTTCTTTATTCATCGCAGTTATTTTTTCTAAAACCATTGCAAGTTTAGAAAGTTTTTTTGCACCTAAATTTGCTGACAACCCTTTGAGGGTATGAGCGAGTTTTGCTATTGGAATTAAGTCGTTATTTCCTAATAGTTCCCGTATCTCTGTAGCGGTTGCGCTATAGTTTTTAATAAATTCCGAGAATAATTTTAAATATAGCTTTTCGTTACCTTGACATCGCTCAAGCCCATCTATCTGATCAACGCTTGCTTCAATTTTATTATCGGGTATCTCGTTATTTAGTATGATGCTCTCTTGTTCTTGTTCTTGTTCTTGTTCTTGTTCTTGTTCTTGTTCTTGTTCTGGAGCCGAGTCAATTATGGGTTGTCTCTCTGTTTGTAATGAATAATCTTCAACCTCTACGCATACTTCATCCACTTCCTCGTCCTGAGATGATTGAAGATTATGTTTACGGCTTTCAATACGACACGTAAATTGGAATGTGAAGGTGCTACCTTGGCCTTCGACACTACTCACAATAATATTTCCATCCATTAGTTCAAGCAGTTGTTTCGTAATACTTAAGCCAAAACCAGAACCTGTTCTAGTTATACCTTCGGAGTTTGTCTGGGGTTCAAATAGCAGCGTTTGGTGTTGTGATGATATGCCTTGGCCTGAATCACTGACACTTCCACTTAGCGTTATGCTTCCAGCTTTCTTATTTAGAGATACAAGCTCTAAAGAAATTATAATCTCACCAGTTTCACTAAATTTAACAGCATTATTGGTTAAGTTGATTAAAATCTGATTAAGCCGTGCACTATCACCAATTAACAACTCGGGTATGTCCTCGTCGATATCGATATTTAATGTTAGGCCTTTATCATCGACCTTATCACCTACAACGTGAGAAATATTATCGAGCAATTGATGAATACTAAAAGGGGCGTAAGCGATGATTAATTTACCGGCCTCCATTTCAGAGAAGTCTAAAATATCATTTATCGTACCTAATAAATTAGCTGAATAGCGTTTGATTTTTAACAAGAAGGGGGCGATGTTAGTATTAGTATTTAAGTCAGATACCTGATTTGTATAGTCGATAATACTATTCACAGGTGAACGAATTTCTTCACTCATATTGGCAAGAAACTGATCTTTAGCTTGTGTAGACGCTTCTGCCATGTGATGTTGTTTCTCTGCGTACTCCCGTTTTTTTGTTTCGGTTATATCGGCTAAAGAACCTCGATAGCTAAAAGACTCGTCGCTAATATTTTCTATTTTTTGAATTGAGATTGAAACCCATTTTATCTCACCATCATTGTCTTTAAAGTTTGCTACATAATCTGAAATACTTGTTTCATCCTCTAGCATTGTCTTTAATTTATCTGTTTCGTCAATATCTAAAAAGCAGAGACTAAAAGGCCGAGAGCTTTCAAGTTGGGAGTTATCTAAACCTTGAATATTAGTTATATCTAAGAAAGTTTTATTAGCATTATGTAGTGCACCGTTTTCATTTAACTTGAAGATACCCTCAATTGCATTTTCAAAAAGAGAGCGGTATTCCTCTTCAGCTTTTGATAGTGCTGTAAGTGCCGATTGTTGTTCTTTTTCATGAGATTTTCGTGTCTGAAAGAAGCGATCAAACTGCGCGATTGTCATTAAGAGCACAAAAAAGAAAAAACCTACTTCCTGGCTCCATACCGTTAAAAAAGTTCTTGGAAAAACTCCAGCAGCCGTTAAAGCAAAGGTGAGGGAACCTAAAAGCCATATTAACCAAGAAGCAATAAATAAACGTGATGAAGTATTACCCATTAGCCATGAATAAGTACCAGCGGCTATACAAAAAACAGACATCAATGAGGCATTGATCGTGCAGAATCGAATCATTACGCCATAACTTAGTATAAGACTGAATACCCCACCTAAAACACCTAAGAGAATAAATACAAAAAATAGCTTGTCTAACTTTGGGGCAAGGTCTTTGAGATTTAAGAATAAGCGCGTGTATTGTAAAATAGCAACGTAGCCAAAATTAACAAAAAATGGAATGTTTGTATCTGACCACCAGTTTGAATTTGGCCATAAGTACTGAAAGGTAATACCTTTTACACCGCTTAAATATAGGGATATCCCAAGAAAAGATAAACAAAGCCATAAGTACATCAGGTCTTTTAAGTAGAACGAGTTAACAAGCGCTGTAAATAGAGCCAATAAAACTACGCCATATAATAAACCTAATATAAATTTTCCTGAATCAACCTCTTGATAAAATGTATTGTGTGGCCATGCTTTTAGCAGGGCATTCATAGAGCTGGTTGTTTTAATGCGAACAAAATAAGTATTAGTTTGGTTAGCTTTTGCTGTGATTGGAATAACGACATTTCTATAATGTATTTGGCGTTTAGAAAACGGTTGATGATCACCTAATAAACTTTTACTGAAACTGCCATCACCATTAGGTCTATAGAACTCAATATCGTCTAAAAGTGGGTAAGCGAATTCAAGATTCCAGTTGAAAACTTTAGCTAATCTATTATCAACGGAAAAGCGTAGCCAGAGAGCGGATTTAGTGAAGCCTTTCGTGACTCCAATTATTGGGGAAGGAGTCCAATTATCTGAAAGCAGAACTTCATCCAAACTGAGTAACCCCTTCTCATCCTCCATAAAAACCATATTTGCACCAAGTGATGCCGGCGTGGTTTCGTTATCTAAAACAAAATTGTGGACGCTTTGAGCGTGGGTATATTGCGTAAACATAATAATGAAGCAAAGATTTATTATTTGAAAAACAAATTTACATTTCATGGCCACAGCTTTGATTTACTTCTTGTTGGTGATTCAAGTTAATTTGAATGTTTTTTTCAAATGTTATAAGACTGGTTTTAAGTATAGACAGAGTCTTAATTTTTGCATTGTCATTAAATAATGTTGTAGTCAGGGGGGACAATATTAAGCGGTAGGAGTAAACAGGAAAGTCACTGAGTCAGAAACACTAGCGTATGTGGTTTACGATAATGCACTATATAAGATGTTTCAAATTGCTATTTTCACTTAATGAATTAATGCCGTAACGAGAATTTTATCTTAGCAATTCTTTACATATTTAAGATTAAAAACAAGAAAGGTTGCTTGAACAATACAAAGATTTCTGAGATTCTTAGAAAATGAATATAAACCAAGCATCTAAATTTAAATGTCTATTTATTGCAATAGCCATTCTATTGAACCCCATTTTCGTCTCAGCCGATGCTTTATTCTCTGGTAAAAGTACCTCAAGTGTTATTTCATCTTTTGGTAGCGCCGAAATGCCGGCTAACTGTCGTGATAAAAACATGACAGACTCCCAACAAGAAATGTCTAATAGTACTGAATGTTGTGATATACCATGTGAGTGCGGTGCTTCAGGATGTAATCTCCCAACTGCAATGATTAGTTTTAATCAAACGTCATTTTTCATATCAACTTTCTCGCATAGCTATTTGCGAGATAGCTATCTTAGCTTTATTTCCTCACCAAGCTTTCCCCCCCCAATTATTTAACACCTACTATTGCTAAATACTGATTAAGAATGACCGCCTTTTAAATTGGTCTTTTATTAAGTGTTAAGCACGCTTTTAAATAATTAAGCATTCTAAGTTCAAACAATTAAATTATTTGAAACGATTTAATTGCTGTACTTATGTATATAAATTAGGTGGAAAAAATGTTTTGTTCTCCAGTAAGGAACCTCATGGTTCGTTGTACTTTATTATTGGTCGTTTTACTAACGTCCATTTCTCAGTGTTATGCAGACCAATATAACGAGAAAAAAATTAAGATGGAGGCCTCTAATATTACGCTTACACTTAATGAAACCCTTAAGGCGGTAAAAGAAAATAACCTTTCACTTATTAGCTTTGCTCTTGATGCGCAAGCTGATTCTGCTGAAGCAGATTCAAATAATTACTTTCCCGATCCTACTTTATTTGTTTCGGCACAAAATTTACCTACGGATACTTTCGATTTTGGCCAAGAGCCAATGACACAACTTAAATTTGGTATTCGTCAGGCTATTCCCGCAGGTGACACCATACAAATTAAGCATGATACATTTCAAATGAAATCTGAAATGAAATATACCATGCAGGACCGGTTATGGTTACGTTTAAAGCTCAATGTTGAACAGGCTTGGTTTGAAGCTTGGTATTGGCAAAAAACTTTGAAAATATTAGAAGAGGACGTTGTTTTTTTACAACAGACGTTAGAGATTACTCAATCTTTATATGAGGTGGGTGTACGTAACCAAGGTGATGTGCTTGGTGCAGAATTAGAAATAATTCAACTAGAAGAAATGCGCATTGAAGCATTAAAAAAATCCATAGAATTTAAAAATAAACTAAATACCTTAGCGCAGCAAAATATAGTCAAAAGTGCCTTCAGTTTGGCTTTCAAACCGATTAAATATAAGCGTATTTTACGTGCAGCTTTACCCGCTAAATTAGATGCCCACCCGGATATAATGCATAAGGCTCATAGCATTCATATTGCTACACAAGATATTAAGTTAGCTGAACAATCCTATTCTCCTCGCTGGAGTTTAGAAGCAAGTTACGGTTTAAGAAGTGGAGAGGATGACCGTAATAAAGATCGACCCGACTTTTTCAGTGCTGGTGTGAGTGTTCAAGTGCCTATTTTTTCATCTTCAAGTCAGGATAGTAAGGTTCTGTCAGCCAATAAGCGCCGAATGTCAGCTGAAAACTCTAGGGATGATGCACTGAAAAATATGGTATATGAATATATTGATTTGCAGCAAAAATACCTTATATCTCTTAAACAGAGTGAACTCTATCAGTCAAAAATATTACCCAAATTAGCCCAACAAAAAACGAGTACACTGACGGCTTATCAATCAGATCAAATGGACTTTGATGGCACGATTCGAATTTATCTCAAGGAACAGAAATCCAGGCTGAAATATCATCGTATTTTAATCGACCAGCAAAAGATGCTGTCCAAATTAAATTACTGGATACCCAATCGAATATTTTCAACCCAACAAGAAATAGGAATTATACAATGAAAATTATTTTAGCCTCCCTTGTTATGTTAATCGTTGGTGTTGTTTTAGGTAGTTTGTTTGGAGATCAATTTAATGTTTTTGATGACAGTACCATGATGGAAGGAAATTCGGACTCAAGTCCTTTGTATTGGGTTGCACCAATGGATAAAAACTATCGTCGAGAAGGGCCAGGTCAGTCACCTATGGGTATGGATTTGGTACCTGTTTATGAAGAAAATAATGGTGGTGATGAGGGTACTGTAAAAATATCCTCAGTTGTTGAGAATAACTTAGGCGTTAAAACAGGACTTGTTAAAAGCGCTCAGCTAATCATGCCTGTTGAAACGGTTGGTATGGTGCAATTTGATGAAAGTAAAATTACACATATCCATAGTCGTGTTGAAGGCTGGATTGAAGTATTAAATGTATCGGCCGCCGGTGACCCGGTTAAAAAAGGTCAAACTTTGTATGAGTTGTATTCACCTTCCTTAGTCAATGCCCAAGAAGAGTTTTTAGCGGCTTTAAGGAGTGGTAACAAAAGCTTAATTAGGGCATCAAAATCACGTTTGTTTTCACTTGGCTTAGACGATAAACAAGCGAAGCGATTGAAGAAACGGCGTAAAGTAGATCAACGCATCAAAATCTTAGCTGAGTATGATGGTGTAATTATTGATCTTAAGGTTAGACAGGGAATGTATATAAAACCTTCTACCAAAGTTTTGTCCTTAGGCTCTCTAGATTCTGTATGGGTGTTAGGTGAAATTTTTGAGCGTCAGTCCTATCTTGTTGTTCAGGGTCAAGACGTAGAAATTGAATTAAATGCTATGCCAGGTAAAATTTGGAAAGGGTCTTTGGATTATGTATATCCGCAGCTAGACCCAAAAACTCGGACTTTAACTATTCGTGTACAAATAGCGAATGCTGACCACTTTCTAAAACCTAATATGCTGGCAAGTCTGCGTGTTTTAAGTATGGCGCAAGAATCAACACTAACGATTCCAAAACAAGCATTAATTAAAGCTGGACGTTATTCACGTGTTGTTAAATCGCTAGGTGATGGCAAGTATAAATCTGCATTAGTTGAAGCTGGTTTTGAAGGCGTTATTGACGGCCTTATTGAAGGTGAAACCGAGCAGCGTATTCAAATCATCAGCGGTCTTGTTGACGGAGATAGAGTCGTCACCTCCGCACAGTTTCTAATTGATTCAGAATCTAATATCGATGCCGAGATGTCGAGAATGAGTCAGTCAGTTAATTTGTCTTCTGGAAATATGGAGAAGACAAATACGAAAGGTAAAATAGTGCGCTCAAGAGGGATAATAGAAAACATCGTGACTAAAACGGGAATGATAAATCTAAGTCATGAGCCAATTCCCGAACTTGGTTGGCCAGAGATGAATATGGACTTTTCAGTTTCAGACCATGTTCGACTAGATTCTCTTTCCGTCGGAGAACAAATTTCATTTGAATTGTTTGTAACACCTGATAATGCCTACGTTATTGAAAAAATCACTGAAATGAAGCGTTCTTCAGGAGAGGGTCTATGATCGTAGCAATTATACGGTGGTCAATTGAAAATCGTTTTTTTGTCCTACTTGGGACCGCAATTTTGATTGGTGTAGGTGCTTTCTCTGTTCGGAATACGCCCATAGATGCGATACCTGACCTTTCAGACGTGCAAGTGATTATCAAGACGAGTTATCCAGGTCAGGCGCCTCAAGTTGTTGAAGACCAAGTTACTTATCCACTTACGACAGCAATGCTTTCTGTACCGGGGGCAATTACCGTACGAGGGTTCTCATTCTTTGGTGACTCCTATGTCTATGTTATTTTTGAAGATGGCACTGATCTTTATTGGGCGCGTTCTCGAGTACTAGAATACCTTAATCAAGTCGCGGGTAGTTTACCTAGTTCTGCTAAACCGCAATTGGGGCCTGATGCAACCGGCGTTGGTTGGGTTTATCTTTATGCTTTAGTTGATAAAACAGGGCAGCATGATCTGTCTGAGCTACGCAGCATTCAAGATTGGTTTTTAAAATACGAACTTCAGACCGTACCAGGTGTATCTGAGGTAGCAACGGTTGGCGGTATGGTCCGTCAATATCAGATTGAAGTCGATCCAAATCTCTTACGAGCCTATAACATTCCACTTTCCCATATAGGTATGGCAGTTAAAAAGGCTAACCAAGAAACAGGAGCATCGGTCATCGAAATGGCTGAAGCTGAATATATGGTACGCATCAGTGGTTATCTAAAGAGTGTCAAAGACATAGAAAATATTCCACTTGGTTTGAACGAAAAGGGCACACCGTTGATGTTAAAAGATGTGGCTAACATACGTTTAGGCCCTCAAATGCGTCGTGGTATCGCCGAACTCAATGGTGAAGGGGAGGTTGTAGGCGGTATTGTTGTGATGCGATTTGGAGAGAATGCCCAAACTGTGATCGACAGCGTTAAAGTAAAGTTAGAAGAGTTAAAAAAAGGGCTTCCTGACGGGGTCGAAATCGTAACGACTTATGACCGCTCAAACTTGATTAGCAATGCCATTGATAACTTGTATGAAAAACTCCTAGAAGAGTTCATCGTGGTGACACTCATCTGCGCTATTTTTCTTTTTCATCTCCGCTCTTCATTAGTCGTGATAATTAGCTTACCTGTAGGGATTCTTGCGGCATTTATCGTGATGTATCAACAGGGTTTGAATGCAAATATTATGTCCTTAGGTGGTATTGCGATTGCGATCGGAGCCATGGTAGATGGCGCGATTGTCATGATAGAAAATGTGCATAAACACATGGAAAAAACTGAGCTAACGGATGAAAATCGTTGGGCAGTGATTAGCCAGGCTGCGACTGAAGTCGGACCGCCTTTATTTTTCTCTTTACTCATTATTACCATGAGTTTTTTACCGGTCTTTACCCTTGAGGCACAGGAAGGTAAGTTATTTGCGCCGCTGGCATTTACTAAAACTTATGCAATGGCAGCAGCGGCATGTTTAGCAATTACTTTAGTACCTGTTTTGATGGGTTACTTCATTAGAGGAAAGGTAACGCCTGAGCATAAGAATCCGCTCAATCGAGTGATGATTTCAGCTTATCGACCTGTTATCAAAGGCGTACTAAATTATCCGAAAAGCATTTTATTGATTACTGTCCTTGTGCTTGGGTTAGGGCTTTGGCCTGCGACTCAATTAGGCAGCGAATTTATGCCGCCGCTCGATGAGGGTGACTTAATGTATATGCCAACAACCTATGCAGGTGTATCCGTAGGTAAAGCGCGTGAAATACTTCAACAGACGGATAAACTCATTAAAACAGTACCGGAGGTGAAATCTGTTTTTGGTAAAATTGGTCGCGCTGATACAGCAACTGATCCCGCGCCACTTACGATGATTGAAACCATCATTCAGTTTAAACCAGAGAGTGAGTGGCGAGCTGGCGTAACTAAGGAAAGCCTCCGTAAAGAATTTGATGCGCTAGTTAAGTTTCCTGGCTTAACCAATGCATGGGTGATGCCAATCAAAACACGAATAGACATGCTATCGACGGGCATAAAGACACCGGTAGGAATCAAGGTCGCAGGACCTGATTTAGCTGAAATAGAAAAAATAGGTAAACGTCTTGAAGAAGTGCTTCCTCAAGTTGATGGCACAGCTTCTGTGTATTCAGAGCGTGTAGCTGGTGGTCGTTATGTGAAAGTAGATATCGATCGCGTGCGCGCTGCACGTTTTGGTCTTTCTATCGCAGATATTCAAACCGTAGTCCGTGCTGCCATAGGTGGCATGAACGTCACTGAAACTGTAGAAGGTTTAGAACGTTACCCTGTAAATATACGTTACCCGCAAGCTTATCGTGACTCAGAAGAAAAACTCAAGCTCCTACCTATCGTAACAGCTTCCAAGCAGCGTATAGCTTTAGCAGATGTCGCTAACGTTTATATCTCTGATGGACCACCAGGTATTAAGAGTGAAAATGCACGACTCAATGGTTGGACCTTGGTTGATATTGCTGGTCGTGATCTGGGTTCTTACGTAAAAGAAGCGCAGCGGGTAGTGGCTGAGCAAGTCGAAATACCGCCCGGTTATTCAATTGCATGGTCAGGCCAATATGAATATATGATACGAGCTGAAGAGCGGCTGAAGATTGTTGTACCTTTAACTTTATTGATCATTATGCTGCTGCTGTATCTCAATTTCAGAAATATAATAGAAGTATTAATTATTATGGGAACTGTTCCATTTGCACTTATAGGCGGCCTTTGGTTGATGTACTGGCTTAATTACAACATGTCAATCGCAGTAGCCGTCGGTTTTATCGCTCTGGCTGGTGTTGCAGTAGAAATTGGTGTCTTAATGTTGGTTTATCTTAACCAGTCCTATGATCGTATGCGATCAGAGGCGGTAGAGGATGGTCGAATAATCACTAAATCCGATGTTCGAGAAGCTGTAATGAAAGGCGCAGGGCTGCGTGTACGTCCGATTATGATGACTGTAATGGCTATTGTCGCAGGTCTGGTGCCAATAATGATGGGGTCGGGCACAGGTTCTGAAGTAATGCAACGAATAGCAGGGCCAATGATTGGAGGAATGCTTAGTACCGTAGTACTAACACTCCTTGTTATTCCTGTAATATTTTATGTTTGGAAGCAGCAGACTATAAAAAAGAAAGACACGAATAGTGTTTCTGTTTCGCAACGTAATTAATCTACTTTATTTATAAATAAAGCAAACCACAAAGCATATGAGACAAAAGATGAGAAAAATATTTTCGCCAATTATTTTGAGTACGACCATTTTGGTAACAGGGTATGCAAATAATATTTTTGCTGGTGCCGATGGACATCACAACGCTATTGTGGGGCATCATGCTGAAATGGATCATAACGACACGAGTTCTGAGAAAAAAGGACATGGTCATGAAAGTGGGGGGCACGATAACATGATGAAAAACCATCATAAGAAAATGTCTCAAGAAGGCGAACATGGTGACAGTCATGGGGCAGGGCATGGTGGTTCATTGGCAGGTCAACCAGGAGAAGAAAGTGAGGTAAGTCGCTCAATTAAAGTTGAGGCTGGTGATACTATGCGCTTTTTACATGATCCATTTATCATAAAAGATGGTGAAACGATTAAATTTATAGTCTCAAATAAAGGAACTATTTCTCATGAATTCTCTATCGGAACTAAAGACGAGCATGCATCTCATGGGAAGATGATGGTCGCAAACCCGAACATGCATCATGGTCCAGGAGGCGCTTCAATAACCATCAAACCAGGTGAAACTGAAATATTAATTTGGTCTTTCGAAAAAGCGTCTGAAGTAGAAGTCGCGTGTAATATCCCAGGTCATTACCAAGCAGGAATGCACAGTCCTGTTTTGTTTGTGAAATGAAAAATTACTTTTGAATAGTTATCTGCTGTTCTTTATTTATTTCAAAAGCAGCAGGATTATATTCAAATAAAGGACTTTGCATTCAACAAACATTATCCTGAATCACATTTATGTGTCTATCATCAGTTTGTTCATGTTTTTTTCGTTGTAAGCCTATTTAATTATAAACTAGTTTAATTCTACTTTTAAAACGCAGTAGTTAAGCAAACACTGCTAATTAGAAACTCAATTATTTGTAGTGAAGGTTTTTAGTATTTGAGGCTAAAGCCAGTATATAGGTTTTAGATTTGGGTATGTAGTAGAATTTGGCCGCACTCATTAATTGTTTATTATAGGGAAATAGGTAATACCTAAATATATGAAATATTTTTCAATTCGTTTTTTTCTTACAATTGTCTATCTATTATTCCTTTCAAATTTCACCTCTGCTTCTATTAATCTTTCTCAGATAAAAAGTGGTCAGCTTATTGGCCTACAAACAAATTATTTTATTGATGAAGAAGCAAAACTTAAAACAGAACAAATAAAAAAATTATCGAAAAACAGTTGGCAACAGGTGAATAAAGAAAGTGTATCTCTTGGTTATTCAGACGTAGCGCTCTGGGTAAAACTTGAGCTCAATAATTCTTCAAACACATCTAACATTATTTCTCCAAGTTCTGCTGCATACAACTCTGATTGGTTTATTGAAATTGCTTATCCTGTGTTAGATAAAGTCGACATAAGTATATTTTATAAAGATAGAACTGAATTTTTTTCGCTGGGAGACCAACGAAATTTTGATGTACGTCCAATACTACATCGTAATTTTGTTATACCTACATTCCTAGAAGAGGGTGAAGCCGCCACGGTATTTATTCGTGTTGAAAGTGGAACGTCACTTCAAGTGCCTATCAAGCTATGGAAGCAGTCTGATTTTTATGACCATGAGCAAAGCAGTCTCATTTGGCAGGGAATATACTTTGGCTGCATTCTGGTAATGATCTTTTATAATTTATGTTTGTATTACTATAGTCGCCAAAAGCAATATATTTATTTTGCATTTGTATTCGGTTCATTTGTTTTATTTCAAGCTACTTTAGGGGGGATTAGCTATCAGTATTTATGGCCCTTTTCACCCCAATGGAATGAGCATGCACTACCTATTTTATGGCCCTTTTCACCCCAATGGAATGAGCATGCACTACCTATTTTCCTAGGACTTGTACTTGTATCTGAAAGTATTTTTTTAACATCCTTTTTAGAATTAAAAAACAATTCCCCTAAACTCGCACAATTTTTGGTTTATGCCTCAACGGCTTCTGCAATTATATCGCTAGCATCTATATTTATTTCCTACCATATTTCAATATTATGCTTGATCGTACTTGCAATCCCAATTAATTGTGTCGGATTTATCGTAGGCATAAAACAAAGTATTGAAGGGCGAAGAGCTGCTCAGCTATTTACCTTCGCCTGGACTGGAACTTTATTTGGCGCGATTCTACTTGCATTTAGTAAACTAGGAATTCTAGAGCGCAATGCGATTACTGAAAACGCGCTACAAATTGGCTCCACCTTTTCGGTTGTCTGGCTTTCATTTGCGCTAGGTGAATACATAGCTCAACAAAATGAGGAAAGAAATAAAGCTAAACAAAATGCATTAGATTATGCTTTGAAAATAGCACAAGAAAGGAAAGAAAAGCTTACTGCGCAAGAAGCAACGCTCTCACTTCAAAAGCGTTCAAATGAAGACCTTGAAGTGCTTGTAAAACAAAGAACAGAGCAGCTTGAGCAAACCATGGGAGACCTTGAACAAGCTAATTCTCGACTTGAACATATCAGTAACCTTGATGAACTAACAGGGATTTATAACAGACGTTATTTTAACCAGAAATTTGATGTTGAATTCAAACGAGCTCGAAGAAAAAACCAGCCAATATCTCTACTAATTATTGATATAGACCACTTTAAAAATGTGAATGATAGCTATGGCCATTTGGTTGGAGACATCTGTTTAAAACACATTTCAAAACTGCTTAGAAAAAGCATTACTAGACCAAATGACATTTTATCTCGCTTTGGGGGGGAAGAATTCGTTATTGTATTGCCAGATACCGCTAGCGACGGAGCAACTTATGTAGCCCATCGCCTATTAAAAAGTATTGAAGCCTTAGCCGTCGCTTATGAGGATATTTCTTTAAAGTTAACGGTGAGTATAGGCTTAGCAACATTTATACCTAACGATAGTGATGTATCTGAATCTCTAATCTCTGCTGCGGATAGTGCACTTTATCAAGCAAAAGAAGGTGGCCGAAACTGTATGAGAGCAGCTGTTCTATAAACACTCTTTAATAAAGAAAATTGTAGCTGATTTTTATGTTAAATTTGACCAAGTAGAACAACCGCACGTTCATAATCAAAACAATCTATGCATTCTTTTAAACCTTTAATTCGACGAGACCCCAGTTGGATTAAAAGTTCATTAAAGTGTTTTTTCACCTTAGACGGATTACCCGATTCCAGCGCATTAGTAAGTTGAGAAACTAAGTTATTTAATTTTGCTAAATCTATATCTAAACTAGTGACCAGCTCTGTCATATTGTCCAAAGGAGAGTTTTTGAACAAAGAGCCTAATGAATCGATAACATCCGTAAACGCTTCATAGGTGTGACTTATTGAAGGTTTCTCTGAAGATGAATTATGTATTTTTAAATGACAACTTTGTTCTAGCTTTAAAGCCTCAGATTCTAGAATCTTTGCACCAATGTTTCCTGCACTGCCTTTGATACGATGTGAAAGTTCTTGTATTGCTTGCCAATTTTGCTTTAACAATAAGTCAGTTAACAATTTAGGTGTTTGCTTGTGAACTTGGTAAAACGTCATTAATACTTCTAAATATGCACTAGAACTAAGCTCTAATTTAAGTATTGCCGACGTGACATCTATTCCGTTAACAATTGGAAGATCAGCAATCCCATCGTTTTTAAAATTGATAGGAGTAATCGTGTTTTTGGGGATATCTTTTAAATATTTTGATAAAGTTTGAAATAGTTTAGACGCCACAATAGGTTTGATAATGTAACCATTCATTCCCGCGTTTAGGGCTAGCTCTCTGTCTTCTGGTTGGGCATGTGCAGACATTCCAATGATTGGGATAGGCGCAAATTGTCTATCACTGCGTATTTGCTTGGTCGCATCATAACCATTAAGGACGGGCATATTAATATCCATCAAAATAGCATCGTAGGGTTGATCATAAATAGCGGATATTGCTTCCTTACCGTTGGATACGATATCTGTGTCTATTTTTAGTGTCGCTAGAATTTCTTTAATAATAATCTGGTTGGTAGGATCATCTTCAACAAGTAATAGTTTACGAGTTGAAAGCCAAACCATTTTCGTGCGTATGTCGTGATGTGCAACGTCCTTACTTTTTGAAGGAAAACGCTCAAGGCCTGATACACTCATTACTGATTGATAAATGTCCGTCAAGGTAACAGGTTTTTCCAAAATATAGCTTATAGCTTCAGTCTTAAGTTGTGATAAGTGTTGGCGATCATTGAGGTCAACTATGAGTATAATTGGAATAGTAAGTTGAAATTCTTGGCGCAGGGTCGTAATCGCATTAAGATAATTATTTATCTCTTTTTCTGGCGCCTTGTTTATAAATATGAAATCTGGTGCGATTGATTTTGTGTTGTTAGGGTTGAGTTTATAAAGGCTCTCTTCTAGATCATTAGCCTGACTTGTCTTAAGGTTTAGTTTTAAAAGATAAGTATTTAATATTTTGTTCATGTCAGCATTGTGACTGACAACCATGACCGACTTATGATGAAGGTTATCGAGTAGGGGGTCGCCTGCATAAGGCGCTATGTTTAATTGTGGCTCAGATATTTTAAATTTTAATTGGAATGAAAAACTGCTTCCTTGCTCAGGCTCGCTTTCTATAGAAATATTGCCCCCCATCAACTCAACCAGTTTTTTTGAAATAGTCATACCAAGCCCTGTGCCGCCGAACTTCCGTGCGGTCGAAGGCTCAGCTTGAGTAAATGGTTTAAAGATATCTTTTAAATAACTTTTTTCTATCCCAATACCTGTATCACTTACTTTAAATTCAATAACGCAATGTTTCTCATCACTATCTTTTAATGCAGCGCTGAACAATACATGACCTTTGGACGTAAACTTAAGTGCATTGCTAACTAAGTTGTTTAATACTTGTTGAATTCTTAGCACATCTCCATTTAAGGCGGGTGGGATCTCTGGATCTAAAAAGCAAAGTAGTTCGACAGGCGATTTCTGTTTTGCCATGTTAACGCTGAACATCTGCCCAAGTTTTTCAAACAGTTCTGATGGAATAAAAGGACTTTGTTCAATTTCGAGTCGATTAGATGAAATCTTAGAGTAGTCAAGTACCTCATTAACTAAATCTAGTAGTGTTATTCCAGAGTGCTTAATGATCGTAAGAAACTTTTCTAATTGAGGATCTGAAACTGTATCAAAAGCGAGGTCAGTGGCTGCGAGTATGCCATTCATTGGTGTTCTTATTTCATGACTCATATTTGCTAGTAATATGCTTTTTTCTTCCGCTGTTCGTGCCGCCTCCTGTTGTGCTTTTGTTAGTTGTAAATTAGTCGACATCAGTTCGCGGGTTCGTATCTCAATTTTAGCTTCGATACCTTTATAAGCTTCAAGGAGTGCTACTTCAGCTTCTTTTCGATCGGTAATATCATCAAGAAGGCCTTCCCAGCGCAGCAGCTTGCCATTATCGTCCATAATGGTATTAATTTTTGCAAAGCCCCATAAAATTGAACCATCTTTCCGGCGAAGTTGAGCTTCAACTTGTCGTAAAGCACCTTTTGAATCGAGGTTGCTAAGAAGTGCTTCCCGTTGTTTTGGGTCGACAAATAACTGTTTAGCTGTACGATGTATTGAATCGCTTAAATCTTTTGGAGAATCATAACCAAGTATGTTTGCCATAGTAGGATTGCCAGATATATGGCCAGAGGGTGTGATCTGAAATATGCCTTCCAAGGCTTGATCATAAATATTTCTGTATTTTTTTTCTGATTCTATTAGCGCATTCACTGCGTCTTTTAAGTTAAGGTGCAGATTGATACGTGCAAATAACTCCTCTTTAACAAAGGGTTTAGTTAGGTAATCATTGGCGCCCGCTTGAAAACCCTTAACGAGGTCACTAACTTGGTTCTTAGCGGTAACCATAATAATCGGTAGCTTTTCTTGGCTGTAAGTTTTACGAACTTCCTCACAAACTTCATAACCTGACATGTCAGGCATCATAATATCTAAAAGTATTAGGTCGAATGAGTTACTGGATAAAAGTTGCAGGGCTTCTGGGCCAGAGTAAGCAAAGAAGAGCTGATACCTTTGGCCAGATAACTGACCAAGAATAACTTCTAGATTTATCTGCTCGTCATCAATGACTAATATGCGGAACTGTTTTTCTAGGTCTTGGATAAAGACTTTTGATGTGATATTTAAATTCGGATTATTGTGCGTTAAATGGGAGGGGGAATTATTAACTTCAGAGTCGTGATCACTATTTATCGCGTTTCTAAGTTTCAATGAAGGTTGGACAATGTTGTAACGTCTTTTGGATAGTTGGGCTCTTACGTCTGATGTGTTCACCAAGCTAACATCCGCGCGTTTTATGTCTGTAGAGATGTTGGGTAATGTAAAGGTAAATTTGGCATTTTTACCAAGTTCAGATTCAGCCCATATTTTCCCTCCATGTAATTCAACAAGCTTTTTAGTGATGGCCAAGCCAAGACCTGTGCCACCAAATTTTCTATTTATAGAACCGTCTGCTTGCTCAAATGATCGGAATATTTGAATAAACTTAGTGGCTGATATTCCGATTCCCGTATCTTCGATCACAACGTGAATGTGTTCTTGTTTTTGCGTAACCCTGATGGTGATTTTTCCTTCAGGCGTAAACTTAATAGCATTTGCTATGAGATTATGAAAAATCTGAAAAACTCTGTCCTCATCCGCAAAAATAGCTGGTAATGAAGGATCTATTTTTTTAATAATCCGTAGTTTTTTATCTTGTATCGCCGGCTCTGAGAGCTGAATAACCGTATCAATAATGTTTTCTATATCTAGAATCTCTTTTGTTAGTATTATGTCATCTTGCTTTAGTTTTGAAAAATCTAGAATGTCGTTGACTAGGTTAGAGAGTCGATAACCACTTCCAGAAATGAGGGATAGGCTGTGTTTATCCTCATCATTAAGACGATCTTTAGCTCGATCTGACAAGGTGTCCGCTATGCCGATAATGGCGTTAAGTGGCGTTCTTAGTTCATGAGATGTATTGGCTAAAAACTCGTCTTTCAATCTGTCCATGCGTTTAAGGTTTTCTATTCGCGCTTCTTTATTTCTAGCTTGTAAGTCGTTAATTCTTTGCGCTAACGCAATCGAGAACATGATCATCTCTATCGCGGCGCCGAGCTTCAATATAAAGGGTGTTAGTTCGTAATTATCATGCAAATTCATTGCACCAGCAGCGACTGAGAAGATACCGAAGCAGAAGCTACCCATGCCGAATATAAAATATGAGGCAGCTTTAAAGCCCTGATAAAATCTCAGTATGGTAATGCCAAGAATAATAAATGCATTAATAGCAATTAAGGGGGCTGTGATTTTTGTCATGATATTGATATCAATAAAGAAGAAAGCGCCTGTACCTATTACATAAACTGATGTAAACAAAACTAATAGTGAGTCTGAGTTTGGTGACTGGCTTTTTGTTTGTAATACATTACGACAGAATAAGGATAAGAAAATCCCGCAAATCATAGGAAACATATACAGTGAGCGACTTTCCCAAATAATGGAGTCTGGCCAGAATTGAAATAACAATCCATCTAATGACGCCATGAAAGCCGTATAGCCAAGCACGTAAACGATGTAATAAAGGTAAACAATATCTCTAATGATGATGAGTAAAAATAGATTATAGAAAAATAAACCAAGGGCGAGCCCAAAAAACATACCTATCGCTATTTGTTCGAAATGTTCCCCTTCATACATCGCATCAGGAGATGAAAGGTATACGGGGATAGAGATTGAGCTTTGACTCTTTACGCGTATAAATAGTTGATAGGTCTGATTCGCTTGAAGTACAAGCGGAGTGATATGAACTCGAGACTCAATAGATCGTTCGTCATAGGGGATTTGATCACCAAGGACTGTGTGCGAAACGATATTGCTGTCAGAATCGACAAGATAGACATCGATGTAATCTAAAGGCGGGTATCGAATTTCAAGGTAGGACTCAATATTAGATGATTGTATATTTTCGACTGATGATCGAAGCCAGATGGCGCTAGATGAATACCCAAATTGCAGTGACGGTGTGGGTCGCTTATTCATTTTACCTTGCTGTGAAAGGGCTAGTATATCCTCTATCGTATAACGACCAGCATGGTCTTCATATGAAAAAAAATATGGCCCCATAAACTGCCTAAAGTTGTGTTCAAGAGGCTGGACGGTTGTATTGTCAGCTTTTGTGATACTAATATTAGAACTGAGGACTATTTCTGGTTCGGTGCCTGCGAACACACTAGAAGCGATGAGTAATAAGCTAAATACCATGCATATTACTAAGCGTGACTTTCTTATTAGTATTCGAATCGAAGCAATGATGTTCATCAAGTGAAATTTATATTTTTTTTTAAGGTTCAAATTTATATCCAACACCGTAGATCGCATGTAGAAACTTTTTACCAGGAGCGAGGTCAGCAAGTTTTTTGCGTATTTTTTTCATATGACTATCTACCGTACGATCATTGACTATACGGCCATCTTCGTAAGCGCTGTCCATTAATTCATTGCGCTTAAAAATCTTTCCCGGTTGTTTAGATAATTTAGTTAGAATGTTAAATTCAATTGCCGTTAGTTCAGTTTTATTCTCATTAAATGTGACGCTACTACTAGACTTGTCCAATTTTAGACTAATTTCTGCTGGTGTTTCATGAGGGATATGTTCGTGTCGACGAATAACCGCTTTTACCCTAGCGACCACTTCGCGAAGGCTAAATGGTTTGCATAAATAGTCATCTGCTCCAATCTCCAAGCCGACTAAGCGATCAATTTCATCTGTCTTCGCACTCGCCATTATAATGGGAACTTGGGAAAATGTTCTGATTTCCTGGCAAATACTAATGCCATCTTTATTTGGAAGCATAAGATCTAATAAAATTAGTGTTGGTGTATTATGGCGAACCCAATCAATTACAAGGTTACCGTTGTCAATGATGTGAGTTTGGAAACCTGAATTTTCTAAATATTCGGCAACTGAGCGCGAGAGCTTTGGTTCATCTTCTACGATCAAAATAAGATATGACATACTTAAATTAAATCCTGGTTTAATTCTTTCTTGTTATTAATAGTTTTCTCTGACACAGAAGGAACTGGTAAGAGTATTTTGATTACAAGGCCGCCAAGCGGCGATGGTTCAGCAATAATGCTTCCATTATGCGCCTCTATTATGGTTTTGCAGATTGAGAGGCCTAAGCCACTCCCGCCCATTGCGCGATTTCTTGATTTTTCAACGCGATAAAAGCGATCAAATAGGAGGGGTAAGTTTTCATGACTAACACCAGGTTTACTGTCCTCAACTCGTATGCAGATATGATCGTTTTGGTTATCTAGTGAGATTTTAACTTTCCCCTCCGCATCGGTGTACTTCATACTGTTTCGTAATAAATTGTCGATAACTTGTCTCAACCGTTTTGTATCGGCTTTAATATAACAAACACTATCTATTTTATTATTAAACGTAAGGCTTAGATTCTTTTCTTGAAATTGGCGCTCGAACAACTTCACAGAATAACCAAGCAAGAGAACTAAGTCGCACTGTTCTTTTTCAAAACTAAGCGCGTTGGATTCAGAGAGTACTAAATCAAACATGTCATTAATTAACACACTTACATGCTTGATTTCATCCAATAAGGAAGATAAATTCTCTTGAGTGGGTTTTCTGATGCCATCGCTTAATAATTCAGTTTCACATTGGAGAATTGTTATAGGTGTACGAAGCTCGTGACTCACCACTGCCATAAAGTATGAGAGCTCTTCTTTAGCTTTTTCCACGCTAGCAAAAGAGAGTTCAAGCTCCTTATTTTTACTTGTAATGGTGTGGTTGAATTCATACAGACTCAGTTGAGTTTTAATTCTGGCCTTCACCACTGGGGCCGAGATAGGTTTAGAAATAAAATCGTTTGCGCCTTGTTCAAGCGCATAAGCTTCATTATTTTCGTGGTTTTGACCTGTAACCATGATGACAGGAGTAGAGGCGTGGGCGGTGCTGGCCCTTAGGCGTTTTAATACCTCAAAACCAGAAAGTAAAGGCATGTCAATATCAAGAAGTACAAGGTGAATTGGAATTGATTTATCCAACAATTTTAGTGCTTGTTCACCCGAAGTCGCGACTAATATTTGATAGTCACTTTGCAGCATACTAAGCAGAACTTGTATATTACTTGCATCGTCGTCTACCACTAAAATTGTTGATTGAGACGCCAATAATGGTGCGTCTTTCAATAAAGGTAGATCAGTTTTGTTATCACTGTACATCAAATCTCAGTCTTGGTTGCAAGAGTCGTGACTAAAGTATAGTCAAAACTGATAAAACTGTGGCGCCGTGTTCATAGGTTATGCACATTGTGCAAGAATTCTTATATCAGTATTGTTTCTCGCTGCTGCAGGGCTACCCCCTGCGAATTGTCGGTAAGTGCGTGAGAATTGGGCGTAATCAGAAAAACCTGAATCAATTGCTGCATCTGTTAAAGACACACCTTTGGAAGTTTTCTGTGCCGTGGTGAATATTCTATGCCATTGCCTGAAGCGTCTTATCGGAGACCCAGTCACTTGTTTAAACAGTTGTACCAAGCGTGGCGCGGAAAGATTAACGTGCTCCGCGATGGCGTCGACTGAAATATTTTCACTATAATGGTGTTTAATAAACTCGATTGCCTTCGATATACGCTCATCAGTGATGATGAAATCAGCAGAGCCATTTGAGGTTTCAATCCAGGATGCCAATTGCATTAACGCTTCTTCACTTGAGGTATGGGACCCACATAGAAAGTTCTTATGCTGAATAATATCTTGCTCAACGTTTAACCCGCTATATAGGCAGTCGTTCTTTGAGAAGCAGATAGACTCCTTCATTTTGGGTATTAGCGTGGTTAGGTCGGTTCCAATATCATTCAAGAAACACATTGCTACCTTTGCATTGCAAGTATCAATGGATACTTCCATACCCGCAGGAATAAGAAAACTTTTGCTTCTATGTAATGTTTGATCTGATCGATCAAGCAGTACTAGATCGTCTTCAAGAGATACTAGAAGTGTAGACGCGACATTGACTCGTTTTAGCACTCGCTCTGTGCGACCAACATATAATGACCGCTGCTTTGATGTATAAATTATTGCTTTTCTTTCGGACTTTGTCATAACCTAGTTACCTGTATTCACACGTAATGTAATGTTTAGGTGTTTATTTTTATTCCATTATTTTTCTTATTTTTCTTATTTTTTATATACAGCCAAGTTAACTTACAAATATGTAATGAAAATGGTTTAACTGTGGAAGATTGTGCAAATAGGGTGTTTTAAAGTCGATATAACAAAGGTTTACATTCGAAATGTTTTGTTTTGTTAACAGGTTAACAAAACAGACTTAGACAATATTTTCTTAGATTAGAATCTTATGTGTGTTACGTCATAGTTTTTCTATGACAAGAATGGAAATCTGTACTTGTCATCAGTTTATTCATGTTTCAGTTTAGAGCCCCCTCTAATATAAGGGTATTGAGGGTACTCTCTAGATATGTTTGTTTTTCACAGTCTTGTGAATTTCAGAAGAGAGGCGTCTCATATTATTAACGATGACAAGGTGGTATCAGAGATGAAAATTAATTCTGAATATTGTCAGCTTAAAAGGATGTACGCTGAGTGGGTTGTTCGCACAATGGCAGTGCTTACATTAGCTGGGAGTTTTTCTGGATGTGCCGCTTTGCAATCTAGCGATTCGCAAGTTCAGACTGAGGAGCGACTTAAAAAACAAGCTGAAATAAAAGCTTCATTATATACTGAAGAAAATACGGACGTAAAAAATACACCTACGTTTGATAAATCGACCTCACTTAAAAAAAACGAAATAGACAAAACACCTCAACACGTTCTTTTTAATGCTGAAGACTTTAGTCGGTATGCGACGCAAACTTCAAATTGGTTAGCGGGTGCATTTTCCTGGTCTAAAGAGTCCTCGGATGAACCATTTGAAATAATTGAACCTGAAACCGATAACACCTCCGAACCTATAATTTTATATTCAGGCTCCATTAAAAGCAGTGTGGTTAATGATAAAACTAGTTTAATAAAAACGGATGCGCTTGAAGTTTTGAATGTTAACAATCAGGCCTTAGCCCAAAATCTAGATCAGGCTGATAAAGAGGGAGCGTATAATCAACAAGTGTATGAATTACTCCCTCATTTAATAAGTAAAAATGAGACGACTGAAACTAAGATTGAAATCATAGCGGAGCCAGTTTTAGTCACAGAGGTTTTATCGCAGGTATTAAGTAACGACATCGAGAATAAAAAACTTATTACAGCTATAAATACAATGACTAACAAAAAACCGAGTGCTGCCGGTATCTCTATGGAAGCTTTCGAACAAGAGACTCGCTTAAGTATAAGGTCTGAGAATACTAAAACTTCACAAAAAAAGGTGAGTGAGCCTTTAGTAAATCCGTTGGTTGGGAACTCGAATGCTATTAAATCATGGAATGGTTGTTCGGTCGCATCGCCGACTTTCGAATTAAACAGCCCAGACTATACAACACAAATGTGGCTCAATGTATTTGAAGATCATCTCATGGTGAATACCACCACAAATATTGATATTAATATGAAGCAGGTAGGCATCAAAATTGATAACGGAAAACTTCAAAAATTTACCAGTAAGCTTTATGCCAGCAATGTCGTTTGGTCTGCTGACATTCAGACGATAATGAAAAACCATAAATCACTTAAAATTATTATAGGAGGTGACGAGTTAGGTCGAAATCGTCAAACAGCGGACGTTAGCATGGCTGAATTGAAAGCTTTGTATCTAGCTAACACTCGTTGTTCTGATTAATTTACTGTGAGGATTCAGTTTGTTTTGCCTAGTCATTCTAGTGCTTCTTATTATACCTGTTGAGTCTTAAGGAAAGATAAAGGCAGAAATGTTTTTTCTGCTTACGGATTATATTTTTATTCTTTAAGACAATTTAAAAAGCAATGGCTCTGAAAAAATCAGCGTAGCAGGGTAATGATGTTGCTGCTTTTCAATGAGTACAAAATGTACTAACTAGGTGGTCTTGGTGTACCAAACTATCTATTGGCGGCTAAGTGGTAACTAGTAGTTGCGTCAAAAGGATGTGTCGTTACTCAAAACACCCAAAGGACTTTTCTTAGTTACGAGATAGCACCGCATGTTTCAAGTTATATGGATGCTTAGTGAGGGCCGTGAGAGTTATAGGCTCACTACTTTAAATGTTTTTCACTTTTTTACACTTTTCATCAGTTTGTTCATGCTGATTTTTAGACTAATTTAGTTTAATGGTGTTATTACCCCCCATAAATAAAAAAATGGTGATGACAATGTTAAATCAGTTGTTTGGTCTTAAGAACGTTAAAACCAGTGCTGAGCTAAAATCTGTTGGAAATCGAACGAAAGCGTTTACTGTGTCTGAAGATGATTGCCGCATAAAGGTTAACTACCTAAAAAAAGATATCTGGAATACCTGCGCCACAGATGCGCTGCGTGTTCCAATTCTAGCGAATGCTCATAATAAACATTTGATTTCAAACAATGCTAGCCTCCCTGTTTTTGGTCTTGGCGTTAACAACAATAAATATCTGTTATCTGAGGCAAATCCTTACGGAGTGAGTGAGGATTTAACTTCGCAGAAAGAGAAACCTGGACTAAGTTCTTTGGTACCATCTTCAAACGACTTAATAATGACATCGCTTGGTGTATATTCTAAATCTGCTGCATACGGTCACCAAATTCAAACAACATTAGCAAGTTACGACCTAAATATTCACGTTTTTGGGCCTGGAAATTTGGAAGCATTGCTTGAAATTGGCGATAATATCACTGTTTGGGTGATTGATCTGAGCGATGAGGAAGATTGCCCAGTGTTGGAGTTATTACTTGAGGAATATGGTGATGTACCAAGTTTGTTCTTATCCGAAATTACACCGTCTAGTAAATGTATTTCGAAAATTATGACTTTTATTCAACAAAACGAACTTGAGCTAATTGCTTAAAGTTAATTCGTAGCAATCTCATCAATATTCTAGCAGATACAATCTGTATCTATTGAGTTAAGCCATGATCCCTCTGTGATTAAGGCTCTCTTCAAGCGTTGTCCTTTTTGTAATCACGTGACCTGCAATCCAGTTTCTAGCAGCGATTTCTCCAGCACTTACCAACGTTGTATTATCGTCATCTGAATTAATATAAAGGGCTTTGTTTAGGTAAGTATCTGTCATATGACAGGGTATTTTTAGATTTGATTTTAAAACAAGTGTAGTTAGTTCTTTTCTGCAGTGTGAATCACATTGATGTCTGTTACCAATTTGTTCAATTGCACCTATTAAATAAAAAGCGCTCGCTTCTTTTAGCCAGTTAAATCTTTCAGAATTTAAGTCGCCAAAACGGCGCTTCAAAGGTAATAATTGCGTTCCACAGAATACTTGAGCATCTTTAAGTGCAACCATCTTTGCAGCGTAGTTATAATTGATCGATATAGTAGTATCGGTATTATATTCATCAACATTTATATGTATTGTTTTTTTGTTTTGATATAAGTGATATATACGGTAAGTTGCCAAACCTGCTAATAAAATAAGAATGACTTCAATCATGTGAATCAGTACTCCGACGATATAACCATCCTTGTCATAAATTATTATTTATCTCTAGTGTCAGCGCTGTCAATGAGAAGCTTTTGCTTGTATTGATGCCAACTATTAAGTACTAGGGCGTTATTATTTTTATAAAGTATTTTACGATTTATTTACGTTTAAAGTATGAACAAACTGATGATGATGAGTAACTACTTCACGGCTTAGAAGAAAGAGTTTCTTATTAGTCAGAAAATAGTTCAGTGGAGTTGAATTAAAATAGGTTAAATAAGAGTATTGGTAATAACCCATAGTATTTATATTCATATCTTTAGAAAAATTAAGCGCGGAGTTTAGCAATAGACCTACAGCACTCTGTTACACATCGTAAATGTAAACCATTGTTTTATATCCCCTTGCTTGCACAATGTTGCATGATTGATCATTATGTTTGCAGTATTTTTTAGTACGATTCTGTCTAACTTAATGTAACGTGTAATACAGCCTATTGAGGTCGAGTATGACTGGTATCGATTTAGAACAAAAAGATATGGATTTAAATGAAATTAAGTTCCGCCAAAATGAAAATAGCGGTACTTACTTCCGCTCAGGTCGGTTTTTTAAAGTTGATACAGCGTATTATTTTTCTACAAGGGAAGGAACTGAAGTAGGGCCTTATGAATCGATGGAAGCTGCTGCAGGAGGTTTAGTACGGTATATTGACAGTATCGCCAAAGATGGAGATACCTCTCATGCTAAGAAACTTGCACTTTCAGGAAACTGGGCAGTAACGATGTATCAATAATTTAAATGGCGTAAGTTATTGCACAACGACCACACGCCCAACTCACGATAAATTACGTAGTTAGTTAAGCAAGTAAAAAGTTCTTGATCAGCTCCTTACCACCTTCTGTTGCGAATGATTCAGGGTGAAACTGTATGCCGTAAATAGGGAATTCTTTATGCTGTAAGGCCATAATTTCGAAATCACGACCCTCTTCAATTTGTCTGACCGTGTCAAATTCATTTACCTTTAGGTCTCCAACAACTGACGTGAGTTTCAGGCACTCGGGAAAGCTTTTAGATTCGGCCATTAGTGAATGATAACGCATGACTTCCAGCCCATCAGGAATCTCATTAAATAGACCCTGACCATCATGATTGATCGCACTTATTTTTCCATGAACAGGTAAAGGGGCTTTGACTACTTTACCTCCAAATACGTGAACAATGCCTTGCATGCCTAAGCAGACACCAAGTAAGGGAGTCGTTTTACCTAACTCCTTAATGACTTCAGCGCAAATACCAAAGTAGTGTTCATCTTCAGGTGAACCAGGGCCTGGTGAAATAATAATTCGGTCTGGTTTCGCCGCTTTAATTTCATCTAGTGAGATTTGATCATTACGTTTTACAATAATTTCGAAGCTTGAGATATTACCAATGTTTCTTTCGGTCGTGAGTATCTCGCCAATAAATTGATACAAGTTATAAGTGAAGGAGTCGTAGTTATCGATGATATAAACTTTCATAATGTTGGCTCCTGACCTTTAGGTAAAAACTTATCGAGTACTTTCTTGGTGCCTGCAAACTTGCGACGAATTTCTTCATACTCGTCTTCAGGGTTTGAATCATAAACATTACCGCCACAAGTTTGTACGTAGGCCTCTTCACCCTTTGCAAAAACTGTACGAATGGGAATCGCAAAAGTGCAATCTCCATTAAATGAGAAATGACCGACGGCGCCGCCATAAGGTCCACGACCGTCTATTTCCAAGTCATCAATAATCTTCATAGCTTCGATTTTGGGTGCCCCGGTAAGTGTGCCAGCAGGAAAGTTACTCGCTAACGCAGAAAACATATCTTCTTCATCTGATATGATGCCTACAATTTCACTGGCGATGTGTTGTACGTGGCTAAAGCGCTTAATATCCATTAAGTTTCTAACCTTTACTGTTCCAAACTGAGCCACTCGACCAATATCATTCCGGTGTAGATCAACAATCATATTATGTTCGGCAATTTCTTTTGGGTCGTTGAGTAATGCACGGGCAAAAGACGTGTCTTCCTGCTTGTTGCTACCACGAAGTGCAGTACCTGCTAATGGAAAAGTTTCCATTTCACCTTGGCGTAAACGAAATAATAATTCAGGGCTTGCGCCAATTAATTTTTGCTCATCAAACTTTACGTAATACATTTGAGGCGAGGGGTTCACTTCTCGTAATTGTTCATAAATATTGATGGTGTCGCCTTCGAGGTGAAAGCGCTTTTTAAAACCAACTTCGGTTTGGAATATTTTACCGTCGATAATGTCCTGTTTAACTTTTAACACCGCGTCGCGATGCTCTGACTGACTCATAGTTTCTTCTTTGGGAGTGACCGTGAGCGTGCCGTTTGGAATATCTTTTTCTGCAATTAAAGCTTTAACCAAATCAAGACGGCTATTGTGATAATAAAAATAAATAATTTCTCCGGTCATCTTATCCAGGATTAAGCCGTCCATGAATAAACCAAACCGAAAAGCGTCAAACATGGTACTGCTTTGCAAGGAGAGTGTGGGTTCGAAGTAGTTCATACTGTCGTACCCTAAATAACCAGTTAACCCGCCAGCGTATTTTCGTGATAGTACGTTCTGTGGAATAATATCGCGCAATAAATAATAGGGGTTTTCACTATTAAAACTTTCACTGCTGCCATCGCGCTCTTCAATTGTTAAGCTGGTGCCATTCGCATAAAATATTTTTTCAGGATCAAAACCAATAATTGAATGTCGGGATACATGGCTTTCTTCCCCTAATGATTCAAGAAAAAAACAATGTTTGTAGCGTTTCTCTATCTTTTTGAAGAGTGCAAAAAAATCACAATCTGCGCCGATCGTGATGTAATGAGGCTTTCGAGGAAGCTCAATTTTTGAAGGCTTTTTGTTCATAGCTAACCTATTTGTCTTTTAATGCACGTGAACCACGTGTGACGGTAGCAATACCTACACCTAGCGTTTCAGCTATCTGGCGTTGTGGCATTCCTGTTTCAAGTAATCTAATTATTTGCAGACGTTTACTAATTTCACTGAGCTCTGAGGGCGTAAGAAGGTCTTGAAGAATGGTGTTCATTCCTTCAGGGTTTTTTGCTCTCAATAGGTGTTTAAGTAAGTCTTGTCGATATATATTGTCTGTATTCATGTACTAGTACGCTATCATGTTTTTTTGTTCAGTCAAGTGAATTAAGAAAAAAAGGGGATGTTTTTGATTTAATGAACAATAATAATAGCTAGGGTGTCTAAAAAACACGAAATGTTTAATTTTGTCATTTAGTACACTACCTATCGCTTTTTAATCCTATTAACTTGAGAAAAGAAAAATGTACTCTTCCTTATTTTGTAATAAATTAAAGGTTCTTCAAGTGATTAAAACTTCAATCGTTTTAGGGGTAGGAATTTCACTCTTATCTTCATGTGCTTCAATACCTGAACACTATAACGTCGATGGGTGTGAGGGAAGTGCGACATATTCTGCGATATTAAACAGTACTTGGAGTGAAGAGACTCATCCAAATGATTTTCCAGATAAGGCTCATTATTCGGAATTAATTGGCGCTACGCATAACACTGAAGTTAGTTTTTGGTCCCTAGGACAAAAAGCAACCGTCGGTATCAAAGATGTGTCTGAGCTAGGAATAAATAGGAAATTTATTAAAGAAGTGAAATGGGCGATGAAAATAAAACAGGCGAGCTCCGTTGTGCATGGGCCCGATATTAAGAGCGCTTCGGGTCTTGCCGAGGTTGATTTTAAGGTCAGGGGTGAATACTCATTACTAACACTTATGACGATGATAGCACCAAGTCCTGACTGGTTTGTTGGTGTGTCGAATCTTAACCTATGTGAAAACGGTACATGGGTCTCCAACAAAACAATTGATCTAAAGGTCTATGATGCCGGTACGGATGATGGTGAAACGTATACTTCAGAGGATAAAGTAACGACGCCTAAAGGCTCAATTACAGAATTACGAAGTGGCATGCATAATGAAAATGGTGTGATCCCTAATTTTGCCACCTTAAGCTTAAAACGTACTTTTTGAAATTAGAATTTATTCCGATGCGGCTCAATTATAGCTTATGAATCCGTATCAGCTTCTATCGATATGTTTTTTTCGGTAGAAGTATCGGTGTCGGATTCATGCTTAAGGAAGTCTTTTGCTTCTGAAAAATCTACCTCGTAACCTTTTTCAAGCGCTTCTTTACTGGGTTTGATACCGCAACTACTACCAGTCATTGGCATTGAGTCTGCACTTCCTGAATTTTTAATATCGCTCATAATTTACGCCTTGATTTAACCGGTGATAAATGTCTCTGTTTCTTACTGAACATACTGGTTAGACACAGGCGATGTTCTTTTTGTTCAATTAAATTCGATTGAAAACGCTAGTTAGAGTCGCTCATAGCACGTTTACTTATTTCATTAGCAATTTCAGTGCGTACCGTTGTTTTACTGAATTCAGCCAGTAGGGCGTTCAAGGTTGAGACATAAGCTTGATAATCATCACCCTCAGTTTGTAGTGTGATGTCGTCGGTACGGCTCACTAATTTTTCTTTGCCGTAATTACCGCTAAGAATCCAATTTACTTTAAACCTAACAGCCCCTCCCAGTTGCCCACTAAAATGCTGAACATCCAATTGAAGTTGGTACTGTGGTCGAAAACGTGTGTTCCAGGGCTCTGTTACTACGTCATTAACCCCTAGACTTTGAGCCATTAATTCAGCGACGACACGTGAAAAATCTTCTTTAAGGCGACCTGCCCAAACATCATGACTGGCGATTTGCACCGCAGAGCCTTTTTTGTGAGTTACGATACCTTTACGGTTAAGCATAGACGGTAACTTTACTGGGCCAATACCTAATGTAGTATCGGCGGGTAAACTAACCATTGTAGAAGGCTCTGGTAAAGCATGAAGACTGTAATAGCGTGTTGAAATTTTTGTAGAGCAAGCTGCAAGTAAGCATATCATTAAGGTTGTGAGTAGTTTCATCATGTCTATTTTTCCTCGTCTCGACCTAGAATTAACGTACTAGGATTCCGCGACAATTCATCGCTGAAAGCTTTCATAGATATTGAGGCAGCACTAACGTCTTTCAGCATTTC